>WNGJ01004892.1_pt1 | contig 17738 bp, 17 predicted proteins | sample 5400611 | NCBI WGS metagenome assembly WNGJ01 (sample SAMN13153375, study PRJNA577476) | soil metagenome | isolation source: 40 cm soil or saprolite under Garry oak tree replicate 1 | place: USA:California | collected 2016-06-15 | reverse complement strand
GCCCGTCTCGAGCCAGGTCTTCAGGCCGGAGAGGATCATCGGCCAGCCGCCGTAGAGCTCCTCGTTCGCGCCCTCGCGAAGCTGGTCATGCGTCACCGTCAGGCGGCAGGAGTCACCGACCGGTTCGATCTCCCAGGTGACTCTCGAGGTCCCCTCCTTCTTCACGTCGTCGCCCCAGAGGGCGCGCATGCTCTGGACGAGCCGGCGCGGCGGATCGACCTCGATGTTCTCCCCCTCGACAAGCGGCCCGTCATTGCGCGGGTGGCTCGTCGCATACCGCGAGCCGCGCGACCAGTCCGTGTCGATCCGGACGCCGAAGTTGTACTTGCTCCTGATCTCGGTGTCAGTGATCGCATCCCAAAGTCGCTCAGGCGTCGTCTTGATGTAGATCTCGAAGACTTTCTCCACGCGTGCCTCCAGTTTGTTTTTGAGTCCGCTCAGTGCTGATGTCCAGGGCTCGGCGTACTTGCTCACCCACCGGTCGTGGACGAGCCGGATCGGGACAGGGTTCAGGAAATGGAGCTTCTCGCGCCCACGCCGCTTCGTCACGACCAAGCCGGCCTCTTCGAGCTGGTTCAGATGCTTCATCACTCCGAAGCGCGTCATCCGAAACCGTCCCTCGAGCGCGTGCAAGGTCTGCCCGTCCTCCTTGAAGAGAGCGTCGAGCAGACGGCGCCGCGTCGGATCAGCCAGCGCTTTGAACACCTTGTCCACGGCCATGACAATATGTGACCGTATGGTCACATGTCAAGCCGGGGCCGAGCGTCGCCGTGCTAGACGGCGAGCTCCTTCGTCAGGAAATCGACGATCCGTCCGTACGCGTCCTCCGCGTTTGCGCGCTTGGTGAAGCCGTGGCCTTCATCCGGATACACGACGTAATCCACGCGGCGGCCGAGGGAGCGAAGGCGCTCGACGACCTGGTCCGATTCTTCCTTCGGCACGCGCGGGTCGTTCTCGCCCTGGAGGATGAGCATCGGACAGCGCACGTTGTCGATGTGCGTGATCGGCGAGCGCTCGACGAGCTTCGCGCGATCGTGGTCTAAGTCTCCGATCCAGCGGGTCAGGAACCGCCGCCAGTTCGGCTGCGCGTTCTCGATCATGGTGACGAGGTTCGCGACGCCGAATACGTCGACGGCGCATCGCCACACGTCCGGGATCTGTGTGACGCAGAGGAGCGTGGCAAAGCCTCCGTACGAGCCGCCGTACACGGCGAGACGAGAGCGATCGAACTCGTGTTGCTTGGTCATCCATTCGGTCACCGCGCGAAGATCGCGAAGGTCGATCCCGCCCCAGTCCTTGTGGATCGAGGCCTGCCACTTGCGGCCGTAACCGGTCGAGCCGTGGATATTCGGCACCACGAGAGCGATCCCTCGATGGATGAGCGCGGCGAGATGCGTGAGGTGCGCGCCGAAGGCCGGGCGCGACTGGCCCTCGGGTCCGCCGTGCGGATAGAGCACCGCGGGCGTCGGTGCGCGCGCGTCGCGCGGGCGGTATACGAAGCAGGGGATGTCGCCGTCGGGACCCGGGATGCGGATGAGCTCCGGCTCGACGAGCTCACCCTTCGGAACGGCGAACGTCGATGCGAGGGCGATGCGCGCGTCGCCCGTCGCGATGTCGAGCGTCCATACCTGCCACGGCTCGCTCGGCCCGAGTCGCGTGAACGCGGCGCGCGATCCGTCCGCCGAGACGACGAGGTCCTCGCAGGCCGCCCCATCGAGGTGGCGCTCGCGAATCGGCCCGGATCCGATCCGCCAGCGCATTGTCGAGTAACCATCTTCATTCACCGACCAGATCTGCGTGCGGCCATCGGCCGACGAAACCGCGAGCTCGACGTCCCAGTCGGGATGATCGATCGGTTCGTGCTTCCCGGTCGCGACGTCGAGCGCGCTGAGCCAGAGGTGATCGCTCTCTTCGTCGGTGATCACGAGAGCGCGGCCATCGGCGAGCCAGCCCGCGGGAATGTGCGACACGTCCTCGGTGTGGCGCGTGACCTCGCGCGCGGCGCCGGTCCGCGGATCGACCAGCAGCAGATCCTGCGTCGTGTTGTCGAAGACCCTCATCACCAGGAGCCGCTTGCCGTCCAGCGACCAGCCACCCACGACGTGCCAGAACGCGCCCGTCAGAAGGGGCCGTTCGGTGCGCGTCGCGACATCGGCGATGACGATGTCCATATCCGTCGAAACCCGCGCGTTGCTCGAGAACGCGACGAAAGCGCCGTCGGGCGACGCCGCGTTCCACGACAGCAGCCGCTGCACGCGACCCGCGGGATCCGTCGAAAGCGGCAGGGTGGGTCCATCGGGGTGCCGCACGTGAAGCTGATGGAGCTCGGTGCCACCGCGGTCGGCCGCCGCGATGAGCTCGCCGTTCGCGCTCCAGCAGAGGCTTCGTACGGCGGAGCTCTCCACGGTGATCGCGCGCTGCGGTTTGCCGCCCGTGGCCGGGAGCGTCCAGGCCTCGTAGGTGCCGGCTCCCTGATCGGAGACGACGGCGAGCGTCTGGGCGTCCGGCGAAAGGGCGAGCGCGGAGCGACACGCGAACCTACGTGTGGTGTGCGGAACGCCGGCGAGACGCTCGCGCGGGTGAAAGTCTGAGAGGGGTCGCTGCGCCACGACCACGCGATCCTATTCCGGCTGGAAGATGTCCTCGATCCGCACGCGGAACAGTGCGGCGATGCGAAAAGCGAGTGGAAGGCTCGGGTCGCATATTTCGTTCTCCGAGGACGAGAGCCCCTGGCGTGAACGAGCCGGCGGACGCTAGTCGAGCAAGGCGGAGAGCTCGGCTGCGTTGTTCACAGCCTTGTCGCCGTAGCAGTTGTTCATCAGGAGATGGATCTCTTTCGCCCGCTCCGCCATCTCCCGGATCTTCGGGAGCCACTCTTCGAGCTCCTTCTTCTTGTAGGAGTAATCGAAGCGCTCCGCAGCGGTAAGGCCCGGCTTCTTCCAGTTCTCGGCGTTGCGGCCATGGAAGCGCACGATCGCGAGCGCGTCGTTCGTCACGGCCGCGACCGGCGGCATGCTCGAGGGAAATCCCTGCGGCTCGTCGACCGCGACATAGGTCAGGCCGTGCTCCTCGAGGAAAGAAAGCGTCTCGGCCCGATTGCGCTCGCTCATCCACGTCGCGTTCCGGAATTCAACCGCGAGCCGGTCGTCCGGCAGAAGCTCGCGCGCGTGAAGTATTTCGTCCTTGTTGGCTCGCGAGATCGCGAACCACTCCGGGTATTGGAGCAGGATCGCGCCGAGCTTCCCGGCCTTACGGAGAGGCTCGAGACCGACCCAGTACCGCGCGAAGAGCTCCTCGCGCGCGTCCTTCGGAAAGTCCTTCGGATAAACGCGCCGCTTCGCGGCCGCCTCCTTGGGCAGCGCTTCGCGGATGTCCTTCGGCAGGCGCTTCGGATCGGTGTGGTGTGTCGTGAGCGTCGCGAAGGCCTTGAAGTTCATCACGAACTCGTCGGGCGTGCGCTCCGCCCAGAGGAGCGCTTGCTTCTGCGACGGAAGCGCGTAGAACGCGGCGTCGTTCTCGACGATCGGGAAGTGCTCGGCGTAGTAGCGCAGACGCTTGTCGGCATCGTCCTTGATCCGCTCGGGATACCAGCCGGATTCGATGAGCGTCGGATCCGTCCACGAGCACGTTCCGACGAGGAGCTTCGCCTTCCCTTTAGAAGCGATCGGCTTCCTCTCGGTAGAGACCGGGGTCGAGCTCTTCGGCCTTCAGAGACCGGGGTCGAGCTCTTCGGCCTTCGAGCTTCGCTGCGCAAGCACCATCACCAGGATCCCGAGAAGCACCGCAAGACCGATGAAGCCCGCGATCTGCCCGCGCCCGCTCGTCATGAACGCCAACGTGCCGAGTAGCGCGGTCATCGCGTAAATGAGAAGGACCGCCTGCTGATGGGTGAGCCCCACATCGAGGAGCCGGTGATGAAAATGGCCGCGATCGGGTGCGAACGGGGGCTGCCCCGAGAGGATTCGGCGGACGAGGACATAGAACGTGTCGATGATCGGAACGCCGAGCACGAGGAGCGCGGCCGCGACCTTCGCGGTGCCGAAGATCGAGAGGACCGCGAGCATCGTGCCGAGGAACACGACCCCGGTGGTGCCGAGAAAGAGGCGCGCCGGATGGAAGTTGAAAAGCAGGAACCCGGCAACGGCGCCGGCGAGCGTGAAACCCATCCACGTCACGAACGGCTCGGAGACCTGCGGCAGGAGCGCGAGACCTCCGAGGGTCAGCGCCGCGATCGCGGCGACGCCCGCCGCAAGACCATCCAGGCCGTCGATGAAGTTGAGTGCGTTATTCATGCCGACGATCCAGAGCATCGTGAAGGCGACTGCGGCGGGGAACGAGAGCTCGATCAGACGATCGGACAGCGGGTCATTCACGAAGTCGATGTGGATGCCAGCGAGCACGATCACCGCCGCGACGACGACCTGTCCGAGGAACTGCCAACGCGCGCGGAGCTCGAGGAAATCGTCGACGAGACCGATCGCCATCCCGAGCAGCGCGGCGATCGCGGTCAGTGTGAATCGCGAAGAGCGGACCTCCTCAGGGATAAGGAACGGATGACCCGCGAGGCGGTCGATGAGCCAGAAGACGAAGATCGCCGTTCCGAATGCCACAGCGATCGCAAGACCACCGGGACGCGGGATCGGGCGCGGATGCCGCCTGCGGCCGCCGGGCATGTCGAGCATCCCGAGCCGGCGCGCCAGTAAGCCGACCAGCGGTGTTGCGATCGCGGCCAGCGCGAACGCAAGCACGGTGGAACCGACAAGGAGGATCGACGTGGAGGACACCGCGGGCACGATAACGACTCCCACGCATTCGGCATTCCAGGTCAGAGAGGCTTCGTAGACTCGGCACGAAGTGCCCCTGCGCGTGAGGCTCCTCGGGCGGCCCGGTCTCGAGCATGACGGCGAGTCACGCCGGCTCGAGGGCCACAAGCCGTGGGCGCTCCTTACCTATTTGCTGCTCGAGCCGCGCGCTCCGACGCGCCGCGAGCTCGCGGACCTGCTTTGGTCGGAGACGGACGACCCGCTCGGCGCCTTGCGCTGGTCGCTCAGCCAGGTGCGGAAGGCGATCAACCCACCGGCGGAGATCGGCGAGCGCGACGGCCGGATCAAGATCGACGCCGAGGTGCTCGTTGTCGACGCCGGCGAGCTCGTGCGCGGCGAATGGAACGAGACATCCATCGACGACCTGGTCCGTGGAGAGCTTCTCGAAGGGATGAGCTTCGGAGAGGCGCCGTCTTTCGACACCTGGCTCCAGGTCCAGCGCGCCCGCACGGCGACCGCGGCCGCGGACGCGCTTCGCTGGGCAGCGACGCTGCTCTCTCACCGCGAGCCCGACCGCGCGCTCGCACTGGCGGAACGGGCGCTCCGTAGCGAGCCGTTCGACGATGTGCTGCACGAGCTGATCGTCGAGATCCACACCGCGCGCGGCGATCGCGAACGCGCGCGCACGTACGTCGCCGGTCTGGCGCGTCGCTACCGCGACGAGCTCGCGATGGAACCGCCGGCCTCCATCTCGCGCCCGCTCGACCGACCGGCCCGCACCGCGGCCGAGCCGCTGCTGCGCCTCGACGTCCAAGCGCGCGCCCTGCTCGACATCGCGAAGGTGCGCTTCTGGGCCGGTGACTCGGCGAGCGCGCGAGACATCGCGCTGCGTGCGGCGCGCCAGGCCGGCGAGAGCGGAGACCGTGCACTCGAAGCGCGGGCCCTGATCCTCGGCTCGACCACGTACACCGGCGGCGGGCTGGGCACGGCCCGCGAATGGACGAGCCACCTGCAGCGAGCGCTCCGCCTTGCGAACGAGCTCGGCGACCGCGCGACGGTGGCCCAGATCGAGACCGAGCGTGGCCGGATTTCCGCGATCGAGGGCCGCTATGGAGCCGCGGAGGCCTCGTTCCGGCGGGCTAGGCGCCTTGCCGAGGACATCGGCGACACCAGAGAGGCCGGCTGGGCGAGGGCGATGCTCGCGGTCTGTCACGCCGATCGCTGCGAGTACGCCGCGGCGGAGGAGGATCTCCGCGCCGCGCTGCCGGCTCTCGGGTGGGCGCCGCACGCCATGGGCGTACTCGCGCGCGTGCTGGTGCGGGCGGGCAACGTCGAGGAGGGCAAGGCGTTCGCTGACGCGGCGGTCGCGAGAGCCGAACGCGAGGGCCTCCTGCCGACCTTGCCGTGGGCACTCGTCCAAGCGGGAGACGCGCGACTAGCCGAAGGCGACCTCGACGGCGCGACCGAGCGGTTCACGCGCGCCCTGACGATCGCGCAAGAGACGAACAACCCGAGCTGGCAGGCCCTTGCGCTCCGCGGCCTCGGGCTCATCGCTCGTTCGAAGAAGGATGACGATCGGAGCCTCACCCTCCTGCGGGAGGCGCTCGCTCGCGAAGAGCGGGGGCAGGGCAATCGCTGGATCGTCGCCGCGATCCTGGCCGACCTCGTCGAGGTCGAGGGCGGAAAAGACAAAGACCATATCGAACGCGGCCTGCGCATAGCACTCGCGGGACCAATGCCCGACCTGGTCGAGCGTCTTCGGCACTCTTCGTCCTCCCACACGCAAAGCCACACGCCACCGCACACGGGGCGCCACACGGTCGTCTCGTAGAACTCGCGGTGCCGGCAGAGACCAAATCAGCGAGGAGGAGAACGAAATGCCGCTTTATATGGACGTGCACCGCAAGGCCCCCGCGGGCGCGAAGGCAAAGGACGTCGCCGACGCCCACATGGCCGACGTGAAGACGCAAGGGAAGTACGGCGTCCAGTACCTGCGCTACTGGTTCGACGAGAAGAACGGGAAGATCTTCTGCCTCGTCGACGCACCCAACCCCGAAGCCGCGAACCGGGTCCACAAAGAGGCGCATGGCCTCGTCGCCGATGAGATCTACCCGGTCACCGAGGGTATGTAGATGTTCGCTAAAAGCACGAAGACGCTAATCGGCGTCGCAGCCATCGCGATCGTGCTGCTGGCCACGCCGTCCCCTGCCAACGCGGGGGCGGCGGACCTCAGCACCGCGCGTGCGGCCACGGCGGGATTTCACCAGGTCGAGGCGGCGAAGGCGGTTGGATATGGAGAGTTCCACGACGCGGCGAACATCGCTTGCATCGAGACACCGGGAGTTGGCGTCATGGGCATCCACTACGTGAACGGCGCGCTCGTGAGCGACGGGATCGTCGACGCCGCGACGCCCGAGGCGCTCGTCTACCAGCCGATTGGTAACGGAAAACTTCGGCTCGTCGCCGTCGAATACATCGTCTTCTACAGCATGTGGGCGGGCGCCTCGAAGCCCTCGCTGTTCGGTCAGGAGTTCAAGCTGATCGGAAGCACAAACCGCTATGGCATACCGGCGTTCTATGAGCTCCACGCGTGGGTCTGGCAAAACAATCCGAGTGGGATGTTCAAAGACTGGAACCCGAGCGGGAGCTGCACGAGCTAGACGCGAAGACCTAACCCGTACCGAACTGACGATCTCCGGCGTCGCCAAGACCGGGAACGATGTAGCCCTTCTCGTTCAGGCGCTCGTCGAGCGCGGCGACATGGATCGGAACATCGGGGTGCGCGCTCACGAGAGCGCGCACCCCCTCCGGCGCAGCGATGATCCCGACGTATTTGATCCGCTTCGCTCCCCACTTCTTCAGCACGTCGATGGTCGCGGTCGCCGATCCACCCGTCGCGAGCATCGGGTCGAGCACGAGGCAGACCTGGACGGTCGCGGATGACGGAAGCTTGTTGTAGTACTCGATCGGCCTGAGCGTGCGTTCGTCGCGGAAGAGACCGATGTGCCAGACCTGCGCCTCGGGCATGAGCTCGAGCGCGGCCTCCACCATGCCGATCCCCGCGCGCAATACCGGGATGAGCCCCACCTTGTCCTTGAGACGCGCTCCCTTATACGGCGCGAGCGGGGTCTTGACTTCGCGCTCGTCGGTCGGGAGATCCGCGGTGGCTTCATAAAGAAGGAGGGTCGCGATCTCTGCGACGAGCTCGCGGAAGATCTTCGGTGGCGTCGCCTCGTCGCGAAGTCGCGTGAGCTTCTCCCTCACGAGGGGATGGCTCGAGACGTGGAGCTGTTCGATGCTCAGCTGGCGAGGCCTGCCCGATCTCCCGGCGCCGGGGAGGTCACCTACGCATTCACCTTGTCCGGTGTAATGCCCGGGACCGGGAAACGACGCGTGAGATCGAGGACCTCGGCCGCCACGTCCTTCGCGACCGTCTCGTCGCCCTTCGCCTGCAGGATGCGTCCGATGAGCGCGCCGATGCGCTCCATCTCCGCCTCCTTCATGCCCCGCGTCGTGATCGCCGGCGTCCCGATGCGAATACCTGAGGCAATGCCGGGCTTCTGCGGGTCGTACGGGATGGTGTTCTTGTTCACGGTGATGCCGACCGCGTCGAGCGCCTTCTCGGCCTGCTTGCCGGTGAGGTTCACTGGCCGCACGTCGACGAGCATGAGGTGGTTGTCGGTGCCGCCCGACACAATGCGCATGCCCGCCTTCGCCAGGGACGCCGCGAGCGTGCGCGCGTTCACTCGAATCTGCTTCGCGTAGATGCGGAACTCCGGTGTCGCGGCCTCCTTGAGCATCACGGCTTTCCCCGCGATGACGTGCATGAGCGGGCCGCCCTGGATGTTCGGGAAGACCGCGCTGTCGATAGCTTTGGCGAACTCCGCGTCTGACAGGATCATGCCGCCGCGCGGACCGCGCAGCGTCTTGTGCGTGGTCGTCGTGACGATTTGCGCGTACCCGACCGGCGTCGGGTGTTCTCCCGCCGCAACCAAACCGGCAAAGTGCGCCATGTCCACGAGAAGCAGGGCCTCGACCGCGTCGGCGATCTGCCGGAGACGCGGGAAGTCGAAGATGCGCGGGTACGCGGTCGCGCCGGCGACGATGAGCTTCGGACGATTCTCCTTCGCGAGACGCTCGAGCTCGTCGTAGTCGAGCATCTCGTCGTCCTTGCGGACTCCGTACGCAGCGAAGTGGTAGAGCTTGCCGGAGAAATTCACCGGCGATCCGTGCGTCAGGTGACCGCCCTGGTCGAGAGCGAGGCCGAGCACCGTGTCGCCGGGCTTAAGGACCGCCGCGTAGGCGGCCATGTTCGCCTGGGCGCCCGCATGCGACTGCACGTTCGCGTGCGCCGCGCCGAAGAGCGCCTTCGCGCGTTCGATCGCGAGAGACTCCGCGATGTCGACCCACTCGCACCCGCCGTAATAGCGCCGTCCGGGATAGCCCTCCGCGTACTTGTTCGTCAGGACGCTCCCGGTCGCTTCCATGACCGCGGGGCTGGTGTAGTTCTCGGAGGCGATGAGCTCGATCTTTTCGACCTGCCGGCGCCGCTCGCCCTCGATGGCGCTGTAGATCTCGGGATCAATGCGCTCGATGTAACTATTCTGGCTCACTTCGTTCGCCGCCTTTAAATGAGTTTTGGTTCCCGCTGGTTGGCGCGCGGAGACGACTCTAGGGCGCGGATTTGATCCCGACGCCGTTGGTGACGGCCGCCCTGAACCTTCGCCGAAAGGTAAGCGTCTACGATGCTCTTCGCGAGCGATTCACCGATCACGCGCTCGCCGAGCGTCAAGAGGTTCACGTCGACATGCTCGACGCCATCGCGCGCGGACCACTCGTTCTCGACGACCGCGGCACGCACACCTGGGATCTTGTTCGCCGCGACCGCCGGACCGATGCCCGATCCACAAAAGAAGATGCCGCGCTCCACATCACCGCGCGCGACCGCATCGGCGAGCGGCCGGACGATGAGCGGGTAGTCGTCATCCGGCGTCGTCTCGGGTCCGAAGGGGACGATCGTGTGCCCGGCCGCTTTCAGATGCTCCGTGATCGCGGCTCTGAGACGCTGACCGGCGTGGTCCGCCGCGATCCCGATCCTCATACGACGCTCGCCAGGACGTTTTCGATCTCGGCCTCGCTGATCGCGCCCTGTCGCAGGATCTTCACCTGATCCGTCGTGCAGTCAACGATCGTCGAGGAGAGACCGCCGGGCGTCGTGCCTCCGTCGAGCACCAACGCGATGCGACCCTCGAGCTGCGCGATCACTTCTTGGGCAGTCCTGGCGTCGGGCTCGCCGGAACGGTTCGCGCTCGTGACCGGAAGACCGCCGCCGCTCGCCGCGATGAGCCGCCGCGCGAGAGGATGATCCGGCACGCGGAACGCCATCGTGCCGCGCCGTGGGGCGACCAGAACGATGGTGAGTGGACCTGGCCAGAAGCGCTGAGCGAGGGCGCGCGCGATCGGAGTAACGATGGCGCTCGCCTCGAGGTTCCCGGTATCCGAGAGCAGCACGGGGATGCGCTTCTCCTTCGGACGGTCTTTCGCGCCGTAGAGCTTGCGCACGTGCTCGTGTCCAGCCGATAGTCCGTACACCGTGTCGGTGGGGAAAGCGACGAGCTCGCCTCGTGCGAGCGCGGCCGCGGCCTCCTCCACCGCCCCCGGCGAATCCGCCGCGAGGAGGCGCGTTTTCACGTCGTCGATGATAGCCCTGGGTATATGACCAAGATCACGACGCTCTTCATCGACAAAGGCGGCGTGCTCATCGACAACACGGTGCTCAGTCCGCAGTACCGTCGGTTGCTCGGCGAGTTCCTCCCGACCGAGCTCGGGGGCGACCCCATTGCATGGACGAACGCGAATGTGGGTGCGGCGAGCCGCGCGTACGCCCGCTATCAACAGGCGTACCTCACCGCTCCGACTACGAGCATCCGCGATTGGTACGCCGAAGATGTCCGTCGCTGGCTGTACGAGATGTGTGACGAGGTCGGTCGTCCACGACCTCCGGCGGCCCAAGCGGATCGCATCGCGAACGCGGCGCATGAATACGTTCGCCGACGCGTCGACATCCGCGCGCCGCGGATCGTCGAACGACTTCGCGATTTCCACAGGCGAGGTCTGAAGCTACATATGGCCTCGGCTGATCAACACGCGGACCTCGTTGGCTATTTGGATACGCTTGGGACGCTCGAGCTCTTCGATCGCGTGTACGGCAGCGACCTCATCAACGTTTGGAAGTCAGGCCCCGCGTACTACCGCGCCATCCTCGCCGATACGGGAACCGACGCAGCGAACGCGGTCGTCGTCGATGACTCCGAGAGCGCTACCCTGTGGGCGGCCGAGGCCGGGCTGCGCGGCGTCGTTGTCCGGCGGGGGGCCGCCGAACGGTTCGAGGACTCGGTACTGCGCGCGTTCGACGAGGTGAGCGCGCTGCTTTCACGAGCGTGAGGCGAATCGTCCGCTGAAGGCCGTACGGGCTCGGATGGTCTTGTTCGATGACCGTTGCGCGAGAGCCGTAACGATGCTCGAGATTGTCGGCGAATCCGTTGTCCACGCGCGCATCGATCTCAAGCTCGCGTATCCCTCGAGCGAAGAGCTCGCGCTCGACCGCGGCGATGAGCGGCCAGACGAGACCCTGCCCGCGATACGCCGGATCGATCAGCACGTTGAGCAGGCTCGCGCGGCCTTTCGTCCACGCCGGTCCCGCGACGGCGAATCCGATCAGCGACGGGCCGTCCCACGTGGTCATCACCACGGCGTCCCGGTTGGTGGCCTGCCATCGCATCTCGCGCGGGGAGAACGCCCGTTTCCCCCACTCCTGGCGCTCAAGCTCCAACATCCGCGGGCCGAGCTCGCGCCACATCGCGGCGTCGAACGTGATGGCTTTGACCGACGGCGCCATCAGCGCCTGGTGACACCGACGACGCGCGCGTCGCCGGCGAGATCGTTGATCACGCGCGTTTCTCCGCCAAGCGAGTACTGCAGAAGATGCGCGACCTGCTCCGCGAACGGCGGATCGATTTCGAAAAGCGCCGCACCGTGCGGCGCGAGCACCCGTTGGAGGTCCGCCGCCGCGCGCCAGATGAGCTCGAGGCCGTCCTGGCCTGCGGTCACGGCAAGTCGCGGCTCGAACGCGAGCGAGGTTCGCTCCCCCACGAGGTGCTCGAGCGTGTCATCGCGCAGATAGGGCAGGTTGGCGACCACGAGGTCTACCGGTTCCGCGATCGGAGCGAGGAGGTCGCCCTCGCGCAGCTCGATCCGGTCGGCGACGCCATTGCGCAGCGTGTTCTCCCGCGCGACCACGAGAGCATCGACGCTGATGTCGGTCGCGATCACGTGAACGGTCGGTTCGTGCGCGGCGATGGCGACGGCGACGGCCCCCGATCCGGTCCCGACGTCGGCGACGGTGATCACGCGCCCAGCGATGAGCTCGCGGGCCGCGTCCACGAGCGTCTCCGTCTCGGGGCGTGGGATTAGCACGCGGTGGTCGACGGTGAAGCGAAGCCCGTAGAACTCTTTGAAGCCGCGGAGATACGCGACGGGCTCGCCACGCGCCCGCCGCTCGATCAGCTCACCGTAGCGACGCTGCGCACCGTGCGACATCTCCGTGTCGGGATGCGCGTACAGCATCTCTTTCGTGACGCCGAGGACGTGGGCGAGGAGCACGTCGGCATCGAGCGCCGCAGTCGCGATCCCCGCCGCGCGAAGAGCCGCGACCGCCGCATCCCGCTCCTCGCCCCAAGTCCGCATCTTCCGGCGGAAGTATCGTCGGGCCGTGCAGCGGGAGCCGACGGTCGCGGATGTGGTCGCCGCGCGCCGCGTGGTGGACCGCTACCTCCCGCGCGCCCCGCTCGAGCGATCGCCACTTCTGTCAGCCGACCTCGGCGCCGACATCTACCTCAAGATCGAGACCTTCAAACCCACGCGCACCTTCAAGGTACGTGGCGCTCTCAACAAGATCGCGTCGCTCGATGACGCAGCGCGGCGTCGCGGGGTCGTCGCGGCCTCCGCCGGAAGTCACGCGCAAGGGGTCGCGTTCGCGGCATCGGCGCTCGGCGCGCCGGCGACCGTTGTGATGCCGCGAGGCGTTCCGGAGACGATCGTCCGTGTCTGTCGGGCATACGGCGCGGAGGTCCTGCTGGAAGGAGAGGTGTACGACGACACGCTCGTGTTGGTGCACCGAATCGAGCGCGAGCAGGGCAAGACGCTCGTCCATCCGTATGCCGATCCGCTCATCGTCGCGGGCCAGGGCACGATCGGTCTAGAGATCCTGGACGATCTGGCCGACGTCGAGCTCGTCGTCGTGGCGGTCGGCGGTGGGGGGCTGATCACCGGGATAGCACTCGCGCTCCGTTCGGCGCTACCGGCCGTCCGGATCGTCGGCGTCGAGCCCGAGGGCGCGGACGCGGTCGGCCAGTCAGTGCGCGCTGGTCATCCGATCGTTCTCGACCATCCGCACAGCGTCGCGGACAAGCTCGTCGCGAAGAGCACCGAGACGCTCAACGTCGCGCTCGCGACCCGGTACGTCGACGAATTCGTGACCGTGAGCGACCGCGATTTGGAGCGGGCGTCGTATGAATACCTCGAATCTCTGTCGCTTCTGGTCGAGCCGTCTGGCGCGGCGCCGCTCGCCGCGCTACGCGCCGGAAAGGTCGAAGCGCGCGGGCGACGTACGGTGCTTGTGGTCAGCGGCGGCAACGCGACGCCGGCGCTTATCGCCCGGATCGCGGCACAGCGCGATCAGGAGGCGGTGCGGGCGTGACGGTGCGACATGAACAGATCACCGTGGAGAGCACCAAGCGGGAGGAGACGATTGATATCACACCGCGCGTGAAGGCGGCGGTGACGCGCGCGAAAATACGTGACGGTCTCGTCGCGGTTGGCGTGGCGCACACGACCGCGGCGGTATTCGTGAACGAGAACGCGGACCCCGACGTGCAGAGAGACGTCCTCACGGCATTGGAGCGAGCGGTCCCTCGCGATGCGAAGTACACGCACGCCGAAGGTAACGGACCTGCGCACATCAAGGCCGTGCTCGTCGGCAACTCGGTAACTCTTCCGGTGCGCGACGGCGCAGTCGCGCTCGGCACATGGCAAGGAATCTATTTCGCGGAACTCGATGGACCGCGCGAACGGACCGCGACCATAACTGTCATCGGCGACTGAACGTCGTACCATCGCTCACCTTCAGGGGAGCGGAGGTCGGTCATCACTACAGCAGTCACGAGTAGGCCGTCGGTCAGCGCGCGCGAAGCGGCTCAAGCGCTCCGCACCGCGCTTTCGCGAGGTGGCGATTGGGCCGAGCTCTTCTGGGAGCGTCACGAGACGCTTCAGCTGATCCTCGACGACGGCCGCATCGAGGACGCGATCTCGGGAGTCGATCAGGGCGCAGGCATCCGCGTCACGAGTGGCGAGCGCACGACCTACGCGAACGGCAACGTCGCCGACGTCGACGACCTCATGGCCCTCGCCGGGCGCGCGGCGCGAAGCGTCGCCGAGGGCGGCGAGCTCCACGAAGCTGACGAGCCCGAGCCGGACGAGCTTCCGCGGCATTCCACCGTGGCGATCGACCCCCGGTCGGTCGCGGTCGAGCGAAAGGTTGGACTCCTCCGCCGCGCGAACGAAGTCGCTCGAGGCCTCGACCCGCGGATCCACCAGGTGACCGCGAGCTACGGCGAGAGCGTGCAGGAGGTGCTCGTCGCCAATAGCGACGGCCTTTTCCGCACGGACACGCGAGTCCGCCTCAACCTGGCCGTGCAGGCTGTCGCGAAGCAGGGAGACGTCCTGGAGTCCGGATTCGAGGCGATCCGCGGCACCGCCGGCTTCGAGATGCTCACGGACGAAGCGGTCGACCAAGCGGCGCGGGATGCGGCCCGGCGCGCGGTCCTCAACGTCGGCGCCGAGCCCGCGCCGGCCGGCACGTACACGGTCGTGCTCTCGAGCGAGGCCGGGGGGACCCTCATCCATGAGTCGGTGGGCCATGGCCTCGAGGCTGACCTGAACTTGAAGGGCCTCTCCGTCTACTCCGGGCGGATCGGCCAGAAGGTCGCGAGCGAGCTGATCACGGTGATCGACGACGGCACCGATCCGGACAAGCGCGGCACCGCGGCGATGGACGACGAGGGCACGCCGACAAACCGGACCGTCCTCATCGAAAAGGGTGTGTTGCGTACGTATCTCTCCGATCGAAAGCACGCCGAGAAGCTCGGCATCAAGCGCAGCGGTAACGCGCGGCGCGAATCCTTCCGTTACCTGCCGATCTGCCGCATGACGAACACGATGATCGCGCCAGGCACGTCTGATCCCGCCGAGATCCTGAAGTCCGTCAAAGACGGAGTCTTCGTAAAGAAAATGGGTGGCGGTCAAGTCGACGTCGTGTCCGGGAACTTCGCATTCGAGATCACCGAGTGCTATCGGATACGAGACGGAGCGCTGGCCGAGCCGCTCAGGGGAGCAACGCTGGTAGGGCAGGGACCGAAATTGATGAGCGAGATAGATATGGTGGGCTCGGATCTCGGGTACTCCACGGGCACATGTGGAAAGGACGGTCAGGGAGCGCCGGTCGCCGACGCGCAGCCGACGATTCGCATCCCATCGGTCGTCGTTGGCGGAAAGCTCAAGTGAGTAGCGACAGCGGCCGGCGGGTGGCACGGGGGAGCGGGGTGTGCGCGAGCCGCGGGTGCCCCGGGGACCCGCCTCGCGGAGTGAGCGAAGCGAACGACGCGGAAGGTGGGGAGGGTGCGGCGAGCGCGCGCCCCCGACCCCGGGACAGGACCCGCCGGCCCCTGGGCGCCTCTACATGAGCGAGCGCCTCACCAACGACGCGACGATGGATGCGGCTCTCGATGCGCTCAAGGCGACCGGCGCGACTGGCGAAGTCTTTCTACGCGAGGCCCAGTCGGGGTCGGTCGAGATCAAAGAGGGTGCCATTGAAGCCGTTATCGCTCGTGGGGAGCGGGGCATTGGTATCCGAGTGCTCGATGAGCAGCGGCTCGGCTTCGCGTACACAAGTGATCTCTCGGCGAATGGCATCCGCGCATGCGCCGACACTGCCCGTCGCATGTCGGGCCTCACTGAACGTGACGAGGATCTCGCGCTCGCGACACGGCCGATCGATGATGCCGATCTCGATATCTATCAAGCGGGGATCGTCGATCGCCCCCTGAGCGAGCGCGGCGCGATCGCGCTCGCGGTGGAGGAGGCGGCTCGCGCGGCCGATCCGCGCGTGAAGCAGTTCCGCAAGACCACCTACAGCGATTCCGAGTCGACGACGATCATCGCGACGACCACCGGAGTACGCGCCTCGTTCCGCGAGTCGTACTGCGGTGCTATGACCTCGGCTGTGGCCTCAGAGAACGGCGACCGGCAGATCGGCTATCACGGTGAGGCCGCCCGCCGGTTCGGCGAGCTGGAACCGGCTCGTGTCGGGCAGCGCGCGGCGCAACGTGCGGTGGAAAAGCTCGGCGCGAAGCCGCTCGCCACGCAAAAGGTGCCGGTCGTGCTCGACCCGTGGATGGCCATGGAGCTGCTGCGCGCGATCGGACCGCTCTTCTCCGCGGACAACGTGCTGAAGGGGCGGAGCCTTTTCGCCAACAAGATCGGACAGCACGTGGCCAACGAGAAGGTCACGATCGTCGACGACGCGCGGCGGCCGCGCGGGCTCCGCAGCGCCCCATTCGACGGCGAGGGCGTGGCCACGACGACGCGAACGCTCATCGAAAGTGGTGTGCTCCGCGGGTACCTGACGTCCCTCAAGACCGCGAGAAAGCTCGGGAACGATCCGACGGGTAATGCCCGTCGAGGTGGCTATGGCTCGCCGGCGCGCATCGGCCCCTCGAACCTGTTCGTAGCGGCCGGGACCGATGATGCGAAAGCGATCGTCGCCGCTCTCGACCACGCGCTCGCCGTCACGTCGCTTCTCAATCTGCACACGGTCGACCCGGTGTCCGGCGAGTTCTCGCTCGGCGCGACCGGGAACTATCTCGAGCGCGGGAGTCGCGTCCAGCCCGTGCAGGGCATCACCATCGCCGGCAACCTCACGCATCTGCTCGATTCGATCGTCGGGGTCGGCACCGACCTCGTCTTCGGACCGAGCGGGCTCGGGAGTCCCACGCTCGTCATCTCAGAGCTGTCCGTCGGAGGCGCCTGATGTCCTGGCGCGAGCTTTTGAAAGGCGACCCAGTGCCGTGGCTTCTCGAACGCAGCGACCCCGCGGTCCGCGCCCAGACCCTGCGTTCGCTCCTGGACAAGGGTCCACGTGATCCCGAACTTCGCGACGCCCAGCAGCGCGCGATGAACATGCCACCCATTTCGACGATCCTCCGCCGGCAGAGGCCCGACGCCAGCTGGCCGGGCGCGAACCTCTGGGGACCCAAGTACGAGGCGACCCACTGGACGAACCTTCTTCTCGTGGAGTACGGCGTGGATCCAGGCGACCCGCGCGTGCGACGCGCGGCGCGTTACGTTCTCGAAGAGCTGAGCCGCCCCGGGCGCGGGGGGATGGACTGGGTCTTCAACAAGGATCACGGAGCGTCGTGCCTCGTCGGGAGCGTCGTGCGATACGTCGCCATGGCCGGGTACGGCAACGACGAACGGCTCGAGCCGCTCGTCCAGCGTTTGGTGCGCGATTCGAAGAACTTCGATGCGGCGTGCTGGATCAATGGCGAGCAGCCCTGCGCATGGGGATATGCGCGGCTCATCTGGGGCCTCGCGGCGCTTCCCGAGACCGCTCACACACGAGAAGTGCAGCGCACGCTGCGGCGCGGCGTCGAGTTCCTCCTCTCATACAAGGTCGAGCGCGGCCGCTATCCGACCGACACGGTGCCGAGCTATCTCTGGCGGCAGCTCTCGTTCCCACTCTTTTACCAAGCCGACATCCTGTTCGTCCTCCGCGCGCTCGATGCGGCCGGGGCCATCGACGACGACCGCGCGCAGCCGGCGATCGGCTGGCTCCTCGCGCGACAGGACGAACGCGGGCGT
>WNGJ01002835.1_pt1 | contig 17738 bp, 18 predicted proteins | sample 5400611 | NCBI WGS metagenome assembly WNGJ01 (sample SAMN13153375, study PRJNA577476) | soil metagenome | isolation source: 40 cm soil or saprolite under Garry oak tree replicate 1 | place: USA:California | collected 2016-06-15 | reverse complement strand
TCGGCTACTTTCGCGAGGTCAGTCAGGATCTCGTCCTGCACGCCATCGGTGAAAAAGGCGTTCTCTTGTTCCTTGCTCAGATTGCTAAACGGCAGCACTGCAATGCTTTTCTCCGGCGCTGCGGGATTCGAAAGTAGCGAACGCTCTGATTCGGTTTTCCAAATCATCACGCCTAATGGCACGGCCAAGACGAGAAGCATCGCCGCCATTACCGCGATGCTGGGACTTCGTCGCAACCATTTCCTTCCGCGGGTGAAGAGGCCGGTCCGCCGCGCCCGAATTGGTTCGTGCTTTAGCCAGCGTTCAAGGTCTTCGGCCAGCGCGAGCGCGGAGGCGTACCGGCGCTGCGGATCTTTATCGAGGCACTTCAGGCAAATGGTGTTGAGGTCGCGATCTATTTTCGGATTTAAGAGGCGTGGTTGCCGCGGCTCAGTGTCTAAAACCAGCCGTACCGTTTCAAAAGTTGTTCCCCCAGCGAAAGGCGGATGGCCGGTCAGTAGTTGATAGAATACCGCGCCAAGGCCGTACACATCCGTCGCGCTTGTGACGCGCGCGTTATTACCGACAGCTTGTTCTGGCGCCATGTAACTCGGCGTGCCCAAAACTTCCATCGTGCGCGTGACGTTGCCCTCTGTCTCGACCAATCTCGCAAGACCAAAATCGGTGAGGTGCGGTTCACCTTCTTGATCCAGCAGAATGTTTCCTGGTTTGATGTCGCGATGCAGGATGTGGTGCTCGTGAGCGTAATGAACGGTGCGCGCCACTTTGGCGATTAATTCGGCGGCGCGACGAACTGACATTGGTTCGCGCCGAACCACTGCATCGAGTTGATCGCCTTCGATAAATCCCATGCTGAAATAGCAAGTGCCCTCGCGCTCGCCGACTTCGTGGATCGGAACGATACCGGGATGCTCTAAACTGGCTGCGGCTTCGGCTTCGAGACGGAAGCGCTTGAGATGCGTCTTCGTGGCCCACTGGCCGAGGCCGATGACTTTGAGCGCAACTGTGCGGTTTAGACTTTTCTGGTGGGCCCGATACACGACGCCCTGACCGCCGCGTCCGATTTCCTCCAGCAACTTATAGTCGCCGAATTCCATCTGCATCCGCGCTGCGCTCGATCCGAGAGCGTCCTCATCTTCGTCCTGGAGCGGTCCAAGACCAGTCTTAAACAGGCATAAGCTGCAAAATCCTTGCGGCGCGTCCGCAAAGAGCTTGCTCCCGCACTTGGCGCAGACTGGGCTCACATTTGTCATACTGGTTCCGAGGTGATCAGTCACCTGCATATGTACTGTCCGAAATCTTGTCGTGGGTTACGCTTGCAATACAGCGATGAAATGTCGCAACTCGTCTTCCACGTCGCCGGGCAGTGCGACGGTGTGAGCGATCTCCTCACGCAACAGTAACCGGTATCGCTGACGCAGGCGATAAAACGCCTGCTTCACCGCGTTTTCGTTCATGCTCAATTCTTGCGCGATCTCCGCCTGCGACGGCCGATCCGATTCGTCAGTGAGCTTTTGCTTTAGCTGCTCGAACAACCGTGCATTGCCTGCAACCCGATATTCTTCTCCGAGCCGCGCGAGCACTTGCTCCAGCAGCGTTAGAGCCCAGCGACGCTCGTAAATCCGGTCGGCGCTCAATTTGTGGGCCGGCTCCAGGTCGGCGCGCTCGCGTGCAAGCAATTCTTCCAATGGCACAAGCGGCCGACCCTCACCGCGTTTGATAGTCATCTCGCGACGGTGCGCTTTGCCGAGGAAATTCTTAAGCGATGTGAGCAAATAAGAACGCAAACGCCCTTTTTCGCGGCGGACCGCGTCGAAGTCTTTTCTTTCCAGCAGCAGCGCAAAGAAACCCTGCGTCAGGTCTTGCGCTTCTTCCGGTGCGTAGCCTTGTCGTCTGACGAATCCGTACAGCGGCCACCAATAAGTGCGGCAAAGTTTTTCCAGCGCCGCCTGTGCAGCCGGCGTCGGACCTTGTGCTTCAAGCACTACGCTCCAATGCGTCGTTGTAAACGCGACCGACCCGTTTTGCGTGCCCGCCATAGGTCGGATTCGCCGTGGCGAACCCGGGCCAATCCGATTCTCTGACCCCTGATCGTCAGCAGGCACGCCCCGATCTAAGTAAAAACTCGCGCCAAAATCAAGCCTATATCCAACGCCAAGCGTTGGTAGGGGCGGCTCACCTGAACCACCCAAGGCGATTGAGAGCCTGCCCTGAGCGAAGCCGAACGAGTCAATCGCCCTACCGACCTTGCGACGCCCGCCGCTCAATTTAGAATCTCGTGCGCCCAGCTACTTGAATCCGATTGGAATCGAAAAGTACTGCGTTGTCCTTAACAAGTAGCTGGGCTCGAACATGCCGCGATCAATCGATCCCAAATCCTATGAATCGCCGGAAGGCGAACGCCCCTCGGTTACGCCGCCGATCGAATTGGAACGCCGGCCGCATGATCCTTACGCGGCGTTCCGTTTCGGTGGATTCAGGCTGTTTACTGCCGGTAACTTGCTTTCAATCACCGGGCGTTTGATGCTGGCCGTGGCTGTCGAATGGGAGATTTACGCGCGCACCCATTCCGCAACTGCGCTTGGGCTGGTCGGGTTGGTCATCGCAACGCCGGTGGTTGCCTTGTCGCTGCCCGCCGGCCACCTGGCGGACCGATTCAGCCGAAAACGCATTATTCTTGTATCGCAGATTTTTAGCGCGCTTGCATCGATAGCGCTCGCGTTCGTCTCCTGGAAGCATCTTTCCATTCCGCCGATTGCGCCGATACGTGGAGCTAATGGCGCGCTGGCAGGGATCGCGAGGATCTTCGAGCTTCATCATCCGGTGTTTCACTTCGATGACGCTTCGATTCCGCTCATCTATCTGCTGGTGCTTATAGGAGGAGTAGCGCGCACCTTCAGTTGGACGGCGCGCAGCGCGTTTTTTCCTACGCTAGTTTCCCGCGACGCGTTCTCCAACGCGGTCACCTGGACCAACAGCGTTTTTCAAATTGGATCAGTTGTCGGCCCCGCCGTCAGCGGATTGCTTGTCGCGTATGTCGGGTTTCCGTTTGTGTATCTGCTGGACGCGCTCTGCGCGTTTTCGTTTTTTCTTCTGGTTCTTCCGATCCGTCGCAGCACGCAGGTACGAGATCGAACGGAGGCAAGCACGTGGAAAAGTCTCATCGCTGGCGTCCGATTCGTGTTCCGTAGAAAGGTGATTCTGGCCACGATCACACTGGATCTGTTTGCGGTTCTGCTCGGGGGCGCAACGGCATTGATGCCGATTTTTGCCGATCAAATTCTGCACCGTGGACCCGTTGCACTCGGCTGGATGCGCGCGGCGCCGGCCGTCGGAGCTTTCGCAATGGCGATGGTCGTGGCGCATTTGCCGCCAATGAAGCAGGCGGGCAAGACTTTGCTCTGGTGCGTAACCGGTTTCGGTATCGCGACTATCCTTTTCGGCTTGTCCAAGGCGTTTTGGTTATCGCTCGGCTTATTATTCTTTGTCGGTGCGTTCGATAGCGTGAGCGTGATCATTCGAGGCTCCATTGTGCAACTTGTTACGCCGGATGAAATGCGCGGGCGCGTCTCATCCGTGAACAATATTTTTATCGGCACATCGAATGAATTCGGCGCGCTCGAGTCGGGATTGACCGCGGCGCTATTTGGCCCCGTGATTTCCGTTGTGGCGGGCGGCATCGGGACCATACTCGTAGTCCTCGCAGTTGCCTTGCGCTGGCCACAGACCCGCAAAATCGGCGCACTGGACAAAAATCTGCGGTGAAATTGTAGGGCGTCTGTGTCAGACGCTGTTTAGATTTGGCGTTTCACAGAAACGCCCTACAAATATCCACATGAAAGTTGCCGCCGCCCAGATTTCCTGCGTTCTCGGCGATCGCGCGGCAAACCTTGGCAAAGTGCGCGACTTTGCTTTCCGCGCGAAACGAGCCGGCGCCGAGCTGATCGTTTTCCCGGAGATGATCGATACGGGCTATTCCATGCCCACGATCAAACAACATGCTGTTGCTTGGAAAGAAGGCGCAGCGCCGAAACTTCAAAAGATCGCGAAGGAATTGGGGCTGGGAATCGTGTGTGGGATTTCAGATCGCGACGGCGAATCCATTTACAACGCGCAGGTGTTTGTCGATGCCACCGGCGAAATCGTCGCCGAATATCGTAAGACCCATCTGGTAACGGCGGCTCCGTTGGACGAGCGTTCCTGTTTTTCGGCCGGCAATGAGTTTGTCAGCTGCAAGTCCGCCTTTCGGACGGACTCGCCCGGTGGCGAGATCGATAAGTTCAATGTTGGATTGACGATCTGTTACGATCTGCGGTTTCCGGAAGTGTGTCGCGCGCTCGCGGTTGGACACAACGTAAACGTGTTCGTCACGTCATCGGCGTGGCCGTTCGTTCGGATCGAGCATTTGCAGGTTTTAGCGCGGGCGCGTGCGATCGAAAATCAGTGTTATCTCATTCTGGCGAACCGCGTCGGGACGGATGACGGCGTTACTTTCTGCGGCTCATCGGCAATTATCGACCCCTCAGGGGCAATCGTCGCGGGTGCCTCAGCTGATCGCGAAGAGCTGCTGCAAGCGGAAATTTCGAACGACGTCATCAATTCTGTCCGAACCGGCATGGCCGTATTCGCGCATCGCCGGCCAGACCTGTATTAATTGTCGCAGGATTTACCGAAATGAAATCATTTGCTCGACGTTGCTACTCATTGCTCGCCGCAGAACGAGTCGGTCCGGCTGACGGATTTCTCGGCCAACTGAAACAGCACTGCCTTCACGGTATCCGAAGCCGAACCGCTTGCTGAGACCTTTATTAGATCCGCCACGAGTTCGGATGGCGGCTCGTAAGCAGCGCTCAATTTTTCAAGGTCTTCCAGGCGAGCATCGGAAGTTTCGCTAGAATGATTGTCTCGGGCTCTTAGCCGATTCTTGATCTGTTCAAGATCGACATGGAGTTCCACGACTTGGAGACGGACATTTGCTTTTGCGCATTGCTCGCGCAGAAAATCGCGATTCGCGCCGCTGGAAAATGTTGCGTCGAGAATGACGCCGCTGTGGGTTGCCAGCGGGCCAAGTCCGTTTTCCACAAGCTTTTTGTAAGTCCTCATGGTCATCTGCTCCGAGTAGAGTTTGTCGCGCAGCTCCGGCGGAGTGCGCTCGGTTAGCGGAACGCAGGCGAGGGTTTTGCGGATCTCATCCGATGAAAAGATCCGCCAACCCAATTCGCTGGCGAGTTGCTTTGCGATAGTGGTCTTGCCAGTACCAACTCGGCCCATCACGACGAGGACTAAGGACTCAGAGCCGGCAACGGCGTATTGCAACGCGAGACGAAAATAGCGCGCCGCTTGTTTTCTGTGTTCCTCTGGTCTTACCGTTTCGGGCTCGCTTGCCTGGATGCTTCCCACTTTGCCGCGCACGAACGCCCGATAGCACTTATAGAAGTTCGCGATCTTCAACATTCCGCTATCGCCAAAGTCGCGCGCAGCATTTCGCAGAAGCAAGTTTCCCAGGTCACGTCTGCGCTCGAAATCGAAATCCATCGCCAGAAACGCGAGGTCGTTGGCGATGTCGATGAAGCGGAATCGGTCGTTGAACTCGATGCAATCAAAGATGGTGGTCGCCTCCGGGCTAAGATGGATGTGATCGAGATGCAGATCGCCGTGGCAATCGAGGATCCGATGTTGTTGAATGCGTTCAAAGAACAGTTTCTCGTTCGCGACGTAGAACTGGTTCGTGAAATGCTGGATCGCTTCGAAAGCAACCGCTGAAATTGTTTTGCCAATGAATGGCTCGACCTGCGCAAAGTTTTCGTCCGTGCTGATCTTTAGTTTTTCCGGCGTGCCCCATTGCTCGATCTCGGGCTTCGGAGTTTCAGACTGGTAAAACCGATGGAGACGCAAAACCACCCGATCAATCTCGGGCTCGCCCACTAATCCTTTGGCGAGCAATTCGCTCAGGAATCCGCCGTGCGGCAGTTCTCGCATCTTCACGCTGTGCTCGACAATTTCGCCTTCCCCTTCGAAGGAGAAACCAGAAGCGGTTTTGTAGATCCGCACGACTCCCAGATAGACTTCCGGAGCAAGCCGGCGATTCAGTTCAACCTCGCGTTCGCAAAAATAGCGGCGTTTTTCCAGCGTGCTGAAATCGAGAAAGCCGAGATTCACCGGCTTCTTCACTTTAAAGACGAACGGCGGCGCAATGAACACCCACGAAATGTGGGTTTGAACCGGGCGCACCGTGTCCGGCCTGTGTGGATACGAACCCGGCAATCGAAGGAAAGCAACAAGTTGCTCTTGGAACTTGGATCCGTTCACCAGCCATTCTCGCGCCACGAAAGGATACCGATCAATTTAAAATCCCAAGCGGATGGCGCAAAATTCAAGAAATGACTTCGACCAGTTCTGGTACAGGCGCGAGATGCTGCACGGGCAAATCAAAAGTTAAGAGCATGGCGCCGTTCGAGATCGCGACCCAAATGAGGAAAGCATCGTTGACTTGATTGTGGCCGTGGCATCGCCGCAATAATTCGAAGAGTTTCGACAGTCGTGCTTTTTTCGCATCAAGAAAAACGTGGGCGGAGTTGCTTGTCAGTCTTGCCAGCATTTCGCCCGCCTCGGCCGGTAATTTCGCTCCAGGGACGACCTTTGGATTGCTGGAGAGCCGCACAAAGGCAGCTTGGGTCAGGAGACAGGTTGCCCAGCGATAACGCCCACGCTTGGTCAAGCGCGCCACAGCTCGATGATGAAACGGATGGTTGGGCCACGCCAGCGCGAGCAAAACGTTGGCGTCCAGCAAAAGTGTTTTCACTCCTCTTCCCAGGCGCGGCGAATGGCACGCAGCGAAATCATAGGTGTGTCATCAGGCAGCCCAAACTTAGGGAAACGCTTACCGCCTCTGAGCTCCGGTGGATCCGTTGTTTGAACAGCGCGCCGGATCAAGTGCGAAATGACTTCGCCTAGTCGCTTGCCTGAGGTTTTGGCCAGCGTAAGAGCCGCTTCATAAGCTTCGTCGTCCAGAGTGATCGTAGTTCGCATATTGATACATTGATGCAGTGATGCAGCAATGTCAATCCAGAAAAGGGCAAATGAAGACCCACCAAGTGTGCGTCTTTGAACTTTTGCCAATTGGACGTTGGACGCCTGCCCCGGGCCGTTAAGCGTTGAACCTTCTTCGTCCTACGACTTGGGCGGTTCGCTCTTCCTGATCAATGGCGTGAAAAGATCGATCGGAACGGGGAGAAACGTCGTGGTGTTATGCTCGCTGGAGATTTCGCGCATGGTTTGGAGGAAACGCAGTTGCAGCGCGATTGGCTCCTTGCTCATCATCGCCGCGGCCTGCACCATTTTCTCCGCGGCTTGAAATTCGCCCTCGGCGTTGACGATCTTCGCGCGGCGTTCGCGCTCGGCTTCGGCCTGCTTGGCCATCGCGCGCTTCATGGTGTCGGGCAACGCCACGTCCTTCACCTCGACCGCCGTGACTTTGACGCCCCAGGGTTCGGTTTGCCGGTCGATGATCTCCTGCAACTTCTGGTTGATCGACTCGCGCTGCGAAAGCAAATCATCGAGCGGCGCCTGGCCAAGCACGCTGCGCAGCGTGGTCTGCGACATCAGCGAAGTGGCTTTGAGAAAGTTCTCCACTTTCACGACCGCGGCTTGCGGATCGACCACTCGGAAATAAACAACCGCATCCACCGTCACCGGCACATTGTCACGCGTCATCACCTCCTGCCGCTCGACGCTGATGGTCACGACGCGCAAATCCATTCGCACCATGCGATCGACAATCGGGATGAGGAGAATCAGTCCCGGTCCTTTCGCGCCGAGTAATTTCCCGAGCCGGAAAATCACGCCTCGTTCGTATTCGCGCAGGATCCGAATGGCCTGCGGCAGAATGATTATCGCGAGAATGATGAGCGGTATGGCCCAACTAATTAATCTTGGGAGTGCTTCAATTAATTGCATGGCTTTATTTTCCTTTGGCTTTCAGTTTTACAGTTAATCCTTGCACGGTTGCAATCTCAGCTTGTTCGCCTTTTTCGATTGAGGTATCGCTGACCGCGTTCCAGTATTCGCCTTCGACGAAAATGCGGCCGCCGTGCGAATCGATCGGGCTCAATGCAGTCACGGTTTTTCCAATCAGCGTTTCTGCTCCCACCTTGACCGGCAAGAGCTGCGCGCGCAGGCCTTTTCCGATGACGAAAATAAAGAACGCTGCGGTAATCAGTGTCGCTGGAATAATGTAGTTCAGCGATAAACGAAACAGTGGATCGGCGCGATTGAAGAGCATGAGCGAACCAATTAGAAACGCGATAACTCCACCGACGGTCAGCACGCCGTGCGTGGTCGCATAGACGTCAAAGATGAACAGCATGAGTGCGAGCGCGATTAACACAAGTCCAGTCACGTTGACCGGCAGGATGGCCGCCAGATAAAGCGCCAGTACCAGCGCAATCGCGCCCACCACGCCGGGAAGAATCGCGCCGGGCGTGGTCAGCTCACCGATGATTCCATAAATCGCGATGAGCATGAGAATGAACATGACCTCGGGTCGCCACAGCTTTTGAAAGACACGCTCGGCAGGCGACATCCTCACCTCCGCCACCTCTGCGCCAGCGGTCTTCAATGGCTTGCCGTCCACGATGCGCCCATTCAATTTTTGTAACAGATCCGGGATATCGGAAGCGATCAGATCGATGACTTTCAATTCCAGCGCTTTCTCCGCAGTGATCGACGCGCTTTCTTTCACGGCTGACTTGGCCCATTCGATGTTACGCTGACGTCTGCCCGCGATCGTCTCGATGTAACTCACGGAAAAATTCTCGAGCTTCTGCTTCATCGTTTCGTCAGTCTTCTCTTCTCCGCCGCTAGGAAAACCGCCTATCGAGACCGGATGCGCAGCGCCAATGGTTGTGGCGGGGGCCATTGCCGCCACACTCGCTGCAATGGTGATGAAACAACCTGCGCTCGTCGCGGTCGCGCCGGTGGGAGCGACGTAAACGACGATCGGCACCGGCGACCCGAGGAAGCTCTGCACAATCTTCTGCGTCGAATCGAGTAGACCGCCCGGCGTATTAAGTTGAATCACCAGACACTGCGCATTTTGCGCCCGGGCTTCTTCGATACTGCGGGAAATGTAAGTTGCCGTCGCTGGGCCAATCGCTCCGTCAATCTTGATAAGAGAAACTTTCTCCGCGGCGAAAGCTGAAGGCGCTGTTGCGCAAGCCACCCAGAGAACCAGGCCTGTCAACGCAGTCTTCATTCCCTTCTCCCGAATCGCTGCGCGGCCCTCCGCAAGTTCAGACTCCTTTCATTGGCTGAAGCTTGATTGCTAGATCTTCCACCTGTGGCTTCACGATCTTCTCGTAGTCGCGGTAGCTCATTTTGATCGCATCAGTGTGCGTGCCTGCTTCGAAGACGATGTAGTCCTGCTCCGCCAGATGCTTATCCACATATGTTGGCAGACCATAGAGATTGCCAAACGGCGGCATCGCTCCAATCGCGCAGTCGGAGAACAGCGATTTAAATTCTGGTTCCTTCCCGAGCGATGCAGTCTTGCCGATCACTTTCCCGACTTTTTCCAAGTCGATTTGGCAGTCTGCTGGGAGCACCGTCATCAAATGTTGCTCTCCGGATTTTAGGATGACCACCTTGGCATGGTGCCGGCCTTTCACATGCTCGGCCTGGGCGAGCCTCTGTGCGGTCACCGCCTCCGGATGATGCAAAATTTCGTAGCGCACTTTGTTCTCATTCAAACAATCGATGAGTTGCTTCGGAATTTTCATGGTCGCCTCCGAAGCAAACTATCACTTTCCCAGCCGATCTCTACTTCCGAGAGACCCCCCGGATCGTTTGGATTGCAAAAAAGAACACCACCGACGAGGCGGCCTCGTGCGAAAGACTGTTAGATATGGCTACATGCGAAGTTTGCGAGAATGAATATGACAAGGCGTTTGAAGTGATCGTTGCCGGCAAGCGTCATACCTTCGATAGCTTCGAATGCGCGATCCACGCGCTGGCGCCGGTTTGCCCGCACTGCCACTGCCGGGTGGTCGGCCACGGCGTGGAAGCCGATGGACAAATCTTTTGCTGCGTCCATTGCGCGCGCACGGCGGGCAAAACGCAGTTGAAAGATCGCGCCTAACGACCCGTCAAATCAAGGTAGAGGCGATTGAACTTCAATCGCCCTTTAGCCGCCGACGGACAGCGGTTACATCGGTCGACCTACTTCTGATGCCAAGGGAGTGTCACGTTTTTGATCCGTGGCTTGCAGGCGTCATTGACCAACATGAACGTCAAAGTGTTTTCGTTCGGCCGGCTGAACTTGTAAACGCCAGGGCCGCTACACTGTTTCGGGATCCGCCCTGATCGGCGAGTCTCTTGAAGCGTGACAGTATCGCCTGCGACCGTATAGGTACCCCAAATCTGGGCCTTTGGCTTAGTAGCCACGACGTGAAATGTACCGTCGGCATTGATTGTCCAGACAGTGCCGAGCGAATTAGTCCACGTACCGGTAAGCGCAGCCGGTCCGGAGCGGGGAGTGGTTACGCAGGCACTCAGTAACACGAGCAAAAGGCTCGCGAAAACAATTCGAAAAAAGGACTGTATTTTCATGTGGGCATCTTGCCTCATGGCAGCTCAACCCGTCAAGCTTAGACCGCAGCGAAAGGCCAGTATTTGTCGATTGCAAGTTTTGGGCGGCACCGGCTGCTCGCTATCAAGATTTGCAGCGAAGAGATCAGTTGCAAAGGGTTTCGCCTTTGAAGTAGAACACAAATACACCCTGATATTCGTGTGCGACCTGCGATAAATAAACTCTCTGTCAGTGCAATTCTTTTCGGAATCTTGGCGGGGATCATTGGCATTGGGGGCGGACTATTTCTCGGCTTTGCTCTGGGCGCAGCTCTCGCGGCCGCATTTCATGTCTCTAGTTTTGAAGGTGAGGCCGGTTATTTTGCCGCTGCGATTGCGCTGATTGTTACCGCTATCACTACGCCAAGCGCGATTCTCCTGGCGCTTTATTGGCGCGGCGTGAGGAGGATTTGGCTACTCGTCGGGTTGGTCACGGTTTGTTTGTCAATCGTTGTCATCACAGCGTCGGGGTTCGGACTTTGGTATGCCGCTCAACCGCATGTTCTCAATCTCAACGGTCCGACGCCGCTGCTCGAATTTGAAGTGAAACCGCCGGCTGGCCAATCCGTCCAGAGTCTGGCGGACGTTCAACCAGAGCTGGATACCGACCGCAACGCGATGCCGGGCTACTGGCACACAGATTCAACCGAAAGCGCGAATGTGCGCGCCGGCTACGTCGAAGTTTACTACCGTACGTCGCAGCGCCTGTTCGTTCTAAAATTTCCCGGAAGCGAAGACCGGATTTTCCGGCTGCACTTGCCGGCGAATGCAATGAAGGCGAAATACCGCGCCTGGTCTGATTGGCAAAAGCCGGACTTCGTGGCGAAAGCCGGCGAGCAACCTTCGCGGCCCTCCAGCGGAAGCGACTATCAGATTCGCTACAAGTTGGACTACCAGGACCGGTAAACGCAGCGGGCGGTTTACGTTCAACGCCCTGCAGGTAGGTTGAAGCATGTCGATCTCGGAGGAACAAGTGAAAAACACTTTGAAGTCGGTGAAATATCCCGGCTTCACGCGCGACATCGTTTCGTTCGGTTTGATCAAGTCGATCCAGATAGACGATGGCGAAGTCAAAGTGCAGGTCGCATTGAGCACTAATGATCCGACTGTTCCGGCAGCGATTAAAAATGATGCCGAAAGAGCATTGCGCACAATGGAGGGGGTGCGCAGCGCGAAGGTGCTGATCGACATCCACGCACCGCCCGGGGGCGCAGGCGCCGGCATGGGCATGACGCGGATTCCGGGAATCAGGCACGTCATTGCGGTGGCAAGCGGCAAAGGCGGTGTGGGCAAATCGACTATCGCGGCGAATCTGGCGGTCGCGCTGGAGCAAACGGGCGCGCGCGTCGGACTGTGCGATTGCGACATCTATGGCCCGAGTATTTCGCTCATGTTTGGTACGCGAGAGCGGCCAATGGCTACGGAAGAAAACAAGATCGTTCCGATCGAGCAATATGGATTGCGTTTGATGTCGATGGGATTTTTGCTCGACGACACTTCTCCGGCGATTTTACGCGGGCCGATGGTCACGCGCTACACGCAACAATTTCTGCGGCAGGTCGAATGGGGTGAGCTGGATTATCTGGTGCTCGATCTTCCACCCGGCACCGGGGACATCCAGCTTACGATTGTCCAGACGGTGGCGCTTTCCGGAGCGATCGTGGTGACCACGCCTCAGGAAGTTGCGCTCATTGATGCGCGCAAAGCCGCCACGATGTTCGACAAGGTAAACGTGCCGGTGCTCGGTCTGGTGGAGAACATGAGTTACTTCGTCTCTCCATCCGACGGAAAACGCTACGATATTTTTGGAAGTGGCGGCGGCGAACGCGAAGCGAAACGGCTGCGCGTTCCGCTGCTCGGCCAGGTTCCGATCGATATTGCCACCCGGGAAGCAGGCGATCGTGGGATTCCAATCGTGGGCGAAGATCGACGGTCAGCTGTAGCAGCCGAATTCAAAAGGATCGCTGAAAACATTCGTAAGATTCTGCCGTAGTGATGCATCCGCACCGGCTAGCGCAAATGAGGTTTAAATAAATTGCGCGGTTGCGTCGTCGAATTCTGGTATTCGATTTTGTTGACTAGCTGCCAATTTTATGAAAGAAAATCGTGAGATGCCGTCTTCAGAGGAGGATCAAGCTCAATTCGTTAAGGATTCGGCTCTCTACAAGGAGTTCCTAGCGGAGCGCGCGGAGATTTTGAAGCACAAGTGGATTGAAAGCGAAAAAGCCGGCAAAGATATCGGCTTTGAGAGAGCGTTGCTTGATTGGATCGTGAGACATCGCTCCAACTGGCGAGAGCGACGAAGGAAGGAGGCGCGCACCGAAAAGTCCGCCTCCTAATTTTTGTTCCTTTAACGCGATCCCGCGAGGTCGCCAAGGAAAAGCATGAAGCAGACAAAACAGAATTCAGCCGCCGCCCTCCCAATCATGGATGCGGAGGCAATTCGTCGGGCGCTGCGGCGGATTGCGCACGAAATCGTCGAGCGAAACCCGCAGATTACGAAGGTCGTGCTCGCGGGAATTCCCTCGCGCGGTGTGGAGATTGCGCGGCGCATCGCGGCTTTCATTTACGAGATCGAAAAGATCGACATTGAGACCGGTGTGATCGATGTGGCAATGCATCGCGACGATGTTGGAAGGCGCCCGGAGTTGCCCGTGGTGCGGGCATCCAAACTTCCCCTGCCACTCGAGGAACGCACCGTCATCATTGTCGATGACGTTCTTTACACCGGTCGCACTGTTCGCGCCGCCATGGACGCTATCAATTCATTCGGGCGACCGGCCCGCATTCAACTCGCCGTGCTAGTTGATCGCGGCCATCGCGAGCTGCCCATTCGCCCCGATTACGTCGGAAAAAATTTGCCCACATCTGGCAGCGAAAAAGTGCGAGTACGGCTCGAGCAAACCGATAGCGAACCCGACGAGGTACGTTTGGAACAACAATGAACGCGTACGCTCCCAGATGAATATGCGCTGGACACGCAAAGATCTGCTCGGCCTGCGCGAGTTGTCGGCCGATGAAATCAATTTTATTCTCGAAACCGCCGACGCGTTCAAACAAGTCGGAACTCGGGAGATTAAAAAAGTTCCAGCACTGCGCGGAAAAACGCTCGTGAACTTTTTTGTCGAACCAAGCACGCGGACACGCACCTCATTTGAATTGGCTGCGTTTCGGTTGAGCGCGGATGTGATCAATATCTCGGCGACCACTTCCAGCCTGACCAAAGGCGAAACGCTTAAAGATACCGCGCGCAATCTGGAGGCATTACATGCCGATATTCTCGTGCTGCGTCATAGTTCTGCGGGTGCGCCGCAGTTTCTGGCAAATCGGCTGAAAGCGAGCGTAATCAATGCCGGCGACGGCGCGCACGAGCATCCCACTCAGGCGCTCCTGGATCTTTACACGATCCGCGAGCGAAGAGGCAAAATCGCCGGGCTCCACGCCGCGATCATCGGCGACATCTTGTTCAGCCGCGTCGCCCGCTCGAATATTTTCGGCCTGCTCAAGCTCGGTGCGCGCGTGACGTTGGTCGGGCCGAGCACGCTTGTCCCGCGCGAGTTTGAAAAACTGGGCGTCGAAGTTTCACACAAGATTGACGACGTGCTTCCGAAAGCCGATGTGGTAAATCTTTTGCGGATTCAGCATGAGCGCCAGCGCAGAGAATATTTTCCCGGAATCGGTGAATACATCCGCTTGTTCGGGCTGACCAAAGAACGCGCAAAACTTTTGAAACCGGATTGCCTGATCATGCACCCCGGTCCGATCAACCGCGGTGTCGAGATCGACAGCGACGTTGCCGACGGATTGCAAAGTGTCATTCTCGATCAAGTCACCAACGGCCTCGCCGTCCGTATGGCCGTTCTCTATCTCTGCGGAGGGATTTCGATGCAGTGAGCGCGACCATTATTCGCAACGGCCGCGTGATCGATCCCGCGAACAAGCGAGATGAAATCGCCGATCTTTACATCGCCGACGGAAAAATCGTCGGCTCTAAGTCCGAAGTCCGAAATCCGAAATCCGAAATTGCTGAGATTGATGCAAGAAACCTCATCGTTTGTCCCGGTTTGATCGACATGCACGTGCATCTGCGCGAGCCGGGATTCAGTCACAAGGAAACGATCGAATCGGGTGCGCGCGCCGCCGCAGCTGGCGGGTTTACGACCATTGTTTGTATGCCGAACACTTCGCCGGCGGCCGATGATCCCAGCACGATTGCATGGATCAAAGACCGCGCGGCGGCGGTCGCGTGCGTGAACGTTTTGCCGACCGGTGCGATTTCAAAAAATCTCGCTGGCGAAGAACTCGCGCCGATCGGCTCACTTGCGCAGGCAGGTGTTGTTGCCAACACAGACGACGGACATTGCGTACAAAATCACGAGGTGATGCGCCGGGCGGTTGAGTACTCCCGCATGGTTGGCTTGCCTGTGCTCGATCATTGTCAGGATTACAATCTGGTCGGCAACGGCGTCGTGCACGAAGGCTACTGGAGCAGACTGCTTGGGTTGCCCGGTTGGCCCGCCGCAGGCGAGGAAGTGATGGTGATGCGCAACATTTTGCTTGCGGAACTTTGCGATCATCACATTCATTGCCAGCACATCACTACAGCTGGAAGTGTGCGATTGATTCGTGAAGCGCGAACGCGCGGCGTAAAAATCAGCGGCGAAGTGTGCCCGCATCACATCGCGTTAACCGACAAAGCGATCCAGAATTTCGACACGAATTACAAAGTAAATCCGCCTTTGCGTTCGCGGGCAGATGTGAATGCGCTGCTGGAGGGAATCGCCGACGGAACTCTCTCGATCTTGTGTTCCGATCACGCGCCGCATGCCGATTTCGAAAAGGAAGTGGAATTCGATGCAGCCCCGTTTGGCATCGTCGGATTGGAGACGGAGCTCGGTTTATTCCTCGATCTGCTGGTGCACAAGCATCACAAGATCGATAGCGCCCGTTTGATCGAGATGTACACCGTCGAGCCGGCGCGTTTGTTAAAGATTGACGCCGGCACGTTGTCGATTGGCGCGAGAGCTGATGTAACGCTTATGGACCCGGACTTAGAGTGGAAGGTCGGGATTGACAAGTTTGAATCGGCCGCGCGCAATTCACCATTCGACGAATGGAAACTAAAGGGCCGCGCGGTGCGGACCATCGTTGGCGGAAAAACAGTTTGGAACCTGTAGAGGCAGGCGTATCGGCTGCTTGGTTTTAAATCGCAGGCGACACGCCTGCCGCTACAAATTCATCCAGTATATCCGCCGTGGATATAGTGTTCCAAATGAGCGATGGCGGCGCTCTGGCAGGAAATAACGTGCTTGACCAGATCACCAATGGAGATCACGCCCACGACCTTGTCGTCCTCGAGCACAGGCAAGTGGCGGATATGTTTGTCGGTCATGAGACGCAGGCATTTTTCGACCGGCTCACGGGGATGCGTGACGGTCACATTCGTTGACATGATCTCGGCGACCTTCGTTTCGCGCGAGCGCTTGCCGCGTAAGACCACTTTGCGCGTGTAATCGCGTTCGGAAATGATGCCTACCACTCCCTCCTGCTCCATGACCAACAGCGCGCCGACGTTCTTCGCGTCCATTATCTCTACCGCTTCGAAAACCGTTGCGTCTGGCGAAATCGAAAAAACCTCGCCGCTTTTTTGATTCAGGATCGCGCGGATGGTGCCACTCACGTCCATATCGTTCTAGAGTTTGGCTCACTGAGACTGGAGACGACATAAGATAAGCCAATTTTGCCGCTCGAGGCAAAACAAATTCTGGTTGCCAGAATTGTGAATGCCCAAACCCTCGTGAAACGGGGGTGGGCAATGCGCTCGTTGCTGGCTTGCGTCCAACGTAGGCTCCCGAACCGTTCACCCGATCTGCAGGGTGCCTCTTGCACGGAATTCAATTGCAACGTTGAATTGCGGCAATAACTTCGAGACACCATGGCGCGCGCCTGCGGCAAGAAGGGCATGCCGTATTTGTTTTCAGGCCTGATCGCCTCCGGCGTGGCGGCGGCCGTGTTGTTCGCTGGACGAATGGCTGCGATTTATCTCGAACACGCCACTATTCCCTCGACCGCTCCGGAGTTGTTTTCGCTCAAAAACCAGGGGCTCGCCTTTCAACGTGCCGCTGCGCAGGCGCCGAACGTATTGCTGCTTTATGGCAGTTCAGAGTTATTAGTCCCTGCGGTTCCAGAGAAGGGCGACAATTTTTTCCGCACTGCGCCGACAGGTTTCCAAGTTTCGCCCGTTGGCGGTGGAGGCGCCAACCTATTGGTCATGTTGCAAAGGGTCGGTGCACTCGGCTCGGACTTGCGCGGCAAAGGACTTGTTATCTCGCTTTCACCCGTGTGGCTTTTGAAATCCGGGTCCGGGTTGAAGGGCTACGAGGCAAATTTTTCGGCGATGGCAGTGAGCGAAATGATATTCGGGACCGCGCTCGATTTCGAGCTGAAGCGGGACATCGCTTCGCGCATGCTAATATATCGGAGTACCCTTGAAAACAGGCCACTCCTTGAATTCGCCTTGAGGCGGCTGGCTTCTGGCCGTTGGCTCGATCGCGTCATTTTCTGCGCGCTCTGGCCAGCCGGAAAAGTGCAGACCAGCCTGCTGGAGTTGCAGGATCATGCGGCGGCGCTCAATTACATTCGCCATAAGATCAAACCAGCTCCGCAGCCGCATGCAGAAGTACTCGACTGGTCGAAGCTCATTGGAAAAGTAAGCGGAACCAAGCCCAGCGACGCAGGCCCCGTTAAAAACGCTCCGAGCTTCGACGCACAAATCATTCCTGGGTCTCGCGACGTGGCGTTCCGGAGCGACATGAACGCGTCACCGGGATGGATAGATCTGGAGTTGCTTTTACGCACGCTGGCAAGGGTTCGTGCGCGGGCACTAATTCTCAGTATGCCGATAGGCGGAGACTTTTACGACCATGCAGGCATCTCGCGGTCGGCTCGCGAAGATTATTACACGAAGCTTCGCGCACTCGTGCAACGATACCATTTTGCGTTAGTTGAATTTGAAGAGCATGATGAAGACCCGGCCTTTCTCATCCGTCACCAAAGTCACCTCAGTACGAAAGGCTGGATGTATTACAATCGCGCTCTTGATGATTTCTTTCACG
>WNGJ01009963.1_pt1 | contig 17740 bp, 12 predicted proteins | sample 5400611 | NCBI WGS metagenome assembly WNGJ01 (sample SAMN13153375, study PRJNA577476) | soil metagenome | isolation source: 40 cm soil or saprolite under Garry oak tree replicate 1 | place: USA:California | collected 2016-06-15 | reverse complement strand
CAAAAACAAACAATGCCATCTCTACCGGATCAATGGCGTTGAAGACCACCTGCACATCTTGACCTCGATACATCCGACAGTCTGTCCTTCGGACCTGGTCAAAGACATCAAGATCGGCACCAGCAAATGGATCAAAGAGGGAAAGGTGTTCCCGGCCTTTACACATTGGCAGGACGGCTACGGCGTATTCACCGTCTCGCACACGGACAAAGATGCCGTAATCGAATACATCAAAGACCAGCAGGAGCATCACCGCAAAGTTTCGTTCCGCGATGAATTGCGAGAGTTGCTCATACAGAATGGAATTCAATTCGAAGAACGGTATTTGGTTTGAGCCGCGATTGTCGTTCGACCCCTTCGGGGTCGCGTCAAGTTCGGTCACTGTTCCGTGGGTTTCACCCACTGCCATTCACGTTGTTCGCCTCCGGCGAACTGCTATATCCTCCAACCCGTGACCCATGCGTGACTCGCTCCTCACTCCCGAACTGCTGCGCCGCCTTGAGCAATTCCAACTCCTGGCCGCCCGCCGCGCCAAGAGTTCGACCAAAGGCGAAAGGCGCAGCCGCGCGCGCGGCCAGTCGGTCGAATTCGCCGATTACCGCAATTACGTCCACGGGGACGACTTTCGTTATCTCGACTGGAATCTTTATGGCCGGCTGGAACGGCTGTTCCTGAAACTCTACGAGGAGGAACGGGAGCTGCCGGTGCGGATTTTTCTCGATGCGAGCGAATCCATGAGCTTTGGCGAACCGCGCAAGTTTGATTTCGCCCGGCAAGTTGCCGCCGCGATTGGCTATGTTGCTCTCTCTGGTTTCGACCGCGTTAGCGTGGTTCCGTTCCCGGCCTTGGACTCAGTTGCCGCCAGGGTAGAGGACAACCTGCAACCTGCAACTTTCAACCTGGAACTGGCGGCGCGCGTCGCTTTGCGTGCAGTGCGCGGCAAAAAATCCGCCATCCAATTCTTCCAAAACCTGAGCAGACTGACTGCGAGCGGCGCGGCCAATCTTAACCAGGCCTTGCGGCGCGGCGCACTGGAAGCGCGCCAAGCCGGCTTGGCGGTTGTCTTGAGCGATTTTCTTGACCCGGCAGGTTATGAGCCGGGGCTGACGGCGCTGGTCGCGCGCGGATTCCAGGTGGACCTTGTGCAAATTCTTGCGCCCGACGAACTGTCGCCGACCACCTTTGGCGACTTGCGGCTGGTGGATTCCGAAACCGGCGGCATGCAGGAGGTCACCTTTGGCCGCTTTCGCATGAAGGCCTATCAGCAGACCGTACAGAACTTCCTCCAGCGCCTGCGGGAGTTTTGCCAACCCCGCGGCATCAACTTTTTCACAGCCAGCTCGAACACGCCGCTCGAAGAACTGCTCTTGAAGCAATTGCGACAGGCCGAGGTTTGGGGATGAGAGAAAGCGGAATGCGGAGTGCAGAATGCGGAATGCGGAGCAAAGCGGCGCGAAAATCGCGGCAGAGCTGAAACAACTTAACGAAAGGTAAACATATGCGTTATGGCGACCTGAAAGGACGGACCAGGAAGTTCGCTTTGGACATTATCAGATTGGTTGAGGCTCTGCCAAGCGACCGAACTTGCAAGATACTGGGGGGACAGTTGCTGGATGCCGGCACATCGGTGGGCGCTAATTACCGCGCAGCTTGTCGAGCGAAATCTACTGCCGATTTCATTTCCAAAATGGGCACGGTTGAGGAGGAGGCTGACGAATGCGGCTACTGGCTAGAGCTGTTAATCGCGGCCGAAAAGTTAAAGGAACCGGCAGCGACTCCCCTGGTTCGAGAGGCGGACGAGCTAACCGCCATCGCCGTCTCTTCTATCAACACTGCTCGAAAGTCGGGTGGCCGCGCATGAAGTTGCGACGAGCCATTTTCGCAATGCCCAATTCGCGTTCGGCGCTCGAATGCTCCTACTCCGCATTCCGCATTCCGCATTCCGCACTCTGATGAGGTTTCTGGCTCCAGCCGCTTTGGCCTTCGCCGCTGCCATCCCGGTGGTCGTCCTGTTCTACCTGCTCAAGCGCAAGCGGGTGCTGAAACTGGTTTCGAGCACGCTCTTGTGGCAACAATTCCTGGCCGAGACGCAGGCCAGCGCCCCCTTCCAGAAGCTGCGCAAGAATTGGCTGATGATATTGCAGATTATTTTGCTGACGCTAGCCGTGCTGGCCCTTTCCCGTCCCTATTTTGCGACCAAAACCAAGCCCGCACAGTTGCGTGTGGTGATTCTGGACGCATCGGCTTCGATGCAGGCAACCGATGAAAGCCCGTCGCGCTTCGAGAAGGCACGAGCAGAGGCTCTGAAATGGGTGGACGGTCTCGCGGGCAGCGATCAGATGGTCATCCTGCAAGCGGGCGGCAATACCCAGGTCAAGCAATCGGCGACCAGCGAGAAAGCTGACTTGCGGCGCGGGCTGCAGGCCTGCGCCTGCTCTGATGGCCCGACGCGGCTGGTGCCCGCGCTTAAGATGGCCGAATCGCTTGTCCGCGATCAACGCGGCGCGGAGATCCATTTGTTCAGCGACGGGGCGGTGGCCGAACTCAACGAGTTCGAGAACAAAGCCCTGCCGCTGGTGTATCATCGCATCGGCAAGGGCGCCAATAACCTTGGCATCACGGCGCTGGACGTGCGAGCCAATCCAGAGAATCCCAGCCAGCGGGCGATTTACGCCAGCGTGGCTAATTTCTCCAGCAATAGCTGGTCCACGGAACTGGAACTGTTGCTGGACGATCGCTTGCTCGAAACGCGCCCGGTCACCATCCCGGCGGGGGAAACCTCACCCTAGGTTTTTTTGGCGGCCCAATCGCGCGACGGCCTGTTCACCGTGCGCCTGACAGCCAAGGATGATTTAAGCGCCGACAACCAGGCCTCAATTGTCAGCCTGCTGCCCAAGCCGGTGAGAGTTTTGCTGGTCACGCGAGGCAATCGGCTTTTGGAAAAGGCCCTGCGCGCGGTCCCGAATGTCGAGTTGGCAACCGCCACCGATTTGACTGACGCCGCGGCGGGTTTGGATTTCGTCGTGCTCGACGATGTGACTCCGACGGAATGGCCAAAGGGCAACGTGCTGGCCATCCATGTCGTCAACACCAATTGGCTGGAGGGTGTGGCACGCGTCGAAGCGCCGCCGATCGTGGATTGGAAATCCTCGCACCCGCTGCTGCGCTACTCGGGCTTTGATAACGTGCAAGTGATGGAAAGTCTGACGGCTAAAACGCCGACCTGGGCCGTGTCGCTGGCCGACGCGCCGCAGGCGCCGCTCATCCTGGCGGGGGAACTGGGGCGGCAACGCATCATCTGGATCGGCTTTGACACGCTGGAGAGCAACTGGCCGTTGCGGGTGTCCTTCCCGATTTTTATCGCCAACGCTGTGGAATGGCTCAACCCGGCCAATGCCAAGGGCGGCCAACTGTTGGTCAAAGCCGGCGACGCATTCCGGCTTGCCCTGATACATCCCGAAACTAGCGCGCAAGTCACCCTGCCTGGCGGGGCCACCAAAGCGCTGGCGCTCGATCCCAACGCGAACGAGTTCGTGTTTGGCGACACCTACAAGCAAGGCACCTACCGGCTGCGCCTCGGCACCAACGACACGGTTTTTTGCGTCAATTTGCTCGACGCCGCCGAAAGCAACATCAAACCGCGTGACGAGTTGCAATTAGGCAAATACACCACGGTAACCGCCACAACGCTGCAGCGGGTGAACATGGAATTGTGGCGGACGATTGCCGCGCTTGGACTTTTGATGCTGCTGGTCGAGTGGTGGTATTATCATCGGAGGACAGTCTGACTAGTGTAGTATCTCAACCACCGGCAAAATCATCCGCGAAGCGGATGAACCTGAATAGCCGTGGGTGCCAACCCACGGAAAGAGCCATGCAAAGACTTTTCGACCCTGAAAGGGTCGAACAATTCGAGCAGAAGGAATTCATCGCGCAATGGTGGTGGTTCGTGGGTGCGATCGCGATGCTCTCGGCCTCGATGCTGCTGACGTGGTCTTGGTTCAAACGCCAGACCAGGCCCGAAGCTGTGAAATACCCGCTCTAGCAGTTTCCAACCCCAAGTGCCCAAGGAATTCCCAGGATGACTGACGCACCTCAACGACCCGCAAATGACTCCAATTGGCCGGAGGATGAATTCGGGCAGAGCGAAATCATCGCGCAATGGTGGTGGCTCCTGGGCGTTGCGATCACGCTGCTCTCGGTCTCGGTGATGCTGACGTGGTCTTGGCTCCAACGCCAGACCAGACCCAAAGTCGTCGCCTATTGCGCTCAGGACCAAGTCTATGCCGAGCCGATTTTTCGAGACTTCGAGCAGCAGACCGGCATCAAAGTCCGCGCGGTTTACGACAGCGAAGCAGTCAAGACGGTGGGCCTGGCCAATCGCCTGGTCGCTGAGCGCACGCATCCCCAGTGTGATGTGTTCTGGGGCAACGAAGAAATGCGCACTCGGCAACTGGCCGAGCAGAAGGTCTTTCGTGAGACGAACGATTGGGCGGCGTTTGGTTATCGCAGCCGGCGGATGGTGGTTAACACCAATCAGGTTTCTCTGGCGTCTGCGCCACGATCTTTAAGAGAGCTGACTAACCAAACCTGGCGCGGCAAGCTGGCGCTGGCTTATCCACAGTTCGGCACGACGGCAACGTACTTCCACGCCTTGCGCCAGCATTGGGGCCAACCGCAATGGGAGGCCTGGTGCCGGGCACTGGCAGCGAACAGACCATTGCTGGTGGACGGCAACTCCATGGTCGTAAGAGTTGTCGGCAGCGGCCAGGCCTCGGTAGGTCTTACCGACTCAGACGATGTCGCCGCTGGAATCCGCGAGGGCTTGCCGCTGGGGCCGCTGCCCATGACGGAGGCAACCCTCTTAATTCCGAACACGGTGGCCGTGGTGCGCGGCGCGCCGCATCCGGAGGCAGGTCAACGGCTGTTTGAATATCTGCAACGGCGCGAGGTGGTGGACCAGTTAGTCGCGGCGAATGGGTTGGAGGGCGCTTCCATCCGCGCAATCTCCGCCCCCACGTTGAACGTGGATTGGGATGCATTGCTGCGCGACCTGGAGAGCACGACAGCAAGGCTGAACCAGATCTTTTTGAGATGAACTGGCTGTTGCTCACGAACAGTTTTCTGGTCGCCAGTTTCACAACGTTGCTGGCAGTGATCTTTGGGTTTGTGGCAGCCTTGTGGGTGGCGGGCCTGGAACGGCGCTGGCGAACTCGCTTGCTGGCCCTGGCCGTGATTGCGCTGGCGTTGCCGCCGTTTCTGGTGGCCAACTGCTGGCTGCATTTTCTTGGTTACATGGGGGCATGGCACGCTTGGCTGCGGTTGAATATTTTCTCGCTCGGCGGGACGATCTGGATCCTGAGTTTGCTGACCTGGCCAATCACTTTATTCCTGGTGTGGAGCGCATGGCGACGGCTCCAATCCCCGCAACTTGAAAGTGATCCCGCCGTGACGGGCTGGGCCTTGATTCGCGCTCTGCTCTTTCCCTTGGCGCGGGCGGCTCTGGCCCAGGCAGCAGTGTTGACCTTCGTGCTGGCGCTGAACAACTTTGCGGTGCCGGCGATTTTACAGGTGAAAGTGTTTCCGGCGGAAATGTGGGTGCGGTTCAACACAGGTTTCGACACCGCCGGCGTGCTTCGGTTGAGCTGGCCGGTTGTAGTCGCCCCCTTGGTCTTGCTGGCGGTGTTTAGCCGGAGTGAAATTCCCTGGCCGACAACCGAAGGTCCAGCTTCAGCAAAGAGCTTCAGGCGGCACCTTGGTCACACCTGGTTTTGGTCCTGCGGCGCATTCATGGTTGCGCTCTGCCTGGTCGCGGTCGGCTTGCCGCTCTTTCAACTCATTTCCGTCAAGCGCACCTGGACCGAGTTGCCTCGAGCGTTGGCTGCGGGCCAGAGCGCTGTTTGGCATTCCTTTGAGTTCGCGGCAGCGTCCGCCACCGCAATCATTGGTGTGGGTTTGGCCGCTGTAGCGCCCAGGAAGGTTGCGCGCCCGTATTCCGCATCTAGCTCACGGAACCGATTTAACTATCTATTGGGTAGGGCGCGTCACTCCGTGCGCGCCTGCCTCTGGCTGCCCTTCTTATTGCCAGGCGTATTATTGGGCATCGGCCTGATTGCTTTATTCAACCGCCCCTGGTCTTCACTGCTTTACCACAGCGCCGGGATTGTCATCCTGGCTTTTGTGGTTCGCTATTCTGCCGTGGGCTGGAACACAGTCACGCACGCATTGCGCACCGTCGATCCGGAATTGACGGACGCCGCGAGGCTGGACGGCACCACACGATGGCCGATGTTCCGATGGATACTTTGGCCGCAGATTGCGCCGCAGGTCGCCGCCGCTTGGTACGTGGTCTTTTTGCTGTGTCTTTGGGACGTTGAATCCATGATTCTGGTCCTCCCCCCGGGTGGTGAGACCCTGGCGCTGCGAATTTTCAATTTGCTCCACTATGGCCACAACGCGCAAGGGGATGCACTGTGCCTGACGCTGCTGGTCGTCGCAGTTGCGCCGCTGTTCCTGTGGAAGGTGTGTTGCGGGTTGCGGGTTGCGTGGGAACGGAACAGCCATCACGCATCATGCGCCACGACTCTGGCTGCCTGCGCCGCCTTGGTGTTTTCTGCCTGCGCTCCCCAACCCTCCTCGAACGAGGCCCCCATCCAGAGTCAATTCTTTAGCCGGGTGCAGATCTTCGGCTCGCGGGGCGTCGGCGTCGGCCAACTCAACAAACCGCGCTCGGTGGCGGTGGACGCGCAGAACAATCTTTACGCGGTGGATATGACCGGTCGCGTGCAAAAGTTTTCGGCGGCTGGAGTGTTTCTGCTTTCGTGGCAGATGCCGCAGACAGACCTCGGCAAGCCCAAAGGCATGTGCCGCGACCGGGACGGCAACATTGTGGTTGTCGAGCCGCATTATCAACGCCTGAACCATTTCTCGCCGGAGGGCAAACTGGTGGCGCAATGGGGTCAGCGCGGGACCAATGCCGGTCAATTCACCATGCCTCGAGCAGTCGCGGTGAATTCTCAGGGCGAAATCTTTGTGAGCGAGTATGGGGCCGTCGAGCGAGTGCAGAGGTTTGGTCTGCGCAACAGATCAGTTCAACAAGCTCGCCCTCACCCTGGCCCTCTGCCACGAGGAGAGGACCAGCGAGAGGGCGAACGCGCCCGACCTTTTGGAGTCGAATTTCTTTCCAGCTTCGGCCACGCGGGAACCGGGCCGGGGGAGTTCAATCGGCCGGAAGGATTGTGCGTTGATGACCAGGACCGCATTTACGTGGCGGATTCATGCAATCATCGCATCCAGGTTTTTTCGAGCGCCGGCAAATTCATCCGCGCTTATGGCAGACCGGGTGTCGGCAAGGGCGAGTTGAGTTATCCCTATGACATCTGTGTGGACCACGCTGGGCGACAATATGTGTGCGAATTTGGCAACAGCCGCATCCAGGTTTTCGACGCAAGCGACAACCCGCTCGAGGTCATCGGTGGGCCGGGCGTCGAGCCGGGAAAGTTCAGCAATCCCTGGGGCGTGGCGCTCGATGGCGCGGGAAACCTTTACGTGGCGGATTCGCAAAATCACCGGGTGCAAAAATTCGTGACGAAACAGTCAGTAGCCGGCAGCCAGGCCCGTCGCTGGCCCCCGATGGGATATGGGATATGGAATATGGAATATGGCAGCCCGCGCTTCCCTCTTCCCTCTTCCCTCTTCCCTCTTCCCTCTTCCATGATGCACTTCCAATTCACCCATCCCTATTATCTGGTGGTGCTGGCGCCGGCGCTGGGGTGGGTAATTTGGTTTGCGTGGAAAACCGACGTGCAGATGGGCGCCTGGCGGCGTTGGGCCGCTTTGGGGATTCGCATCGCAATGGTGACGCTGTTGGTGCTGGCCCTCGCGGGTTTGGAATGGCTGCGGCCCTTGGAAGGCATGAACGTGTTTTTCCTACTCGACCGCTCGGACAGCATTCCGTCGCCCCAACAGGAGGCCGCCAAGGACTACGTCAACCAGAGCTCGAAGCAGAAAAAAAATGTCGATAAGGCGGGCGTGATCGTTTTCGGCAGCGAAGCCAGCATTGAATCCTCGCCGAACTCGGCGGTGGACTTGCAAAAAATCCAAGCCGTCGTGGGCGCCGATCGAACCGACTTAGCGGCGGCCATAAGGCTCGGCACAGCGGCTTTCCCCGAAAACGGCCAAAAGCGCCTCGTGTTGATGACCGACGGCAATGAAAATGTGGGCGACGCGATGGAGGCGGTGCTGGCCGCCAAGCCCCTTGGTGTGACGGTGGACGTAGTGCCAATGGGGGTAGCGCGCGTCAATGACGTGTCAGTGCAGAAAGTTCAAGTGCCGCCCAAGCTTAAAAAAGGGCAGACCTTTGAGGTCAAGATCTTCGTTCAGGCCGACCAGGCCCAAACTGCGACCGTGCGGCTTTATCGCAATGAACAGTTCCTGGGGGAACAGAAAGTCGAACTATCGGCTGGGAAAAACCTGTTCACCTTCCCGCAGGCGCTGCCCGAAGAAGGCTTTTACGGTTATGACGTGCGCGTGGATGCGCCGGGCGACCCTCTGCCGCAAAACAATCGCGCCTCCGCTTTCGCCACCGTGCGCGGCGAACCGCGAGTGTTGGTAGTCTCGGCCGAGCCCGATCAAGACAAGGCGCTGGCTGCGTCGTTGCAATCGTCTCGCCTGAAAACCAGCCTGGTGGGGGTCAAGGATTTTCCCGGCACCCTGGCCGAGATGCAGAGTTATGATGCGATCTTCATCAGCAACCTTGCCGCAGGCGACCTGGGGATGGATCGTCAGAAGTTGCTCGAGAGCGCGGTGCGCGATTTTGGCGTGGGGTTGGTCTGCGTGGGCGGGGACCAGACTTATGCCGCGGGCGGCTATCGAGGCACGCCGCTGGAGGCGGCTTTGCCGGTGAATATGGAACTGGACAGCAAGAAGGTCCTGCCCAGCGGGGCGATGGTGCTCGTCATGCACGGCATGGAGTTCGCCAATGGGAATCAAGTGGCGCGGGATTGCGCACAAGGCGTTTTGGCCGCGCTCGGCCCCAGCGATGAAATGGGGGTCCTGCTGTGGGACGGCCTGGAGCGCTGGCTGTTTCCGCTGCAGAAGGTGCAGAACAAGAAAGACCTGGCTCAGCAACTCGCCGGCATGAACCAAGGCGACCTGGGAAGTTTTCAGCACATCCTGGAAATGGCCCACGACTCGCTCAAAAAATCCACCGCCAACCTCAAACACATCATCGTGTTCAGCGATGGCGATCCCGGCGCGCCGTCGGCGGCGCTAATGCAGGACATCGTTGGCGATCGCATCACCGTAAGCACGGTGCTCATCGCCGGTCACTCCGGGCCGGACACGATGATTTCCATAGCCGACCAGGGCAAAGGCCGCTTTTACAATGTCACATCCCCCAACGATCTGCCGCAGATTTTCATCAAAGAAACTGCCGTGATTCTGAAGTCGGCCATCTACGAAGAGCCGTTCAAACCGCAACTGCGGGCCGCCAGCGAAGTCATCCGGGGCATTGGCGCCGGCGAGTATCCGTCGTTGCTGGGCTACGTTGCGACCACGCCCAAGCCCCGCGCAGAAACCCCCCTGTGGACCGACAAGGGCGATCCGCTGCTGGCGCACTGGCAATACGGCTTGGGCCGGGCGGTGGCCTTCACTTCAGACGCCAAAGCGCGGTGGGCAAAAATTTGGTTGAACTGGGACAAGTACAAGCAATTTTGGTCGCAAATTGGACAATGGAGTTTGCGCCGATTGGAAAATGCCGACTTCACGACCGAGGTGACGGTTGATAAGGGCGAAGGCTTGATCAATGTTGAGGCGCTCGACGAGCAAGGGAACTATCGTAATTTTGTCAACCTGCAGGCCATCGTCGTCAGTCCAAAGGGCGAACAGCAGACCGTGCGGGTGGAGCAGTCCGGACCGGGCCACTATGAAGCGCGGTTTCCGACCAAGGAGGTTGGCGCTTATTTGCTGAATCTGACGGAGATGAAAGATGGCCAGGCGCGCGGCTCGCAAGTCGTCGGAGCCAGCGTCAATTATTCGCCGGAGTTCACCGAATCGGAGCCGAACTTCAATCTGTTGCGGCGCATTGCCGAGAGCGGCAGCGGCAGGATGCTCGATCCGGGCAATCCAGCGGTGAACCCGTTCTTGCATGACCGGCAGAAGACTTTTCAGCCACGCGAGCTGTGGGAGTCGTTGCTTAAATTCGCCGTCATGCTGTTCACCATTGACGTCGGCGTGCGGCGCATTCAACTGGACCGCGAGGAATGGCTGCGGGCCACCCAAAGCTTGCGGCGCTGGCTCTTGTTCTGGCGCGGGGTGCCGCCTCCGCCGGCGGCAGACGAATCTTTGGCGGCACTTTTGGCGCGCCGGGAGATTGTGCGCTCGAAGCAGACGGCCCTGCCGATCGAACCCAGGCCGGAGTTGTTTCGGCCGGAGAAGCCCGCCGTTGTGCAGATGCCGGGAACCGAATCGGCCACCATTGCATTGGGGGAAGCCGAGCCGCCCGTGAGCGAGCCAGTTGGAATAGCAGAGACGCCGCCTCCGGCAACCACGACCAGCCGGTTGCTCGAAGCCAAACGGCGCGCTCAAAGACGCAAGCCGTAGTGGGATGGCTTGCCCACAGAAGGGTAACAAAAAGCATTGCGCGCCACGGCCCGATTATGGCTTTATCTGTGCAGTCAAAAGCGGGGGCAGCGTGAATTGTCTCCCCGGAGCAGGCCGATTGTGGCACATTGGCAGCGGTGAGTGCGCGGAATCGCAGGCGAATGCAAATTCTTTACTCGGGCCGCGTGCAAGGCGTCGGGTTCCGCTACACGGCAAAATCGGTGGCCAGTGGCTTCGAGGTAGTGGGCACGGTGCGCAATTTGCTCGATGGCCGGGTCGAATTAGTTGCCGAAGGTGCCCAAACCGAGCTGGAAGCATTCGGGCAGGCGATTCGAGAGTGCGGATTGGGTCATTTTATCCGCAATGAGCAGGTGAGTTGGAACGACACCAAGAACGAATTTCGCGGGTTTGAGATCGTATAAGAAGCTACATGAAGTTTGCCATCATAGCGGACATCCACGCCAACCTGGAGGCGTTTCAGGTCGTTTTGGAGGACATCAAGCAGCAGAATTGCACTCATCATGCCTGCCTGGGCGACGTTGTCGGCTATAATGCCAACCCCAAAGAGTGCCTTGAGATCGTCCGCAGCATGAACATACCGGTGGTCAAAGGAAATCACGACGAATACTGCTCCTCAGACGAGCCGCTGACCGGGTTCAATCCCGCAGCCGCCGAGGCGGTGAGCTGGACGCGCAAACAACTTAGCGCGGAGGACCGCCTCTGGTTGCGGGAGCTCAAATACGTGCGCATGGTGACCAGCTTCACTATTGTCCACGCCACCCTCGACGGCCCGCAACGGTGGGGTTATGTGTTTGACAAGCTGGCGGCAGCGGCCAGCTTTACCTATCAGAACACGGCGGTTTGTTTCTTCGGCCACACGCATGTGCCGGTGGCCTTCATCCGTGACACCATGGTGCGGGGCGGCACGTATTCCAAATTCAAGGTCGAGCCGGGCAAGAAATATTTCGTCAACGTTGGCGCCATCGGCCAGCCGCGAGACAATAACCCCAAGGCCGCCTATGTGGTTTACGACGTGGAAGAAGGCACTATCGAACTGAGGCGCCTGGATTATGATATCGCTGCCGCGCAGGAGAAAATCCGGAAGGCCGGTCTGCCCCCCCGCCTGGCCGAGCGCCTGGCCCTCGGCCGGTGAGCGGGGGTGGCGTGGAGCGTAGAGCGTCAGAGCGTTGGAGCGTGGAGCGTGGAGCGTCAGAGCGCCGAGGACGCTCCGACGCTCCACGCTCCACGCTCCGATGAAAGTCCTGATTCTTAAACCCAGCTCGCTCGGTGACGTCGTACAAGCGCTGCCGGTGCTGCGGTTGATCAAACGGAATCTTCCTGCCAGCGAGATTTATTGGTGGATTGACTCAAACCTGGCGTCGTTGTTGGAGGACGACGCCGATCTGAGTGGCATCATTCGCTTTGATCGGCAGCAGTGGGCCGCGACAAGGCACTGGCTGGAGCTCTGGCGCGGCCTCCGGTGGATGCGAGCCCAATCGTTTGATTGGGTCATCGATCTGCAGAGCCTGGCGCGCAGCGGCACCTTCGCCTGGCTCGCCAACGGCTCACTGACCATCGGCTTGGACGAACCCCGCGAAGGCGCCAGGGGCTATTACGACGTAGCCGTGCGGCGCCCTTCTTTACACGCACACGCGGTGGACTGGTATCTGGCACTGCTGTCGTTTTTGGGCGTGCCGGTGGATTGGAATTTCGAATGGCTGCCGGCGCGCGCCAAGGTGGCGGAAGCGGTGCGGCAGAAGTGGCCGGTCGGCAATGGGCGCTGGATTATCCTCCAACCCGGCGCGCGCTGGCTCAACAAACGCTGGCCGGTTGACTGTTTCGCTGAGCTGACGCGCTGCCTGGCTGCGGCCGAGGCGGATTTGCGGTTCGCAATTCTTGGCGGACAAGAGGACCGGCCACTAGGGAAGGTAATCGCCGCCACCGCTCCGCAACGATGCCTGGATTTGACGGGCAACATTACTTTGCCCGAAATGGTCGAGTGGATTCGCTTGAGCCATTTGATGGTAACCAACGATACCGGCCCGATGCATGTTGCTGCGGCGCTGGCCAAGCCGGTGGTCTCGCTCTTTGGTCCCACGTCGCCACACCGCACCGGACCTTACGCCCAGATCGGGCACTGCCTCCAACTGGACCTGCCCTGCGTGCCCTGCCTCAAGCCCTATTGCACTTACGTCAAACCGTTGGAATGCTTGCGCGCGCTCCCACCCTCCGCAGTTTTTCACGCCGTGTGCAGGCGATTGGCATTGCTGCAATCAACCTCGCGCAGGATTGATGACCCAAAATCATCCTCCCCCTCATCGTCCTAATCGCAATCGTCCGCGTAATCGAAAACACCCGCAGAAGCTCGATTACGAGGACAAGACGACTACCGTCATGCGGAGAGGCGCAGGTCTGACTTCTGGACACCGCACCGGCGCCATGCGCCGTGCTGCTGCTCTTGAATAAACCCACGGAATGCTACGTCGGTTTTTGTGGCTTGCCACTGTGTTGAACCTCTTTAAAGTGGTCTAATGAAAGAATTTGGTTTATGGCTCGGTCTGTTGGTCTCCTCGCTGTCGGCGGCATCGGCGCAGGTGACGGTGGAGATCCTCCAGGAGCAGGACCAGTTCTTGCCGGGCGAATCGGTGCCGGCGGCAGTGCGGATCATCAACCGTGCCGGCCAGACACTCCGCCTGGGCAAGGAGCAGGATTGGCTCACCTTCTCCGTCGAGTCCCTTGATGGCATGGTTGCCGCCAAGACAGGCGAAGTACCGGTAGCCGGTGAGTTTGTTTTGGATTCTTCCAAAATGGCGACCAAGCGGGTGGACCTTGCCCCGTACTTTTCTTTAGGTGTGCCCGGGCACTATACGGTCTTGGCAACCGTCCGCATCAAAGATTGGGACCACCGGGTCACCAGCCCGCCTAAAGGTTTCGATATCATCCAGGGCGCCAAGCTCTGGGAGCAGGAGTTCGGGGTGCCCGAGCCTGCCGGGGCGACCAACGCCGCTCCCGAAGTCCGAAGATACATCTTGCAGCAAGCCAATTACCTCAAGGGAGAGCTTCGGCTTTATCTCCGAGTGACAGACGCTTCCGGGGCAAAAGTGTTTCGGGTCTTTCCCATCGGACGCATGCTCTCCTTCAGCCGGCCGGAGGCGCAAGTAGACAAGCTGAGCAACTTGCACGTCCTCTTTGCTAACGGGCCGCATTCCTTCAATTATACTATTTTCAGTCCGGATGGCAACGTCCTTGCGCGTCGAACCTACGATTTCCTCAACTCGCGGCCAAGGCTGCAAGTGGATGCTGCGGGAACTTTCTCTGTGGCTGGCGGGGTACGCCGGATGACTGCAACTGACTTGCCTGCTCTGGGCCTCGCAACCCAACCAAACGATGCCAAAACGTCCAAGCCTTTGGAGCGCTAAGCGCGAAGCGCAAAGCGCTAGGCCCCTTGCGCCTGGCGCCTGGCGCCTGCCGCTTTGCGCTTTGCGCCTTGCGCCTTGGCCCTTGGCGTTGCTCTTTTTTGCCACGCTGGGTGTAATCAGGGCCGAGACCGTTATCTTGTTCTTGAAGAACGGCGATCGCATAGCCGGGACCGTGGTTTTGGAGGACACCAATCGTGTTGTCATTACCACCACCTGGGTCAAGGAGTTAGCGGTGCCGCTCGCTCAAATCGCACGCCGCGAGAAAGCGCCGCAGGAAACGCCCGCGCCCAAACCGGCTCCGCCGCCCCCGGCTGCGCAAGGCGCAGTGACCAACATCGTGCCCTCGGCCAAAGCAGGCACGCCCGCACTGGTAGCGGTCGCTCCGCCACCCAAGCCCAAGCCCAAGCATTGGAAAGGTGAACTCAAACTGGGGGCGGACTTTCTGCTTGGGGCCGTGGACCGCGAGAATTACTATGGCCGATTCAAACTGGTGTACGAGTTGCCGTATCCCACCAACCCCAAACAATTCTTCCGAGACATCTTCGATTACGGTGTTGATTACGGTAAGACCGGAGGCGTTCTTTCGGCCAACCGGATGGATGCCAGCGACAAAGCTGACTTCGACATCGGCAAGGAAAAATGGTTCGCCTACAATTCGGTCGGGGTCGGTTACGACGAAATCCGCAGGATCGATTTGCATTATGAAGCCGGCCCGGGTGTAGGCTACCATGTGTTCACCCTGAGTAACTTTGTGGCCAACGCCGAAAGCGGCCTCAACTATCAGGCCCAGTACCGCTCCGACAACACCACGTCGGAGAGGGTTTTTTATCGGCTGGCTGAGGACGTCACCTGGAAGCTCAACAAGCAATTTACCTTTTCGGAGAAGTTCGAGTTCTTCCCGCAAGTGGACCTGAGCGAATATCGCGCCCGCTTTGAATCCACGGTCAGCTACGGCATTTGGCAGCACGTTTCGTTGAACCTGACGGTGGTGGACCTCTACGACACTCAACCGGCGCAGTCGGTGCCCAACAACGATCTGCAAATCCGCTCCTCGCTCGGCTTTACTTTTTAGATCGGTGACGGGTGATTAGTGATTTGTGATCGGGGACCCGCTGCCCAATTACCGAGCACGAATCTCTTCACGCTGCCATCATGCGCCTGGTGCTTTTCAAGGCCAGGATTTTCGTGACGATGGCCTCCAAGTCAGGCAGCACGAAGTCACGGTGCACCGTGCGCACCCAAGGCGACTGCAGCAGCAACGACGTGCAGCCCGCAGTCCGGGCCGCTTCGGCATCCTGCCACTTGTCGCTGATCACGAACGAGCGATCCAGGTCCAAATGCCAGGTGAAAGCGGCTTCGACGAGCAATCCGGGTTTGGGTTTGCGGCAGGGGCAACGATCCGTCTCATCATGGGGACAGACCAATAAATCATCCAACGGAAAGGTGCGGCGCAACAAATCATGCATCCGGTCCAACTCGCGGCGGGACTGATAGCCGCGCGACAAGCCGGGTTGATTCGTCGTGGCAACGACGACCAGACCGGCGGTCTTGAGCTTTTTCACCAGCGGCACCGCCTCCTTGTTGAGCTTGAATTCTTCAAGCGTCAAGGGGCTGACCTGGTTCTGGCGCTCAACCCGGACTTCGTTGAGCACACCGTCTCGTTCAATAAATACAGCCTGCTTCATAGGTCCGAGAGAGCATAAACCTCGCCCAACACCGCACCGCGCTGAAAAAAGAATGTGGCCCCCACAAAAGTTGCAAAAAATTCGACATGCATCTCTCAAAAGTGAGAGTGGCCAGCGCCGGATTGGTTTCCCTCCTTACGCCCATCGGCGGCCCGCGCGGGAAGTCTGTGATCGGTGGCAGACTCGGTGGCTGCGTAGGTACGCTCGAAATTTTCGGACAACGAAGGTCAGGCAGCCTGCTGCGAACCAGGGGGACGGTCGGCTCATGGAACTGGCACGCGTTCGCTCACCTGTTTGGCATAAACCGTCCTGCTTTCAGGCACGCTGTCTCAATAATAGTAATTAATAGTAGTGTATGCAGGCATAGTTCGGCTTGAGTTTTCATGGGTGGTGGGGCCAACTGCGCAGGGCGGGGGACTCTGTGCTCCAACCAGGCATACCATCGGACCTCCGATGCCTTGCGGGTTCCTTGGCACAATGCACCACCCCTGGTGGTTGGAGTCTCCTACCGGGGCGCTTACTCGATCAGGTCCTGGAGTGACTGGATTCGCTTCTGGATTTCTTTCACAATCGGCGACGCTCTGACGATCGCATTCTGCTCAGTTTGGCCCGTAAACGGCCTCATCACTACACGCACAGCAGCAATAGTATCTCCGTTCCGGTCGCGCAAGGGCATGATCACTGAAATCGCTCCCTTGTCTTTGCCGTAGTAGATTGCTCCCTGACTGATGACCGCTTGTTCGGTTTTCGCGCCGGGTTGGCCAACTTCCTTTTCGTCCTTGCTCGCGATCAGACGGGTCGTCTGAGGGGCGCTGCCCGAGACATAGACCTTCAAGCCTAGCAACCGCGGATATTTCTTCGAGAGCTCCCGCAACAGCGCCTGGACGGCAGCTTCCTGAGGCGTATAGACGATCTTGGTGTCAGCGAAATAGCTGACCGAGTCGGATTTGGTCCAAAACCCGATTTTGCCACGGGCAAACGTGTTGTCCGTCAGCGCCGGGATCACTTCCTTGCCGTTGAGTTGACAACGGATTTGGTTGCCTTTGCATTCGATGCTTAGCTCGTGCCATACGCCTTTGGCGATGGGCAATTCGGGGCCAATGAGCGTGCCGCGCTGGCCATTGACAACTTTGTAAAAGCGGAACGTGTTGCCCAGGGAACTGGCGCGGACCACATAGTAGTTGGTCTCATTCTGGATTCGGAACGCTATCCCCGCCATCTGTTCCATCGCGCCACGGACGGTTTTGAAGCGCGTCGTCAGCGTGAAGTCGCCAAAGGTTTCCTCCTCAAAGATCAACAGTGGGAAGTGTTCGTCTGTGGGATCTTGCGCCAGTTGGGCCAGCACAGCCCGTTTGGCGACGGCGGGCGCTTTGGAGGTCAGGGGGGCCAACAGCGGTGGCACATCATCCAGGATAATTTTCCAATCCCCAGGCTTGCCGCTAGCGGTCACGGTGCTGCGAAATCCAGGCGGGGCTTGGTTTTCATGAAGTTCGCTGAAGCTAAACTGGCGTTCTGCGGCAGCCGCCAGTACTGGCAGCAGCAGCCAAACACAGAAGCAATAACTTCGCATGCTGTAAGGCAAGACTACCGCCTCCCCAGGTGTTGGCAAGCAGGGAAGACTTGACCCCAAGACCGAATATTGGAGTCTCCATCACTCCATGACTCCAACATTCCTTCACCACAACTCAGCCATTTTCCACCGGTTCAAGGATTCTGTTCTGATCCTGACCTACTCGCCGCTGTGAGAGTCTCATGAAGGGCGCGGTTTTTCCGGTGCGTCTCACCTCGCCTCTGTTATATTGTCCGGACCATGGGACTGACCCAGGACGAACTTAACAGCTTGGTCGAGGCAAGACAGCGTTCGCCTCATCAACTGCTCGGACTTCATCCCCTCGCTGACGGCGCCGGCCTTATCGCGCGGGCGCTGTTGCCTGACGCCGCCAAGGTTGAACTCCAGCCCGTCCACGAAAAGGACAAACCGATCATAAAACTCAAACGGATACCGAAAACCGATGTCTTCGAAGGCGCCACAAC
>WNGJ01008877.1_pt1 | contig 17740 bp, 20 predicted proteins | sample 5400611 | NCBI WGS metagenome assembly WNGJ01 (sample SAMN13153375, study PRJNA577476) | soil metagenome | isolation source: 40 cm soil or saprolite under Garry oak tree replicate 1 | place: USA:California | collected 2016-06-15 | reverse complement strand
CCTTGAAGAAATCATTGCCCTTGTCGTCGATGATGATGAAGGCCGGGAAATCCTCGACCTCGATGCGCCAGATCGCTTCCATGCCGAGTTCGGGATATTCCACCACCTCGACCTTCTTGATGCAGTGCTCGGCGAGATTGGCCGCAGCACCTCCGATCGAGCCCAGATAGAAGCCGCCGTGCTTCTTGCAGGCTTCGCGCACCGCGACCGCGCGGTTGCCCTTGGCCACCATCACCATCGATCCGCCGGCCGCCTGGAACTGGTCGACAAAGCTGTCCATTCGTCCCGCGGTGGTCGGGCCGAACGCGCCGGAGGCGTAACCATCGGGCGTCTTGGCGGGACCGGCGTAATAGACCGGATGATCTTTAAAATAATCCGGCAGCGGTTCGCCGTTCTCCAGCCGCTCGCGCAATTTGGCATGCGCGGAATCGCGCGCAACGATCATGGTGCCGGTCAGCGACAGTCGCGTCTTGATCGGATGTTTTGAAAGCGTCGAAAGAATATCCTTCATCGGTTGGTTGAGATCGATCTTGACCACCTCGCCGCCGAGCGACTGCTCCACTGCCGGCAGATATTGCGCCGGGTTATGTTCCAGCTCTTCGAGATACACGCCGTCTTTTGTAATCTTTCCGAGAACCTGGCGGTCCGCCGAGCACGACACGCCCAAGCCAATCGGCAGCGACGCGCCATGGCGCGGCAGCCGGATCACGCGCACGTCATGACAAAAATATTTGCCGCCGAACTGCGCGCCGACGCCGAGCGACTGCGTCATCTTCAAAATTTCCTGTTCCATCTCGAGATCGCGGAAGGCGTTGCCGTCGGCCGACCCGTGCGTCGGCAGCGCGTCGAGATAGCGCGCCGATGCGAGTTTTACGGTTTTCATGCAGAGCTCGGCCGACGTGCCGCCGATCACAATCGCCAGATGATAGGGCGGGCACGCCGCGGTGCCCAAGGTCAGCACCTTCTCTTTCAGGAATGCCAGCATGCGGTCGCGCGTCAGCACTGAGGGCGTCGCCTGGAACAGAAAGCTCTTGTTGGCGGACCCGCCGCCCTTGGCCATGAACATGAACTTGTAGGAGTCATCGCCCTCGGCATAGATCTCGCATTGCGCCGGCATGTTGTTGGCGGTGTTCTTCTCTTCATACATCGACAGCGGCGCCACCTGCGAATAGCGCAGGTTACGGCGCAGATACGCGTCGCGCGCGCCCTCGCTCAATGCCGCCTCATCATCGCCGTCGGTGAGAACGCGCGAGCCCTTCTTGCCCATGATGATCGCGGTGCCGGTGTCCTGGCACATCGGCAGCACGCCGCCAGCGGCGATGTTGGCGTTCTTCAAAAAGTCGAACGCGACGAACTTGTCGTTGTCGCTGGCCTCCTTGTCGTCGAGGATTGCGCGCAACTGCTGCAGATGCCCCGGCCGCAGATAATGATTGATGTCGCCGAACGCGGCCTCCGACAGCGCCCGCAGCGCCTCGCGCGACACCACCAGCATGTCCTTGCCCAAGACCTTCTCGACCCGCACGCCCTCGGTGGTGATCTTCTTGTACGGCGTGGTGTCCGGCCCCAACGGAAACAGCGGCGTGTGCTTGTAGGGCGGAACGGGGGTGGGATTGGGGATGGCGGTAGGGGCGTTCATGGGGCTCGCTCGATTATACGGTTCTGTCAGCGGGGCGGGAATAGCAAAAGGGTTAGATATGCCAGACGTCTTGCTTTGCTTGCCTTGTCGAAACGTCTAAGCGCAGCCTTAGCCGTGCTTATCGCAAGAACGGCATCCGACTTGTTCATACGGATCATCACATCGTAATCAGCAGCATGTCGTTTTTTCCTGACGTTCAACAACGGCCGCAGCAAACGCCGTAATGTTAGGACCAAATCCATTGCTCGGAGCGTGAGGTTTAAATTTGTTGGATAGATTCGGCTTTTGAACGTCCTTGCAGAGGTCGCGAAGCCAAGCATGACTTACGCTCCGATACACTAAGCCATATCGGCTTGTGTCACGACTTGTTACACCAATAAACTGATCCGCAGCAGCAGTGATAGTGGCGTGGAACGTGGCGTAGTAAGCTGCCGAGATTGCCCGTCGAATATCCACCCGACGCGGGGGTCCTACCTGGATAGTAATGAGCTTGTTGGCCTGCTCAAATAGATGATTGGGATTAAGAACCGCCACTTGCGTTGAGCTCTTTCTTCGTAGCGTACTCCACTATCGGGAAACGCTCTTCACCTTCCGCACGAAGCCGATCCTGTATGCCGAAAAGAGTGTCCAAGGTCGCATCGTCCTTAATCTTCGACGCTGAGCCAGGCTTTATCACGATGGTAATTCGAAGCGCGCCGTGCCCCTGAGAATCGATAGCGGCGCTCCTGGAAACCGAAGAAACATTCGCACTGGTCAGATTGGCAGTCGCAACCTCTTGCACAATCTCGCGTATTCTTTTTTCGTTTAACATCGTGCGGCCAATCGCTTAGGACAGTCTCAGTGACGATTATGACACCTTGGGCGTGCTCTGCCCAGACGCACATAGATTGATTGCTCGTTTGACTTTCGACCTTTCGTCGCATCGTGGTCCGGATGAGCAAAGTGAAATCCGGGGCCGGTGTCACGCCCTTACCCCTTCCCTTCCTGCTTTTCCGCGTAGGCGTCCACCAGCGCCCGGATCATGCGCTGATACGGGACGCGGCGCTTAAGCGCAGCTCGCTTGAAAAACATCACCGAGCGTTGCGATAGGCTCAACGTCACCTTCACATTGTCCTCGCGGAGCACCAGCTTGTCGGGAGGCGGCAAAAAGTCCTCGACGATCCGGACGCGGCCGACCTCGCCCTTGCTGTACTTAACCGTTGGCTTTTTCATAGATCGCCTTTCCTTTCCGCCAGTATCCGGCCCCAAAAATCCTGATCCTTTGGTTTCGCCACGTGAACCGAACCGTCATGACGGCGCCCTCGACACGGCCGAAACAAAAGTAGCGCTGCTCCCCGCCGCCGTGATCGAGATCCTCAGCGATCACACGCAGCGGGTCCAGAAACGCATGCTGGGCAAGTTCGAACCCGATGCCATGCTTGGCCCGATTGCTCCTGTCTTTCGCAGCGTCCCATTCAAAATCGGACATCAGCCAGAGCCATCATTGGATATGTATGAAATACCATACTTCCATATGGCTGAACAGGGCCTTTGTTTTCGCGGCAAGGGCCGCTGGAACACTGCGCAGGCAGACGGATTAGGCGCCTGGCGCGACCGGCTACGGCCGCGGCGGACTGGACACCCTCCGGTGCTGGGCGCGCTCATATTCGGCGATAAATGTCCCTGCCGTGATCGCCGATGCGGTCGCGGCACGTATTGACGCGGTCTGACAGACCTTGCATGAACCTTCCGCGCGCGTTTCAATGGCGCGGGGGTATTCATGACAAGAAAATTACCGGGATACGATTTATCGAAGGTTCGGTCGGCTCTCATTGCGGCCACGCTGGCGCTATTGGCCGTATCGGGCGCCTCGCCCGCGCATGCGGACCGCTGCGACGATATCGCCGCGCAACTCAAGGGCCAGATCGACGGTCTCAAGGTCGGCATCACCGCCGCCAACATCATCTATCTGTCGCATCCGGACGCCAAAGAAATGTCGCTCGGCTGCCGCGGCCGCAATTACAGCAACGAATTGTATGCCAAGGCGGATGGCCGCAAGCCGAAGCCGGCGTTCTACGAACTGGTCGCCACCGCGGCTGCGCTCGTCTTCACCATTCCGAAGCCCGATGCGCTGACCGGCTCCGCGCGCTGCATCAAGCGGATGGGGTTGTTCCGCGGCGACAATGTCAAGATGCGCTATCGCCGCCTCGACATGGAATGCACCCGCACCAAGACCGACGCGGCGATCGCGATTTCGCGCGGCAAGGATGAGTAGGCAAGCCGGTTTCGGTTAACGGAATCTGCTGCAATTCCCCGACAATTGAACGGTTTCCTTGAGCTTCCCGTTGACCGTGGGGCGGGAATAGCCCCGATCGCGCGCAATCGGCAGGCTGGATTCATAAAGCATTCGTCTCCGCCCGGTCACAGTCGGGCCCAACGAAGCCAAAAAGATCTTGCCTGACAAAAGGATATTCCCATGAGTATTTCGAGTGTCGCCCCGTCGCTCGTCGTGAAAGCGCCCGACCCCATTCAGAAGGCGCCGGAACCGAAGACCGACCACGACGCCGACACGCGCGGGACCGAGCCCTCGGTTCGGGCTCCCCTGCCCCCGGGACAGGGAACGCGGGTCGACCAGCTCGCCTAAGGGCGACTGCGTACGGTCGCTTCCTCCGCTTCTCCCCTTCATACTGGCCGTCCTGCGCCCGCCACCGGGCCGGCGCAACGCGCCGTCGGCGCGGAGCGGTGAGAGGCGCGCCGCAAGTTTGCCGAAAACGGCGCGATCATGGCAGCCCCAAGCGCGGGGAGACGCCGCATGATCGCAAAATTGCTGCTGCAGAATTTGATCTGGATCGTCGGGATGGGCGCGCTGTTGTTCGTGCCCGCGGGCACGCTGCATTGGCTGGCGGCCTGGGTGTTCCTGGGCACGATCGGGATTTCCGGTATCGCCGGCGGATTGTGGCTCGCCAGAACCGATCCGGCGCTGCTCGCCGAGCGGATGCATCCGATGATGCAGAACGATCAGCCGGCAGCCGACAAGAAGTTCATGGTTGTGTTCGGCTTCGCCGCGCTGATCTGGTTCGTCGCGATCGGCCTCGATGCGCGCTACCACGCGTCCAATGTCCCCCTGGCGCTGCAGGCGGTGGGGCTGGCGATGTTGCTCTTCTCCTCCGGCTTCATCCTGTGGGTAATGCGGGAAAATTCGTTCGCCGTGCCCGTGATCAAGCTGCAGACCGAGCGCGGTCACCGGGTGATCTCCACCGGCCCTTACGCCTGGGTGCGGCATCCGATGTACAGCGGCACCGTATTGTTCTTCGTCGGCGCGCCGCTGCTCTTGGGCTCGTGGTGGGGCGTGGCGATCGCGCCATTGTTCGCGGTGCTGTTCGCCATTCGCGCCGGGATCGAGGAGCGCGCGCTGACCAAGGGCCTTGCGGGCTATGCCGATTACACCGCGCGGGTGCGCTATCGGCTGATGCCGGGATTGTGGTGAGCCTTTGGTGGAGGAAACCTTCCGCCGAAAAATGGCTTATAATAGAGCCGACAGCCCCTCACGGAGCGGACCATGCCCGACAGCAAAACCTATACCGGCGGCTGCCATTGCGGCCTGGTGCGCTTCGAATGCACCAGCGATCTGGCGATGGTGACAAACTGCAACTGCTCGATCTGCACCAAGAAGGGGCTGCACTTCACGTTCCTGCCGCCGCAGAGTTTTCAGCTGCGCGCCGGCGAGGACAATCTGAAGGAATATCTGTTCAACAAGCACGCGATCCGCCATCAGCTCTGCATCGACTGCGGCGTCGACGTATTCGCGCGCGGCAGCAAGCCCGACGGCTCCGAGGTGGTGGCGCTGAACGTCAGCTGCATCGACGGCATCGAACTGGCAAAACTCGCGATGACGCCGATCGACGGGCGGAGCAGGTAGGACTGCCGTCATTCCGGGCCTGCGCCAAGTGGCGCATCCCGGAATGACGAAAAATGAGACTAAACATCCAACGCCTTGTAGCGGCGGAAGATGCCGTCTTCGTTGAAGGCGATGCGGCGCTCGCTCGCAAGATAGGCCTTGATGTTGGGTCGTGCAGCGACGCGGTCGTGCAGATCGATCAGGCCGGGGATCCTGCGCTCGAAGGCTTTCATCCGCTTGGGAAATGCGTAGCGCAGCCCTTCGACGATCTGGAACAGCGATAGATCCGCGTAGCTGAGCCTGCGGCCGGTGAGATAGGCACCGCCATTGCTCTTCAGCAGCCCCTCGAAATAACCGAGATATTTCGGCACGCGCTGCTTCCAGAATTCCTCGGTGCGCTTTTTCGCCGGGCTCCGCTGGTCCTCATAATACAGCGACGGGCCGAGCGGATGGTGGGTGTCGTGAATTTCCAGCACGAAATCTGCGACCGTGAGCTGCAGCTGATGCACCCATAGCCGGCCGGCTTCCGCCTTCGGCGCGAGCGCATGGCGCGAGCCGAGATAGAGCAGGATGTTGGCGGTCTGCCCGATCACGAGCTGGCCTGCCTTGAGAAACGGCGGCGCGAACGGTGGCGTGCCCTTGCGCGCGTCCATCATTCTCGTCATCGCCGCCATGCCGCGATCGCTGCGCGCGACGTCGGCGTAATCGGCGCCGGCGTCTTCCAGCGCGAGCCGCACATACTCGCCGCGGCCCTGAATGCCAGGCCAATAATAGAGTTCATACTTCATGAGCCAATCCGTCGTCGGTCACCACGACTGTAGCAAAGCATTCCGGACTCGTCATTCCGGGATGGAGCGTAGCACCAGACCTCAGATGTGCCATTGCACATCGGGGAATCCTTGGATTCCGGGTTCGATGCGGAGCCTGTCATCGGGCCGGCCAGAGGCCGGACCCGTTGGCATCGCCCCGGAATGATTGACGTCAGTTCGCCGCGAAACAATACAGCAGGCCATCGCCACCGGTGCTCTTGAGATCGGCCTGCGAGCAGCCGCCGTCCGGTCCGCGCGAGGGGTGCGAGCTGTTCCAGGATTTCGACGCGTCATCGTCGCGCAATCCGATGCGGTCGGAATGGCCGACGATCGCCGAGCCTTGCGTGCTGCTCGTCCAGTTCTTGCAGGTGCGGTCGTCGCCCGCCGCGAACGCGGTCCCGTCGGGCTGCGATCCCGTCAATACGTCATGGCGGTTGGGCGTGTCGCCGCGGCCGTTGATGACATCGCCTTTCTCGGAAAGCGCGGTCTGTTTGGTCAGGTTGTTGGCGCCGTGCAATTCGGCGACGTCCTTGGCGACCACAACACCTTTCGAATTCTGCCACGGTCCCTTGCCGATCCGGTCCCGCGCATTCACGGCGGGCGCACCGTCGGCGGCCTGGGTCGAGAGATACGCGCGCCAGGTTTTGGCGCCGGCGCCGGCCGCCTGCGCCAGGGTCTGGCAGTAATTGTCGGCGCCGGCGAGACCGCCGAGATTGCCGCCATTGCCGATGCCAATGGAGGTGAGGAAGAACGTGGTGTTGGCTCCCTGCGCCTGCGCGGGCCCTGTGGCAACTGCGACGAACGCGACGGCCGCGACAAAGCCGAAGCACGCGCGCGAGATGAAGCTGGCGAGAGTAGGCATCGTATCCTCCGGTTTTCTTGTTTCAGCCGGCGCCGTGATCAGCGCCGCTGTCGTGACTTCAACACAAAGCCGCGGATATTATTCCGGTTCCGCTATATCCTGGCGAAGACGGCAAGGCAGAAGAGAAAATGAAAAGGGCGCCGCGAAATCAATCGCGACGCCCTAGATGGTCTTGATCGCGGTGCCGGCGATCAGGTCTGCTGGATCGCCGAGAGTTCCCAATTGGCGCCGCGCGGCCGCACGAAGGTCCACACTTCCGTGACTTCCTCCGGCTGCTCGCCGCCTTCGACCATGCGGCCGGTGCCGCGATCGAGGGTCTTGTCGACCAGCGAGTACCGCAGCGCCACGCTGGCGTAGTCGGTATCGCCCTCGCGCCAGGCTTCCGCGAGGTCGCCCTGCAAGAGCTTGGTGCCGAACACCTTGTTGACGACGTTGCGCGCCTTGTTCGCCTCGAGATCCCGGGTGAAATACGACACCATTTCGGGAGTGGCCAGCGTGTGCAGTCGGGCGATATCCTCATTGGACCACGCGTCCTGGATTTCGCCGAGCAACCGCTCGAAGGCTTCGTAATCGGCCGGCAGAATCTCAAGCGGCGCGCTGCCCGATCCCAGCCCGAAACCGCTTCCGGTGCGGAAGCTCGATGGCGCGGCGGGGCCTGCGGCCGGGCCGCCGGCATAGGCCGACGCCGGGGAGTGGCGGCGTTGCCACCACGACATCGCCAGCCGGACCACGATGACGATCAAGCCGATCTGCAGGATCAAGCCCAGGATCGACGACAAGCCGCCGAGGCCTGAGAACATGCCGCCGCCGAACAGCATGCCGAGCAGGCCGGCGCCGAGGAAGCCCGCGGCGAGGCCGCCGAGCAGGCCTCTGCTGCCGGGCCGGTTGAAGAAGCCGCCGCCGCTGGTGGCGGGTGCACCCACGCCCGGGCTGCCCGGCTGGGTGATGGTGCGGTTGAACGGTTGCGCGGTACCGGGCGCCGTTGAGGTGCTCGGCGGCGCGGAAAAGGTACGCGATCCCCGGGAACCGGAGCTGCCACCGCCGCCGATCCGGGCGTCGGCCGAAGAGACCGCGAGCATTACCGGTAACGCCAACGATAAAACGACGGCAATCGCCTGAACAATGCCGCGCGTGGCTTGCGTGAATTTCATGTCTATTTCCTCAGTCCCCGGCAGGGGGAAGCGCCACTAAGATGGGCAGCGCTGCCCAAAAGTGAAGCCGTAAACGGGAACCGCGGCTGCGGCCCTCGGTCGCGGGGATGTGACAATAGCCCTCATTAACGCTCGTCACCCCCGGGGCAAAAGCGGCAACGGGTCCGCGCAAAGCGCGTCCCGATGACAGGCTCCACGCGTCTTCGCGCCAGATGACCTGGGGGCTCCATCCCCTTTGCAAGACTCTTCTGAACGAGACACTTCTGAAGAAGATGGATGGCCGGGTCGAAGCCCGGCCATGACGACAAGCGGGTCGATCTACGACGGCGTCATGGTTTCCTTCACCGCGGCCACCAGCTGGCTTAGTGTGAACGGCTTTGGCAGGAACGCGAATTGCTGATTTTCCGGCAGGCTCTTTTCGAACGCGTCTTCCGCGTAACCCGAGACGAAGATGATCTTGAGGTCCGGATTGCGGCCGCGCATCTCCTTGAGCAGGGTCGGGCCATCCATTTCCGGCATCACCACGTCGGACACCACGAGATCGACGGCGCCGTTCTTCTCGTCCAGCGCCTCCATGGCCTCGATGCCGTTCGACGCCTCGATCACGCTGTAGCCGCGCGAGCGCAAGCCGCGCGCGTTCAGCGAGCGCAGTCCCTCTTCGTCTTCGACCAAAAGAATGGTGCCCTGCCCGGTGAGATCGGCCCTCGGCTTGGCCTCGGCCGGCGTCTCCTTGGCGGCGGCCTCCGGCTGAACATCCAGTTCGGGATGGTGCCGCGGCAGAAAGATGTGGAACGAGGTGCCTTTGCCGGCCTCGGAGTTCACATAGATGAAGCCGCCGGTTTGCTTGACGATGCCATAGACCGTCGACAGGCCGAGGCCGGTGCCCTTGCCGACTTCCTTGGTGGAGAAGAACGGCTCGAAGATCTTGTCGACGATCTCGGCCGGGATCCCGGTGCCGGTGTCGGTAATGTCGATCCGGACATAATCCGCGGCCGGCATGCCCTTATGAGAGAGCGCCACCGCTTCCTCCGACGTCAAATTGCCGGTGCGCACCGTCAGCTTGCCGCCGTCGGGCATCGCATCGCGGGCGTTGACGGCGAGATTGACGATCACCTGCTCGAATTGCGAGACGTCGACCTTGACCGGCCAGAGATCGCGGCCATGCACCAGATCGAGTTTCACCTTTTCGCCGATCAGGCGGCGCAGCAGCATGGTGAGATCGCTCAAGGCGTCGCCGAGATCGAGCACCTGCGGCCGCAGCGTCTGGCGGCGCGAGAACGCGAGAAGCTGCCGCACCAGCGTCGCCGCGCGGGTCGCGTTCTGTTTGATCTGCATGATGTCCTGGAACGACGGATCGGTCGGCTTGTGCGCGTTCAGCAGGAAGTCGTTCGCCATCATGATGGCGGAGAGCACGTTGTTGAAGTCGTGGGCGATGCCGCCGGCGAGCTGGCCGACCATGTCCATCTTCTGCGACTGGTTGATCTGGTTCTCGAGCGCGCGCCGCTCGGTGGTTTCCAGCATATAGACGATGGCGGCCTCGGTCTCGCGTTCGTCCTCCTCGACCGCGGTGACGAAGAATTGCCCCCACCGCTCCTTGGCGCCGTCGAGCATAGCCTCGACCGGCGGGATATCGCCCTGCCCCGCGGCGGCCTGGTTGATGGCCGCGATCAACAAATTGCGGTCGCGCGCGTTTACGGCGGCGAAAATCGATCTGCCCGGCGCGGCGTCGGCGCCCAGGCTCTGCGCCAGCTTGGCGAAGCGGGCATTGGCGCGGACCACCGCGCCGGAGCGGTCCACGGTCGCAATCGCCATCGGCGTATGATCGAAGAAGCGCATGAAGCGGACTTCGGCCGCGCGTTGCGGGTCGGAACGCTCGTCCCGGGCGCGGTTGATCACCAGCGTCCGCGACGCGCCGGGCACTCCGTCGGCGCCGAACGCCAGCTTGTGATAGAGCCGCACCGGCATGGTCCTGCCGCCGCGCATCCGCAGGTCGATGTCGAACACTTCGGTTTTGACTTCGCCGGGCACCGCCACGATCGAGGTCAGCAGCGACGCTCCGTCGCCGGACACGATGTCGGTCAGCTTCAGGCCGCCGGAGCCGATTTCCGCGAGGTCGTGGTCCAGCCAGTTCGCCAGCGTGGCATTGACGTAGACCAGATCGCCGGCCGGATTGACCGAGAAGAACCCGCACGGCGCATGATCGAGATATTCGATGGCGTGCTGCAGTTCCTTAAATACGTCCTCCTGGCGTTGCCGGTCGCGGGTGATGTCGGCGATCGACCACACCGCGTATTTGGCCTGGCGCGGACTTCCTCCTGCTGCCGCTTGCCTTCGCGCGCCGCCTTGAGCAGGCGAAACACCGCCTCGGAGACATCGGGATTGCCGATGAAGACCCGCTCCACCGGACGCGCGTCGAGCGCGGTCGCAGCCCCCGTGAGCGCAAGATAGGCCGCATTGGAATAGACCACATGGCCGCGGGGGTCGGTGACCGCCAGCCCGTCATGGGCATGGTCGGCGATGCTGCCCAAGACCGGGTCGTCGGCGGCCCGATCGGCGAACCGGAGGATGCCGGCGGCGAAAGCGAACAGGTTGAACAGCCCGACCATCGCCAATAGCGCCAGCAATCCGAGGATATAGGGCTGGGCCTGCGAACGGCCGATGGTCATCAGCGCGATGGCGACGGCGACGATCCCGCCGGCCACCAAAAGCACCAGGACGATGCTGCCGCTCCGCCGCGCCGGCTCCTGCGCGGCGACCGGCTCTCGGGACAGATGGTGGTCGGTATCGGCGGTCATAAGACGGGACAGAGCCTGTCGAAATGGATTTGACGCGCTTGACGCGCGCTGGATGGGACGCACTAACGCACGCTTAACTCCTTGAGTGCCTGAATCGGACCCGCAAGCGCAAGTCCATCAGGCCGGCTATTTCGGCGGCTCCGTCCGCGTTCAGCGCTTTACGGCCAACTGTTCCCAGTCCGGTTTGAGTTACCCCGCCGGCTGCTCCGGCAACAGAAGTTTTTGACCCAACCCACACCGAAATCACAGCTTTCCAGCGTTTGCAGGTCCGCCCAACAAGCCGCCGCGAGGCCTCGCGGCGTTCGCGAAAGGACGATCGGACGTTCAGGCCTGCCGGCCGGAAAGCCCGCGCTTGAGACCCATCACGTAGCCGATAATTTCGGCGACCGCATGGTAATGTTCCACTGGAATCTCGTCGTCGATCTCCACGGTCGCATGCAGTGCCCTCGCCAGCGGCACGTTCTCGACGATCGGGATATCGTGTTTCTTGGCGATCTCCCGGATCTTGAGCGCGATGGTATCGATGCCCTTGGCGACGCAGACCGGCGCCGGCATGCCGCGTTCATAGCTCAGCGCCACCGCGTAGTGGGTCGGGTTGGTGATGATCACGGAGGCCTTCGGCACCGCGGCCATCATGCGCTTCTTCATCCGCGCGTGCCGCAACTGCCGGATCCGGCCCTTGATGTGCGGGTCGCCTTCGGACTGCTTGAACTCCTCCTTCATCTCCTGCAGCGACATCTTTTGCTTCTCAAACCACTGCCGGTACTGGAAGAAATAATCGGCGATCGCGACCACCGCGAGCATCGCCACCACAGCGCCCATCAGTTGCAGCGTCAGGGTCGTGGTCGCGCCCAGGATCGCCGCCGGGTCGAACTGCACCATCGCTTCCAGCCGGTGCCGCTCCGGCCAAAGCACCGCCATCATGACCGCGCCGAGCGCGATCAGCTTGAAGATGCCCTTGCCGAAATTCGCCGCCGCCTGCTTGCCGAAAATCCGCTTGGCGCCCGCCCCCGGCGAGATCTTGCTGAATTTCGGCTTCAGCGACTCCCCCGACCACACCAGCCGGTGCTGCATCATGTTGCCGGCGATCGCCGCCAGCGCCAACATCAAGAGCGGCACGCCGAGTGCTGCGATCAGCGCATAGGCGAGCGACTGCGCCAGTTCCATCAGGCCGGGCCCATCGGTGTGGACCATCCAGGAATTGGCGATCAGATTGCGCATCGGCATCAAAATCCCACTGCCGACCGAGCCTGAAAATGTCGACAGCACCAGCGTGCCGCCGGCAATCACGAACCAGGTGTTGATTTCCTGGCTTTTGGCGACGTCGCCGCGGTCATGGGCGTCATCCAGACGTTTTTGGGTAGGGTCTTCTGTTTTGTCTGAAGAATCATTCTCGTCGGCCATGGTTTTTAAGCTCTCAGCTCAGCGGAATCAGGTCGTGCAGGACACCCGTGAAATAATTCAGGAACGTCGCCATCATCGCGGTGATGACGAGGGCGAAAATGAGGAATCCGGCCAGGATCGACAGCGGCACACCGACAAAATAGACCTGCATCTGCGGCATCAGGCGCGCCAGCACGCCGAGGCCGATATTGAACACCAGGCCGAACACTAAAAACGGCGCCGAAAGCTGAATGCCGATCTTGAACGCGGCAGCGAAGGCGCGGGTGGCGAGTGCTGCGACGTCGCCGCTCGGCAAAAGGTCTCCCGGCGAAAAGATCGAATAGCTGTCGTTGAGCGCGGCGATCACCAGATGATGGCTGTCGGTGGCGAATAGCAGCGCCAAGCCCAGAAGGGTCAGGAAATTTCCGATCAGCAGGCCCTGCTGACCCTGGGTCGGATCGACAGCGGTGACGAATCCGAGGCCGAGCTGCTGGGCGATCACGGAGCCCGCGACCTGAAGCGCCGAGAGCGTCACCCGCGCGGTGGCGCCGAGCACGATGCCGATCACGATCTCGTGCAACATCAACACCAGAAGCGGCGTCAGCGACCCCATGTCGATCCGGTAGGCCTGCCGGTGCAACGGCAGAATGACCAGCGTCAGCAACAGCGCGATCGCGAGCTTGACACGAACCGGAATATTGGTCTCGCCGAGACCCGGCAACAGCATCACCATCGCGCCGACGCGGGCGAACACCAGCATGAAGGCGGCGGCGAGCGCGGGCAGCAGGGAAACATCGATGCGCATGATCGACGCATCATGCCTCAACCACCTATGATTCGCGACGAGATCCGCATCATGTGGCTATGCAGCGAGTCCGCCATGAACGGCAGCGCCAGCAGCAGCGTGACGAAGATCGCCAGGATTTTGGGCACGAAGACCAGGGTCTGTTCCTGGATCTGCGTCAGCGCCTGAAACAGAGACACCACAACGCCGACCACGAGGCCGACGACCATCAGCGGTGACGACACCACGACAATGGTCCAGATCGCATCGCGTGCCACGTCGAGGGTTTCAGCACCGGTCATTTTAATTCCTGTCTATTCTCGAAGCATTTACACCCGTCATTGCGAGGAGCGCTTGCGACGAAGCAATCCATTCCGAGAGATGGATTGCTTCGCGGAGCCTGTCATCGGGCGGCGCTTTGCGCCGACCCGTTGGCTCGCAATGACGATCAGATCGGCATCTTCATGATGTCTTCGTAAGACTGGATGACGCGATCGCGCACCGAGACCAGGGTGGAGACCGCGACGTCGGTCTCCGCCACCGCCGTCACCACGTCCATGACGTTGGCCTTGCCCGATGTCATCGCCACGGTCTGGGCGTCGGATTTTTTTCCGGCGTCCAGCACGCTGCCGAGCGCGTCCTTGAGCAGCGCGCCGAAGGATTGGCCGGCGCCGGCTTCGGTACCTTTGCCGGCGCCCCCGGCGCTGTCCATGATGCGGGCGAGGCTGGCATAGGCATTGGCAGCGACTGTGGGTGAAGCCATGATCTAGGTTTCCTGTTCAGGCCTTGAGGATGTCGAGGGTGCGTTGAATCATGCGGCGGGTGGCGCTGATGATGTTGAGGTTCGCCTCGTAGGACCGCTGCGCCTCGCGCATGTCGGTCATTTCGACCAGCGAATTGACGTTGGGATATTTGACGTTGCCGGCCGCGTCGGCGGCCGGATTGGAGGGCTCGTATTTGACGCGGAACGCTGATTGATCGGGCCTGACCCGGCCGAGCGACACCACCCTGGCATCGAGGCTGCGATCGAGCTCGGAGGAAAACGTCGGAACCTTGCGGCGATAGGGATCGCCGCCGGCGGTCTGCGCGGTGGAATCCGCATTGGCGATGTTTTCCGAGAGCACGCGCATGCGCCCGGCCTGCGCACGCAGGCCCGAAGTCGCGATGCTCATCGAGCGGGCGAAATCGCTTCCATCGTTGGCCATGATCCGGTCTCCTTAAATAAGTGTCAGCGCTTTCCAATGGCGGTCTTGAGAAGTCCGAGGCTGCGGCTGTAGAGCGAGGTGGCTGCGGCGTAGTCCATCTGGTTGGCGGAGACCTTGAGCATCTGGTCCTCCAGGTTGACGGCGTTGCCGGCGGGCTTGGTCTGGAAACCGCCCTTGCCGTCCTGTGCGAAGCTTGGCGCGGCACCGGTGGCGGCGATATGGCTGGAACTCGTGCGCATCATCGCCAGCGATCCCATCGATCCGGCGGCGCTGGAGCCGTTCCGATCGAATTTCGGTTCCACCAAATCGCGCGGCCTGAAATTCGGCGTGTCGGAGTTGGAGATGTTTTCGGCCAGGACGCGCTGACGCTCCTGGTGCCACTGCATCTTGGTGCGTAGCGCCGACAGGACCGGAAGATCGTTGATGGACATCTTTGCCGCCCCCTCGCCTCCGGACATCACGCCGTTGAGGTGGGCAGAATTTGCCGTGTGTATGGTTAACAGCAGGTTAAAATTTACCGCCGCTAAAGACATGACGCGACGGCGCCGATTCAACTTGCAAGATCAAGGATACGCATTTTCGCCACGAAAGCTGCGTTAACCAGGCTCCTTCCGGGCCCAGGCCCGCTTAGAAGTCGTTTTGGCCACAGCGATTCTTGGTTTATTAAGAGATGGGGCGCGGCAAATCCTGCCGCGGGAAGTTAAGAAATAGGGCCAATCTCACGCTTTAATTCGGCGTTTATTGTTTCGTATCCACTGGAGGTCCTTTCCGATCGAGGGCCCTTCCGACCGAGGTATTTACCGGTCCAGATGCTTGGCCCGGTCCAGATCCTTGGCCGGTTCAAGTCGACGAAACAGAAATTCGAATCAGGCGTTATTCGGCGGGAACAAAGCATGCAGGCACTCACATTCGTTTTCGCGTTCGTGGCCGTTCTGGCGCTGATTGGCGTGGCCGCCTGGCTGGTTCGCCGATTCGCCGGCAACCGCCTCGGCGCCAACACCAATCGCGGGCGGATGCCGCGATTGGCGGTGATCGACGCTGCCGCCGTGGACGGCCGCAGGCGGCTGGTGCTGGTGCGGCGCGACAACATCGAGCATCTGCTGATGATCGGCGGGCCGACCGATATCGTCGTGGAAGCCAATATCGTGCGCGCCACCGCCGCCCGGGATCAGATGCCGCAACGGCCTGCCGTGGGTGGCGCCGAGCCGCAGCCTCCCCGGATTGTGCCGCTGCCCGATGTGCCCAGCTGGCCCGATAGCGATAGCGCGCAAACCGAACCGCAAATGCCCGAACCGCCGCCGCGGCCGCTGCGGCCGTCTTTTGCCGACGAATTGCGCCGTCCTGTGACGGCGCTGCCGGAACGGCGCGGTGATCCCCTGACCGGCTTCACGCCGGAGCCGTTGAGCGGCCGTCCCGATCCGCACCCGGAACCGATGCCGCTGCGGATGCCGTCACGAACCGAACCGATGATGCCCCGGATACCTCGCCCCGACGTGGCGAAACCGCCACCGCTTCGCGCGTCCGAACGCGCCGCGGCGCCGCCTCCGCCCCCACCGTCTCCACCGTCTCCGCCGCCGCCGATCCCGGCGCAGCCGACGGCCGAGCAAAATCTCGCCGAGATGGCGCAGCGGCTCGAAGCCGCCTTGCGCCGACCCCCCGGCGAAACGAGCGAGCCGCGCGTCGGTGCGCCGCCGGTGGCGCCCGAGCCTGCGCCAAACCGCGGCGCGGCCCCTCGCACCGAGCCGCCGCCGGTAGCGCCGGCGCCGGTCGCGACGCCTTCGCCGAAGAGCGGTTTTGAGAATCTCGAAGACGAGATGGCGTCATTGCTGGGCCGTCCAAAGAACCCTTCGTGAGGTCGCCGGCAGTCCCGCGTAGAGTTTTATTTTTTGCCACGCTGATCGCCGCCGGATCGCTGACAGGTCCGGCGTTCGCACAGGACATCAGCATCAATCTCGGCCAGGGCAATGGCGGCGTCACCGAGCGCGCGATCCAGCTGATCGCGCTGCTCACCGTGCTCTCGATCGCGCCGTCGATCCTGATCATGATGACGTCGTTCACCCGGATCGTGGTGGTGCTGTCGCTGCTGCGCACCGCATTGGGCACCGCGACCGCGCCGCCGAACTCGGTGATCATTGCGCTGGCGATGTTCCTGACCGCGTTCGTGATGGGCCCGGTGCTGCAGAAATCCTACGACGACGGCATCAAGCCACTGGTCGCCAACCAGCTCGGCGTCGAGGACGCGCTGCAGAAGGCGTCGGTGCCGCTGCGCGGCTTCATGCAGAAGAATGTGCGCGAGAAGGACTTAAAACTGTTCATGGATCTCTCCGGCGAGCCGCCGCCGGCGACACCGGAAGAGATGTCGCTGCGCATTCTGGTGCCGGCGTTCATGATCTCCGAACTGAAGCGCGCCTTCGAGATCGGCTTCCTGTTGTTCCTGCCGTTTCTGATCATCGACCTCGTGGTCGCCTCGGTCCTGATGTCGATGGGCATGATGATGCTGCCGCCGGTGGTGGTGTCGCTGCCGTTCAAGCTGATCTTCTTCGTGCTGGTCGACGGCTGGTCGCTGGTGGCCGGCAGCCTGGTGCAGAGCTACGGAGGATAGGCAGGCGAACTCAGTCTTCGCGGGTCAAGATGTGCGTCAGGTTTCGAATGGCGGGTGCCGCGAACAGCACGATCGGCAACATCATGATCCAGGCGACAAACCACGATTGCAGCCAACGAGTCGTGAAGGTTCCCGTCGCGACGAAGGGGAAGCTCGCGATAGCAGCCGCAATCGCGCAGGTAAGGCCTGATTGAATAACGCCATAAACAAAGTGGCTGAACCGGCGCGGTATTCCCAGCATATTCCTCCGGAAGAGATGACTCCGACAAAGCAAAAGCCATGCCCGCAACCATCGGCATTTGCTGAAATCACATTGAATGAGGTCGGGATCGGAATGCAGCTCTATTGCCGGGATGTTGATGCCTGCTTCAGGGACATCTCGCTGAGCTTAGCATTTTGATAGCGTCTCGCATCGGGCGGCATCTGGTCGATTGCGCCAGCAAGGGCCGCTCTGCCGGTATTACCCATCGAGGCTCGCCAAACCTCGGCCAAGGTTTCATGTTCCACGGACAATTCGATTTCCCGGATTTTCTGGCGGGTTTGCCGATGCAGCCGGTCGATGATGCGACGATGAAGAGCGGTCCAAACCTTGCCCTTTTTGTAGGCGCAGCATGCTGTCAGAAGCGGCAAAGGACA
>WNGJ01013075.1_pt1 | contig 17741 bp, 18 predicted proteins | sample 5400611 | NCBI WGS metagenome assembly WNGJ01 (sample SAMN13153375, study PRJNA577476) | soil metagenome | isolation source: 40 cm soil or saprolite under Garry oak tree replicate 1 | place: USA:California | collected 2016-06-15 | reverse complement strand
TTATCTCGTCGGCGGAATGAAGGCGTGGGACGCAGCCGGATTTCCACTCGCAGAAGTGGGGCAGATGAGCGTGCACGAACTAAACAAGCGCGCGCATGAACTGCAGATTGTCGATGTTCGCTCGCCCCGCGAATGGAAAAACGGACATGTTCCGGGCGCGCGCCACATTTTCCTGCCGGACCTGCGCAAACACATTGGCGAACTCGATCGCTCGAAGCCAACGGCCGTTTATTGCGGAAGCGGTTATCGCGCAAGCATCGCGACCAGCATCATGAAGCCAGCGGGCTTAGAGAAACTCTGGAATGTTACGGGAAGTTGGGAAGCGTGGAAAAAGGCCAGGCTTCCAGTTGAAGGAGCCGGCGGCAAATGAATGGAACGGCAGCGCTCCCGAGAAAAACTTCATTCGGCGAAACGATGCGGCCCGATCTTTGGTGGGCGCAGCCGTTACTCGTTTTTTTGGGATTGTCGACCTTTATCGTTTATTCAACGTGGGCTGCGTTTCAGGGAACGCATTATTATTTCGGCAATTACATCTCGCCATTTTATTCGCCGGAGATTTTTGGCGGTTCGCCGCACAGTTGGTTTGGCCCGAAACCAAACTGGTGGCCGGGCTGGCTTTTGTTTTCACCGGCGCTCTTCATATTGTGGGCGCCCGGCGGATTTCGGCTGACCTGTTATTATTACCGCGGCGCATACTACAAAGCGTTTTGGGCGGACCCACCGGCATGCACAGTCGGCGAGCCGCGCAAAACTTATCTCGGCGAACGTTCATTCCCACTCATCATGCAAAACGTGCATCGCTATTTCCTTTATCTTGCGCTTATCTTCATCGTCATCCTCACCATTGACGTTTGGAAAGCACTTTGGTTTGTCGATCCAGTAAGCGACAAGAATTCATTTGGGATCGGCGTTGGTACGATCGTTCTCGCAATTAATGTTATTTTGCTGAGCGGTTATACGTTTGGTTGCCATTCACTGCGACATTTGGCGGGCGGTTTTCTCGATCAATTTTCAAAATCGCCAGGTTGTTACCGCGCCTACGCATGTGTGGGCTGCTTCAATCGCCGACATATGCTTTGGGCGTGGCTCAGCTTATTCTGGGTCGGCTTTTCCGATCTTTATGTGCGCCTTTGCTCGATGGGCGTCTGGCACGATGCGCGGCTCTTTTAGCCGCATCGAGTCGTAATTTGTTAAAAATGTTACAAAGGTTAAAACTACCTTTGTAACATTGTAACTCTTTTAACTTTTCACCTTTCATATGCCGGAGTTTCAGTCGGGCTTGTTTGCAAATCGCTGCTCGGCAAAGCGCACACGGTGATGGCCGAAGGGGGAATCGCGGCCGCGCTGGCGAATGTCGATGACCGGGATAATTGGAAAGTGCATTTCGCCGACACAATGCGCGGCGGTCAATATGTAAATCAATGGCGCATGGCTGAATTACACGCGAAGGAAGCGCCCGATCGCGTGCGCGAGCTGGAAGCATGGGGCGCGGTTTTCGATCGGACAAAGGACGGCCGGATTCTGCAACGAAATTTTGGCGGGCATAAATACCCGCGACTTGCGCACGTCGGCGATCGCACGGGGTTGGAAATGATTCGCACGCTCCAAGACCACGGCGTGCATCAGGGAATCGATGTTTACATGGAGCACACGATTCTTTCACTGCTTAAAGACGGCGATCGCGTCGTTGGCGCGTTTGGTTATGAACGCGAGCGTGGTCAGTTTAAAATTTTTCGCGGGAAAGCGATCGTGCTCGCAACTGGCGGAATCGGCCGCGCCTACAAAATCACGAGCAACAGTTGGGAATACACCGGCGACGGACATTCACTTGCCTACGAAGCCGGCGCGGAATTGATCGACATGGAGTTTGTGCAATTTCATCCCACGGGAATGGTCTGGCCGCCGAGCGTAATGGGAATTCTTGTGACCGAAGGCGTGCGTGGCGAAGGCGGAATTCTCACCAACAAAGAGGGCCGCCGCTTCATGTTCGACGAGATCCCCGAGAACTACAAAACGCAAACCGCCGATAACGAAGAAGAAGGCTGGCGCTATTGCCAAGGCGATAAGAACGCGCGCCGCCCGCCGGAATTACTAACGCGGGATCACGTTTCGCGTTGCATTGTGAGCGAGATCAAAGAGGGCAGGGGAAGCCCGCACGGAGGCGTTTATCTCGACATCGCGTGGATCAAACAAAAGCTTCCGAACGCCGCCGAATACATCAAAAGGAAATTGCCGAGCATGTACCACCAGTTCAAGCAACTGGCGGACATCGACATTACCGAGCAGCCGATGGAAGTCGGGCCCACAACGCATTACATCATGGGCGGCATTCATGTTGATCCAGACACGCAAATGTCGCGCGTCCCTGGTTTGTTCGCCGCAGGTGAATGCGCGGCCGGGATTAACGGCGCGAACCGGCTCGGTGGAAATTCGCTCTCCGATCTTCTGGTTTTCGGAAAACGCGCCGGAGAATTTGCGGCGAAATTCGCGAAAGAAAATTCGTTAGGCAAGATCGACAATGAGAAGATCGACAATGCAGCGCGCGCTGCCGTCGAGCCATTCGAACGAAGTAAGGGCGAGAATCCGTACGAAGTTCAACGCGATTTGCAGGAAGTCATGCAGCACAACGTCGGGATTGTGCGCGATGAAGGCGAGATGCGGTCGGCTCTCGATCATTTGAAAACATTTTGGGAACGCGCCGCCAGGGTTGGTGTCACAGGCAATCGGGATTTCAATCCCGGCTGGCACACCGCGCTCGATTTGAAGAACCTCCTGACGGTTTCGGAAGCGATCGCGCGCGGGGCGCTGGAGCGCAAAGAAAGTCGCGGCGCCCAATTTCGCGCAGATTATCCAGAAAAAGACGAACGCTTTGCCAAAGTAAACACGGTCATTCGAAAAGCGGAGGACAGCTCGATGGAGGTTAGACTGGAACCGCTTCCGGAAATGCCAGACTATTTAAAGCGGGTCATTGAAGAGAATAAATGAGCGCACAGAAACAGGCCGTTTTCAAAATCTGGCGCGGCGATGCGCGGGGTGGCGAATTTCGTGATTACACGACCGGCGCTTCCGAAGGCATGGTCGTGCTCGATGCAGTGAATCAAATCCAGGCGACCCAAGCGAACGACCTCGCGTGTCGATGGAACTGCAAGGCAGGAAAGTGCGGTTCGTGTTCGGCGGAGGTCAACGGGATGCCAAGACTGATGTGTATGACGCGCCTGAGTGAGCTTCCTTTGGAAAAACCGGTGACGGTTGAGCCAATGAAAGCATTCCCGGTGCTGAAAGATTTGGTCACGGACGTTTCCTGGAATTTCCGGGTGAAGAAAACAATCAAGAAATTCAAACCGCGTCCACCCGACGCGCCCGACGGGACCTGGCGAATGCAACAGGAGGACATCGATCGGGTGCAGGAATTTCGAAAGTGCATCGAGTGTTTCCTCTGCCAGGATGTTTGCCATGTTCTACGCGATCATCGAATGCATAATAAATTTATCGGGCCGCGTTTTTTAATTCACGTTGCCGCCCTGGAGATGCATCCGCTCGACACCGAAGATCGCATTGAAGAATTGCGAAACGCTCACGGCATCGGTTACTGCAACATCACGAAGTGCTGCACAAAAGTTTGTCCCGAAAGTATCGAGATCACTGACAACGGAATCATCCCGCTGAAAGAACGGGTAGTGGACGATTTTTATGATCCGCTGGGTTGGATTTGGAAAGGGCTTAAGAAACTATTGAATCGTTAAAGGTGTTACAAAATCACAAAGTGGAAGGGGCTGCCGGTGGATCATCCGTTGTAACGATGTAACTCTTTTAACGCTTTAACTGCTGCGAAACCATGTCCGAACTGAAATCGCTTCACAAAGAAGCTATTCCCGCCGCGCTTGAGAAAGCGATACGTTATCGATTGCTCAACGAACCGGCCGAAGCAGAAAGCATTTGTCTCGATGTGCTAAAAACCGATCCTGAGAATCAGGAAGCGATCATCACATTGCTGCTCGCGTTAACGGATCGTTTCGCGAAGGGCTACGGCGTGAGTGACACACAGGTCAAGGAGTTACTCGTGCGTATTCGCGGCGAATATGAGCGCTCTTATTACGCCGGAATTTTCGCCGAGCGCCGTGCCAAGACAAAGCTGGTGCAGAATACGCCCGGTTGCCGATTTCAGGCGTATGACCTTTTTCGCGAAGCGATGAGCTGGTTTGAAAAGGCAGAAGCAATTCGCCCGCCCGGCAACGACGAGGCCCTACTCGTCGAATTTCCACTGGAATAACGGCAGGCATTTCGCTTCGGCTATGAGAAAAGGCGCCGCAGAATTCACTCGCTTCGAACACGAAGGCTGGGAGCGCGTGGCGGATAAATACGACTCTGTTTGGTCGTCGCTGACGCGGCAGTTCATTCCTCATTTGATTAACGCTGTTGGAGTATCAACGGGAATGTCGGTGTTGGACGTCGCGTGCGGGCCCGGATACGTATCTACGGCGGTCAAGAAGCTCGGAGCAAATCCTACCGGCATCGATTTTTCCAGAAAAATGGTTGCGATCGCGAGAAGCATGTTTCCGGAAGTCACTTTTCGCGAAGGCGACGCACAACAATTGCCATTTACAGAGGCGGGTTTCGATCGTGTCCTGATGAATTTTGGGTTGCTCCATTTGTCGCAGCCGGAAAAAACATGCGCGGAAGCATTTCGCGTCTTGCGACCGGAGGGCAAATTTGGCTTCACCATCTGGGCGGAGCCGCACGAAAACCCCGGCGGCAAAGTTGTAAACGACGCCATCGAAGCGCACGGAGATCTAAATGTCGAAATGCCGGACGGCCCGTCTAAGTTTTTGTACGCTAACAGGCAAGAATGCCGAAAAATCTTGGAGCGCGACGGCTTCGATGGCCAGTCAATGATTTTCGAGACGCATTTGGTGGAATGGAATGTTCCAACATCGCGTTACCTTTTCGAAGCCGAGCGCGACGCCGGGGTCCGCACAGCAGGGCTTCTGGCGCGCCAATCATCTGACAGGCTCGACCCGATCAGACGAGCGATTGAAGATGGCGTGCAGCGCTACGCGAAAGGCGATGGATTCGCCATTCCGATGGCCGCGCACGTAATAGTCGTATCGAAACGTTGAGAACCAGAAATGAAGCAACTACTTGCAGTGATTCTCAGACGTGGCGTTGCCTGGCAGGCGTCGAATCCAATGGATCGTCAGGATGAATGGGCTCTCATGCGGCCTGTATGAATGCTCTCGAAAAGGAAGGATCTAGCTTACCCGGCGGACCGCTATAGGGTACTTCTCCTTCAAAATCGCCCGGCGTGATCGCGGGCGAGGATGCAAATGTGCTACCTTTCGGCACATTTGGCACGGATGAAAAAGAAAGTTTTCTTCGCGTAGATGAAGTGTTGACGTTCAACAAGCTCATGCCGACACTTGGGCGATTCTGAAAGAGAAAAGGAAAATAATATGCGATACAGACTTATCATCGCGAGTTTCCTCGCTGTAACCGCTCTGACAATGGTTGCCTTGTCGGGCAGTGCGACAAGTCCGAAGAGCAGCACACCTCAGAACGTGGACGTGAGCCAGCGATTGGGCAACGAGTCGGAAGAGGCGATTGCCGTCAATCCCACGAACCCGAACAACATCGTTATATTTACAAACATCGCCGAAGGCATAAATGGAATGTTCCTGGCCGTTTCTTTTAACGGTGGTCAGACGTGGAGCCGACGAATCGTCGGCGAGGGCAATGACGTCTTTGGCGATACATGCTGCGACCCAAGCCTGTCGTTCGACGAATACGGTAACCTTTTCATGACCTATCTCTACAATACGGAGAATACAGTTCCCATCGCGCTCAGCACGGACGGTGGTTTGACCTTCAAGGTCATCGCAAATATTACGGCGCCTCCGAACGCCCCCGCCAAAAAATCGCCTGGTGATAATCGAGGCTTGTTCCGCTATGTGGACCAGCCAACAATTACCGCCGCCAAAGGGGAAGTCTGGGTTGTCTTTAACGCGGGGGGACCAATTTTCGCTACCGGTGCCCCGGTGACGGGGCTGGGACAGGTTGGTGCTTTCCTCCCCGGACAGGCCGTATCAGGAACCAATAACTGCACCTACGGGGATGTTGCCATCGGTCCCGCTGGCCAAGTCATGCAGACGTGCATGCTCACCTCCACCGGGCAGGGCGGTGGCAAGGTCTTCGTCAATTTAGACCCCGATGGCTTGGGGCCGGCAGGGTTCGGCGATCGCGTGTTCGTCGCCGAGACCCACGTCGGCGGATTCGACTTTATTGCGCCACAGCCTGACCGCTCTGTGGATGCCGAAGCTGGGCTGGCCTGGGATCGGAGCGGTGGCTCGCACAACGGCCGCGTTTATATTGTCTATACCAAGGAGCAACAGAACGAGAGCGACGACATGGACATCTATGTGCGCTACTCGGACGACAATGGTGCCACTTGGAGCGCTGGTGTCCGGGTGAATGATGACAACACCAAGAACAGCCAGTTCTTGCCCAAGATTTCGCTAGACCAGACGACTGGTAACCTCGCTGTGGTTTGGTACGATTCACGGAACGATCTCGGCGCGGGCGGTGCGGGCGACACAGACGGCATCCCCAACGACGACGCGCAGGTCTGGGGTGCCTTTAGCACTAATGGCGGAACGTCCTTTACACCGAATATCCAGATCAGCGCAGGGACATCGAACTCGCACGTCTCTGGCAACCACATTGATTATGGAGATTATGACGGACTGTCGTTCTTTGGTGGTCTGGCGCATCCGGCGTGGGCGGACAATTCGAATAGCACCGGGAACAACCCGGATGGCATGTTGCACAAACTGGACATCTATACGGCAGCCGTCGCCGTCCCGCGCTGAGTTGCGTCATAACCTGTAGCCGACGTGCAGTTGGTGATCCTTTTATCCCTTCGATGAAGCGGTCAAAGGTTTGGACATTTTCGTCAAGTCAATTGGGGGACGCGTTCTGTCCCGACCCGATGTTGGTTAGGGACGACACGGAGGTCGTCCCTCTATTTTAGACGATCGCACCGCCGCACGTTGAGCCTGCGCCAGCCGTGCAGCCGAAGCAATGGTTACCGGTCGTGATCTCGCGATTGTCGATCTTGTGCGGATCGACATCCCACAGGAAAACCGGCACGCCGTTTTTCCATTGCAGCCCGAGCTGCTGATTGAAATCGCAATCGTAAACTTCGCCTCGCCAACCCACACTGATGGTGTTGCGGCACATCAGCCCATCAATCGTGGCCGGATTAAACGCGCTGATGAGCAATTCCATGTATTCATCGAGCTTGTCGTTGTGCCGCAGATAAGCGGCAAAGCGCCCAATGGGGAGATTGGTAATACTGTAAAGCTTATTGAAAACGATGCCGAAATGTTCATTTAGCTCGCGTTTGTAATCGGCTTCCAATTCGGCTTGCAGCCCGGGCAGGAACGCTCCGACGGGGTTATAAACCAGATGCAGCGGAAAATCGACAGCCTTGCCATACCCTAGCGAATTCAAAAGTTGCAGCGCCTTGATGCTTCCTTCGAACACACCTTCGCCGCGTTGTGCGTTTACATTTTTTGGCGTGTAACACGGCATCGATGCGATAATTTCAACGTTATGCCTTGCGAGAAATTCGGGGAGATCTTCGTAGCTGGGCTCGAGCAGGATAGTGAGATTGCAACGATCAATGACACGGCGCGATACTGGTAGCGCTGTCACTCTTTCGACGAAATAGCGAAAATCCGGAATCATTTCCGGTGCGCCGCCAGTAAGATCGACAACTGGAATCTCAGTCTTGGCCAGCCAATCGATAACCCGATCAATCGTCTCGCGCGTCATAATTTCTTTGCGCCCCGGACCGGCGTTCACATGGCAGTGCACACAGGTGAGATTGCAAACCTTGCTAACATTGACTTGAAGGATCTCAGGGCGTCCCCGACGCAGCAAAATCGAATGCTCTCCCAGTTTCTGCGCGAACCTATTCATCCCTGGAGAATCAACAGTAGAGTTTCTCTGCGTGCTTCGACCATGCTGGTGCTAAGCTTTAGCAGGCAAATTTATTCCTGAAAAGCGCGGATTTACCGGATTGAAGGCGGAGCAACTTACAAAGATGCAGAGGACTGCTAAGACAGCTCTGCTTTGCGTACTTTCTTTTCGCATTCATAGCGCTGCTCGGGGTGCGACACGGCGACGCGAATATTAAGTCATGAGCGTCGAGACTACTCCGTAAGTTTATCCGCAGGCTGGGGAGCGCGCTCAGGCAGCTCACCGCTTGGCAATCGCCACGGACGTTGCTCACGAAACGGCAGCGCGAAGAGTTTTCCAAGCGTGAGCTCGTGTTCCTCGCGATACGCAGCGACGCCGATGGTAATGGCGTCCTGTGGCACATCGCGACGTAGAGTGCGGTGCAGTTTGTCCCACAAGGAGAAAATGGTTCCCCAATTTGAATTGGTTTCTCGCTGCACAATCGAATGATGAATCCCGTGCATCCGCGGCGTGACGACGGTCAGGTTCAAAATCCGCTCGAGCTTAATCGGCAGTCGCCAGTTGGAATGATGGAAGAGTGTTGCCGCTTCGAACGTGATGAAGAACACGACCAGCATTATGGGGGCGATGCCGAAGAGCATTACTGCGAGGGAAAGAAATCCGACTGAGAAAATCATTTCGCCGAAATGGAACCGCGCGGCGGTGCTCACGTCGAGGTCGAGGTCGGTATGATGTACATTATGGAATCGCCAGAAGAGCGGAACCATGTGATTGACCCAATGCCACCACCAGTACGCGTAATCCATTATGAGAAACGTCGCGATGCCTGCGGCCCATCTGGGCAGAGCGACCCATTGCGCACCAGACGATGCAGTGCGCTGAAATGCTGGCGTCGCAGCGGAAATCGCCACTGCAGCCAGAGCAGGGCGAGAAATACACAGGCCACCAGTGGTCTGCCAACATAATCGATTAAAGGGATTCTTTGCACAGTCCGACATCACGCCGCCGGGAGTTTATCATCAGCTGACGCGCAGCGGCAACGCGTCATTGAAATGCCAAAGCGAGTTTTTCCTATGCGCCGATGCGCCGGAACATGAAAGTGGTCTCGGGCTTTATCACTTCACCGTTCATCTCAAGTAAAGGGTAGGCGAGAAAATTGATCGGACCGCTCGCCGGTTCGGGATCGACCACCAGATCGCGACCCTTAGTCAGTTCGAAACGATTGGCCGGGTTGTGGCCGAAGTAGTAATCGGCCAGTTTTGGATTTTTCCACGCTTCGCTAATATCCACCGGCACCCAACGTCCGTCGGCGAGAAATTCGGCCCAGCAATGGTAGCCTTCGATCGTGCCTTCGTTTTTGTCCGCAGGAATAGTGGCGCCAATAGCAAAACGAGCGGGTATGCCGATGCTTCGCGCTAAAGCGATGAAATAAGCGTGAAAATCGCTGCAGTTACCGGTTCGAGAGTCGCATGCGTACACGGCGTCACCGCGGCCCCAGCCTGTACCCGATTTGTCGTAGCGCATCCGGGCCATCACGTGATCATAAAGCGCTTTTGCTCGTTCGAGATCGTCGTTTTTCCCTGCAGCCGCCTTCTGAGCAAGCGTCCTGAAGGTTTCGTTAATTGGCACCAGCTTCTCCGGGCGCAAGTAACGCGCAGTTTCCGCACTGCTTGCAGGGTAGGGGGCCTTCTCCTTACGAACCACGCGGTATCGGAGCTCAATCGTTTTACCGCTGTCTGCAGGGCGCGCGTGGAGGACGCAAATGTCGTTGCCGTAATCACGATCTTGCACTTTTTCCCACTTCATCGGGATGTTCACCTCTTCCTCGGTCACGGTCTGAAAGGCATCGGTTTTCGCCAGCGGTATCCAGACGCGGGCTTCTCCTTTGATCGCGGGAAGTTTGACTCGATAAACGAACTCGAATTGGTCCGTACCTTCGACAATAGCTGGGTTGCCAGCAGCGCTCATCGCAAGCGCGCCGGCTAGGAAAAACACAGAGAGAATCAAAGCCCGCATGAGAACTCAATCTGCCGGCACTTTGTGCCACTTGCCATTCTCTTCTTTCCAATCGTAAAGCGGTTTGCCGTCGATCTTATGAACCGCCGTCTCGGTGACTGCCATTGTGCCTGGCTGCCCGGTCAGGAAAAAGTCAATGTCGTAAGTCTTTCCGTCGGTCCCCTTCATGTCCACACAAGCGAAATATTTCCCGCCGCCAAGATCGGAGAGTCGATCGTCATGCACTCGTATCAGATCGAGAGCCAGGTCCTGACCTTGGTACTTCACATGAAACTTGCCGTCGCTGCTCTTTTTGGTTTTGGCATCGATATTTGTCTTGATGCCGGCGGAAATATCAGACTTGCTGACTTGTTTTTCCGCCCCGCCTTTTTTCGCATGTTCCGCGCTTTGCTTTGGATGCTCCGGATGCTCTGCGGCAGAGACTAGCGGTGCCGGTGCAACGAATAGTGCAGCCGCCACTGTAACAATTAGCCTCGAGATCATATGAATTCCTTGTTTTTAGCTTCGTCTGCTCGCAATTGCTTGGATGTCTCGATAGTTTTCTGGCATTACAGTCAAGAAAGCAAGCAGTGTTGTTATTTCTACTGAGTGGGCGATGCGATATCTGTGGAGTCCCGCGCAGTGTTAGCAAAGATGCGATCGCGTGATCGCGATTCGGAGAAAAGCGTGCGAATGCAGTTCTCGATCATTGTTCCGGTCTTTAATGAGGCGCTGTTAATACGGCCATTTCTTCAGCATCTGCGCGGGCGAGCGCCCGGAGCTGAGATCATTGTCGCGGACGGCGGAAGTTCCGATGGCACGATCGACCTTACGACGGGCTTTTGCGATCAGCTTGTTAGAAGCGAGCCCGGTCGGGCCATACAAATGAATACCGGTGCGCGCGCTGCGCGCGGTGACATCCTTTGGTTCGTCCATGTCGATGCTGAACTGCCATTGCGATGTTTGGATGAGATCGGGCGCATAATGGATGACCCGAATGTCGTTGGTGGTTTCTTTCGGATTCGGCTGCCGAAAGGGTTGGTTTATCGACTCACTGATAGCTTCGCCCATTACGCAGGCCTTCTGCTACGAATGCGATGCGGCGATCACGGCATATTCTGCCGGCGAACTGTCTTCCTGGACATTGGCGGATTTCCCAAGGTGCCATTGATGGAAGATGTTGGATTTGTGCGCCAGCTCCAGCGCCATGGTCGTGTGACATACAGCGACAAGCGAATCCTGATAAGCCCTCGCCGCTACGAGGCAGTTGGACGCATGCGTTTGACGCTGGCTTACGGATTTATCGCAATGCTTTACATTTTCGGCGTCCCAGCGTCGATGCTCGCCTCGATTTACAAGCGCATGTGCTGCGACGCCCGGTAGCCAATCCAAGTTCTGCGATTTCCAACGGCCCGCGAGTTAAGGACTTGCTCAGACCCATTGAGTGAGCCCTATTTGGCGCGATCAAATGAGTAGTTTGCGTTTGGGAGTGAACATCGATCACGTAGCGACGTTACGGCAGGCGCGCTATGCCACGATGCCGGAATCGAAAAATGCCGAGCCTGATCCACTCGTAGCGGCGCGTGTTTGCGAGCGGGCTGGTGCGCAAGGGATCGTCGCGCACTTGCGTGCAGATCGTCGCCACATTCGCGATCGCGATATCGAACGGCTGCGCGCAAACATCATGACCAAATTGAATCTCGAAATGGGCAACACAGCCGAGATTATCGATGTTGCCCTTCGCATCGTGCCGGATGAAGTCTGTCTCGTTCCAGAAAAACGCGAGGAGGTTACAACTGAAGGGGGTCTCGATGTTGTGGCGCAGCGAAAGGAGCTTGAACCCACGATAAAACGGCTTCACGCCGCGGGCATTCGGGTCAGCTTGTTTATTGATCCTACTTTGGAACAGGTCGATACGGCGGCTGAGCTCACTGTCGAAATGGTCGAGCTACACACCGGGAAGCTGGCGAATGCGTTCACGGAAAAAATTGAAAAAGAAGAACTGGAGAAGTTACGCGCAGCGGCGCGTGCCGCATCGGAATCGCATCTCCAAGTCAACGCTGGCCACGGAATCAATTACAAAAACATTCAACTAATTCACCAAATCCCTTGCCTCACCGAGTTGAACATAGGCCATTCGATTGTTTCCCGTGCGATCTCTGTGGGACTGGAAGAGGCGGTGAAGGAAATGCTCGCCGCAATGGAGAATTATCCCGGATGAACGTGCTTGGAATCGGCGTTGATCTTGTGGAATGCGCGCGCATTCAACGTTCAATTGATCGCTTCGGCGATCGGTTTCTGCACCGCGTCTTTACCGATGGTGAGATTGAATATTCGATGTCGATGAAATTTCCCGCGCGCCATCTCGCCGCGCGTTTTGCCGCGAAAGAAGCGGTCTCCAAAGCATTCGGCACCGGCATTGGCAAGGCCATGGGCTGGCGCAACATCGACATCCGCAAAAAGCCAAGCGGCGAGCCATTTCTCGTCTTTTCGGGTCCGGCGCAGGAACTTGCGACGCAGCGCGGTGTCACTTCTGCCTTTGTTACGCTAAGCCACACTGAACATCACGCCGTCGCTTGCATCGTGCTTGACTGCTAGGATCGCAAGCCGTTACGCCAACTAACATGACTATGGATTATTTTCGACACATCATGGAAATCGTCGGCACTGGGATTGATGGCATAGGTGTAGTTGTCATTATTGGTGGGGCCCTCTTGGCGACCGTCGGGCTTGTCCTGCGCGGTCTGCGCAATACCGGAAATTACTATGCGCTTTACCGGCAGGATGTTGGTCGCGCAATTTTGCTTGGGCTCGAGTTCCTCATTGCCGGCGACATTATCCGCACGGTCGTTGTCGCGCCCACGATACAAAACGTGCTGGCGTTGGGATTAATCGTTCTCATCCGCACGTTCCTCAGTTTGTCGCTGCAATTGGAGATTGAAGGAAAATTGCCATGGCGGCGTGAAGCGCCGCGCCCTGACTAGGATCATAGAAGGTATATCCTTCGAAAAATCAACGCGACGCGTTTGGCAGCGCTTATTTTTTTAGCAACTTCACAATAACCACAATCAGCAGAACTATAAGTAGAATGCCAACGGCACTCCAAATCCACATCATCCACATCGGACACATCATCATTATTAGCCACCTCCTTTTTCATCACGAATGCCAGTGCGCAAACTCGTGTCGTTGCAGACAGAGCAAGACTCGCCTGCAATTGCAGCGCTACCTTCCTTGATCAAGAATGGAATCAACGCGAGAGCAGCGATGCTATCGAGCCACCACCAACCGAGCAACCAGGTTGCTGCCAGGCCGATCATCAAAACGATCGACAGGTAGCCACACGTGATCGATTCGACGGCGTCGGCCCTTAACGCGCGAGAGTTTAGACGAGCTGCTACTTTCAGTTTGTAACCGGCTAGAATTGGCATTCCGACCTTTGCCACTGCGCCGATGAGAATACCCCAAACGCTTTCGTGCGTGTCAGTGATGCGCTTGGCGATGAACAATCCGTAGCCGGAATTGAGAACGACGTAGGCAACCAAGACGTACAGCGAGTAGCCGACCAAACGCGCTGCGCGACGCTCAACAAGATCAACATGTTCAGATGTTGCGGTGCCGCTCGCCTCTACTCGCAGTCGCCACAAGAGCACTCCAGCACTGAATAGCTCAATGACGCTGTCAATGCCGAACGCTTCGAGCAGCAAACTTTTGGAAGCCCAGCCGAGCAGGAGCGACGCCGCTCCTTCGATCGTCATCCAGCCGATCGTGATGTACGTCAGCAGCAGTGCGAACCGCACATCTTCAGAGCGCTGTCTGGTCGAATGAAATCGCGCTTCGGTTACACGACGTGTTTGGGCTCTTGCGAACATGAATGATTGGAGTGGCCACATTCAAGCTGCACTCTCATGTGCTCGACTCCAAATCGATGCGCAACATATTCTGTTTTTAGCGCACACTAGGACTCGGAGTTGGTTGTGTGCGGTTCTTCAACCATCGAGCCACTTCGGAACGTTGGTCGCTCTGTGGCTTTTCCAATTCAGAGATCAGCTCACGCGTTTTGGGTACATTTGGACTTTGAGGAAAACGCGCGAGATATCTGCGCCAGATATCCAATGCTTTCTCGGGCTGATTCAAACTAAAGGCGTAAAGCCCACCCTGATTGAAAAGACTGTTTTCGTGCTGAGGGTTTTGTTTCTGCGCAATCTCATATTGTTCCAGCGCTTTTTGCGGCCGATCCGAAAAACGATACGCGTTGCCGAGATCAGTACGCACGTCCGCATTGTCGGCGCCTAGAAGGATTGCCTTTTCGTAAACTTCAATCGCGCGCGGCCAGTTTTTGCGGTCATAGTACCAATTGCCCGAGACGACTGCGGTTTGTGCTGGCGATAGGCTTGTATCGAGGGGCGGCTCAGATTTGCCCGCGCTAGAAAACGCACGCTCTTGATCGGCGGACCGTTTGACCAAAAACCAAGTCGCGCCACAGCCCAAACCAAAGGCAATCACCGCAGTCAGCGCGTAGTAGCGAAAGATTATTCGCGGTTTCCTCGAGGGTCTTTTCACGACGCCAGCTCGATCGCTTCGGCGCGCGAGTTAACGGATTCTGTCTGCGACTTCGTTTTGTTTTGAACTAAAGTTCTTTTTGTCATCGAGTTTCTTGGCACTAATCGCGTGGGAATAGATTGCGCGTTCAAATCATACGCTCCTGTGCCAGTGAGCAAGATGCCGCGTTCTGCTCGATCTGAACTGTTGAATGTTCAATGCCGAATTCTCGATGTAAATATTCGCAAACTTCGTGTAAGAACGCGTCTCCTGGTGAAGACGTCGGCATTTCCAAGTGCACCGTGAGAGCAGTTTCCGTGGTACTCATTGGCCAAACATGGAGATCGTGCACTGCCGTCACGTGTGGAAGAGCTCCTAAATATTTCCGAACCTCAGCCAGATCAATTCCTTCCGGCACAGCCTGAAGAGCAAGATTCATAGACTCGCGCAGCAATCCCCATGTCCCGTAAGTAATGACCGCTGCGATTATCAAGCTCACCATCGGATCGATCCAGTGAAGTCCGGTTAAGAGTATCGCAATACCGGCCACGACAACACCGGCTGAAACCGCCGCGTCAGCAGCCATGTGCATGAACGCGCCACGGATGTTTAGGTCTGCCTTGCGTCCGGCCATGAACATCATCGCGGTTGCCGTATTGATGGCAATGCCCAGAAGAGAGACCCAGATCACCGTTTTACCGGCAACTTCAGTGGGAACGTTGAAACGACGGAGTGCTTCCCAGGCAATTGCGCCGACGGAAATCAGCAGGAATAGGGCGTTGAATAACGCTGCTAAAATTGATGAGCTGCGAAGTCCAAAGGTTCGGCGATCGGTCGGGGCGGTTTTGGCGAACGAGGTTGCGACCCACGCGAGCACCAACCCGAGCACATCTCCCATATTGTGCCCGGCGTCTGCAATAAGCGCCAACGAATGTGCAAAAATTCCGAAAATGACTTCGACAACGACGAAACCGAAATTCAATCCGACGCCGAGCGCAAACGCGCGATCAAAACTTCTCGGCGCGTGCTTATGCGCGTGACCACGTGTCTGTTGGCGATCTTCGTCTGAATTCATCTGATCATGTCCCTTCCATCATAAACGTGAAATTTTCGAAGAGATCGAAATCATTTTACGGTGACGGAAAAACTCTGCTGGCCCTGGCCGCGGGGACCGTCGAAAGAAATTTTTGCGTTCCAATCGCCGGACATGTCGATCTTGACTTTGGCGCGGTATTGGCCGGTTGTTCCGGTCTTTTGCGCTGGGCCGCCTCCGCGCATCACCATGCCGGGCATGTTCATGTCGATCGTAAAATTAACATCGCCCACATCGACAAGTTGCTCGCCGGAGTCGCGAAACTCGATCAGGACGTTGTTGTCGCCTTTTTGAAGCTGACCTGCTGGAGCCATTAGCTTTACTGTGAGATCGTTCACGGGCTGGGTGGCAAAAGCTGGGCTAGTAATTTTTCTCGCAGAGGCTTTGTGCCAGACGAAACTCGCTCCGTAAATCAGCCCAATCGCGATGAGGGTGGTGGCGATGATTCTTGGCAAATGATGCCGGACGCGGTGAGATAGTACCAGCGCCGGCGGCACAATTGGCGCGTGCTCTTCTTCAGTCCTATCCGGCAGTTCGCGTCGCCGCCAGATGACGTAGATCACGGGATAAATGAGCAACTCCAGGATCGCGGACGTGACAACGCCGCCGATCATCGGCGCGGCGATGCGCTTCATGACGTCGGCGCCAGCTTGCGTAACGGGCGACCACATTATGGGCAGCAGACCGAAGAGAATCGCGCACACGGTCATGATTTTCGGCCTCACGCGGCCCACCGCGCCCTCAATCACGGCGTCGTGCAAATCGCGCATGGAGGTCATTCGCCCATCGGCTTTGAATTGTTCCCACGCGTGATCGAGGTAGAGCAGCATGACGACGCCTGTCTCGGCGTCGAGTCCAGCAAGCGCGATGAGTCCAACCCAAACGGCGACGCTCATGTTGTAGCCGAGAATATAAAGAAGCCAGAAAGCGCCGATCAACGAGAACGGCACGGCGAGTAGCACAATTGCAGTTTTCACCAACGATTTCGTGTTCATATAGAGGAGCACGAAAATGATCAGCAGTGTTAAGGGGATCACGATCTTGAGCCGCTCCTTGGCCGCCTGCAGATACTGGAACTGACCCGCCCAAGAAATGTAATAGCCTGGCGGATACTGAATGCGCTGGCTCAGCTGTTGCGACGCCTTGCGAACATAGCCCTCGATATCGCTTGTGGTAATGTCCACAAAAACGAACCCGACCAATTTTCCGTTCTCACTGCGCACGGAGGGAGGACCGGTCTTGTAGCGGATGTCAGCGAGCAAGTCGATCGGCACCTGCGCACCGGTGGGCGTAGCGACAAGGACGCGTTTGAGTGCGTCGATGTCCTGCCGAAAATCACGGGCATAACGCGCGTTGACTGGGTAACGCTCGCGCCCCTCAACGGTGGTCGTAATGTTTTTGCCGCCGATGGCTGACTCGACGATATCATTCACGTCGCCAACTTTTAAACCGTACCGCGCCGCGGCTTCGCGGTTAACGGTGAAGTCTAGGAAATATCCGCCGACGGTCCGCTCGGCAAACGCGCTACGTGTGTTTGGAAGACCGGCGAGTTCTTTTTCAATTTGGACGGCCAGTTTTTGGATCTGCCCGAGATCGGGGCCGAAAACTTTTACACCGAGCACGCTGCGGAACCCGGTGGTGAGCATTTCGGTGCGCGTTTGGATCGGCATCCAGAAAATGTTCGCCATGCCAGGCGTCTTGATATTCGCGTTCAGCTCCGCGAGCAGTTTGTCCCAGGTCATTCCCTTGCGCCACTGATCGGGCGGCTTAAGCGCGACAACGGTTTCGAACATCGACAGCGGCGCGGGATCAGTTGGCGTATCGGCCTGGCCCGCTTTGCCGAATACGGTCACCGCTTCGGGAATTTTCTTTAGCTGGCGGTCCTGGATTTGCAAAATTTTCGCGGCCTCAGCAATCGACATTCCCGGAATCGCCGTCGGCATGTAAAGCAGAGTGCCTTCGTTGAGCGGCGGCATGAATTCGCTGCCAAGTTTCTTGAACGGAAAAATCGTGAGCGCGAGAAGGAGCGCGGCACAGGCGAGCGTAAACAGGCGATAGCGCAGCACGAAATTCGCGAGCGGTTGATACGCCCAGATCAAGAATCGATTCACCGGATTTTTGATCTCGGGTGTGA
>WNGJ01003017.1_pt1 | contig 17747 bp, 16 predicted proteins | sample 5400611 | NCBI WGS metagenome assembly WNGJ01 (sample SAMN13153375, study PRJNA577476) | soil metagenome | isolation source: 40 cm soil or saprolite under Garry oak tree replicate 1 | place: USA:California | collected 2016-06-15 | reverse complement strand
CCGAGTGATCGTGACGAACACGGCAGGGACGGTAACGAGTGCGGCAGCCACGCTGACGGTCAACCCGGCACCCGCCCCAGCAATCCAGGTGAGTCCGATCAACTTTGGTAACGACCCGGTCGGCACTAACCTGTCCCAGCCCTTGATCATTAAGAATACGGGCACGGCTACCTTGACAATCACTCAAGTGACTGAAACCGGCTCGGCTTTCTTCACCGTCAGTGGATATTCGTTGCCCTTGAATGTGAACGCAGGCCAGCAAACCACAATTACGGTAGCCTTCCTGCCGACCTCAACGGGCCCGGCGTCCGGCAACATCTCCATTGTGAGCAACGCACCCACTTCGCCGACATCCGTAGCTCTCAGCGGCTCGGGAATCGCCGCGACTCTCACGCTCGGCATCAGTCCGACGGCAGGCTTGAGCTTCGGAAATGTAACAACGGGAACTTCCTCACCCCCGCAAAATGTCACGATTACCAACACGGGCAATTCCAACGTGACAATTTCACAGATCAACTTGACCGGCGCGGGCTATTCGATGACGGGCGGAAGCGCACCTGTCACACTATCTCCATCCCAAAACATCACGCTGGTGGTGCAGTTCAGTCCCACGACGACTGGCAGCCTACCGGGAAGCATTACGTTGGTGAGTAACGCGACCGGATCGCCAGCCACGATCTCTCTATCAGGATCGGGAGTTGCACCGGTGCAGCATTCGGTGTCGCTAACCTGGAGTGCCAGCACCTCAACTGTGGCTGGCTACAACATTTATCGTAGTACGGTGAGCGGTAGTGGATATACGAAGATCAATTCTTCATTGGTTACCACTCTCACTTACACGGATTCGACCGTACTGAGCGGGACGACGTACTTCTACGTAACAACGGCAGTTGACTCTGCCGGCATGGAAAGCACTTACTCGAACCAGGTGTCGGCTGCGATCCCGTAGGTGCTTAGCTGGGGAAAGGGGGTGCAAGGTCGAGCCCGGGAATTCTGACCGCTGGAGATGCACTGGGAAGGGTCCTTTGGGCGGTCTGGGCTGTGGAAATCTGCCTGCGTGGTTATAGAGAGCAGGGAAGGTGTGCTATCTTTTGGGTTCTCAACTTGGGCGATGCTCTTAAACTTGATGCAAAGCAGTTGATGTCGGGCTTACGTGGGAACCCTAGGATTATTGCGGCCCTCAGGGACAGGGTTAATACCTGTACTTAAACTAGCCTTTCAAGCAGTTTCTCAGGGATATTCATGGCCGTAAACTGGCGTTCGGGCAATAGTCTGAGAGGCTCGAGCGATGAGGCTGCGGGAAAATAAAATCCAGGAGAATCGGCTTGCAAGGACGCGCCAGGTAATTTCGCGCCTTCATCGTGCTCTCGTCCTAACGGTGACTCTTGCGACGCTGGCCTGTCTTTGGGGCTGCTCCGGCATAGTCAGTGGACCAAGTACTCAAGCCGCCGCTCCGCCACAAACCTACAGTATCTCGGGGACAATCAGCCCGGTAGCAGGTGGGAGTGGAGCGACTGTCACACTCAGCGGAGCAGCGAACGCCACAAGCACAGCCGACAGCTCAGGAAATTTCACTTTTAGTGGTTTGGCCAACGGAACATACACAGTTACCCCCACCCATGCGGGTTACACCTTCAACCCTAGCAGCCTAAATGTTACGGTTAATGGTGCCAATATTAACACGGGAATGAATTTCACCGCGACGGCTCTAACCTTTAATCTCTCTGGAACAATTAGTCCGGCGGCAGCCGGAAGCGGAGCGAAGGTCACCCTAAGTGGAGCAGCAACTACCACCACGACCGCAGACGGTGCGGGCAATTACACATTCCCCGGATTGGCAAACGGGACCTACGCAGTTACTCCAAGCCGCACGGGCTACATTTTCAACCCGAGCACCCAGACCGCCACTGTCACGGGAGCCAACGTAACGGGAGTGAATTTCACAGCCCAGGCCAGCCCGACTTTTAGCATCTCAGGGACAATGAGTCCGACGACCGGCGGGAGCGCAGCGACGGTAACGCTGAGTGGAGCAGCAGCAGCCACGGCTATCACCGACGGCGCAGGCAATTACATGTTCACCGGCCTAGGCAACGGGACCTATACGGTGACGCCTACAAATGTAGGATTCGCCTTTGCCCCTGCCACGCAGAGTGTGACGGTTAGTAGCGCCAATGTTTCTGGCGTGAATTTCACGGCCAGTGCCCAAGTGACGCACTCCGTAGCGTTGACCTGGATTGCCAGCAGTACTCCAACTGTGACTGGATACAACGTCTATCGGAGCACGGTGAGCGGGACAGCGTATGCAAAGATTAATTCTTCGCTCGTCCTAGCTCCGCTCGTCAGTTATACCGACGCAACTGTGCTGAACAGCACCACCTATTATTACGTGACGACTTCAGTCGACGCCAGCGGGGTTGAAAGCGCCTTTTCCAACGAAGCGTTAGCCGCTATTCCCTAGTCTCGGAAGCATACGCCCCCCTGTGGTTTTTGCGCGCCCGCTTGGACTTGCGGCAGTGGCGCGAAAGGCCGTTTCTTTGTTTGTTGTCCACCACCAAACCAGAACTTGAGCGAGCAAGGCGCAAACGCTGTCGATCACTACATCACGGGTTGCAGCATGACGGAGCGGAGCGGCACGAAGATTGATGCCGTTCGTCAATGGCTGCGTATGCGGAAGCGATCACTAGAATACCCGCCGCCCCTGAGTCGCCAACCATTGCGTCCCGCGCACACGACACGGGATACCGCGGCGCTGAGCAGTCCGAACTCCGCGACGTGAGCCATCTTACGGATGGCTGTGCATGCTGCACGACACGCTGGCGCGGAACAGACGATTTCACGAAGAGATTCGATCTGGGAGCAGAAGGCCTCAAGCCAGTTGGTTTCCGTCTGACTTTCCTGGCCTCGAAGAAGTCAACCACCAATTCGTTTGAAAACACAAGCTACGACCCCGCGACTTGGCTCAATGCACTGCGTGCTCGTTCCGCGATGGGAGATTTTGGGTCAATGCTGATAGCCCGCTCGAATTGGGAGCGAGCGCGGTCCGTATCCTTAAGCTTTGCATAGGCTAGGCCAAGGTGGTAGAGGTAGGTCGAGTTGGAAGGGGCCTTCTTAACCGCTTCTTCTAGTAACGGTACGGCGGCGGAAAACGAGCCGTTGTGATAGTAAGCCCAGCCAAGCGTGTCGGCGGAATTTGGCATCCCTTGTAATCCGCGCCGCGCCGTCTGTGCCAGGGTCAGCGCGACGTTGACGTCACCCCCGTGTTCCAGCATGAGATATGCCAGATTGTTGGCTGCAAAGGCGTCATCGGATTGGATGGAAAGTGCTTTTTGATACAAGGTCTCGGCCTTTTGCCAGCTACCTTGCGATTCGTACAAGCTAGCAAGGTCCACATACAGCCGAACACTGTTCGGAAACAGTTCGAGGGCGTGTTGAAGGTTGGAAATGGCTCGGTCCGTGGCTCCACGACTTGCTTGCGCTTGTCCCAATAGGATCAGAGCTCCTACATTTTGTTTGTCGAGATCTGTGGCCCGGGTCAATGCCTGCTCTGCCTCTGCCGGTTTCCCATTCCGGAGCAGGGCTTGGCCGAGCAAGGAATACAGGGGCGAATTGTCTGGAGTTCGTTCGAGCTGGGTCTGGATGAGACGAATGGCATTCGAAGCTCGGCCACGGCGGAAATCGAGATCTACAAGTCCCTCGAGAGCGTCAAGAGAATTGGGTTCTCGCAATAACGCCTTGCGATAGGCATCCTCCGCTTCAGCCCAACGCTTCTGCTCCGTTCTCAGCCGGCCGAGCTGTACATACCCAATTGCGCTCTGGGGAGCTAGAGCTAAGAGATGTTTCAAGTCTTCCTCGGCCGAAGCAGCGTCTCCTTGGTTAAATCTTGCTGTCGCATGGAGGAGAAAGCCCTCCGTGGAAGCCGGCGCAATCTTCTGGAGCTGCCTGCTGATTGGCTCGAGACCTCGCCAATCGCCCCGTTGTACCGCGCTGGCACCGAGTGCGGACCAGGCATCAAAAAGATTCGGCTGCAGGCGCACGGCCGTCTGCCATTCGCCTTCCGCTTGCTGCACATTGCCCTTACCATGAAACGCGATGCCAAGCTGGTAATGTCCGAATGCAGAATTAGGGGCGAGTTTCACGGCTTGCTGCAGGGTAGTGACACTGTCGTCGAAATGTGCCCGTTGAATCTGAATCTGCCCCTGTAGAAGGAGTGCCTCAGCGTCTCGCGAGGAGCTGTTCAACACTTCGTTAGTAAGCGTGGTTGCTTCGTCGATTCTATGATTGAGGATCAATAGCTGGATGTATGTTTTCTGGACTTGAAGATCACGCCGATGCCGAACAAAGAGTGTACCAAATTCACGAAGTGCTCTCGCGGAATCACCTCGCGCAATATAGTAGTCGCCGAGCAGTCGGTACATCGCTGGATCGTCTAGTGCCTGTTGCTTGGCATCAGACAAGACGTGTTCAGCTTCTCCTTCCTGACCAAGACTCAGGTACACTCCAGCTAGGGCCGTGCGGGGCACGGGATTCTTAGGTGCCAAAGCTATGGCTGCCAGAAACTGCTTTTCCGCATCCCGCCAGCGTTTTTGTCTTTGGTACAGGTTTCCAAGTGCCATGATCGGGTCGATGGAAGATGGATCGAGTGACTCCGCTTTTTGTAAATGCGCTTCAGCGCCTTCGATGGCACCCGCCCTTTCCTCGATTACCGCGAGATTGATATAGACCGCCAGCCGATCTGGGGCCATTGTCACGGCATCTCTAGCTTCTCCTAAGGCATCGTTCGAGTTGCCTAGCAGAGAATCCGCATTGGAAAGCAGGAGGCGGGCGTCGATGTTTTTGGGAGCGCTGTGCAGCACTAGCATGGCACGGTCTTTTGCATCCGCACTTTTGCCGGCAGCGAGCAAGATCTGCCCAAGTTCGACCTGGGCCCGCCAGTCATCCGGCTGGAGATCGATCGTTCGCTGCAGTTCTTGAAAGGCGGCTGCCCAGCTTCCCTGGCGCTCGTGACACTGCGCGAGTTTATAATGCGCTTCGACAAAGCGCGGGTCGACTTGTAATGCCCGGCGCAACGAAATCACTGCCTCGGGGTACTTGGCTCTATCAAAGTCGACTACCGCTTGCGCATAGAATTTTTGCTTTCGCACATTAGGGTTGCCGGAGCATCCGCCGAAAACAGCGGCAAGCAGTAACAATAAGCTTAGGGTCAAAAATGGGTGAATTCTGTTTCGCAAATGGGTTAGCAAGGGCATTTCGACACACTCCGGTCGGCATCAACACCTCCCTATGAATGCAATTCTCTGTCCTCGAACCCAGAAAGCTGGGGTTTCTTCTGGAGTTTGCAAGTTATTGAAAATAGGGGAGATGGTATCGCGCATCGCAATCGCGAAGCATCCACGCGATCCAAGCGGCCTCCGAAAGGGCGAATCAGCCGCCAGAAAGGCGAATTGCTGGGATAATGTGGATAGAATTCTTCCACTATGGCTCGGGATCAGAGTCATTATGCCCACGAACGTCAAATCCCCCTGGCTCTATCATGTGGAAACTAAACTACTTACTTTGTTGGCGGTTCGCTACCGAGGATCCCTTCCCCTGGCAGAACGCGTGCAATCTCCGACCTGGGTCTTTTCTTTGTGTGTCAATCGGAAGGCAAGGGCGTTCCTGACTTGGGGTAAGGTGTAAGAGATTGAGACGAGGCGCAACATGATCAAGAATGGCGAGATAACGCTTAGCGAAGCGCAGCGAATACTTCGGCACTACTGGGGGATCCTGCCACTCACGGTGATCGGCTGTGGAGCTCTCGGCTTGCTGACTGCCATCGTGCTACCCAAGCGCTATACGTCACAGACGCTCGTGCTCGTCGATCAGCCGACCGTGCCTACCGAGTACGTGAGGCCCGTTGTAAGCGAAGAATTGAATCATCGACTGGCTTCTATGCAGGAGCAAATTCTAAGCCGAACACGCCTGCAGCCTATCATCGAAAAGTTTGGTCTTTATGCGCAGGATCGTGGACGCGTCCACATTGAGGATTTGGTCGAGCGGCTGAGAAATTCTGTGACTGTCAAGCCCCTGGAACCCATGGCGGGCACGCAGAATCGTAGCCTACCGGGATTCTATGTGAATGTGACTTTTGATAATGCCCTGACTGCTCAGCAAATCTGTACAGAAATTACCTCTATGTTTATGGAACAGAATACTAAAGAACGGGAACGGCAAGCGTCGCAGACGACCTCCTTCCTCAGCGGTCAGCTTGATGAGGCCAAGAGCAAACTCGACGAACAGGATGCGAAGCTGGCCCAATTCAAACGTCTTCACCTCGGTTCGCTCCCGGAAGAAGAGCAACCCAATCTCAGCCAGCTGACCGTGATGAACTCGCAACTCGAAGCAAGTATTCAGGCCGTGAGCCGGGCACAGCAGGAGAAGGCTCTTAATGAGTCGCTTCTGAGCCAACAGGAAGCCACTTGGAAGATGTCACAGACGGGTCAAAATCCCGAGACCGCCGAACAACAACTCATTGCTCTGCAGGACCAACTCACTGGCTTGCTCGCCCGTTATACTCCTGAGCATCCAGACGTTATCAAGGCCAAGCATCAAATCGAGGAGCTGAAAAAACACATGGCAGAAGCGTCGAAGACCGGCGGACAAGGGAGTGGCTCGACTCATGCGTCGGCCATCGAACCTCCCCAGATGCAACAACTCCGCGCAAAACTTCGACAAGATGAAGTAATCATTTCCAGTTTAGCGAAACGACAAAGTCAAATCCAGGACCAGATTCACCAATTACAGGCCCGCATACAGGCAAGCCCCGTCGTAGAGCAACAGTTCAAAGAAATGACACGTAGTCACCAGGCGGCGCTTGATTTCTACAACGATTTGTTGAAAAAGCACGAGCAGTCGGCAATGGCTACGGATCTTGAACACCAGCAGCAAAGCGAGCAATTTCGGGTGCTCGATCCTCCGAGCCTGCCCGAGAAACCCTCTTTCCCGAAGAAGTCGTATTTTGCCGGCGGCGGATTGGGCGGAGGGCTCGTCCTGGGTCTAGGATTACTGTACATGATCGCGCTGACCGACAAGTCCATGCACACGGAAAGAGATGTTGAACTCTTTTTGAAATTACCGGTCCTGGCAATGGTGCCGATGTTGGAGTTGGCAAGCAGCGGAAAGAGCGATACGCTGCTCGCTGGTAGCTCGTATGAGAAGGCGAGCTCAAGAAGATGATTACTACTAGAGCCGGGAAAGAAACTCTGAGGAAACGATGAGCCGGATCCATGATGCCTTGAGAAAAGCGGCGAAGGAAAAAACGTCGCAGGTGTTGGTAGGCGAACGCCTCGATGTCGGACCCGTTGGAGTGGACATTCCTCAGTCCATTTTGAGCGCTGGCCAAGTAGCTGAGCAGGCGCGCAGCACCCGGCCATCTGAGGCCGGTCACTTTCTTCGCTTCGATGACCTCATTCAGCGGTGTGCTCGTCCAGAGTGGAAGCCCGATGTGGGTTACAACTTGTTTCCCCGAGCAGATGACAACGCGAAGATGGGTACAGAGCGCTTCAGGACATTGCGTTCTCGTCTTTATCAGATTGCCGCGGCTAGACCGCTGCGGCGGGTGTTAGTGACGAGCAGCGTTCCCGGAGAGGGGAAAACGTTTGTCGCTACCAACCTGGCGCAGTCCATCGTCCGCCAGCCTGACAAGCGCGTGTTGATCATTGATGCCGACCTCCGTGCCCCTCGTCTTCACATCGCGCTGGGCGCACCGATTGGCCCGGGCCTCACGGACTATTTGCGAGGAGAAGCTGACGAATACGCGGTGATCCAGCATGGACCCGAGGCCAATCTTTGCTTCCTCCCGAGTGGTCGTCCGGTTTCGAATCCCAGCGAACTCCTCTCAAGTAACCGGATGAAAAAGCTGCTGGATCTAGTCACTCCCGTGTTTGACTGGGTGATTCTTGATTCTCCGCCCGCCCTGCCGATTCATGACGCTAACATTCTGGCAGATTTGTGTGACGGGGCGCTTTTCGTTGTTAGAGCCGGAGAGACAAGGTATGAGATAGTAGAAAAGGGAGTTTTAGAATTCCGGGGCAAGAATCTGCTCGGAGTGGTGTTGAACCAAGTAGATCAGAACGAAGGATACGGCGGGTACGACGGGTACCCCTACGATTCTGCCGGTAAAGAGGAGTGAGATCCTAAGTTCCTTCTTGCCGAGAAAGCGTGTCCGTTCAGCCCATGAACTCCCTCCGTCCATCCTAGGCCGGTAAATCCTCTTACCCGTCTCACCTGGCGCTCCTTCAGTTCTTCCTAGAAAGTCGACTTCGAGAGGTCGCTCGCCTCCTGCGTTGGCAGCCTCATTTCTACGCCGGGCCAACTGGTCGTTGCCAGCCAATGGGAAACCATGTGGGGGTTCCTATGAATGTAATGCACGCGGTTTCTAGGTAGTTCTCCTGTTTTTCCTTTGAGGTCAACACCTGATTGTGAAACGATCCACCAGGCGTTACGGTCCTGCGTGGGCCCGTTTTATCCAGTTTCACTGCTGCAGACTGCCACCTTTGCCCCAGACCGCAGGAGGCACATGACAAGCTCAGCCTACCGAACATCACAATTTGAGTCTCAAATCAACAAAAGAATCTTGACCAGGCAAAACAAGCACTCCTTGGCGCGTGTTTACGAAGTTGACGCGCTCGGAGACCACCGGTGGCAGAGTCTTGTCGAAAGACATCCCCAAGCCTCCATTTTCCATCATGTGGGCTGGCTCCATGCCCTCCACCGCACCTACGGATATGAGCCTGTCGTTTTCACCTCTTGTCCGCCGAATTCTGATCTTGAGATGGGGCTGTTATGCTGTCGCATCCAGAGTTGGGTAACAGGCAACCGCATCGTCTCGCTGCCTTTTTCCGACCATTGTGCGCCTCTCGGCGCCCCAGACGAGAGATTCGACAGTTTGCTCTGTCACCTCCATACCGCCAGGGCCGACGAGGGATGGAAGTACGTCGAGCTCCGTCCGGTGAGCAGGAACTTCGAGAAGACGGTGGAAAGGATAGGATTCCGACCGGTAGTCAAGTATGTTTTACATCGTGTCGACCTGGAACCAACAGTTGAAGAGATCTTTAAGCAATTGGACAAGAATTCAGTGCAGCGCAGAGTACGTCATGCCGAAAAAGCTGGCGTCGTCGAGGTTTGTGGAGGTTCCGAGGGACTCCTGAGGGATTTCTACCGGCTGTTGGTTCGGACGCGAGCGCGTCACAGCTTGCCTCCGCAACCCTTCGCCTGGTTCGGCAATCTGCTCAGTTGCGTCGGAGAGGCTGTAGATCTGCGACTAGCCTACATGAAAAATGTCCCCGTAGCGGCGATCCTGGTGCTCCATTTCAAAGGCACGAGCTACTACAAATACGGCTGCTCCAACGAAAGATTCCACAAGATTGGTGCGATGCCGTTTCTTCTTTGGAGGGCGATTGTCAAAGCAAAATCAATCGGATCGAAGACCCTCGATCTCGGGAGAACGGAAGAAGATAATCACGGTTTGATCGCCTTCAAGAACCACTGGACTTCAAAGTCTGAGTCGCTGACCTATTGGACGCTTCCTTTTAATCAGTCCGTCAATTCCCGCAGGGTTTGGACCCAGACGACGGTCAAGCGCTTTTGCACCCTTGTGCCGGATTGTTTGCTGCAAGCAGTAGGGACGCTGATCTATCGCCATGCGGGATGAAGGCCCTGAGGATGAGGGCCTCTTGTCTTCTGCGCTATGTGAAAAATGCCAACCACTCAGGACACTACTCTGTCCTCACTTCGTTGCAGGAGAAAAAGAACTGGCAGTAACAAAACCAGGCCGATCAGGAAAAAGACCACCCCACCGCGATGGTGCAACCTTCCGTAGAGAAAGCCCGGATCAACGTACATGGCCAACAGAGTTAGTGTTGTAATGCGGATCCCGTTTTTGAGGATCATCATGAACAGCCCGCAAGCCAGGAACAAGGCCTTCTTCCAGAAACTCTTTAGGGCAAAGTGGGTAGCCAATAGTGCCAGAATGAGCAACGCCATGCTGGAACGGATTCCGCTGCACTCCTTTGCTACTTCGATGTCGACCCGGGCAAGATGAAAGACGAAACCCTCACGCAAGGCCGGGACATGCAAGAGATCGAAAAGGGCCTCCGTTATCCAAGTGGAACCCAGTTGTAGGAGGTAGACGACACGGTCGAGAAGGATATTCGGCGGGGGGACCATCAGGAAGAGGAAGACAAGAGAAAAGTGTGCCGCTTTCAACGCGCTTCTTCCGAGGAAGAGAGCGAAACCTGCCAACCAAAACAACACGAGTGACAGGATGTAGCCAGTCAGGCCCAGACCGGCGAGTGAACCGCCTCCCATGAGTCGGGAAGAGATCACTGTAAAGACGCCGAGAATGAGAATGCCGCCGCCCAGTTCTTTGTCGGTCGAGAGTTCGAGAAAGATTTTGCGACGCTCGGTGAAGAGAATCCAGGCGCTGAGGAAGGGAATGAGGATGACGTAGGAAATATCGTCGTTCGTCAGCGACGAACGAATGAGCAGAGTCAGGGGGCGCATGAAGAACAGGGCAGAAAGGAAAATCCAGATGCCAAACCATACCCATCGGTTTCTAACGGCTGTCTGGGCGTAACTCAAGGCGTCTTCTCCGCTTTGCCAGCTTCGTATTCGTTGTCCAGCTGGGGTGTCGACAAACAGCGGCGCGCAGCAAACCATCTAAAGACAGAAACTCAGTCACAAGAACAGTCAGCAATCAACGGACCGCTGCGCGAGGAAACCATGCCGCCGAGCCGATACTTTCACTAATGACGCACGACCACGAATTGGTTGTCCGCACCATCGTTACGGGCTGGCCTCGATTCGAAAAATCGTTTTAGCCGAAGAAATGGCTTCTCAAGCAAGTGCCATGAGAGTGCAGCGATCGCGTAGCTCGCGAGGAGAATCATCGGCATGACCAGGAAAGGATATCGATCCAAGCGGAGCGTTTGCACCATACCAAACGGAATCTTGTGAAGGAGGTAGAGTCCGTAGCTGATCGTCCCGGTGTAAACCATGAATCGGTTCATCAACCCCACCCGGAGCCATTTTTGTCCGGAAAACAGCGAGAGATACAGAAATGCGGCCGAAGCCACGGCACTCAATGAGAACACCGCCCATCTTGCATGAAAGGCTTCGATGAAAAACGCCAGCGGGGCCGAGATCAAGAGAGAGATCCAAGAGTGTTTGATAAACTTGGACGGGAGAAAGTAGTCCGTACGGACTACCAGCGCGAGGAGGGCGCCGGCCATCAGCCCGTCCAGACGGCAGAACACGTTTGTGTAAAGATCAACGTGGTGTCTTGACAGGTAAAAGCGCAGCGCCGGAGAAAGACACATGACCGCGACGGCGATGCGTCGCAGTTGAGCGTAAGAGCAGAATCGCACAACCCAGGGCCAAACCAAATAAAACTGTTCCTCGATAGCGAGCGACCATGTGACGCCAAGAGAACCGGCCGCTACGGTCGAAACGGGAGAAATCAGGAAGTTCTGAAGGAACAACGGATAGGCCCACCAGGGTGAGGATCTTTCAAAGACCGCTTTGCCTTCCGAGCGACTGAGGAAGGGAAGAACGACAAACATGAAAAAGATCAAAGAATAATATAAGGGCCAAATCCTTAGACATCGCCTGGCATAGAAGTTTCGTAAATAGCCCTCCGATTGCTTGGTGTCGACAAGAATCCCTGTGATCAGAAATCCTGACAAGACGAAAAACAGATCAACCCCCATCCACCCATTGGCAAAAAGGCCCTGCAAATGAAGGGCGGGGAATTTTTCGCTGGCGTTATGAAATATCACAAGCAGGATGGCCACGCCCCGAACGCCATCGAGTTGAGGGACTTTCTGTCGCATTCCGTTGTCGGCGCAAAGGCCTGGGACCACTTCCGCGCGAGGCCGAGTCGGTCGTCAGAGGGCTTGCTGCCAAAGATCAGGAATCAACCCCGCCGAGTATAACAAACTGAAACCATACTCACTACGCGAAATCCGATTTGCCGACGATCCAGGAGATCACGAAGGCCAATCTCTCGCAGCCTACTCTTCCATCGTCGCCCGCTTTTCTGGAGGGCAGGTACGGCATCCGAGGGCCGTGCGATGCTCCGGATTTGACGGGACGTCATTTGGGCACGAACGAGCCAAAGAACGTGATTGAGGTTGAGAACTCACCTCGGTTCGATAGCGATTGGATCGTGTCTTTTTGTTTTGCCCGAACATGCGAGCTTACAGCCCTCGTGGCTCGGCTGTCATGGCCGCGGGCGACGAACCCCTAAGAGTGCCTCGATCCATCTTTGTTGCGAATACCAAGCCGTCTGGCTACCACGCCGGCGAAAGCAAACACGAACAAACTCAGGGTCCTCCCAAGGAACATCGTGATAACCTGACCGCAGAAACGCGCTCGCTGGATTTCTGATCCATTCTTGAGGAAAAAGCGCGATCGTGTCGTTCTCTGTGACCTTGGGAGCCGGTTGAATGACCTCCCCGGTCATGGCCGCATACAGCGCCGCGGGAAGATCTCGTCCCTGCCCAAGAGTTAGATGTCCAACTTGCGTCGCTCGCGGATTAATTTCGATGAGGTAGGCGTTCTGCGTCCCTGCCTCCAACATGAAATCAAAACCGTGCAGTCCGGAAAGCTCAAGTCGGCGCACCATTTTCTCCGCAGCGGCAGACATTTCAGGATTCTCGATCAAGCGCAGGACAGTGGACGGCCCGCCGGCATCCTGCTTCTTGAGCACTTCAAAATGGAGGCTGGCCAGAACGTTGCCCTTCCAACAAGCGACTGCGCTGGTGGCCTCCCGTCCCGCCACAAATGCCTGCGCGTTCACCACGTACCGCTTACGGAGCAAGGACGGCCAAACCAGCGTCAGGTCTTGGTCAATCAAAGCCCGCTTGGCAGCACGTGCCAAAAGGGGAGGTGCAGCAAGTGACCGGAGAGCGTGTTCGGCTTCCTCAAAGGTGTTGACGATCGATACGCCGTCGCCTCCCGAAGTGGCATTGGCTTTGAGGACTACAGGAAAGCCCATCCGGGTGGTGGACCCTCTAAGGTCGTCCGCGTTTCTAACGACCTCGCTCTTCGGAACGCGAATACCCTCTTGCTCGGCCAGCTCCATGGTGGTCGTTCTCGCATACACGATCGGAAAACTTGTGGAGGCACCGAGTGAACCCTCGATGAGCGAGCAAGTCGGTAATCCTGCTTTCCCCCGGCGCAGTCCTAGACGATGGAGTTCGTGCAAATGCAGGACTGCAATGTCATCGAAGGGAAGGACGAGATCCGGTTTTGTGGCGCCAATCGCTCTGGCGAGCGACACCAGCGGCGCCAACCCGTGGTACGTGTGGACTTCGCTCACTGCGTTTGTCTTTGCGAGCGGGTGGCGGGGCGGACAGACAGCCTTGACGGTGCACCCTGCATTCACCAGGGCCATCGCCAGCCGTGCGGGCGAGAACGAGCGAGACGTCGAAACAACAAGGACAGTAGGTTTCACGTTTGTCCACGGCTCCCTATGACCTGCGGGGCCACACACTTTACAAGCCTACATGCGAAAGACGGGTGCGGGCAGGGCATCCTGACGTTGAGATCGTCAGAACGTTACCTACCTTACCGGCTTCTCCAAGACTTCGGATTTCAGTACGGTTGTGAATGCCCCCAGATCCTCTTCCCGACGGCAATGACCTAGGTCGCAAGAATGCCGTTAGAACCTCTCGATCTCGCCGCTGACTCTGGTTGGTGAGAGGACGTGCGTCGATGGGAAATAAGAAGCGGGTTAATGTCCCGGAGAACATCCTTTCCGCGCTTCGAGTCCCCGCCGTAGAGGAGCATACAGAAATTCTCTTCAAGCGGATTGTCATTTCCAAATGGTAGAAACGCCGAACAGGCGCCTCAACTGCTGATTGCGCAGGTACGCCACCAACGCCCGATCGCCTAGACGGGGCGTCTTCCGCACGAGCCCACGCAAGAAACCATAAGCGATTCCGAGACTTCGGATAAGGTATGGAGAATTGAAAATATGGCGAGCACATTTGAGGCAAAAAAACAAGGGGTGATAACCGACGATATAGTCCGCTTCGCCATCATTCACCGCGTTGCCCCATCTTCCCCATACCGCGCCGCTCGCACGCTGATGAACCAGACGGAGATCAGCAAAAGTCCGGGTTGTCCAACCTAGTTGGTTGGCTTTGACTTCGTCGACCGTGTCCCAACCGAGACCGCAGAACAGTCCGCCAAGCTGCTCCCAGCACTCCCTTCGATAAATCTTGGTAGCACCACGAACGTGAAAGGCTGGGGCTTTCTCCAGGTGCAGGTGATCTCCCACTTTGGCATAGATTGTGCCGCCACCAATTCCGAGACTTGGGGTTTTGTGGAAATATTCGAAGCACCGCTCGAAATAGTCCGGAGCAAAAATGAGATCACTGTCGAGATTCACGAGATACTCCCAGTCGCGAGACTGAAGCAACGGGTAGGCATCGAGAAATGCCTCCACACCGCCACCCGTTGAGCGATGGCCGCGGTCCTTGCGGTGCAGCGTGCGGATCCAGGAGTATTCTTGAGCGTATCTATCGATGATAACGCCGGTGGCATCCGTTGAGCCATCATTCACGATGATCCATTCGACTGGTCGAACGGACTGATTCAGAACTGACTTGAAGGTGCCAAGGATGTACTGTTCTTCGTCCCGGACCGGAGTAATGACGCAGTACTTCACTTTCGGCCCGCCCCCAGGCGTGGGACCGGATTCAAGTCGCGGAGCTGGAGTCAATTGAGGTTCCTCTGAATTGTCAGGGTACATTTGGAACTACTAGATATCTCACATGCTGCAGGGATGGGCAAAGTGCTTCACAGCCGATACGCATAAACTGATCTTCTCAATGGAATTCTGCAACTGGGAATGGACGACCGATCTGTCTTCGCCGGGGCAGGTAGCGTGGCAGGAGGCCCGTCGGAAGCCCATCTCGATTGCGAAAACTCCCTGCCTAGAGACGGTGTAGAATCTCAAGAGAAAACGCGAATGAATCGAGAATTGAGAGCGGACGAAGTCGGAGATTGTGCACCCCTGTTTGCTCAAGGAACGGACTTCGTCGGTTTGTTTGCTTGGCAGAATTGTGTGAGGTAAGGTGTAATGACATTTGGGCCTTGGCGACACGATTGAGCTGAAATCCGTCGGATGGCGGCGATACAGTGAAAAGGAGTCCTCGCAGGCTTTGTTGGGTGGTGCGTCCTATGTTCAAAGGAAGACCGCGATTATCCTTTCACGAGAGGAATCAATGATGGTCGGAAGTGCTTGGTCTAAGACCTGGACATTCTTCGAGGAGGACTGGCACGAAGGCAATGTGCCGATCATGGGCCCGCGCACGCATGCCGCCTGGCTTTGCTCCATGGTGTTCGATGGGGCGCGCGCATTTGAAGGAGTCACGCCCGACCTTGAGCTCCACTGTGCGCGCGTTAACGATTCGGCGGCAAAACTGTTCTTGAAACCTACGGTCTCGACGGAAATGTGGGTCAAGCTCGCGCAGGAGGGGATAACCCGGTTCGACAAAGATGCGGCGCTCTACATACGGCCCATGTATTGGGCAGAGAAGGAAGGGCCGTGGGTTCAGGCCCATGACCCGGAGTCGACTCGCTGGTGTCTTGCGATCTATGAAGCACCTATGCGCAAGCCGACGACAGGTTTCTCCATCACTTTGTCGCCCTACCGACGACCGACGCTTGACAGCATGCCGGTCGACGCCAAGGCCGGGTGTCTCTATCCGAACAATGCTCGCTCGCTATTCGAGGCGCACGCTCGCGGTTTTGACAATGCTGTGGTGTGCGACATGCTGGGCAATGTTGCTGAGCTGGCCACCTCCAACATCTTCATGGCTAGGGACGGCGTGGTGTTTACACCCGTACCAAACGGGACGTTTCTCTCGGGCATTACCCGGCAGCGGGTGATCGGGCTGCTGCGTGAGGCCGACGTGACGGTGGTCGAGAAAACCCTTACCTATCAGGACTTTGAGAAAGCGGATGAAATCTTTTCCAGCGGAAACTATTCGAAAGTGGTTCCGGTCGGCCGGATCGGCGGTCGTGTCATTCCGCCGGGTCCATTGTATTCTAAGGCTCGCGAACTTTATTGGGAGTTCGCCCATTCCTAATCGGCAAACTTTGCCAGACTGCAGGGTCGCCGGCCCGAGGCGCGATGACTCCATCTGCGCCCACTCCATGATGGATCAAGCAAAGATGATGCGTTTGATTGCATCCCACGTATTCTATCGTTATTCCGTCCTGGCGGGTGACGCCAGACCGGGTGACCTTTGAAGCGGCAAAAATCTCTCGAGGATCCCCCGAAAAGGTGCAGCGTGGAGAGCCATTCCACCGACTCGATGATCAAAGTGCTGACCTCGATTTGGCAGCGTGTGTTACAGCAGTCATCGATCGGCGTCGAAGATAACTTTTTCGATCTGGGAGGCGATTCCTTCCTGGCTGTCAACTTATTCAATGAGATTGCCCGGGTGTCCGGTCGAGAGCTGCCCCCGGTGATGATCTATCAAGCGCCTACCATTGCGGCTCTGGCGGCCGTGCTCGAACAGCCGACGATAGAGCGATTCCCTGCCTTGATGCTGCTCAAGGCCGGCACCGAGAAACCGGCAATTTTTATAACCCACGGCATGGGCGGCAATGTGATGGATTTTTACCAAGTGGTGAAACACATCCGGTCGCGCCACCCGATCTATGGAATGCAGGCCAAGGGCATCGACGGCGTGGATGCACCGCTCGAGAGCATCGAGGATATGGCCCAATTCTTTCTTGATGCCGTCAAGCAGGCGCAACCACAGGGTCCGTACCTGCTGATCGGTTATTCGCTCGGAGGACTGGTAGCGCTTGAAATGGCCCAGCGGCTGAAGGAAAAGGGAGAAAACGTGGCGATGCTGGCTATGTTAGAAAGCTACCCGCACAGGAATTGCTTGCAATATCCACAGCGGTTAGGCTTGATCGTGCGTCTTATAAGACATCACGCCGCGACGTTGGTTCGATTGTCGCCTCGCGAGGCGCTCTCTTGAAGAATTATCGTCCGCGCTTCTACCCCGGCACGATAAAATTCGTAAGGGCCGCGATCAGCCTGAGATTTCCAGAGGATCCCATACCAATCTGGGGCATGCTGGCGGATAGATTTGATGTCGAGACTGTGCCGGGCGATCATACGGGCATCATCACGAATCACTACGAGACTCTCTCTGCCGTACTTTCTCGTTTTCTCCAAGAAGTCTTCCCTCAGAAATGAAGAGGGGACGCGTTTGCTCCGGCTGTTTTTTGTTATGCGCTACAGAACCTTGTGGCCAGATCGCAGGGACCTATATGAATGCCATCGTCGTAGCTTTTCCGAGGCCATAAACAGATGAACGGAGCCGAAAGTCTTATTCGCACGCTGGCCGCCGGCGGTGTTGAAGCCTGTTTCACGAATCCCGGTACGTCAGAAATGCATCTTGTTGCGGCACTAGACCGAGTGACAGAGATGCGTTGCCTGCTCGGTCTCTTCGAAGGCGTGGTCACCGGTGCCGCCGACGGGTTTGCACGTATGACTGGGAAACCGGCATGCACGCTCCTTCATCTCGGCCCCGGTTTTGCCAACGGCCTCGCCAATCTGCACAACGCAAGTCGCGCGCACGTGCCGATGGTCAACATCATTGGCCAGCATGCGACTTACCATCTGCGCCATGACACGCCCCTGACTGCCGACATTGAGGCCTTCGCTCGACCCTATTCCA
>WNGJ01002972.1_pt1 | contig 17749 bp, 18 predicted proteins | sample 5400611 | NCBI WGS metagenome assembly WNGJ01 (sample SAMN13153375, study PRJNA577476) | soil metagenome | isolation source: 40 cm soil or saprolite under Garry oak tree replicate 1 | place: USA:California | collected 2016-06-15 | reverse complement strand
GTAAGCGCGTGACGGATCTCCACACCGGGCTCGGCGATATTCTTGAGCAACGCACGGGTGAAAGGACTATTTTCGCCCTGCTTGCCGTCAAGCGCTTTCTGGCCCGGCCCGGTCGCAAACGCAATGAGCGTGCCTTCGCTCGACTTCATTTCGGCCAGGCCCGACGAAACCGTGACGGAGCGGGTCCGCGCGGCGGAGCGAATCTTGTCGGCAAAGGTGCGCGGCAGATGGCGACCAAAAAACCAAACAAGATCATGGCGTGAATTTGGGGGCGTGGACTCACTCACGCGAGATGACGACTCGAAGAAAAGTCATCGCGCTCCAGGTAGCGTCTGCCGCACCTCGGGCGCTAACAGCTAAAGAAGCGCGGAGAGCTTCACCGCGCGCCAGCCGCGGTTCGACTTTAAGATATTGCGACAGGATTCTCCGTCGACATTCCTGATGTCGACCGCATCACGGCCTGCATGATCCGTAACAAATCGCAGCTCTCGCCAGGCTGCCGCGTGTTTTTCAGGGCAGGGCCCGAGCCGGAGGCGGCGCCTGTCGCGGGAACGCCGGTCGACCTCAAGCCGACAGCTGCGCGCAAGTCCGTCATCAAGCCGCACAGAATCAAGAAGCGCGCCAAGCCGGCCGCGACCTGATCTTGCCGCTTGTCGCTTTCGTGAAAGCCGAATGCGTTTCGTTTGCGATGACGTGAATCCTTCACCGTATAGCTACGGGAAAGACGCGCGGGAGGTCAAAACATCCAACAATTGGAGGACGATCCGAAGACGGTGGAAACAACGGCCCCAGCGCCTCTGCGATTCCGCTCCCGTATAGGTTGCGAGTGTGACTCAAAAGCCAGCCTTATTTGCTTTTCCGTGGCTTCATTAAGATTTCCACCAGATTTTTCTTTAACGAATCAGCGCGGTGATTCATTTTCAGTTCCTGGGGTCAATCTGGAGGCCAAGGTATGAACGTTATTGTTTTCGCTTCGCGTAAGGGCGGCTCGGGAAAGAGTACCCTTGCTGCCCATCTCGCTGCGCAGATCAAGGCGACGAAGCCTTGTTTGCTCATCGATGCCGATCCGCAAGGATCCTTGACGCTCTGGCATAAGCTTCGCGGTACCAATGAACCGCCGATCAAGACCGCGGTGAATTCCGTCAGCGGTATCCTTGCCGCCGCCAAGCGCGACGGAGTCGAATGGGTTCTCATCGACACGCCGCCGAACGTATCGGCCGTCGTGGAGGATGCGATCAGGAACGCGACCATGGTGATCATTCCGGCGCGGCCCGGAGTCTTCGACGTCAACGCGGTGCAGGAAACGATTCAGACCTGCCGCGCGGCGCGCAAGCCTTACGCGGTGGTGCTGAACGGGGCACCAGCGCGCAGGGACGACGCCGAGAGCCCGATCGTCACCATCGCGCGCGAGGCGCTCGCCAAGTTCCGTGCGCCGGTGTGGGGTGGCCAGATCACCAACCGCGCAGATCTGCTGATGGCGCTCGGTCAGGGCGAAGGCGTACGAGAATACTACGCGGAAGGCCGCGCGGCGATGGAAATTGGCCGGCTGTGGGCCGCGATCGAGCGCTCGATCAAGGCGATCCGCGGCACGGTGTCGGCGAACGGCGCGATGCACAAGCAGGCGGCGTGATCTTGTCACACCGCCGGAGCCGATCAAGAGCGCGCGGGCTCCGCGCGTTTCCATTTCATGAGCGGTTCTATTTCTTGAAAGTCATTCTTCGCCGAACGCCCAATCGGACGCGCGGCACGCTATAAATAGATCAGGCCACCATCAGCATGTAGACCATGATCACCGGTGACAGGCACACGATCACCGACCATATGCCGAGAGCCCAAACGATGTCCTCGGTGGTAAAGCCCCGTTGTTCAGGGACCGGATAATCTTCCATGTTCACGCCCCCGCGTTGTTGTTGTTGCCGCGAGGGACCTTGATACATGACAGATTTTAAAAAGCCGGTCGGGGTTTCGCTCGCATTTGACCACAGGCGCTACCGCCGATTAACCACGGCGGCCGCCGGTGGCAGCTCAATTTCCCCTCAGCATGCAAATGGCCACGACCGGCACAAAGCCGAGCAGCAGGGCCCAGAGGCCGAACGAGGATACCATAAGGGCATCCTGCGCGGCTTCGGCGATCCGAGCGTATCGATGGGCGACGGTCTGGACGGTTTGATTGGTCATCGTTTCCCCCGGGGCTTTTTGTTTGTTGGACATGTCATAGGCCTCAAGCTCTAAGGATGCGCTGCTGGATGCAGCGAGGGTGCTTGGCGCGGTTTAGGCGACATTAGCCACGCCGATCTGTGATCCGGCATACGTTCGCCGCGCGATGTCCTGATCGAGCCGTGCGGCAAGCTCCGCGCTCACCTCGACCATCGGCAGGCGCACTTGGGCGGATGCGATCAAGCCGGTCCGCGCCAGCCAGTACTTCGCCGGTGACGGGCTGGGCTCGGCGAACAAGAGCCGGGTCAACTCCGAGACGCCCTGCCAGCACGCCGCCGCGGCCTCGCGATCGCCAGTCTTGAGGTGCGTGTGCACTGCGGCGAAAATTTCGGTCTCGATATGGGCCGACAGCAGGATGGCGCCATCGGCGCCGTCGCACAGCGCCTCGTAATATTGGGCGTCCTCGCCGATCAGCACGCGAAAGCCAGCCGGCCGTCGCCGCAACAGCTCGATCGATTGCGCACGGTCGGCGCAGCAATCCTTCAGGCCAACGACGTTCGGATGTTCGGCAAGCGCGAGCAGCGTGTCGTTATCGAGATGAACGGCGGTCCGGTAGGGAATGTTGTAGAGCACGATCGGCCATGAGGCGTGATCGGCGAGCGCGGTGAAATGTTGCAACAGGCCGCGCTGCGACGGCCGCAAGTAATAGGGGCTTGCGATCAGATAGCCGTCGATCGGCCAGGCCGCCGTTTCATCGAGAGCGTCCTGCATCTTTCCGGTGGCTGCTCCCGACAGGCCGAGGCAGAGCGGTATGTGGCGGCGCATATCGTCGAGCTCGCCGCGCACCAGCGTGACGAGCCGTTCGAGTTCGGCCATCGACAGCGTCAGGCCTTCGCCCGATGTCGCCGCCAGGATCAGTCCGTCGATCGGACCGTTCGCGTAGTGCCGGACCAGCCGCCGCAACGACGACTCGTCGAGCTCGCCATCGCGGAACGGTGTGACGAGCGGAAGCCAGAGGCCGCGCAGTTGCTGTCGAAGATCGTTCATTGGTCCATCTCCTTGAGGGCGCAAAATGCCGGAGACGGAGCAAACAAAAACCCCGCACTCGCGGCGGGGTTTCGGGATCGGTTGTAGCGAAAAGGCCTATCGCGCGCACCATCCTGAAGTCCCCGGCCGGGGACTTTTTTTCGAACAGATCGCGGCGCGCGTGTTCATGACCATCAGCGGATGATGGTGGGTGATGCCGGGACTGTCAACCGCGGCGTAGGCCTGAGCATGATCTGGAGAGAGCTTGCCCGCACGTGGACACGCGGGGGGTGGCATCGGTTTTTCCCCACCAGTTTTTCCTCACCAGTTTTCCTCACCAGTTTTTCTTGCCGGTTTTTTCTTGCCGGTTTTTCCTGCTGACAAACGCGACGCGTTTGCGCGGCGATCATGCTCTGGCGATGTCTTCAGGGCTCGCTGTCGCGGCGTTGTTACAATTGCGTCACGAAAATGCGCGTCACGAAAAAAAGCCGGGCCCAGAGAGCCCGGCTTAAGGTATTGGCCAGTGAGGCCGACACAATCACCTTCCAAGAGGGATTACTGAGCTTCCGCGCCGCTGGAGGAGGGGGACAAATGCGCGACGCGTACGCTCAGCGTAAAAGCATTATGATCCGCGCCGGCGCCTTGCAGCAAGCGCCCAAGCCGCATGTCAGTCATGCGCAAATCAGGACGGCCAACGCTGCGCCTTGCTCACCACGAAATCGCGGAACACCTGCACCCGCGCCACTGTCTTCAGCTCTTCCGGATAGACGAAATAGGTGTCGACCTGGATCGAATCGGTTTCGCCGAACAATTGTACCAGACGGTTGTTTTCCTCGACCAGGTAATCCGGCAGTGCGGCGATGCCCAGGCCCTGCTGGCAGGCGCGCACCAACCCTAAGATGTTGTTGACTTTGAAATAGGCCTCGCGCGGACCGGAGCCGTTGCGGCCGGCATCGATCAGCCAGCTCCGATTCTGCAGATGCGGCGGCACCTGCGCATCGCCGAGCATGATGATGCGATGCGAGTCGAGGTCGTCGAGGGTGCGCGGCGTGCCGAAGCGCTTGATGTATTCCGGCGAGCAATAGGCGTGGAAGCCGATCGAAAACAGCTTGCGCTGGATCAGGTCGGGCTGTGTCGGCTTGCGGGTGCGGATCGCGACGTCGGCCTCGCGCATCGACAGGTCGAGATCCTCGTCGGTCACGATCATGGAGATCCGGATTTCCGGATACAGCGCGGTGAACTCGTGCAGTCGCGGAATCAGCCAGTTGATGCCGAGCGCCGGCGGCGTCGTGATCTTGAGGTCGCCGCTCGGCCGTTCGCGGCTGTCGGTCAGCTTGGCGCGCGCCGCCTGAAGCTGCATGAACACGTCATGCGCGGTGCGGAACAACAGATCGCCCTGCTCGGTCAGAATGAGGCCGCGCGCGTGGCGGTGAAACAGCGACACCGAGAGCTCCTGCTCCAATGCGCTGACCTGGCGTGACACGGCCGATTGCGACAGGCCGAGTTGTTCGCCGGCATGTGTGAAGCTGCCCGCCTCCGCCGCCGCGTGAAACACCTTCAGCTTGTCCCAATCCATATCGGTAAATCCGTCGCGGGTTCGTGGCATGTTCGATTTCATTCCGCCGCTGCGCGTTCGCTCGCGCGCAGGGCGAGGAAGCGTTCGGCTTCGAGGGCGGCCATACAGCCGAGGCCGGCGGCCGTCACCGCCTGCCGGTAGATGTCGTCGGCGACGTCGCCCGCGGCAAACAGGCCGGGAACCGAGGTCGCGGTCGAGTTCGGCGCCACCTCGACATAGCCCGAACGTTTCAGCTTGACCTGGCCGGCCACAAGGTCGGTCGCCGGCGCGTGGCCGATCGCGATGAAGACGCCGTCCGCCGGCACTTCGGTAACCGCGCCGGTCCTGACGTTCTTCAGCCGGACATGGGTCACCTTGGCCGGGTTCTCGGCGCCGCGGATTTCATTGATGGCGCTGTCCCAGACCACCTTGATCTTGGGGTTCTTGAACAGGCGCTCCTGCAGGATGCGCTCGGCGCGGAAATGGTCGCGTCGGTGCACGACGGTGACTTGGGACGCGAAGTTGGTGAGGAACAGCGCTTCCTCGACCGCGGTATTGCCGCCGCCGACCACGATAACCTCCTTGCCGCGATAGAAGAACCCGTCGCAGGTCGCGCATGCCGAGACGCCGAAGCCTTTGAATTTCTCTTCCGACGGTATCCCGAGCCAACGTGCCTGTGCGCCGGTCGCCAGGATGACGGTGTCCGCAAGATAGACGTCGCCGCTGTCGCAAGTGAGGCGGAATGGCCGCTGCGCCAGTTCCAGCTTGGTGACGAGATCGGTCACGGTCTTGGTGCCGACGTGAGCGGCCTGCTTCTCCATCTGTTCCATCAGCCATGGCCCCTGGATGACGTCGGCGAATCCCGGGTAGTTCTCGACATCGGTGGTGATGGTGAGCTGGCCGCCCGGCTGGATGCCTTGAATCAGGATCGGTTCCAGCATCGCGCGCGCGGCATAGATCGCCGCAGTGTAGCCGGCGGGGCCGGATCCGATGATGACGACCTTGGCATGGATGAGGGCAGACATGGGGCAGAGGTCTCTTGCGGGAGTTCGGCCAGCGCTGGAGCGGAACACCCTAGAAAGGCCTCGCCGGCGGCACCGAAAGTGTCAAATCCAAGTCTAGGACATCTGGCGAGCCATGCAAGAATTGCAATCCATCTCAGCAAATTTTCCCCTTAGTCACGGTAAACAGTGTGGGAGTCGCGCAATAAAATTGCGCAAACTGCCCAAGCTGGCTAGAAGTGTTGCCGGCGATCCCGCCGTCCGCTTGCCGACTTGAAACCTGGAATTCCCGTGTCGAAAAATCTTGACGAGATAGACCTCAAAATCCTGAACGAGATCCAGGCCGATGGCCGAATCACCAATGTGGAACTGGCCAAACGGGTGGGAATCTCGCCGCCGCCCTGCCTGCGGCGGGTGCGGACGCTGGAGGAAGAGGGCTACATCCAGGGATATCGCGGATTATTGGATCCGCGCCGGCTCGGTTTCGACGTGACGGTATTTGCGTCTGTCCATCTGTCCAGCCAGGCGGACGCCGATCTCAAGGCATTCGAGGAGTTCGTGCGCGGCGAGCCGCTGGTACGGGAATGCTGGATGCTGTCGGGGGAGGTCGATTTCATCCTGAAATGCGTGGCGCCCGACATGACGACATTTCAGGATTTCGTCACGAATCTGACCGCGGCGCCCCATGTGCGCAATGTCAGGACCTCGCTGGTGCTGCAGAACTCCAAATACGAGGCGGCCGTACCTTTGGAAGTGAAGACGCGAAACTAGTGTTCCCGTCATTCCGGGTTCGCACTTCGTGCGCCCGGAATGACTGTTGGTGAGGCCTGCTCTCAGTCCTTTTTCCCTATCATCGCATCGACGCTGTAAGGCCCGCCGCCCGCGGTCGAGATGAACAGGCATGCGAAGCAGAAAAGGATCGCCGCGGTGCCGCCATTGTTGAGCGGGTGAAGCACCGGCTCGCCGGTCTTGAGCATGTGGCCGAGCAAATAGGCGAAGGCCATCTCGCCGGACAGGACGAATGCCACCAGACGCGTGAACAGGCCGATCATCAAGAGCCCTCCGAGGATGAGCTCGATCCAGCCTGCCGCCTGGATCAGCGGCGGGATATCAGCGAAATAGGGTAGCACGGGAAATTTGAAGATTTTCGCGACGCCGTATTGAAACAGCAATAGGCCGGTGATGAAGCGAAAAAGACTGAGAGCCGCCGGCTGCCATCTGGAAAGCATCTGGTCCATGTCAGTTATCCCCTGTTTGACACGCGGCAACACCACTATCGCAATCGTCGGCGTTCGTCACCGGTGCGTGTCTGTCAACACCCATGAAATCAAATCATTTCGTGCCGTTGTGTGATCGCGGTTGCGAAGAAAGCGCAGCGCAACAAAAAAGCCGCGCAGGCGGCGCGGCTTTTTGCAAGCGCTGGAGCATGATCCGGGAAAGCTACCGGTTTTCCGAAAAGATCATGCTCAAACAAAAAGATAGAGCGAGATGACGATTCGAAGAAAAGTCATCACGCTCTGGACGAAACAGCTCAGCGCCACTCGACCTTGGTGATCTCATAGGCCTTGGCGCCGCCGGGCGTCATCACCTCGACGGAGGCGCCTTTCTTCTTGCCGATCAGCGCACGCGCGAGCGGCGAGGTGATCGAGATCCGGCCTTTCTTGGCGTCGGCTTCGACCTCGCCAACGATCTGCCACACCGTCTTTTTCTCGGTGTCCTCGTCGACCAGCGTCACGGTCGCGCCGAACTTGATGGTGTCGCCGGAGAGCTTGGTGATGTCGATGATGTCGGCGCGCGCCAGCTTGTCCTCGATCTCGGCGATGCGGCCTTCGTTGTGGGACTGCTCTTCCTTCGCGGCATGATATTCCGCGTTCTCCGACAGGTCGCCATGCGAGCGCGCCTCGGCGATGTGCTCGATGATACGCGGGCGATCGACGGACTGGCGCTGCTTCAATTCGGTTTCGAGCGCGGCATACCCGATCGAGGTCATTGGAACCTTTTCCATCATCTCTCTTGTCCTTCAACCGTGCGGGCCGCCGGCGCGGCGCGCACGAGACGCTTGCTAGCTTAGGCTCTCTCAAAGCAAAGCCCGCCAGCCCATTCATTTCCGACCCCGCGAAGGGGCCGATACGACGTTCATACGGGGCGATGAGTTCCAGCCATACGGCTTCTTACCAATCGTGCAGCGGGCGTCCCCGCCGGGTCAACGACTAGTTTTCGGAAAAGTAACTCTGCAGTGTACGGACCTCAAGGTCCCCGCCCAGGTAGGCGCGGATGCCCTGGGCTGCGGCCACGGCACCTGAAAGAGTGGTGTAATATGGGACTTTATGCAAGAGGGCAGCGCGGCGCAAGGAACGGCTGTCGGCGAGCGCCTGCGGCCCCTCGGTGGTGTTGAAGACAAGCTGGATGTCGCCATTGGTAATGGCGTCCACGATATGCGGCCGTCCCTCCAGCACCTTGTTCACTTTTTCGGTTGGCACGCCATGGTCCGTGAGGAAGCGCTGCGTGCCGGAGGTCGCCATTACCTTGAAGCCGAGGGAGAATAACAGCCGCACGGCATCCTTGATTCGGGTCTTGTCGATCTCGCGGACCGAGACGAACACGGTGCCCTTGCGCGGCACGCGTGTGCCGCCGCCAAGCTGGCTCTTGGCGAAAGCTATTTCGAACGAGCGGTCGATGCCCATGACCTCGCCGGTCGAACGCATTTCCGGACCCAGCACGGTATCGACGCCCGGGAAGCGGGCGAACGGAAACACCGATTCCTTGACCCCGACATGCCTGAGCTTGCGCCGCTCGAGATGGAAATCGGCGAGCTTCTCGCCGGCCATGATTCGGGCGGCGATCTTCGCGACTGGCGTGCCGACCACCTTGGCCACGAACGGCACCGTGCGCGAGGCGCGCGGATTGACTTCCAGCACATAGATATCGCCGTCCTTGATGGCGTATTGCACGTTCATCAGGCCGACCACGTCGAGGCCGAGCGCGAGTTCGCGGGTCTGCCGTTCCAGCTCCGCGATCATCTGCGCGTCGAGCGAGTGTGGCGGAAGCGAACAGGCCGAATCGCCGGAATGGATCCCGGCTTCCTCGATATGCTCCATGATGCCGACGATGAAGGTGTCCTTGCCGTCGGAGAGGCAATCGACGTCGATCTCGGTCGCGTCGGAGAGATAGCGGTCGAACAGCAGCGGATTCTTGCCGAGCACGGTGTTGATCTGCCCGGTCTTGTCGTTCGGATAGCGCGCCTGGACGTCGGCGGGCACCAGCTCGGGCAGGGTGCCGAGCAGATAATCGCTGAGCTGGTTCTCCTCGCGGATGATCTGCATGGCTCGCCCGCCGAGCACGTAGGATGGGCGCACCACCAGCGGCAGGCCGAGATCGGCCGCCACCAGCCGGGCCTGCTCGACCGAATAGGCGATGCCGTTCTTCGGCTGCTTCAGATGCAGCTTGTCGAGCACGCGCTTGAAGCGATCGCGGTCCTCGGCGAGGTCGATGGCGTCAGGCGAGGTACCGAGGATCGGCACCTCGGCCGCCTCCAGCGCGCGCGCCAGCTTCAGCGGCGTCTGGCCGCCGAACTGCACGATCACGCCGTGGAGGGTGCCGTTCCTGCGTTCGGTCGCGACGATCTCCAGCACGTCCTCGGCCGTGAGCGGCTCGAAGTAAAGCCGGTCCGCGGTGTCGTAGTCGGTCGACACCGTTTCCGGGTTGCAGTTGATCATGATGCTCTCAAAGCCCACGTCATGCAGCGCAAAGCAGGCGTGACAGCAGCAATAATCGAATTCGATGCCCTGGCCGATCCGGTTGGGCCCGCCGCCGAGAATGATGACCTTCTTCTTGTCGGACGGCGCGCTCTCGTCCGCCAGGCGGCCCGCGAACGGCGCCTCATAGGTCGAATACATATAAGCCGTCGGCGAGGCGAACTCGGCGGCGCAGGTATCGATGCGCTTGTACACGGGGCGCACCCCGAGCGCGTGGCGCTTCGCGGTGACTTCGGCCTCCGTGGCCCCGGTCAGCACCGCAAGCCGCGCGTCGGAAAAGCCCATCGCCTTCAAGGTCCGCATGCCGAAGGCGTTGTTGGGCAGGCTGTTTTTCCGAACCTTGGCTTCCATCTCGATGACGCCGCGCATCTCGGCGAGAAACCACGGATCGATCTTGCAGGAATTGAAGATGTCCTCGTTCGACCAGCCGCGCCGCATGGCCTGCGCGACCTGCAGGATGCGGTTCGGCGTCGGCGTGCCGAGCGCCGCGCGGAGCGCGTTCTTGTCGTCGCCGCGCCCCAGTCCCTCGATCTCGATCTCGTCGAGACCGGTCAGGCCGGTTTCAAGGCCGCGCAGCGCCTTCTGCAGGCTCTCCTGAAAGGTGCGGCCGATCGCCATCACTTCGCCGACCGATTTCATCGAGGTGGTGAGCGTGGTGGAGGCGCCTGGAAATTTCTCGAACGCGAATCTGGGGATCTTGGTGACGACGTAATCGATGGTCGGCTCGAAGGAGGCCGGCGTCGCGCCGCCGGTGATGTCGTTGGCGATCTCGTCCAGCGTGTAGCCGACCGCGAGCTTGGCCGCGACTTTCGCGATCGGAAAGCCGGTCGCCTTCGAGGCCAGCGCGGATGAGCGCGACACCCGCGGGTTCATTTCGATCACGACCATGCGCCCGTCGGCCGGGTTGACGCCGAACTGCACGTTGGAGCCGCCGGTCTCCACCCCGATCTCGCGCAACACCGCGATCGAGGCGTCGCGCATGATCTGGTATTCCTTGTCGGTCAAGGTCAGCGCCGGCGCCACCGTGATGGAATCGCCGGTGTGCACGCCCATCGGATCGAGGTTCTCGATCGAGCAGATGATGATGCAATTGTCCTTTTTGTCGCGAACCACCTCCATCTCGAACTCTTTCCACCCGAGCACCGATTCCTCGATCAGCACCTCGTTGGTCGGCGAGGCGTCCAGCCCGCGCTCGATGATGTCGAGAAACTCCTCCTTGTTGTAAGCGATGCCGCCGCCGGTGCCGCCCATGGTGAAGGAGGGCCGAATGATCGCGGGCAGGCCGATTTCGGAAAGCGCCATCAGCGCCTCGCCGAGCGCGTGCTCCTGGTAGCGCTTTCGTCGCTCGTTCTCGCCGAGCGCCCATTGCCGTTCGCACTCTTCCAGCGCGGCGCCGGACAGATTTTCACGTTCGGCGAGATATTTGTCGCGATAGGACTTCTTCAACGCCGACGCGTTCGCAAGCCGCGATTTAGGCGTCTGCAGGCCGATCCGTTCCATGGCGTTGCGGAACAGCTGGCGGTCTTCCGCTTTGTCGATCGCATCCGCCGTGGCGCCGATCATCTCGACGTCGAATTTGGCGAGCGTGCCTAGTCTGCGCAGCGACAGCGCGCAGTTGAGCGCGGTCTGCCCGCCCATGGTCGGCAACAGCGCAAAACCGCCGGGAACGACGTAACGTTCCTTCTCGATGATCTTGGCGACGATCTCCGGCGTGATCGGCTCGATATAGGTCGCATCCGCCAGTTCCGGATCGGTCATGATGGTGGCCGGATTGGAATTGACGAGGACGATGCGAAAACCCTCTTCCTTCAACGTCTTCACCGCCTGCGTGCCGGAATAGTCGAACTCGCAGGCCTGTCCGATCACGATCGGACCCGCGCCAATAATCAGGATGGTGGAGATGTCGGTTCGTTTGGGCATCAAATCTCACGGACGGAAATTGGGCACAAAAAAAGGGCGCGCATGCCGCGCGTCCCTTACGACCAAGGCGCGTGACCCCGCGCGCGGGTGGTCTTTAGACCAGATTCCGCAGCCGCGAAAGGCCCTTAAAGGCTCCATCAACCGGCAATTTCGTAGGGTTTTAGCCGTTCCTGCCGGCCGCGCAGCAAAAGCACGGCAAGCGCCGCGGCGACGCTGCAGCCGCCGACCCATCCGAGGTCGGTTGGACCGAGTACCGACAGCACGATGCCGCCCGCCGCCCCGCCGATGGCGAAGCCGAGATACATGAAGGAGGCGTTGAGCGACAACGCGATCATCGAAGCCTCAGGGTTTATCCGTATGATGCTGGCGACCTGTGCGGGATAGAATCCCCATCCCGAAATGGCCCAGCCAAACACGAGCAGGAGCACGACATATCGCGCATGTTCGGGCGGCGCGAACTTCAGTGCCGCGGAGAGCAGGATCAGCGCCGTCGCCATGCCGGCAAGTCCGAGCGCCGCCATAGGCGTCGTGCCCAGCCGGTCGGCCAGCAGGCCGCCCAGCATGTTGCCGATCGCCGCGGCCGAGCCAAAGACCAGGAGCGCCAGGCTGATATCGGTTGCACCGAACCCGAGGCCGTGCAGCGGGATCGCGAGATAGGTGAAAACGGTGAAGCCTCCAACGGCCCAGAGCGTTGTGGTTGCCAGCGCGTAGAGCACGGCGTCATGCCGTGCAACGGCGAAGCGCTGGGCCAGCGTCGCCGTGCTTTTCGGCAGGCCGCGCGGCAATCCGAATAGCAGTCCGGCCAGCGCGAGCGCGCCTAGAACGGCAACCATGATAAACGTCGCGCGCCAGCCGAACTGGTTGCCGATCATGGTGCCCAGGGGAACGCCGACCACGGTTGCGACGGTGAGACCGGACGTCACCAGAGCGATGGCGCGGCCGCGCCGCTCCGGGGCTGCGACGGCGACAGCGACGCCGATCGCGGTGGGCATGCACAGGCCTGCGCCGAGCGCCATCAGCACACGCGATGCCAATAGCAGCGCAAAACTGCCCGAGGCGACGGCAAGCAGGTTGCCGGCGACGAAGCAGGATAGCGCAACGGTCAACACATCCCTGCGGTCGAGGTTGTTGAACGTCACCGCGAGGATGGGCGAGCCGAAGGCATAGGCCAGCGCATAGGCGGTCACCAATTGCCCTGCAGCGGCGGCGGAAATCTGCATGTCGGACGCGATGACCGGCAAAAGTCCCGCGATAACAAATGCCTCGGTGCCGATCGCGAATGCCGCCAAGGCCAGCCAGAACACGCTCATCTGCCGTCTCCGATGTTCAATATTCGTTGAACTATTGATCAGGCATTTTCCAATGTCAATTGGTTCAATGACCATTGAACATTGCGAGCCGGCATCGGCGCTGTTATGTTTGGCGCATGAGCCGCGCGCCCCCGCACCCCACCCGCGAGCAGATCGAGCTGCCGATGGTGCTGGATTGCCTGAGCGATCCGACCCGGCTGGCGATCGTCTACAATCTGGCGAAGCATGATCAGGCCGCGACCGAGCTGCGTTGCGGCGATTTCAACGCGTTCAGCGGCAAATCGAACCTGGCATATCATTTCGCCAAGTTGCGCGAAGCCGGCCTGGTGCAGACCCGGGTCGTCGGGACCACGCGCTACATGAAGCTTCGCCGCAAGGATCTCGACGCGCGCTTTCCCGGCCTGATCGATGCAGTCATCAAATCCGCCACGCGCGACGCCGACCGCTTGCAATTCCCGGAGTGCGATTTGGTGGCCGCCCGCTGATTTCTCATTGGGTCATAGCCAATTCGCGAGAGTGGGCAACAGGTTCATCTTCAATGGGAAGAAGCTATGCCAAAGTATCTATGCAAGGCATGCGGGATCCAGCATCCTGAGCGCCCCAGCCCGCCCGAACACTGCCTGATCTGCGACGACGAGCGGCAATTCGTTCCAGCCACCGGTCAGGAGTGGATCACGTCCGAAGCGTTGGCGGTCGGCCGCTCCAACGCTTTTCGCAAAGTCGCTGCCGGTCTGTTCGGCTTGTCCACCGTGCCACAATTCGCGATCGGGCAGCGGGCCTTCCTGGTCGTGACACCAGCAGGCAACGTTCTGTGGGACTGCATCAGCTTGCTGGATAGCGCGACGATCGAAATCATTCGCGCGCTGAGCGGTCTCAAAGCGGTTGCCGTGTCCCATCCGCATTTCTACAGCGCGATGGCGACATGGGGCCGGACCTTCGACTGTCCCGTGGTCGTGCATGAGGCCGACCGGCAATGGGTCACTGAGCCCGATCCCTGCATTCAATTTTGGGCAGGAGAGACGCGGGACATTTTGTCGGGCGTCACGCTTCATCGGCTCGGGGGCCATTTTCCCGGCAGCACGGTTTTGCATCTTCCCGAGCGGCGCACCCTGCTCACAGGGGACACCATGCTGGTGACTTGGGATCGCAGGCATGTCTCGTTCATGTGGTCTTATCCCAATTACGTCCCCTTGGCGGCCACAGAAGTGGAACGCATCGGACGGCGTCTGGCCACGCTGGATTACGACACGATCCACTCGGCATTCTGGGGCCGCGGCGACATCCCCGAGAACGCCAAAGCTGCCGTTGATCGGTCCATCGCTCGGCATATCCGAGGGCACGGAGGGCTTGGGACGGAGGGCTTTGGAAAGGCGCCATAGATGCAACGCGATGACTATTCACCCCGACGTCATCGCGCCTGTCTGCTTCAGAAATTGCCTCAGAAATTGGAGGCCCGGCCTGGACTTGAACCAGGATAAAGAGCGATGCACAGCTCTCGCGTTGAAGCGTTCCGCCACCGGGCCACCCCGATCATCGCCGATCACGTACCGGTGAGCCAAGCCGTGTGCCGAGCCTGCCGTCGATTAACCCTAATCCGCCGGGTCTGGCGCGCGCACCAAAGCGTGGCGCGCCACGAACGTCATCCGCCACGGATTGTGCCCGATATTGAAGGGGGCGCGCGCGGCGCTGAAGCCGGATTTCGCGAGCTTGGCGATGATATCCTTCTCGCTGTAGCGCTGCAGGCCGAGGCGCGTGCGCAACTGCCGGTAGTCGGACAGCGCGGTCGACAGCAGCCCGATCAGGGCATCTTTCAGGAAACCGCATTTCGCCGCGAAGCGCAGCAGCGCGATGACGTCGGTCGGCATGCCGACTTCGGGGCGGAGGATGTCGCCGATGACCAGGCGGCCGGTGGGCTTTACGAGGCGGCGCACCACGGCCAGCGCGGAATCCAGCTCGTTCGGCGTCATATATTGGGCGACCGAATTCATCACCACGAGATCGATGGATTTCTCCGCCATGCTTCTCAATTCGTCGAGCGAGCGCACCCTGATCTTGGTGTTCGGCGCAAAACGCGCGATCAGCCGGCCGCGCACGCCGGGCGCGGGCTCGGCCAGGAACAGTGTGTTGCAGGCGTCCGCCACCTTGGCCGCCGCCAGCGCCTCGCCACAGGCATAGTCGAGCACCACGGCGTCGGGGGATGCGATGTAACCGATGATGTCGTGGGCAACGATCTCGAAATGCAAGTCGCGATGCCGCTTGCTTGCATAGATCGTATGCGTGGAATCGTAATAATCGATCCAATCGTTCATGGCCGCCAGGATTGATAAATTTGAAGTTCCTGTTCTGGAACCGGGGGGTATTCTTATGCGTTACGTGGCCCGGTGAGCCATGTCCGCCGCCGATGTCCGGTTCCTAACAGGAAGGTGCAACGTGAGCAAAGCAAAGTCCGAAAAAACCTCACCCGATCTCGATACTCCGACCGACATCCCCCCGGAAGGGGTGAACAAGATCTCAGCGTCGCTCAATACGCTGTTGGCCGATGCCTTCGCGCTCTATCTGAAGACCAAGAATTTCCACTGGCATGTCAGCGGCCGGCATTTCCACGACTATCACCTGATGCTCGACGAGCAGTCGGACGCGATTTTCGCCACCACCGACCAGCTCGCCGAACGCGTCCGCAAGCTCGGCGGCATCACGGTGAAGTCGATCGGCCAGATCGGCAAGCTGCAGACGATCAAGGACAATAACGAAGAATACGTGCCGCCGCGCGAGATGCTGCGCGAATTGATGGAAGACAACAAGCACGTGGCGGCCGCGATGCGCAAGGCGCACAAATTGTGCGACGATTACGAGGATAGCGGGAGTGCCAGCCTGCTCGAAACCTTTATCGACGAGACCGAGCGGCGCACCTGGTTCCTGTTCGAGGCCAGCCGCCAGGAAGGCAGCAACGCGGCGTAGGGGATGCCCGACACAGGTCGCTTTGCGGAGAGAAAATGGAGAGATGGCGATAGATCGGAGCCCGGCGCTTGAACGCCGGTGCTCCGGTCGACGCTTACTGGGCCGACAAACCGACCGTTACCTGGTTCTTTACAATCGGCGGCGGATTCCATTTTCCGGTCAGTGCGTCTGACTTCGGAGCGTACAGGCGCATCGTCAGATTGAATGGCGCCTTCGGTGCGGGAAGCCAGTTGCCTTCCAGATCCTTTCCAGGACTCTCGTTCTGAAAATAGAGGTCAAGCGAACCATCGGCATTGTATTTGAACGGCATCCAGCTACTGACCGTAAAGCGGTTCAGGGCGTTACCGACCTGGAATCCTTCCTGATCGTAGAGAGTGATCGACCAGAATGCATTTACCGGAGGAGCGGCGCCCTTCTCGAATGTGATGGTGTATTTGTTTGCGCCGTCGAGCGGCTTGCCGGATTCGTCGCCGAGATTAAGCGGGTAAATGGCATCCTCGACCACATTCGCGCCAAGTCCTTGCTGCGCGAGAATAGCCCGCTTCAAGTAATAGTTGCCATACACGCCCACCGTGTCGGTGTTCATCGACCAGTCATTCGCCACTCGAGCTAACGTCGGCAGTTTCCAGGCCATCAGCTTCTGCGCGTCTTGCGGCGCGGTTTCCAGCGCCCTTTGCATGGTCGGATCGAGCTTGCCGATGTCAAAGCTCTTACCGGGCTCGATACCAATTTTCTTCATCTGCGCGATGACCGGCTCGTCGGTGACATGAGGCGGGTGAAGCTTGAGCAACTCTGCTGCATAAGCGAAATATACGCTAGCCGTCATGGTATCGAGCTGGACTTTGGGCGGCGTCTTCATGTCGACGCTTGGGTCCGGCTTGAACTCGACCGGCTTGGGCGTCTTGCCAAAATCGGAAAGCAGGGTGACCTTATAGCCGGCCTGGATTTTATGAACCGCATCGTAGTCCGCCGGGCCGTCCGTCTTGGTCCGGCCGATAAGCCAGACATAAGGCGTTGGCGCTTCGATGCGCTGCGTGTCCTTTGGAAGCTTGAACTCGTCGGCGAACCTGTCGCGCAAATCCGGCCGCCAGCCCGCTGGCGTCACCAGAAAGGTCCCCGCTTTGGTGCCCGTCGTTCGCCAGCCTGGCGATGCAAAAACATCGGTCCACATGTCAAGCATCGGCAGCAGATAGTAGCGTCCATCGGTATCCGGAGCCGTGATGACGACAGGCTCCTTGGTCATGTCCAGCCATGAGACGGAATATAGAGTATCGAAGTTGGACCGCACGACACCCTTGAAATTAGCCGGTGGATACTCGGGCACGTTGACGAACGTGTTCATCGGACCCCTGAAATCGGTTGTGCCGTTGGTGAATTGCTTCCGGGACACGTCCATCGACATGATGGGGTAAAAGTAAACATAGGCGTCCACCGCGATAGCGTGCGCCTCTTGTTCGGTGATTGTCGACGCCGCACCTTGGGCGAGCGCCGTGGGCGTGGCCGCCGCGCAAAGGCAGAGACATAACGTCAGCTTCAGGATTCCCTCGGAACATGGCGAACACCCCTCCTCTGATGTGTGCAGTTGTCATCTGCGGCTTCTTGATGTGTGACGTGCATGACGTCCACTCCCTCTGCCCGGGTTCGGCTGAAACGACCTGAACGAAATGCCGCTGCGGCGCGAAAGATCGCGTATCGCGTGCGAGAGAACGTCGTGTGAGAGAACGTCGTGTGAGAGAACGTCGTGTGAGAGAACGTAAATTGCCGCCTGCATCAAACGCCGCACGGCGCCTGCAGAATCGAACAGCATCGATAAAGTAGATGCTACAAAGTTGATTAATCGCCGTCGCTTGAGGGGCCTCCTCAACCGCCTGTCATGCGAGGCCCTCTATGAATAGAATTCTAGCACAAACTGCTGCCATGGTCATTATTAAACTCAAGCGGGTGAACTGGGGCGGGTTGTGCGGAACGGGTGCCAATGAGCGCAGCTATCCTCGCGACATCCTCTCGCTGGTATTACGAGTTCTGAGCGTGCCATGACCCAAAAATCAAAACCTTCCTGATGTTCGA
>WNGJ01013079.1_pt1 | contig 17753 bp, 14 predicted proteins | sample 5400611 | NCBI WGS metagenome assembly WNGJ01 (sample SAMN13153375, study PRJNA577476) | soil metagenome | isolation source: 40 cm soil or saprolite under Garry oak tree replicate 1 | place: USA:California | collected 2016-06-15 | reverse complement strand
AAAGCGAGGTTCGCCGTGGAAGGCAACCGTTCAATGGTCGAGTTTTGCCGCGAGCACGGCATTAAACATGAAGTCTCTGGCAAGGTAATCGTTGCGACCAAACCGTCGGAACTTCCGCTCCTCGACAGCTTGTTTCAACGCGGCCTCGATCACCGACTCGCCGTTGCGCGGCTCGCGCCGGACCAAATGCAGGAAATTGAGCCGCACGTGCGCTGCGTCGCTGGCATTAGGGTTCCGTCAACGGGAATCGTCAACTACCGGGAGGTTTCCGCGAAATATGTTGAACTCATTAAATCACAGGGTGGAACGGTGCAAACGGGCACGCGCGTTGACCGCGTGCGCCAGGTGAATGGGATGCTAGTCATCGAAACATCTCACGGGCAGTTCGAGGCTAGATTCATCATCAATTGCGCCGGCCTGTTTAGCGATCGCGTGGCCAGATTCGGTGGGCTGAAGCCGGGCGCGAAAATCATTCCGTTCCGCGGCGAGTACTACGAGTTGGTACCGGAACGGCGATATCTAGTAAAGAGCTTAGTTTACCCAGTGCCCAGTCCCGATTTTCCATTCCTGGGCGTTCATTTTACGCGTATGATTGATGACTCCGTCCACGTCGGGCCCAATGCCGTGCTCGCTTTTAAGCGGGAGGGCTACCGCAGGACGGACATCAACTTTGCGGATTTGTTCGAGATCCTCACGTTCCCGGGTTTCTGGAAGCTGGCGGGAAAGTATTACCGAGAGGGGATCATGGAGATGGCGCGCTCCGTGAGCAAACGGGCGTTCGTGAAGAGTCTTCAAGAACTCATCCCTGAAGTAACTGAAGATGACTTGGTCCCCACGGATTCCGGAGTCCGGGCGCAAGCGTTGATGCCCAATGGGAAACTGGTGGACGATTTCCTGATCATGAAGGGAAAAAATTCTATTCACGTCTGCAACGCACCCTCGCCTGCAGCGACGGCGTCTCTTGAAATCGGGTGCTTCATTGCGAATCAACTTCCCGAGGCTACGCTGGGTCGGAGGTAATCTTCCGAGTCTGGTCATGGCGAATCCTGGAAGAGGCGTCGGGCATGAAAGCCGGCATAGATTTTCGGCTAGCTTTTTCGCTGAAACGACAGGATCCAACGTAATGGACTTCTGCCAAACTTTCATACAGCTTTCAGCGCTGAGCTTTGATGGCAATCGCCACCTGGTCGCATTTATCTTGCCTATCAACAATCTTTTGGAGTAAACAACGTCGCATGAGACAGGATAGAAAATATATGCCAAACGATCGACAATTGCCGGGCGCTGATATGGCTCATTACAAACGTGAGTCGAGCCCGCCCTCTTGTCTTTTGCCTTTCCTGCTTTTTGCTGCGCTCACGTTGGGCGGCTGCCAGGCCCCGCTACCGCCCTTGCCAAATCCGCCAGGCCCTAAAACAGCGGTGAGGCTCTCTCCCGGAGATGTGATCAACGCAGGGACGGCAAGGTGAGTCTGCCGCTCATCGGTGAAGTGACGGCTGCCGGCAAGAGAGTTATCGATTTTCAAAATCAGCTTGTCAGTCTCTATGAACCGCACCTTGATAATCCCGAAGTGTTGGTCATTTTGGAGAGCGGTTCGGAAGGCGTGATCATCTCAGGATTTGCCAATAAACCGGGCAAAATTGAATTTAATCGCCCAACGACTGTGTACCAGGCGATTATGGAGGCGGGCGGAGTAAGTGACTATGGAAGTTTAAGCAATATTCATCTGACTCGCATAATCAACGGAGTACAACGCACCGAGAGCCTTAACCTTCGGCCGTCGATTCGCGGTCAGCTCATACAACCGGAGTATGTCCAGGATGGGGACGTGATTTACATCGGGCGCAGCTTGTTTTGAGTGACGTGCCGGCAGGGGCGCGACTTGCAAACATGATTTTGCCATGTCGAATTCGCGGATGCCGACATCATGTTCCTCCTCTGCGTTTCGCCCTGTTTTTCGCTGCTTGCTTCCTTGCTCCGATCGGTGAAGCGATGGCTCAATATGGGGCGGGTTCCATATCAGGAGCGGGTGCTGGCGGTGGTGGTGGAAGGAGCTACGTTCCGCTTGAAATCACAGCCGGTGTGGACGTCGGCTACGATGACCACGTTCTCGGGAGCAGCGCAACAGGGAATTCGAGCGGCCAAGGCTCACAAGGCTCATTTCTCTCAAGAGAAAATCTTGTCCTGACCTATGATCGGCCCGGTGAACCCACGGAGGTTCGTTTAATAGGCGTGGGGCGTTTTACTCAGTTTCCCGATGCGGGAACAGATGACAAGGACGTCAACCTTACCTTAGCGGTTACGCATAATTTCTCGACCCGCCTTTCCTTCCGTGCTGACCTTTATGCCGCTTACCAAACCGAGCCGAATTTCCAATCCAACGTTGGCCCGCAAAACGTGCGCGCTCCTCACTTTGAGACGAGGGATATTTTCTCACTGAGCTATCATTGGTTACCGCGAGTGGCCACTATAACAAGCTACACCTTCGACCGCATTAAGTATGAGCAGACGACACCGACGACGACGGCAATTGCAATAGGGCAGGACCGGTTCCAGTATACGCTTGGGGAGGAGCTCCAATTTAGCTTCACCAGACGCACGAACCTGGTTGTAGAGTATCGTTATCTAATCGTAGATTACGACACCGCGCCGAACGATTCCACGACTCATTTTGCTTTGGCTGGTTTCGATCATAGTTTGACCGAGCACCTACGGATTAACGTGCGTGGTGGTCCATCGTTTCGTTCTTTCAAAGACGACGGCAACTCGATCAACCCGTACGCGCAAGTCGCCGTTAACTATGAAGGTAGCAACCATTCGCTAAGCTGGATAACAACTTATGGAGTCGAACAATCCACCGGGACTGTCGCAATGGGGAACACGACGCTCCGAACCGGGCTGAACGCTACGTACAATCTGACTTCGCGGATCCACTCGACGGCTGCTGTTTATTATAATTCCAGCAGTAATAATCAAGGGTCATCTGGAACGACATCGGCAGGCTCACAGAATGCCTTGAAATTTACTCTCGGTCTCAACTATACAATCAATAGACATTTCGCGGCGCACGTTGATTACGATTACACCTCTCAAGGAGGGCAAAGGGGCTACTCGCGAAATCAATGTTTCGCCGGCCTGACGTATACGTATTGAGAATCTACAGACGAGATAGGCCCGGCCGCAGGGAGCTCAACGACAAACGTCGGCAATTGCTCTCTGGTGCCGACCTTAGAAACACCTTTGGAAATGCTGCATCCACCAAACAAAGCTGTTGCTAGCGAAACAATTGTTCGCGCGCAGGCACGGAACGTCTCCGAACCCAGCGCGTCGAGCTCTAGGAAGATGTGGCGGTTTGGGGGCGGTGCCTGTTTTGTGATCATACTGCTGGCCTCGTTTGGCCAGCCGCTGCTCGGATTGGCGAATTACGCAGCCCACAGTGCGCTACACTCACACATCTTATTGGTCCCCTTTGTTTCTGGCTACCTCCTTTACCTTCGACGGGATCAACTGCCGAAAAAACGCGTTGCTGATCTTCCCCTCTGTATCTTGTTGTTGGCCTGCGGTCTCGGCGTTTTCCTGTTCACTCACTGGTTGGCCTTCGCTGAACGAACGCCCACAGACAATTACTACTTCGTGCTTCTGACCATCTCGTTTCTTTGCTGTCTTGCTGCGGGAGGTTTTTTCTTTTTCGGGCGTGGTTGGATGCGAGCAGCAGCTTTTCCGCTAGCCTATCTCATTTTCATGGTTCCGATGCCGGACGCAATGGCAGACGCGCTCGAGACTGTTTCGAAATATGCCTCGGCGGAGGTGGCAAATGTTCTTTTTCACCTCAGCGGCACGCCTATCCTCCGCGCAGGTCGCGTTTTCGAACTGCCGAACATTACCATCGAAGTTGCACAAGAATGCAGCGGCATTCGGTCGAGCTGGGTGCTTTTCATGACCAGCATTCTGGCGGCCAATTTATTCTTGAAGACGTCGTGGCGGCGGTTTGTGCTTGTCGCCTTCGTCATTCCGCTCGCCATTTTGCGGAATGGCTTCCGCATCGCCGTGATCGGCCTCCTCTGCGTGAACCTGGGCCCGCAGATGATTCATAGCGTAATCCATCGCCGCGGCGGGCCTGTCTTTTTCGTGCTTTCGCTGATTCCATTTCTGCTGCTGCTGTGGTGGCTCCGCAAGGGTGAGATCCGGGTTCGGCCAGCAGAATCACGCTCAGCTTCATAGCGGGTTCGAACCTTCTCGTTTTCCTGCTGCATCGCTCGTCGTTTCGCAGCTCTCTCTTTCTCATTTTACGCAATTTTTAAGGGAACTTAGCCTTGCCGTTTCCGGAGAAAGGCTTGAGAGACCCTACTCTCCTGCGGTTGATACGTAAGCTGGACTGAATTTCGCTACGGCTCGCGCGCCCAGGGAGCGTTTCCGCTTAACGAATGAGATTTCGGATTAGTTATCGGCTGGAAACCCGTATTGAAGCCGGGGCTACAGTGCTATTCGTAATATCTGCTCAAAGCGAATTGTGAGTGCGAACACAGTGTTAGCGTTGGCCGCCGGCATGTTCAGCGCGGCTTTGGCGGCGGCTGCAGCTTGTCGAAAGCAGCGTTCGCTTGCGACCTGGTGTTTCTCGGCTGGGATGCTGATTTTTGCCTTGGAAAGTCTGTTTGGCGCGATAGCGAACGACACTCTCCTGCCTGGGAGGGCGGCCTTTTGGGAAACGCTTTCTCTAGTGGCGAAATCATTCTTGCCTGGCGTTTGGTTAACTTTCAGTCTGACGTATTCCAGAGCAGATTACCGCGATTTCCTCGTTCGATCGCGGTGGATGCTTGCCGGGGCTTTCTTGGTTCCGCTGCTGGCGCTGGCAGCCCTTTATAGTCCTTTCTTCTACGTCGTCGCTTACGAGCCGCCGGCCTACGGTTGGGGACTCAGGCTGGGTGAACCGGCGAAAATTCTAAACATTCTGATCCTCGTCTCGACCGTGTTAATTCTGACGAATATCGAGCGCACCTTCCGAGCCGCTGTTGGAACCATGCGCTGGCGAATCAAGTTCTTGGTTCTGGGAATTGGAGTGATCTTTGGCGCCCGTATTTACACTGGAAGTCAAACGCTCCTTTTCTCTCACTACAGCCTGGGTCAACTAAGCGTCGAAACGACTGCTCTTCTTATCGGATGCTTGCTGATCGCCGTCGCTTACATCCGAAGTGGATTCGGCGAGATTGATGTCTATCCGTCGCGCGCTGTCTTGCACACCTCGGTCACAGTCCTACTGACTGGGGCATATCTTTTCGTTGTCGGCGTATTGGCTCAAATCGTCGCCCGGTTTGGCGGCACCGCCAGTTTTCCAATAGCAGCGTTGGTTGTCCTAATTGGCGTAGCTATCCTCGCCGTTCTGTTTCTTTCCGACCGAGCTCGGCAAAGTCTGCAGCTGTTTGTCAGCCGTCACTTTAAGAGGCCTCAGTATGATTTCCGGCAAATATGGGCGCGATTCACTCAAAGTCTCTCCGTTGCCCTCGATGAGACGGCGCTTGCCACAATCGCGTCCCGTTCGATTTCAGAAACGTTTGGAGCCTTGTCGGTCTCAGTTTGGCTTTTCGATGAACAACGAGAACGCCTTTGCCGGGTAAGCTCAACTTCTGACGTAGATCAGGTGCAGACCGAAGACTTAACCAGCTCGATAGCAGGAAAAGAGCCCAGTTCAGCACGTTTAGCCGAGCTATCACGGCCGTTCGATCTCGGTAGAGCAAAAGAAAAGTGGGCACGAGAGCTCATGGGAAAAAGCAGCAGCCAATTCCGAACGGGGGGTAGCCCAATTTGTGTTCCACTGATTGGTGGAGAGCACTGGCTTGGCGTGATTGTCCTCGCAGACCGCGTTAGGGGCCTCGGCTACTCGGCGGAAGAGATGGACTTGTTAAAATGCATCGGCGAGCAGGTGGCGGCGAGCCTGCTGAAACTGCGACTTACAGAAGAGATCATGGAAAGAAAAGAGCTAGAGGCGTTTCAAACCATGTCCGCGTTCTTGATTCATGACCTAAAGAACGCAGCCTCAACGCTGGGACTCATGTTAGAGAATTTGCCGACCCACTTCGACAATCCGGCGTTTCGACAGGATGCCTTCCGTGGAATCGGAAGTGCCGCCAGCCGGATCAATGATCTTATCAACCGTATGAATGCTTTGCGTCATGAGTTGCGCCTCGAGCCGGCCAAACTGGACCTCAATCTCGTCGTAACGGAAGCACTCGCGAACTTAAACGGGACACTCGACACCAACCTGGTAACCAAGTTCGATCAGGTCCCAACGATATTGGCGGATCGGCAGCAACTGCAAAGCGTGTTTACAAACCTCGTTCTCAACGCACGCGATGCGGTCGGCACGGATGGCCGAATCACGGTGGAGACGACCCGGAACGGTGATTGGGTCGCCTTGTCGGTAAGCGATAACGGATGCGGAATGACTGAGCAGTTTATGAAGAATTCTCTTTTCCGCCCGTTCCGGTCCACAAAGAAAAAAGGGCTGGGCATTGGTATGTTTCAATCCAAGACGATTGTCGAAGCGCACAATGGCAAGATCCAAGTAGAAAGCGAACTGGGCGTCGGCACAACTTTTCGGGTTATGTTGCCTCTGAAATGCCAAACCGCATGAAACCGACTTTGCTCATTGTCGATGACGACGAAGCGATTCGGACCCAGATGAAATGGGCCTTGAGCGAGGATTACGAGGTTTACTTCGCCCAGGATCGTCAAGAGGCGCTTGATGCCTTTGACGCTAACTCGCCGGCAGTAACGTTGCTAGATCTGGGGCTACCGCCTCGCCCTAATGAGAGCGACGAAGGATTGACAGTGTTATCCGACATACTTGCGATCGATAACACCGCTAAGGTAATCATTATTTCTGGACAGAGCGAAAAGCAGAATGCCATCGAGGCGGTTGGTGCGGGCGCCTATGATTTCTTGTGCAAGCCCGTGGATATGGAAGAACTGCGGCTGCTCCTTCGCCGCTGTATCAACGTAGTGGAACTCGAGAAGGAATACCACAAGTTACAACAAAGCCAGCGTTCTGATGTTTTTGAAGACATGCTCGGCACCAGCCCGCAAATGCAGGCGGTCTTTGCTTTCATTCGCAAGGTGGCCGGGACGAATGCTCCAGTGCTCTTGCTGGGAGAAAGCGGCACTGGCAAGGAAATGGCGGCAGCGGCAATTCACCGCCGCAGCACTCGCAAAGACGGCCTTTTTGTCGCCATCAATTGCAATGCCATTCCGGAAAATCTTTTGGAGAGTGAGCTGTTCGGTCACGAGAAAGGCGCTTTTACTGGTGCTCACGTTCAGCGCAAGGGACTCCTGGAAACAGCCAGTGGCGGCACCCTCTTTCTGGATGAGATTGGTGAGCTTCCCCGGGCCATTCAGGTGAAGCTCCTTCGGTTTCTTCAGGAACAGCGCCTACAACGAGTGGGCGGGAGACAGGAGATTCAGGTCGATACCCGGCTTGTCGCCGCGACCAATGCCGATCTGAAAGAACTAATCGCTAACGGCAAATTTCGCGAAGACCTCTATTTTCGTCTTGCCGTTGTCACCATTCGGCTCCTGCCGCTTCGTGAACGTGGGGAAGATGTTGTGTTCCTGGCCCGCGAGTTTCTGCAAAGGTATGCCAGCCAGAACCGGCCGGCCAAAATGGTTTTCGCGCCGGACGCGCTGCGCGCGATGTCCCGTTATTCATGGCCTGGAAATGTTCGCGAACTCCAAAACCGCGTGAAACGCGGCGTCATTATGGCGAGCGGATCGCGAGTGAGTGCAAAAGATCTTGAGTTGGATCACGGGAAAGAGGCGGCTGCCTCATTGGCAACGACACTCAAACAAGCGCGCGAACACGTCGAACGGGAAATGGTTGAACAGGCGCTTAAGAAGAACTCCGGAAAAATCACCTCCGCAGCTGCTGACCTCGGCATCAGCCGGCCAACTCTTTACGAACTAATGGAAAAACTCGGCATTGCCAAAGAGCGCGCAAATACAAACGTCAACAAACATCAAAACAATCCTCCATATGCAAACATCGAAAACTCTATTTAGAATTGTTTCGCTTACTCTTGCGGCTACTGCAATCGTCGCGTGCTCAAAGGAAGCCAAGAAGACACGGTTTCTCGCGGAGGCGGATAGTTATTTTAAAGCCGGCGATTACGACAAGGCAAAGGTCAGCTACCTCAACGTGGCTCGGCTGGATCCGCAAAACGCGCTCTCATTCGAAAGAATCGGAGCGATGTGGCTGGAGGACGCAGCACCGCTACGAGCCGCGCCATTCCTCGCAAAGGCGACCGAGCTGGCTCCTAAGAACGATCAAAACCGGATACGCCTCGCCCGTTGTTACCTGGCAATAGGGCGATTTGCCGACGCGAACAAAGAAGCGCTCAACGTGCTCAAGCAAACCCCGGACAATGGAGAGGCGATTATCGCTTTGACCGAAGCAGCGAGAAGCAAAGAGGACATTCAGGCCGCGGCGGAACAGCTGGAGAAATATCCCAAGAAGGACGACGTTTCTTTCCACCTCGCTTCGGCGAATCTACTTCTTAACAGCGGCGACGTGGCGGCGGCAGAAAACGCCCTCCGACAGGCGCTTACTGTCGATCCTAATTCTTCTGCCGCGCACATGGCTATGGGAGATTTGTATCTGCTCAAGAAAGATCAGAAACAGGCCGGCGAAGAATTCAAAAAAGCGGCCGTGCTTGCGCCTGTTCGTTCCATGGAGCGCTTGAAATATGCGGCGTTCATGTCCGCGACGGGTGATACCGCAGAAACAAGAAGAATTTCGACTGAGATGACCAGACAGGCGCCCGACTATCTGCCAGGCTGGACTTTGCTAGCCGNNNNGACGGTAAATATGACGAGGCCCTCTCGCTCCTTGAAAATGTTTTTAGCCGGGACCAAGGGTACGTCGATGGCCACCGACTGGAAAGCGATGTGCTGCTGGCAAAGGGCGACACGAAAAAAGCGATCGAAGTCTTGGAGCAACTCGACCAAACCTATCCGGACATCCCGCTCATCAAATACCAATTGGCACGAGCATATCTCAAAAATAATAACCCGAATCAGGCAAAGGTGGCGTTGGATCAGGCCGTCTCAATCAATCCGAATTTCGCCGATGCCATCGTGTTGCTCGCCGAGACTAATCTTCGCTCCGGTCATGGTGAAATGGTGATCGAGCCAATCACCAATTTGCTGAGAAAAAGGCCCGATCTGAGGTCTGCTGTCTTCCTGCTGGCCGCCGCGTATGGCTCGCTGGATCGGTTCGACGATGCCGAAGCAGTCATTCGCGACCAAGTGAGGTTCGCTCCGCAAGATCCACAACCCTACACAGCGCTGGGCCTGACCCTCCGTCAAGCCAGGAGAAATGACGAAGCGCGCCAGGCCTTTGAAAAAGCTGCCGAGCTTGCGCCGGATAACCTCTGGCTGGTGGATCAACTCGTCGAGCTGGACTTGCTGGACAAGCATTTTGACTCTGCCAGGCAGAGGATACGTCGCCAGTTCCAAAAAACGCCCGATTTGCCGGCCCCTCATTTTTTGGAAGGCAAAATTCTGATTGCGGAAGGAAAATGCGACTTAGCCGCGGCAGAGCTTCAAAAGACGCTCCAGATCGATCCTAATTTTTCGAGCGCCTACGATTTGCTGATCCAGGCGTATTTCGCGACCAACAAACTTCCGCAGGCGGTGAGCCAATTGCAGGCCGAACTGGCGAAGATGCCTAATGACACGACGGCGCTCATGACGCTGGCGCTCGTATATGAGCGAATGAAGGATTTCCCGAAGGCGCGCGATACGTACGAGAGGCTTCTCTCGATCCAGCCCAACTTCGTCTCCGCGTTAAACAACCTGGCTTATCTCTACACCGAGCAGCTAAACGATCTCAACAGGGCCTCCGACCTGGCTCGCAAGGCTCGCGATCTAAGAGCGAATGACCCGTCAATCGGCGACACCTTGGGCTGGGTTCTTTACAAACGCGGCGAGTATCAACAAGCGCTGACGATTCTGCAGGAGAGCGCTGAAAAAGCTGCCGACAATCCAGAGATCCAATTTCACCTCGGCATGAGTGCCTACATGATAGGCCAGACAGATATAGCTAGGGCTGCGCTCCAAAAAGCCGCGAGCGCGGGTAAAGATTTCCCTGGCAAGGATGAAAGCAAACGCCGTCTCGCTTCGCTCGAGAGCGGAACGGGAGCTTCCCCGGAATTGTCGATCTCACAACTTGAACTGATGACGAAAGAGCAGCCTAACGATGTCATCTCCCAGACGCGCTTAGGGGAAGCTTATGAAAAACAGGGCGCATCGGAAAAGGCTGCCGCGTCCTTTGAGCAAGCGCTGAAACTAAACCCTAAGCTGGCCACAGCTGTAACCAAGCTCGCGCAGCTCTATGCTGGACCGCTTCGGAACCAGGAGAAAGCCCTCGCCTACGCAAAGAGAGCGCGTGAGCTCGCGCCAACCGATCCCCAAGTCGCCGGCATCCTAGGAAAGATTGCGTATGAAAGCGGCAATTTCACCTGGTCTTACAGCCTTCTACAGGACGCCGCACGCCAGCGCGAAAATGATCCCTTGATCCTGCACGATTTGGCATGGGCAGCTTATAGCGTAGGAAAAGTGAATGAGGCTCGGGACGTCATGCAAAAAGCCATGACCGCCAATCCCAATCCCTCGCAGGCTGCCGACGCCAAAGAATTTCTAGCGTTGACGGCCCTGGATGAAAATTCGAAGGAACTCATGGCCGCCGAGAACGAGATCCAAAAGGAACTAAGATTGAATCCCGAATATGTTCCTGCGCTCATGGCCCAGGCGGCGCTCGATACACAGCGCCGTGAAACAAAACCGGCAACGGAAATGTACAGCAACATCTTGCGCCGGTTGCCCGATTTCGCGCCCGCGCAGAAACGCCTCGCCACATTGTATGCTCAAGACTCATCCACCGTCGCTGCCGCGTACGACATGGCTACAAAGGCACGCAAAACATTGCCAGAGGATCCCGAGTTGTCGGAGCTGCTTGGGCGACTGAGTTACGAGAAAAAAGAATACCCGCGCGCCATCCAGTTATTACGGGAAAGCGCCCGGAAACGACCGCTCGATGCGGATTCCCTTTTTTGTCTGGGAATGTCTCAGCTTCAAACCAGACAGAAAGCCGAAGCCCAAGGGATCCTTAATCAAGCTTTAGTCGCCGGTCTTCGAGATCCGCAAGCGGCCGAGGCGAAACGTGCGCTAGCAGATCTCCAGCGAGAGTGAACCCACATCCTGGAGGGGGGGCGCGGTCCGGAACTGCGTTACCCCTCCGGCACACCGCCGGTTTAAAATAATGACAACAGGCTGAGCGGTCACTCTTGCTTTGGAATTGCACTCACACAAATAGAAGTCTGGCAGAAAATAAAGCTGCTCTTGAGATCGGGCGGATTTTGCAAAAGCCGAAAAAAACCGCTGCGGACAAAGAATTCGCCGCCCCTGCATCGTGCGTGAGCCGTTGAAATCGCCATACGTAGCCCAATCGTCAGGAATTGGTACGTTTTCCCACTCTGCGTTGTAATCGACTACACTCGTGGTTGTTATGTATCATTACCCTTCGCGGAGCTGGCAGGTCGTCGGAACACTTAACGATTTAGCGCGAGAGGCGGAAACAGATTCACGGAATAGCTCGTCCGGTTAACACGTTAATATTTCGAGGCTTACAGCATTTTCGATGACGTATTCATTTTTTGGCACAAGGCTTGCTTTTCTTTTTGGCAACAACCGTAAATCCTATGAAAATAAACATAATTCCAGCGAACAAACTCGCAATGCTTTCTGCGGCCGTCTGCGCAGTAATGCTTGCTTTCACCAACAATGCCCGTGCAGACGCTACTCTGGGGTTCTTTCCAGATACCCACGTTGTGGGCACTATTACGCCCGCCGCTCCAGCCGATCCTGCGGATGTAGCAACTTATATCAACTTTATGATTACGTTGACCCCTGGGACTTCTGGTACATTCTCTGGCCAGAGCATCGCGCGCTCAACTAATTTGTTCGGCTCCTTGCCCACGGCCTCAGATACGGGATCTGTGAGCGGTACCGGCACGACTGTAGATCTTATGGGTGGTACATTTACATACCTGTTTGCGAAGTACGACGGGCCAAACGATCTTTCTCAAGTTTGGAACATCAGTGGTATAACTGGGACCATCACGATTCCTGGATTTGGCCCTAATGGGTATGGCCTTTCCGGCTGGATCCTCTTTGGCCCAGGCGGTACACCAGGAGTTCCAGACGGTGGCACCACGGTAATGTTGCTCGGCGCCGCCCTCGGTGCGCTTGGCATGGCCCGGCGCTACCTGAAAAGTTAGACCTCTTAGACAGTTTCCCGACACAAGAGTGGCCGTTCCTTCTGGGCGGCCACTTTTGCTTGTCCATTAAAACGAGTGCAACTATTCTTACATTTGTTTTACCTAACCATGCCCTGTTCTAGCCGCCCAGCCTTCAGGCCGTTTTCGCTAACCGTCGGAATCTCTAACAACCGTCGGAATACCTTACGATTATGGTGCTCCGTTTATAGAAACGAGCGAATTTATGGGTAGCCGCAACTATCTGCTTTAGAGTTATCTATAGATATAGTTTACCGATATTTCTATCTTGGCACTGGTCTTGCTCAACTACGATGCAACATGAGACTCACTATGAAAATAAACAACATTGTTCCCCTAAAAAACCTTGCGGTGCTCGCTGCGGCATTTTGCACCGCAACGTTCGCATTTAACCACAACGCCAGTGCTATTCCCCATGCTCTTCCTCCGTCGATCAGCCTTACGATCGGCGACGCCCATGAGCTGGGTTTCGTAAAGTTCGGCATCCCTTCGGGCGACGCTGACAGACAAGCTTATGTCAATCATTTGATTGGCATGGCTCTTGGCACGCAAGACGACGCATTGGGACAGCATTTCACCCGCTCAAACCATGCCTTTAGCCCATTGCCTCAAGCTGTATTGGCTCTTAACGGCCCCGGTATCCAGACAAGCATAAACCTTGGCGCAGGCGGCTTGTATACCTATTTGTTCGCGAAATACGACGGCCCCAATTACGGATCTGAAGTTTGGTACGTCGGAGATCTAAGTGGCATCATCACGATTCCGGCGACAGCTGGCCGGTATGGTCTTTCCGGATGGACGCTCTTTGGCCCAGGCCATCCAGGGGTTCCCGATGGCGGCACTACCGCGATGTTACTCGGCACAGCCCTCGGTGTGCTCGGTATCGCCCGACGTTACATCATGAGCTAGCAAGCCCTCCGATCTCACTAAAAAGCTTATATCGGAAGTGGCCGTTCCTTTGGACGGCCACTTTGCTTGTACACAAAACACATCGATCTGGCTTGGAATCTTCGAAATTACGTCGGGCCCGCCATGTTTGACTGGACCAGTTTGTACCTCTCGGCTTCGGCAGCGTCCAAGGAAACCAACTAGCGACACTCGAATCCTTCCATTCTCGTCGAAAGACGTACTCCCGAAGCGAGCCCCGACAATTGCAGACCGGTTTCTCTATCTGCGTCGCAACCTGCTTTGATTTGAGGTTGCACACCGAAGAAAACGTGCGCGATCAGCCCTACGCTGCGAGCACTTTTGCCGTGGAAACTTCCATTTCCACGGACCGCCCAAGAAAATCGAACAGGACCCGAACCCGTTCTTTCGCAGGGAGCAAGTGTGTAACAACGACCTCCAGTCCTCGAAATGGTCCATCGACGATTTGAACCGATTGGCCAACTTTGATGGAGCAATCAAGAGTCACGATCTCTTCCGAACCCACTCTCGATTGGAGCGCGGTCACAATATTTTCAGGCAAGGTTGCCAGCCGATCGCCAAAATGGACGATCCCTGAAATTCCATGAGAACTCTCTACGGCGCGATGTTGCGTCGAATAGATAAATTTTGCGAATAGATAGCCAGGAAACATGGCCTCTACGAACCAAACCGGACCCCGTTGAGTCATCCTTCGGAAACGCAATCGAGGCGAGAAACACTCGACGCCAAACTGACGCCGGAGGGCGGTCGCGGCCAAATGCTCGCGTTTTGGCTGCGTCTTTAAGCAAAACCATACTGGTTCAAGGAGCAGCGCGAGCGAGGCGGATGACTGGGTCACACTCCGAACTACGGAATTGGCAATTCCAAGTTCCGAAAAATCGTAAAGTTTTCCGTCGAATCCTTGCGGCGTCGCTTCAGGCGAGGGGCAACTGCCCGTCCGAAGGCCGCTGGAAAGCGCCACATCTGCAGCCTATTATGAGACAATCTCGATCAAGGAGCGGTCTAATGTGGCGCTGGACTCAGCGTCTGGCTAAAAATCTGCAAAGAAACCAACCATGATGGTTTCAGGCGATGGCAGAAGTTCGCCCTTAATTATCAGAGATCATTATTGGACACGCGGCGCACTTGTGGCGTCACTTGATTGGCGCGGCAAACATCCCTGCCGAAACAGCGAGGTGATCTTTTCGCATGGTGCGCGATAGAGGGTTCGAACCTCTGACCCCTACCGTGTCAAGGTAGTGCTCTACCACTGAGCTAACCGCGCGATGGGATAGGAAATGATAACTGATCGGGGACTGGAAACGAGTCAAGCCAGATATCGAGACCACGGGGACTCAACAAAATTTTGCGCGCGGAGAAATCGTATCGTTTGTGCCACCACTTCGTGACTGGACAACTTCGATGTGCAAGACGACTGTTCGCGTCTCGTGAGTACCCTGTTTTTCAAGCAGTTTTTGAAACGGCCGTTTCAGATCGCATCGATCGTCCCCAGTTCGAAGGCGCTGGTGGAACGTGTCGCCAGAAAGATGGATTTTAGCCAGCCACGCGTCATTGCCGAGTACGGGCCGGGCGAAGGAGTGCATTCGCGCGAGATTGCGCGACGGATGTGTCCGGATTCAAATCTGCTTCTATTCGAGTTGGATCGAGCGTTCGCGCGCGATCTGGAACGCCAGTTTGCCGGTGACCGGCGTGTGCACGTGATTCATGGCGATGCAGCCTCGTTGCCACACGAACTGAAACGTCACGGTATCGATTCCTGCGACTATATCCTTTCAGGCATTCCGTTCAGCATCCTTAAAATTGAGAAGAAACGCGCGCTCTTGCAAAAAACGTATGACGCGCTGGCAACGGGTGGCAGTTTCATCATCTATCAAGTCACTAACGAATTGAAGCAGCACGCGACCCACTTCGAACACGCCGAATCAGAGTACTTCCTGCAAAACATACCGCCGATGTTCATCACTGTTTTTCAGAAGGCGCCTCCGCTCGATCACCATGAACGTGGGCCGTTGCCTGAGGCTGACTTTAGCGTTGGCGCACACCGTTCGGCATGACGGAGAAGCCGACCCGAACAGAAAAAGATTCGATGGGCGCGATGACGCTACCGGCGTCTGCGCTTCACGGCGCGTCGACTCACCGCGCAGTGCTAAATTTTCCGGTAAGCGGTTACCGGTTTTCACGGCCGTTCATTCGCGCGCTTGGCTTGATCAAATGGGCTGCAGCGCAAGCGAATCACGATCTGGGTCTGCTTGATGCGGAGCGTTCCGCGCTGATCGTGCAGGCTGCTAAAGAAGTTGTTGAAGGAAAACTCGACGACCATTTTCCGCTCGATATTTTCCAGACCGGTTCGGGCACTAGCACAAACACCAACGCGAACGAAGTCATTGCGAATCGATGCGCTCAGCTCGCAGGCAAGCCAATCGGCTCGCGCGAATTGGTGCATCCCAACGATCATGTCAACATGGGCCAGTCCAGCAACGATGTGATCCCATCTGCCATTCATATCAGCGCGGCGGAACAACTAAAGAACTGCCTGATCCCGGCTCTCGCAAAATTGCACGCGGCGCTTGCGGCTAAGGCGAAGGAGTTCTGGAATATCATGAAGATCGGTCGAACCCATTTAATGGATGCGACCCCGGTTCGGCTTGGGCAGGAATTCTCCGGTTATGCGCAACAGATTGCTTATGCCAAAGAACGCGCGCAGAAGTCGATCGAAGCCTTGCGTGAGCTTGCACTCGGCGGGACCGCGGTGGGGACCGGTCTAAATCGTCACGTTGATCTTCCAGAAAAAATGCTGCGGCATTTGGAGCAACATACTGGCATCGCTTTTTACGAGGCGAAGGACCACTTTGAAGCCCAAGGCGGAAAAGACGCGCTCGTTGAAGTGAGCGGTCACTTGAAAACGATTGCGGTCAGTTTGTTTAAGATTGCAAACGACATCCGCTGGCTCGGGAGCGGTCCCCGATGCGGGATCGGCGAAATCCAGCTTCCCGCGACACAACCTGGCAGTTCTATCATGCCGGGCAAGGTGAACCCGGTAATGTGCGAATCAGTGATGATGGTCTGCGCACAAGTGATCGGCAACGACACGACCATTACCTGGGCGGGAGCCAATGGAAACTTCGAGCTCAACGTGATGATGCCGGTGATGGCACATAATCTTCTCGAGTCGATCCGGCTGCTGGCAAATGTGGTCGATGCTTTCTGCGACAAATGTGTTCGAGGCATCGTGGCGAACGAAGAGCGCTGCCGCGAATTGATCGAGCTATCCATGGCGATGGTGACCAGTCTCGCGCCCAAGATCGGCTATGATCGCGCGGCTGAAATCGCGAAAGAAAGCGCAAGAACCGGCCGCACTGTGCGCGAGATCGCTCGCGAGAAAAAAGTCTTGCCCGAAAGAGAACTGGAACGCGCGCTGGATCCAGTCAAAATGACTCAGCCCGGTGGAACTGGCTCGGAGTGATGGAGTCGTGGAGCGTTGAAATAAGTTTAAAAGGTTAAAAGAGTTAAGATAGTTACAACGTGTCGGTGGATCTCTCAGCTGAATCTTGACCTCTCTTTAACTTTGTAACTTTTTAACTTTTACCGGCTCAAGAGTATGGTTGCAAAGCTCGAAGGCCCGCAATTCTCCGGCGGAGCGAACATCGCGATCAAATGCCCCAGCCACACGTATGATCAGACGGTGTCCTTTTATCGTGACACGCTGGGGCTGCCTTTAATCGAGGAAGAAAAAGACGGCTGTATTTTCCAGTTCGGCCCAAACCGGCTCTGGATCGACAAGGTACCAAACCTGAGTCATCCGGACATCTGGCTGGAGCTCGAAACAAACGACAGCGAAGCGGCCGCATCCTTTCTCAAAGTGCATGGTGTAACGCGGCGCGATGAAGTTGAGCAGCTTAGCGAGGACTTCAACGGCTTCTTCATTTCAGCGCCGAACGGTGTGATCCATCTCGTCATCGGCCCCGAATCCTAGCCGATGTAAAGGTTAAGGCCGTTGCAGCGTTACGGTGGGGGCTATCTTCAACGTCTAAGCTTCTAAGGAACAACTTCACCGCTGAGCGCCACGCCAGCGTCCGACCCATGTGCTCCAGCCGTAAAAGCCCAGTGGCTGCAAACAATCCGCCCTGGTCAGCGAATCTACGTCAGCTCGGCTCGGAGTGATCTTGGCATTGGCATCAGCGCCGTAATAATCGTCGATCACCATCCAACACCCGTCAGCAAATCTCTCGCGGTAGCACTCGATGTCGCGCCGCTTGGCTGCGTCGGCGTCAAGAATCAGGAGACCAACTTTTTCTGCACCCAGCATTTCATTGACTGCGAAGATTGTTGTCGGATCAAACGAACGGCCCTTGATAGCAGTGACCAATTCCGATACGCGTTGCCTGGCAAGGTTTCGTTCCAGGTCGCGAAAGATATTGCGCGTGCCGAGCCGCTTGTGTTTAACGCTGCCGCCCGGTTCGATGGCAATGAGCTTCTTCCGCA
>WNGJ01006291.1_pt1 | contig 17753 bp, 17 predicted proteins | sample 5400611 | NCBI WGS metagenome assembly WNGJ01 (sample SAMN13153375, study PRJNA577476) | soil metagenome | isolation source: 40 cm soil or saprolite under Garry oak tree replicate 1 | place: USA:California | collected 2016-06-15 | reverse complement strand
CTACGAGCAGTTCCGTTTCGCCTTCGCCAACGCGGTGGACGAAGACGAAGCCCACGAGCTGTACGAGACGTTTGCGGTGCCCGCTTCTGGCGTGCCACTCTTCCAGGCAGCCACCGCCAACCTCAACCCATGGACGGAAGCCCAGGTCGATACGGAGAACCCCGAGCGTGGACCACTACTGATCATCTCGGGCGAGAAAGACAACACCGCCCCGGTAGCGATCTCCAATGCCTCCTACAAGCAACAGGAGAAGAATCCCGCCGTCACGGAGATCCACGAACTACCCAATCGCGGGCATTCCCTGGTCATCGACCACGGGTGGCGTGAAGTGGCCGAGACCGCGCTCGCCTTCATCGCGCAACAGCTGAAGATCGGCTAGTAGTCGCAGCATGTCGCTCGAACGGCGCGCGAGCTGCGCTGGTTCTTGGATGAGATTGTTGGCGAACGCGATTGGTGACTCACGAGGCCAGCAATCTTCTCCAAGGCCGGTGGCGTGCGTCTCGTGTGCGATGCGTTTGCCGGTCGCGCACCGTGATCGAAGAGCATGGGGGAGAACAACACATCTTCCGCCGCAATACCCTGTTCGGACAGCGACTTCGCATGGAACGATGTGTATTGGCTTCAGTTGTGATCAGCATCGCCTGGCACGCATGCCCGCTCGGATGGCGGGAACTGAGGATGGCATCCGTGATGCTTTGACTAGGTATACCACGGTCGTTAGTGGTGCTTCTTACTTCCTCCCATCGGTCGAGGCACTCCAGAAGTTTGCCTCCGCAGACGACTAACGAACTGGGGCTGGGCCACTCCATTCAGGGTTCTGAGTGACATCAGGAAAGCGGGAGTGGCCTGCGCATCCTGGTGAAGCGCTGGAGTGAGTGCAAAACATGTTTGCTGAATGATTGGCCCCAGTGCAGCCGCCTCTTCTGGAGTAAGATCGGCAAGCTATTTGCATGCCTCTGCAAAATGAGCAAGAGATTCCCTGGCACGAACGGCCCACGACAAGATGTTCTCCACTGTGATGGACGCGCCAGGATGATGGGATCGTTGGAGCACGAAGAACATTTTTGATGAGTTTATTTCATGTTGAACAGGGACGTTTTCAAACCGACCTGCGTACTTTTTCTACGCTAAGAAGAGAATTCGCGTTCATTCCACGATGATAGTAGATGTCACAAGCACCTCGCGGACACCCTCCAACCGGGGGCACCGGCAATTGTGAGTATTGCGTTTGGTCTGTTCGATTACCGCCAGGGTACCCGTGAGCAGGTGTGGATCGCTGGCGGCATCGGCATCACTCCGTTTCGGAGCTGGATACGCGCGTTCCCCACAGAGCAGCAGCTGGAGTTCGACATCGACCTGTACTACACCGTGCGTAGCGAAGACGAGGCGCTGTTCCTCGACGAGATCAGGACGGCGGCCACACAGCACCCATCCTTCCGGCCCCACATCAGCTACTCCCAACGCGACGGATCCCTCACCATGGAACACATCGTAGAGACCAGCGGTGGTGGTACCATCGTCGCCAAGCATGTCTACATGTGCGGCCCGAGTGGGATGACGGAGAGTTTCCAGCACTCACTGCGCAAGCTCGGTGTGCCGCCCATGCACATCCACTTTGAGCATTTCACCTTCCGCTAGAGCGCTTACGCGTACGTTTTAACCATGATGAGGAAAACGAAAATGTAGGGAGTTCCGATGCGGAGACGCGATGGCAAGGCTGAGGAGTGTATATATAGTAGGGCTGAGAGGACTCGAACCTCCGACACACGGTTTAGGAAACCGTTGCTCTATCCACTGAGCTACAGCCCCGGCAACCAAATGATATCACAGTCGTCAACAAATCTGGCGGCCTAAATCTCAAATTCCTTTGCCCAACGAATACCTTTTTCCTGATTGTTTCGGGATTTCGTAAGGCGCAGCCTTGCACCTGCTATTGGAACGGCATCAACAGGGACGAGATAACACTTACCTGTGTCCGAACTGTACACCCCGAAGTACTCCACTGGAGTGTTTTCAGAGTCAGTTTTAGTCATTGCCTATCTCCTTATAGAGGGAGGACCAGGATTTTCATCCTCTCCCAATCCCAGTCGACGACCTGCCCAAAGCGGTTGAGAACCCAACACAGCTTGATCCCGATGCTCCACCTCCCTTTCTCTTTGGACTTTTTGCCAAATTGGTGCGGGCTGCGCCCTTCCCGAATGGGAAACAGCAACTCGATCGGAGAGCTGTCAATCAAAAGGCAAAAAGCTGGGATCGGCCAGGAACCGCTCGTTCTGCGCCCTGGTGGGTTACCAGCAGCCGTTGCAAGCGGGTGCGATCGGGCAAACCGGCAAACAAGGCGTCATAGTCTCGCTTGAGCCAGCGATAAAAGGCACGAAAGTGACCTCCTTTCAGCGCGAACAGCAAGCCAATCGTGACCAACTCGCTTGGGTACAGTTTGGCTTGCGTTTAGCGGAAACGATTCCGACTTTTTTTCGCCCCGGCAAGCCTTAGCGGGGAAACGTGTACGAAAAAATGTTATGACCCCAACAAAGCAAGGGTGTATCTTTTTGATCCTCACGTTCGTGTAGAGACTGATAGCTATTTCTCTCGTTATGAGAGTAATTGGGGAAGGAGGATTCATGTCATCCGATGACCCCCAGACAAACGCTTCGGGGCCGCTGGAGGAGCCAGCACCCTCCAAGCAGGGAAGACCGCTCACGCGCGGCATGCGTCCTCTGATCTACGAATTGTTCGTGCTTGGCGAACTCATGGTCCAGCCGATGTCCGGTTCGTTTCTCCATGAGACGGCCCGGCGCATCCTGGGACCGTTTCGTCCCTTGAGTTGGGGGATCATCTCTCCCCTGCTTCGCCGGTTGGAGCAGCAGGGGCTGGTGACTGCAGCCAACGAACAGCGGCGGCCAGGCTTGCCACCTCCGGGACGTGGTCAGCCACCACGCAGCTATGCGATTACCCCGGCCGGTCGGGAGCGCTTCTTGAGCTTGCTCCTCACGCCAGGCGCATATAGCCGAGACACGCCTGAGGAGTTTGTCATCAAGTTGACCAAGTTTCAGTTTCTGACCCCGGCGCAACGGGTGACGGTCCTCGAGTGGTATCGCAGCTACCAGGACATCCTGCGCAGCTCCTATCAAGAGGCTCGTGACTATGTGCGTCACAACCCGGAGATTACAGATGGAGAGCGTGCCTGGATCATGCGCTCCATCGATTACCGACTGCACCGGGCGCAGGCTGAACGCTCCTGGCTCGACCAACAGATCGCTGGAGAGCAAGATGCAGGCCGCCGGTGACCGCTTTCTTTAGAAGAGATCATCTACCCGACACACAGAAAAGAGAACGGGCATCCAGAACTGGTGCTGACCATCAGCCAGCCCCTCTTGCCCTCGAAGGAGAAGAACACACAAGGAGGAAGATCATGAGCATCTATCCCGTCGTCCTGTTTTTGCATGTCATCGGAGCCATCGGCTACTGTCTCGGCATGGGTATCTTGCTCTTCATGCTGCTGACCCCTGGTGAAAGGGGCTGAAAAAATCTTCACATATAAGGAGGTATGGCTGTATGAAACTGGGATTGCATCTCTACGATTTTTCCTGGCCACAAGGCGCGAGTCAGCTTGGCCCGACGTTGGTCCGCATCGCGCAGGCCGCCGAGGCCGCCGGATTTGACCGCATCAGCACCGTGGACCATGTGTGGCAAAGCCACTATCTGGGCGGGCCAGAACACGAGGTTCCCTCGTGCTATCCCACCCTGACGTACCTGGCTGCCCACACCAGTCGGATCAAGCTGCTCGCCCTGGCGACGGCAAGCCCTTACTGGCACCCTGTTTTACTCGCCAAGACGGTCACGACCCTGGATGTGCTTTCTGGCGGTCGTGCCTGGCTTGGCATTGGCGCTGGCGATTACGAAGAGGAGGCGCGTGGGTCGGGACTGCCCTTTCCTCCACTCAAAGAGCGCTACGAGCGGCTGGAGGAGATGCTCCAGATCTGCTTGCGCATGTGGCAAGGCGAACAGGGCGACGAGCGTCCGTTCGAGGGGAGACACTACCGCATCGAGCGTCCACTCAACCTGCCGCAGAGCCTCACACGTCCGCGTCCGCCGATTCTGATTGCCGGCAGCGGCGAGCAAAAGACCTTGCGCCTGGTCGCCCGCTACGCCGATGCCTGCAATCTGCGTCCTGGCCCGCAGATCCCGCAGAAGCTGGAGGTGCTGCGCCAGCATTGTGAGGCTGAGGGCCGGGATTACGACGCGATTGAGAAGACGTGTGCGTTCGCCTTCGACGTGGGCGAGGATGGTTCCAAAGTGAGCGAACTGATCGGGCAACTGCGCTGGCTCGCCTCAATGGGAATTCAGACGGTCCTGGGTGCGGTCCCGCAGGTGTATCGAATCGAGCCATTAGAGATCATCGGCCGTGAGGCCATTCCCGCTGTCGCGGATCTCTAAACATACCAGATCGGAGTTGGCAGAGACTCGCTAACATTTGACTCAGAAAGAAAAAGAAGAGGAGTCTTCCATGGAAGCTATCACCCATCGATACGTGCAGACCAACGGCATTGCTCTGCATCTTGCTGAGGCAGGAAAGGGTCCCCTGGTCATCTTGCTGCATGGGTTTCCTGAAGTGTGGTACTCGTGGCGCCATCAACTTCCCGCTCTGGCTGCCGCAGGCTATCACGCGGTCGCCCCTGATCTGCGAGGCTACGGCGAAACGGATGCTCCACAGGCCATCGAAAGCTACAGCATGCTCACCATGACGGCCGACATCGCGGGATTACTGGATGCCATGCAAGCAGAGACAGCGGTGCTCGTCGGTCATGACTGGGGCGCTGAAATCGCTTGGCGCTGCGCGCAGCTCTATCCGCGACGCATCGCAGCAGTGGTAGCCCTCTCCGTTCCTTACTCGCCACGCCCGATGATCCCCACACAGAGGATGAAGCGGGCATCTGGCAATGTCTTTAATCTCGCGCTGTACGCTCAAGAGCTGGGGGTCGCGGAAGCTGAGCTGGAAGCGGACGTTCGCCGCACGCTGCGCCTCTTCCTGTACGCGTACTCTGGCGACGCCCCACCCGACTTGATGCCCGCGCTCTTTATGGCCAAGCCTGCAAGCGCGCGCGCCCTGGACGGGATGCCAGAACCTCCGGCGCTTCCGGTTTGGCTCACCGAAGCTGATCTTGACTACTACACCCAGGCTTTCGTGCGCACCGGGTTCAGAGGCGCTCGTGGAGCAGCCAGTGCTTTTCATGGGCGGAGAACTCGATAGCGCCGTGCGCTTCGGCAACATCGAGGCGATGCGAGCCGCTTTGCCGAAGCTGCGCAAGCTCGTGCTCCTGCCAGGCTGCGGGCACTGGGAACAGCAAGAGCGCCCGAGTGAGGTCAACGCCGAGCTGATCGACTTCCTGCGAGAGGTATTCCCACCCCGAAGTGGGTGACATGTCCTTGCCCTGCACAGTCGTCGCTGTGACACACGAAGCGGTCTCAGCGCCTCTGGCTCTGCCAGCTCAACACAATGGCTAGCAGGACAACTTGAACCACACAGTACAACAAGCTTGCTCGTGAAGAGACCATCCACGAGCGAAAGAAAGGCATGAGACGATGAACCGAGAACAGACGGAACAAGAAGTAACACAGCTTGCAGACACCTGGGCCACTGCCGAGTTGCAGGGCGATACTACTTTCCTTGAGAAGCTCCTGGCGGAGGACTTCATCGGGGTCGGGCCGCTGGGCTTCCTGCTAACCAAGCAGGAGTGGCTCGCGCGGCATGAGAGCGGTGACATGAAGTACACCGCTCACACCCTGGATGAGGTCAGGGTGCGCGCCTACAACGAGGCCGCCATCGTGATTGGCCGTCTCATCCAGCAAGCGGCCTATCGTGGCAACCCTATCAACGCGCAGTTGCGCACCTCGCTGGTGTTTGTCCGCCAACACGGGCAATGGCAACTGGCCGGTCTCCACTTCTGTAATATTGGCCAGCCCCCGCCTTTCACGCGATCCTAGGAGGAGAACCCCTGATGGGCCTCTGGTCGAGTCGCCTGCGGCTGGTCGGAGTTCACAGAGGCCCACACACGGGTACTTCCAGGGAAGCGGCGCGGGCTCAGACCAGGTGATGCTCGATCGCGTAGCGGGTGGCGGCACTGCGCGACGTGACGCCGATCTTGCTATAAATGGAGGTCAGATGGGTGTTGACCGTCCGCGGACTGATGACCAGGCGCTCTGCCATCTGTGCGTTGGTCAATCCCTGCGCGGCCAGGCGCAAGACCTCTTCTTCGCGGGTCGTCAAGCCGGCAAGCGAGAGGGGAGATGCCGCGGATGAAGGGGTTGAGGACACCTCCTGGGGAAGGAGCGTCTCGGAGGTGGCTTCTCTGCCCAGGGCAAGGATCTCCTCCAGCGTCATGTCCCTTCCCTGCGCCATAGCTTCCGCAAAGGGCTTCTCACCAAGCTGCGCGCGGCTCTCTCGCTCGGCACGTTCATGGACCTCCTGTTCGACGGGTGGCCTGGGAATACCAAGCAACTCTCGTTGTGCGAGGGCCGCGCCCCAGAGCTGGGCCGCTCGTACTGGCTCCCCCATCCTGAGCAGCGCGAGTCCCCATCCTTCCAGGGCTCTGGGCAGGATTTGCCGCGAGTCGATTGCTCGTAAGAGGGCGACGCTCTGCTGGCAGAGGCGAGAGGCGTTGAGGGGATCTTCCTGGAGCAGACTGACGCGTGCCAGCCCGAGGAGGATCTCGGCAGTCAGCGAGCGATCCCCGGTCTCCTGCACAATCGAGAGGCCCTGCTCAAATCTGGCCCGCGCCTGGGCGGCTTCGTCCCGCTTCAGGTGGAGGTGTCCCAGGATATTGAGAAGATTGGCACTCCGCTTTTGACCTTCTATCTCTCGCCACCCCTCCAGACACTGCTCCGCAAGCGCTGTGGCTCGTGCGAGATCCTGGTTTGAAAGCCAGAGGAGTTGGGCAAGCCAGGTGAGTGACCAGAGGGCATCGGAGTCTTCCGCCGCCTGGTAGAACCTGAGACTCTCCTCTAGCAGCGCTTGCCCCTGATGGTATTCGCCCTGGAGCATGGACGCCCGCGCTGAAAGGATCAGGGCATAGGCTCTCCAGGAGTACTCCCCCACTTCCTGACAGAGCATAATCACCTCTGCGACCCGCGTACGGACCGTCTCATACTCACAGCGTATTAACGCAAGCCTGGCAAAACCCAGGAGACAATGGGCTTTGCCTCTTTTGTCCCCCAACGACTCATAAAGGGCCAGGCCTTCTGAAAGGTGTGCCTCGGCTGAGGCATATTCATCCTGCAACATCTCCAGGTCTGCGAGCTGAGAGAGCGCCTCGGCCCGCAGCACTGACCCTCCGCCTGCTCGGTTTTCCAGCGCGAGCTCAAAGAATGTGTGCGCCTCCCGGAAATATCCTCGTCTCTCCCAGAAAGGGGTCAAAGCCACGCACAGCCTCAGCGCTTGCTCTCCTGCCATCTGCCCTGCCTGTCCTTCGCGCTGCGTGCCTTCTAATAGAAAGGAGAGGGCGGCGCGCAGGTTGTCGCGCTCCTGCTCCAGGCGATCATGCCATTGCTTCTGTTTGACGGCATCACGAACCGGGAGGGATTGCTGTGCTAGCCAGAGATAGTAGGCGGCATGGGCCTCTCTGGTGACTTCGGTCTCGCCAGCTTGCTCCAGGCATTCCAGGCCAAACTCGCGCAGCAACTGCAACATCCGAAAGCGAGGGGGATCCTCCTCACCCTCCAGGGGCCACAACAGGCTCTTGTCGACAAGCGCGAGCATCCCTTCCAGGAGCGAAAACGGCAGGGGACTTGCCGCGCTACAGACACGGGAAGCTGCCTGGATATCACAGCTTCCCACAAATACAGCCAGGCGTTGAAACACCTGCTGCTCTGGCTGGGGTAAGAGCTGGTAACTCCAGGCGATGGCTCCCCGCAAGGTCTGCTGGCGGGCAGGCAAGTCGCGTGCCCCCTGGGAGAGGAGAGCAAGCGCAGAGTCTAACTGGGTCAGCAACTGGGACGGCGAGAAGTACCTGGTACGCGCGGCCGCCAGTTCGATGGCCAGAGGCAGTCCATCCAACCGGGCGCAGATCGCCGTGACGGCCGCTGCGTTAGCCGCGGTCAACTGGAAGTCGGCGCGGACGGCCTGCGCTCGTGCCACAAAGAGCGCGACCGCCTCGTACTGCGCGAGGTGCGCTGGATCGAGGGAGCGTGGGGAGCGCGGGACGGAGAGTGGAGAAACGACCACCTCCCATTCCGCCTGCAGATGCAGCACAACCCTGCTTGTGACCAGGACCTTGAGGCTGGGACAGGCCGAGAGCAGCGCGGCCACGTCAGAGCCAGCTTCGACCACTTGCTCGAAGTTGTCCAGCAGCAGTAGCAGGCGTTTCTCCTGGAGCGTCTCTTCTAGCGAGGCAAGCGGGGGAAGTGGGGCAGGCTCGCGAACTGAGAGGGTGTGCAGAATGGCCGGGATAACCTGCTGCGGCTGCGTCACCGGGGAGAGCGAAACAAAAAAGACGCCGTCGGGGAACTGTTCGGAAAGCTCAGCGCCCACGCGCAAGCCCAGACGCGTCTTCCCCACGCCCGCTGGCCCGGTCAGGGTCAGCAGCCGTACCTCCTCGCGCAGCAGCAGGTCGCGGAGCCGGGCTATCTCCTGCTCACGACCGATAAAAGTGGTTGGCTGCAAGGGGAGATGGTTGGGATGGTGTTCCAGGGTCTTAAGCGCGGGAAAATCGGTTGGAAGCTCGTCAATGAGCAGTTGAAACAGGTGGATGGGATGAGAGAGGTCTTTGAGGCGGTGGACTCCCAGATCCTGGAGGCGCACCCCCGCGGGCAGATGAGGCTCCACGAGAGTGGCAACCGTCTGCGAGAGCAGCACCTGCCCCCCATGCCCGGCGCTCATAATGCGCGCGGCTTGATGCACATCAACCCCGATGTAGCCTTCAGCACTCTGTTGAGGTTCGCCCGTATGCAGCCCGATGCGCACGCGTACGACACTTCCCTGGGGCCAGGCATGGAGGAAGAAAGAGCGCTGCATAGCAACAGCAGCAGAGACCGCGTCGGTAGCGCGGGCAAAAATCAGAAAGAACGCGTCTCCCTGGGTATCGACCTCGTGACCGTCGAAGGCGGCGCAGGCTGTTCGCAGCAGCTGGCGATAGTCTGCCAGGATCTGCTTGTATGGCTCTTCTCCTGCCTGTTGGAGCAGGCGCGTGGACCCTTCCAGGTCAGCGAAGAGGAGCGTGGTGGTCCCCACGGGAACCTGGTGCATCGAAAACTCCCCTTGTGCTTACGTATCTGGCAGCTCTTCAATCTATCATAGCATCTTTTCTACGCCTTCACCATGCTGGGATCGGTATGACAAGTCGTTTCACCCGGTCGCGCCATTCCCGTGGTGGGTCCGTCGCGGGAGTGGCGCTCCTGGGAACCGTGACCTGTCTCAGTCCTCAAGCCAGCGTCCGATGGTCTCTTTGCTCGGATGAATGGTGACCATGAGCAGTATGCCCTCACCGGAATTGACGAACTTGTGGGGAACCTCGGCCGGCCCGATCAGGACGTGCCCCCCCTCCACTTCTAGGGTGTCCTCCCCGACGGTGAAGGTGGCGTGACCCTCCTGGACCACAAAGATCTCTGGATAGGGGTGGACATGCAGCCGGGGACCTTCGCCAGGTTTCGCCTGCATCCAGAAAAACGAAATGGGAATGCCTCCATAGTCGCCTCCCTGAAACAGATTTTCATTACGAAGCTGCTCTTTGAGAATGATGGTTGCCATGTGCTTTCTCCTTCTTCACTAGTCAGATGGTATGGAACGATGACAGGGAGATTCTTGCTGGCTATCCTGGCGGCCTCCCTGCCCTCTCTGTCAGGTCAGCCAGGCTCCGCCGATCTCGTAAGTCAGGCCCTCTGAGGGTGATGCTCAACTCTCAAGCCATTGGGTGATGACCTGCGGGCTGGGGTGAATAGTGATCTGCCTGAGCAGCCCCTCACCGGAATTGAGAAACGTGTGAGGCACATGAGCTGGCGCGATCACGATCTGTCCGCCATCTACCTCGAGGGTGTCCTCCCCGACGGTGAAGGTGGCGTGACCCTCCTGGACCACAAAGATCTCTGGATAGGGGTGGGCGTGCAGCCGCGGACCTTCGCCAGGGGGAGTCTGCACCCAGAAAAACGAAATGGGCAGATCTTGCTGCTCCCTTCCCTGGAACAGATAGGTGCTGTTTTTGCTGCGGAGCTGCTCTCTAGAAATCATGTATGGCATAGGTTCTCTCCTCTTCGATGCTCAGACGCGCTCGTGTCTCCCCCATCGACAAGCCTACGCTCGTCTCTCACAGGAGTAGCCACGCTCGTGCTCATGAGGGGAGTATAGCCTGGGCGGGCCGCTGCTACATCGGGCGATGAACGTATTCTTGTGACGTATTTCTGCCCAGGCCTGCGGCAGAAGAGACCTGCGTAAAAGTACGTACCTTGGATGCAAGCCAGGCTCATCAGAGGCCGTCGCTCCTGCTTGCTCCTCATCCATTGTGGGCCGCCATCAGCCTCTGGCGAGACGACCTGAGTGAGACGATATCTCTCGAAAGGCGTACACGTCAGCAATGGCGTTCTCTTCCGCTCTGTACGGTTATCGCCGCGTCCTTTTGGGTCCCTCCAGCGAATCTCCTTCTCCAGTTGCTCCCGCTCCCAGGCAGCCTACGCGACGGGCGACTTCAGCGCAGGACTAATGGTGACTTTGATCAAGTCGGCAGCCTTCTCCCCGATCATGATCGTCGCGGCATTGGTATTCCGTTCACACTTGCTTCCCCACAGAATTGTCACAATTTTTCACCATCCGCCCATTTCATGAGCACATGTACAGGTGTGTCGTCCTCGGCCCTCTTCCCAGCGCAGAAAAGGCTCGCTGATTTCCGACAGAGCATGGTCAAAAAACGACAACCCCGCGTTCTCACGTTGACAATCACTTGACGGAAAGAGCGAAAAAAGCGAGCGGGAACGAGCTATTCCCCACCGGCTGCACCTCACCCTCTTTGGTGCTAGTATAAGCAGGAAGCGTCATGAACAGCGCCATGAGCAGCGTCATGAACAGCATCATGGGCCGTGGCCCCAAAGGCTGACCCACCCATGTATGAGAACGCGTCTGGCAGCAAGACTGCCGACCTCGGCCCCCATCCGATCAGCTCAGCTTTCCCTCTGGTTGGCGTGAGGAACTGCTCTCGCTGCCTTCTGCAAACGTGAGAGCAATGCAGGACGCTCTCACGCCAGTTCGACTTCTGAGATAAAACTGGTTGCGCAACCCGTGGGTCCATTTAATCAGGCGAGGTTTGTTCTGGTACACGCTCGGAGGGGGGTACACTGGGTATGCCGCGTTCCTGGTCATAACCGACCTCGACCACCTGATCAGTACGCAGGTGTACGCGTCTTTGGCCAGGTGGGGGCTCGGTCACAAATGGGCCGCGTTTAGTAGTCGGCCATGGCGGAAGGGGGGGTATCTTTGGCTCGTTCTGTATTTTTTCTAACTGTGTCTCTTTTTCTTGCTCCATGTAGCTACACCTCCGTTTTTGCTTATTGTACCACGCATCGCGAAGCTAAGGCACGGAGACACTGCATGCACCCTGCTTCTTTTCACCTCACGCAAATTCTGCTATGCTATGTACGACAAGCGCTATTTCCGTTTTTTGTATGACACGAAGAATTTGTATGTGTAAAGCCAGAAAGAAAAACGAATATACCTTTGCTACTTGGGGGAAATGAAAATGATCGATCTATCTGACCCCACATTAAAGGAGCGCCTGCGGCGTCGGACGGCGGAGGGCCGTTACGAGATAAGCGAGATTGAGCTGGTGCTGAATATACGAGCCCTACGTGCACAGGCTGATAGCCAGGGAGTTCGCATGCTCTCCGAGGTGCTGTTAGAACGTAGTGCGTCCGAGTTTCAGCACCACACCTGGGGGCTGCGTCAGCGGCCGGAATTGCGTGAGGAAGCCATCGCCAATATGAGTGAACACCTGCTGCGCGAAGCTATGAACCCTAAAGAAGTATTTATGACACAAAATTTTATTCACTACGTGCGCTGCCTGTGCGTCGATGAATTCAACCGCATCTTACGCCAGGAGGGGTTGCGCTACCAGCGAGACGACGAGGGACGACCTTCGGGACGACCTCATCATGTGCCACGCGCATTAATTGAGCCCTTGCAGCCTATGCCTATAGATAGCGATGTCCTACCTACCGCAGATGTAGCAGATCCCCAGGATCAATACGAACGGTTGCATGCTTACGAGGAGAGTCAACGTATTCTGACCTTTTTATCTGATCCACTGGATCGCAAGATTATGGTGCTGCGCGCTATCGAGGGTATGAAATGGGATGATATCGCGGTTGTATGCAAGCGTACAGAACGCACTGTTCGCCTGCGCTATGAACGAGCACGCAGTTACCTCCAAGAGCGTATCAGAAGGGACCAGGCGAATTATGAACACATACCACAACAACATTGATGGTGAGAAGGAAAGGGATAGAGAGATATGGATAATGACAAATTACTACAAATAAAGATGGCCTGGATAGCCGCCGAAGAAGCGGGAGATAAGCAAGCACAATTTGCCCTCCTACGTGACCATCCCAATGCGCAAGACGCCTTAACTGATTTTGTAGCCGCGTACCGTATTACTGAACCGGGCGTGCAAGAGACACAACAGGCCGAGCTGCTGCCACTGACACAGCGCGCATATGCAACTGCGCTGGAAAGGGTCTTTGGGGCCACGCTCGCGGCTGCTGATTTGCGCGAACTACGCACACAGAAGAAGCTGAGCCTGGCAGAAGCTGCACGGGGGCTACACCTGGGTGTTGATGTGTGGAAAAAATTCGAGGATGGCGTGATCGAACTGCTCAGCCTGAGCGAACAGCAACTGGCACGCCTGGCGCACTTTTTCCAGGTCGGCACCGAGCAGTTTGGCACTTTGCTGAATAACAGTCAGCCAACCTTTACGCTCAACCGCCGTCAAACAGCTCAGGCGGCGCGCAGCGGCCAAAATAAATCAAAGAAACAGAGCTTTGCCGAGGCAATTGAGAAAAGCTCGATGTCAAAGCAGGAGAAACAGGAGTGGCTGGCGGATTAATTATCGCCTCTCGTGGCATATCCCACATACGCTATGCTTTTAAACCAGCCTGGACCCATCTTAAAGCGGCCCTTGACGAAACCGCGAGGCATGAAGCCCGTCAGCTCGCGCACGTGTAAACCGCTCACTGTAAGTAGGCCCTGGAGTTCAATCGGTTTGATAAAGCCGTGATAATTATGAATGCCAGGCTTTAAGCCGCCGCTGGGAAAGTTTTCACCGTACCAGATCAGCACTGCCCGTGCCATCAGCGTGCGGTTGATAGTATCAAAGACGAAGACCCCCCCCGGCGCAAGGACACGCGCAATTTCCTTGATTGTGGCCGGCAGGTCGCGAACATGCTCCAGCACATCAAGGCAGACGATTACCGAGAAACTGCCGTCCGCGTATGGTAATGACTCCGCATAGCCTCGTTGATAGTAAATGTTGTGACCCAGCCCATGCTCCTGGGCATGTGCACGAGCCGTAGCCAGTGCGCCCAGAGAGGGCTCTATTCCCACCATTATTGCCCCGCGCTGCGCGAGTTGCTCACAGATCAGACCTCCGCCACTCCCCACTTCTAAAATCTCCTGTTGCGCAAGCGCCCCCTTTCCAGACACCCTGCTGATGCAGGACTGGATGTAATCACAGCGATCAACGGTCATCTGGTAGAGAAAACAACCTTCATCCCACCAATCAAATGAGGAGAAAATCTCTTCCTGTGGCAGTTTACGTTTCAGCACATCAGCCTCCTTGCTGTGATATATGTATAGTTACCTACCATTATAGCAGCTTGCTGCACCAATAGGCACGATTGGATTAGAATAGATGTCGATGCAACCTATGATTGTTCAAATACGTCTTTATAAGTATGAAGCTAGACAATAGCCTGATCTACTAGCACGGCTGTTGCAAGATCGGGAAGACGACGCGTGCGTGTGGGAGTGCAGAGGGCGCCAGCCCTTTGCCGGAGCGCGAGGTGTCCTCGCTTCATCCTTGCTGCCCGCCGCCGCAGGACTCTGCTGGCGAATGCGATTCCGAGGCGAAGTCACAGCCAGGACAGGGGCAAGCCCTGTCCCTACTATACGACGGCTCGGCAGGCCCGCCCGTCGTATAGCAGGGGTACCCCTCGCGGGTACCCTGGCACGCTTCCCACTGTCATTCGCCAGCAAAGTCCGCTGGCGGCAAAAAGGGAGTTTGCAACAGCCCTGATTTGCCAGGTTCTGAGAAGAAATCAAGGGATAAAACGTGTTATAATAGGGGATATCGCAGTTGAATGGCGGTGAGAGGATAAATTTATTATGGCAATGTTCGAAAGCTTATCGAAACGACTTGAAGGGGTATTTACAAATCTTAGTGGTAAGGGCAAACTGACCGAAGCAGATGTCGATGAGGCTATGCGTGAAGTACGGCTTGCGATGCTGGAAGCCGATGTCAGCCTCAAGCTAGTGCGTCAATTTGTCGAACGTGTTAGAGCGAAGGCGGTTGGCGCTGATATACTGGGTAGTTTCTCGCCGGCGCAACAGGTGCTCCAGATCGTCAATGAAGAATTGGTAGAGATGCTTGGCGGGACTGATAACAAGAATCAGCTCGACCTGGGTGGAGCGCCTCCAAATGTGATTATGCTGGTAGGGCTGCAAGGTTCGGGCAAAACGACTACTGCCGCCAAGCTTGGCAACTACCTGCGCAAGCAGGGTCAACGCCCGTTGCTTGTCGCTGCCGATGTGTATCGTCCCGCGGCCGTCCACCAACTTCAAACACTGGGCAAGCAGGTCGGCATCCCGGTGTATGCCGAGCCGCCAGGAGCCAATCCGGTGGACATCAGCGTGCATTCGCTGGCATATGCGCGTGACCAGGCAGCCACTGTAGTCATTCTTGATACAGCAGGCCGTCTCAACATCGACGAGCGCATGATGCAGGAAGTCACCACTATTCGCAATCGCGTCCACCCACGCGAGGTATTGCTGGTGGCTGACGCTATGACCGGTCAGGAAGCGGTACGTGTGGCGGATGATTTCAATAAGGCAGTCTCGTTGACAGGCTTGATTTTAACCAAGATGGAGGGTGATGCAAGGGGCGGCGCAGCGCTCTCGATCCGCTCGGTAACGGGTGTACCGATCAAATTCATGGGCGTGGGCGAAAAAACTGATGCATTGGAACCTTTTTATCCAGATCGCCTGGCATCGCGTATCCTGGGTATGGGAGACGTGCTTTCTCTAATCGAACGTGCGCAGGAAGCAATCGACGAGGAAGAGGCGTTGAAAGCCCAGGCCAAGCTGCAAGAGGGCAAATTTGACCTGGAAGATTTTCTCAATGCTATGCGCCAGTTGAAACGCATGGGACCATTGCGCCAGGTGATGGAGATGATGCCCGGTTTCAACAAATTGGCAGATACGCCGGATATGGAAGAGGCCCTTGAAGGGGACCAACTCAAACATATCGAGGCAATTATCCTTTCAATGACCTTAGAGGAAAGACACAATCCCGAGATTCTCAATGGAAGCCGGCGTAAACGTATCGCTCGTGGCAGTGGTACCACTCCTCAGGATGTGAACCAGTTACTCGGACAATTCAACGAGATGCGCACGATGATACGCCAGGTCAGCAGCGGTAAAGGTCCCTGGGCTAAGCTGGCCCGGCAGTACGGAGGAGACGCGGGCGTCCCTGGCATGCCTGCTGCTCCTGCTCTGCCAAGGCCGGCCGGGCATGGCCACAGTGGGGGTAAGAAAACGGGTAAGGCCGCTCGTAAAGAGAAACGTAAACAGAAAGCACGCAGTGGACGGAGGTAGCCCAGTATGCGCACAAGACATTCCATCCATATTTCTCAGTCAATACTTGGAGGAGTATTGATCGGCATGATGCTGCTTGTCACCGCCTGTGGTGGCAGTCCACAATCACAGCAGCAGGCAAGCCAGAATAAGGCTAAACTCGATCAAACGATCCAACACGCCAAAGCAATCGGCGTACCCGGCTCGGCCCTGCAACCTATCCTTAAGCAGGAACAACAACTGAGCAGTACAGGTGCGCCATTTTCGCCATTTAATGATCAGACCGATACAAACTATTATACTAATCTCGCCACCCGTTACCAGCAGCTGGAGGTACAGGCTGAGGGGGTGATTAGTAATATCACCGATCAATACAGCACACAGGCCGAGCAGGATATGCATAACTTCCAATCGGCCCTCTCGGCACAGCGTTTAAGAAAAACCGGCAATACGCAAGCCTTTGTACAGCTCTATAACACAGATACTTCTCTCTTAGCTAGCGCGCAATATCCTAAAGATTACGCGGCTATCAGCAATGACGCACGCAAGCAGACCGGGGCATTGGCCTCATTGAGTACGACCTACACTCAGCTCACCACCTTTGGGAATACTATTAACCAGATGAAGGCGGCCCGGCTGGATGTCACCGCCATGCAGTCCCAATATCAGAGCGACCTGGAAACTCTGAACAAGGCTACAATATCCCTCGATTTCCAGAATCTCTATACGCTCATCAATGTGCAATACCAGGAAGCAGTAGTTAATTCAATTCAAGCGCTGCCGTTTGTGAGTACGGCTAAACTGGCTCAGTTCCAATCACAGTTGAAACTGTTGAAAACCTATGGGATGGATCCCAGCAACTACACGAGTCTTTATCATACTGACCAGGCGGCGATGAAAAAGGCTACCAGCATCCATGATTACCTGCGCGTCTCCCAAAAGATCGATACGGACATGGCATCGATGCACGATGACCTGGTGCAAGGTGAATCCAGCTACCTGGTCGGTGAACTCGACCGGGAATCCAATGCATGGGGGAATGCGCACCTCTACCATGATAATTTCGATGGCAACAACTATAGCTACACTGCCGGTTATTGGTTGTCAGGTATCGGGTACTGGTTTAACAGGGAGCTTGGTTGGACCACCCTGCCATCCGACTTCCAGGCGGTGGTTGACGAGGAGAATAACGAATTCTTCAACCTGCACATGCTGGAACAGGACTATTCTGACCACACGCCTTACAACCAGGTGCACGCCACCGACCGGGAAATGATGCAGCACTACCCCAGCCTCCAGCATGGGACGGTACTGATGATTTCGCAAGTTGAACAGGTCCTGCGCTTCTACAACGACGGCAAGCTGATCCGGGCTTTCTACGTAACAACCGGGCGCAATGAAAAGCCCGCACTGCCAGGAGTCTGGACTGTGCAGAATCGACAAGCACCGACCGAGTTCAAATCGTCTGATCCGCCGGGTTCGCCATTCTGGTATCCACCGACGCCTATTAATTATGCGATCCTATACCACTGGGGCGGCTTCTTTGTTCACGATGCCTGGTGGCGTATAAAATTTGGCCCTGGCACGGAGTTCCCCCACTATGATGGCTACGGGGATCCGGCGTTCGCGAACAACGGCAGTCATGGCTGTGTCAACATGCAGGAGAACGACGCGGCCTGGGTGTATGCCAATACAGACTGGAACACGCAGATCGCGATGTACTAAGTACAGCATCAACTAACTTTTGCGATAACAAAAAGCTGAACTTGTTCCACGAATAGTCACATGAGAGACATGAGTCATCCCAGACTTTAGGGATGGGCTTGTGAAGGAAGCGGGCATTTCTTGCACAACAGTGGAGAAATGCCCGCTTCGGTCAGTCGCGGGAAAAGCAGGGAAAGCGGTGAGGCCATCATATATGGCTGGG
>WNGJ01021779.1_pt1 | contig 17760 bp, 15 predicted proteins | sample 5400611 | NCBI WGS metagenome assembly WNGJ01 (sample SAMN13153375, study PRJNA577476) | soil metagenome | isolation source: 40 cm soil or saprolite under Garry oak tree replicate 1 | place: USA:California | collected 2016-06-15 | reverse complement strand
AGCCGGCGTCCCGCAGCTTACGGACGATATCGCCCAGACCTTGCGCCGCCAGCTCGCCCTGGCGTTTGTGCCCCTCGGCGACGGCGGCCGCGGCTTCCGCCGAAGCTCCGCCGTCCGGGCCACGCTTCATTTCGTATGCGACGCCATAGGGCTCAAGGGCGAGGCGGTCGCCGTCGGCGGCCGTCGGGAGAAACGTCGACAACACGACCTGAGGCTCACCCCCGTCGACGACAACGCCGACCACCACGCCGCCGCCCTTGTGGGCGCGAAATCCGAGCCCGACCGGACCCGTTCCGCTTTTGCGGCCTGCCCTCATGGGTGCACCGTCCTGGCCGCCAGGCCGGGGCCTGCCTTTCGTCATGTGAGACGCTCACATATGCCCATCGTGAAGCGCAATACAATAAGGCGATCTCTCACCACGATCTGCCCGCGTGCATGCAGAGTCTCGAATGCCGGATCAGCGATTATGTGTTTCCGGGCCGCGATCTTTCCGGTCCAATGTCGAACATGACCATGCTCAAGGCCCTCAAGGACATTTCGGGCGAACCGACGCTGACAGTGCATGGCCTGCGCGGCACCTTCCGCACCTGGGCACAGGACGAAACCGATTTCGAGGAAGAAACCGTGGAGCACCGCATGCACCACATCACCGGCCGTAAGGGTCAATCAAGCTGCTTCAATTGGCGGTCTTGTTGAGCGATGGTATTGTAATTGAGGGTTGGTCTAACCCTAGGGCCTGGACGATCCTTGATGCACGGGGTCGCTCCCCAATGTGCGATCTAGTAGCCAGCCCATTGTTAGGCCGAGGAGCCGGGGGTCGCTCCCCCGGCTACCCTCTGCCGCCCCAGTGGCCCCACCGAAGTCTTCGCCGAATAGATATCGAGAGTCCGAATCTGGTACGTTTGAGACATGCCGATGGACACCGAAAATGTCCGCATCAACTTGCGCTAGTGTACTGAACCGGAAGTTCGCGACGTTTCGTCATGCGCGTACCGGAGCATTGTAGAGGCAGAAGCGCTCGATTGATTTGAGGATGTCATCAGCGGATTCTCCAGGAGCGGAAGCTCGTTTCAGTTGAACAGACTAGTCGCACGCTTCAGTTGATCTGAAGGGGTTCGAAATTCTGTTGGGCGTCTAGGGCCTCGAGTAGCTGTAATGCTCGGGAAACTTCCGCTTTCGGCGCACTGCGCACATGGCCTAACCTGCTGTCGGCTCGACCCGGTAGCGAATGAGCCTCTGCGGACCTCACCAGAAACAGAAGACTTGCGGCGTTTCTCGGAAGCTGGCGAAAATTCACCTGAGCGCTATGGGCAAGTATCCGGCATAGGTTTTGGATTGACACCGCGCTGAGCTTTGCGCCAAGATTGTCACAAGGTCGATACACCCGCCGCCTGCGCCCTTCGGGGATGGTGAACGTATCAATTCGATCCGCCCCTCGCCATTGGCGAACGGGTCGGCAAGGCAGGCCCCGATCCTTTCCGTTCGCCGATGAAGAGGTGTTCTCATGCGCGATTATCGCGATGCGAAAGCAATGGCGCGTTCCCTGCGCGACGCTCTAAGTGCCAAGGCTCTGCCGACCACTTACAGCGAATCCCTGGAATTGATCGCGAAAGCGTTCGGCTACGATAATTGGAATATCTTGGCGGCCAAGATCGATGCGGCCCAGCCGCGTGCTGACGTGCAGAAATCGGCCGAGCACGGCAACCTCCTCTATTGCTCATTCTGCGGTAAGAACCAGCATGAGGTCCGTAAACTGGTGGCTGGGCCCGCCGTGTATATCTGCGACGAATGTGTCGACCTGTGCACCGACATCGTCGACGACCAGTTGCTTCGCCTTATTAAAGGCGACGAGGACAGCGCTCGCGCGCTGTCCACGGACAGGCTGCTGCACTATGTGGAGCACGCTCACACCATGGTGCAGCGTATTCGTTCAGCGCTACAGCGTATCGAGAGAGTGCTTGCGCTTCGGGAGAACGCAGGGGCAGCAGATGACGAGGAATTGGCGTCGGCAAGCTTCGCTCAGTTGAAGAACAAGACGCCTGACCAACTGCTCGTCATGCAGAAGCTTTCGCAAGATCAGCTGAAGCGCTACGAGCAGGCGCTACAGACGGCGACGCCCATCATTAACGAGCGAACCCAATAAAGGCGGACGATAACCCATTCCGGATTCCAGCGCCTCCCCGGCTGCGCGAGTCCGGAATTGGCACATCGCGAAATTTTTCTGCGATGCAAAACTCGGTCGCTATCGGGGCATGGCGGACACTGAGCAAGCCTCGTCCCTTTCAATTTGGCTGAAGCGACCGACTAGGTCCCGCGGCCGGGCCGCGATAGCGAGATTGACCAGCAACGGACGCAAGTTCGCGGCAAAGCTGGCACAGGTTTCGCGCGAGCGGGAAGCGCGTCTATTCAAGGATTTTGGCACTGCCGACAAAGAGCGCTTGAACGCCCTTCTGCATCAATTGTCACGGGCGCTGGATTGCGCGGAGTGGGATCATTAGCGCTCGAAGATGGCCGTAGAAGGAATCTTGCACCGCGAGCGCCGTCACGACATCAATTCCACTCTGTGAAATCTCGCGGGTTTTGCCGCGTACCTCAGCCGCCAAAACCGTGAGGGTCTTGATAGCCGGGAATTCCATTCGCGGTCAGGGTGAAACGGGCGAGAAGCCCCCCGAGAAGAATCAGAACGGCGCCGATTCCAGCCGAAGCCCCTTTTTGACTCATGAAGTCCTCCCCTTGGTAGCTCGGAGAGAATGGCTTCGCGCCGTGGCCGTTTACATAACAACTCAGAAATCGGCGACTTCGCCCGCGGGAGCGCGGCGGTGATCGCTCGCATCGACAGCGGCACCCCGCAAGCGATCGAACAATCGAAGCGGCTCCTGCGGCACGGCGTCCCCCCGCCAGGCGATGTGAGTATCCGGCCGTACGATCAGCAGGTTTTCCAGCGGACTCAGCGTTGCCCTGCTTCGATCGACATCGAGGACCTCAAGCGGAACGCGAGACTGCGCGGCCGCGCCGACCAAAAGCGCAACATCAATCGACGGGTCGAAGCGAACCAGGGTGTAAGCGGGGCCAAGTCCGTCCAGCAGCGAGCGACCATCGGCCAGCCAGGCGTGCGGCACCCTGGCTCCGGGAACGGTCGACGCAGTGAAGCTGCCCATACTGTAGGGCGGCGCCGTATCCCCGTCATACGCGATCGCAGGGGATCGATCATAGTAGTAGCCGAAGTTCAGTCCCGCACAACAATATTGCTGAACATTGAGCTCGTAGGCCGCGCGACCAATCCTGTCGCGCACTTCGTCGCCGGCCGCACCATCCGCCTCGATTTCCGGCGGAACAGCTCGCCTCTGATTCATAACCGCCAGAGCGTGGTTCATCGCGTACTGAGAGACCTGCTCAGTGATCGGCTGCCGTTCAGCCTCATAGGCATCGAGCATTGCCGGGCTCGCCCAGCCTTGCAGGACCGCCGCCAGGATCCAGCAGAGATCGACTGCGTCGGTTATGCCGGCATTCATTCCGTAGCCGGCGTAGGGAATCCATAGATGTGCGGCGTCCCCGCAAAGGAAGGCGCGGCGGTCCCGGAAGCGATTGGCCACCAGGCGGCGGCCGACCCAATCCTCCTTGCTGAGGACATCGTATCGAAACCGGTCATCGACGCCCAGAATGTTACGAAGCGCCCAGTCCCGATCAACACCGTCGAAGCCGATCTCGTCCGGCGCCAGATGGTTGTGGATCAGCCAGTTGTCCTTGCCATCGATCGCGACCGTGGTCCCGCAACGACGCGGATTGAGCGACATGGTCATCCACGCCGGCTTTTGCACGATCATGTCTTTCAACTGAGGCGCATGAATGTAGGTGGACTGAACCCGCTGAACGACGTCAGTGCCGGTAAGGCGCGCGCCAATCGTTTTGCGCACCATGGATCGGCCGCCGTCGCAGCCGATCAGATATTCCGCAGCGATCGTAATGTCGCCGCAACCATCGAGATTGCGCGCATATGCCAAAACGCGATCTGCGCCTTGGTCGAAGCGTTCGATCTCAACGCGGTTCAGGATCCTGATCTGCGGCCGCTCCCGGGCGCACGCGAAAAGGATCGGTTCGAGGTAAATCTGGTTGATACGATGGGGTGGCTCAGGCGTCGGCCAGTCAGTATCCGGCCCGTCCGTCGCGCTGTACCGGTCGGCTCGGGACGGAATCGGAATCCGCGTCAGCTCGCGGCCGACGACGGCCGTGCGATAGGCGCAATCATTGGGGAAGTCGGCGGGCAGACCGCTGTCCCGCACGCGGCGAACGATGTCCAGCCGGCGGAAAACCTCCATCGACCGAGCTGAGACATGGTTGCACTTGACGTTAGGAGGCTCTCCGGCTCGGCGAATTTCGGCCACCACGACATCGATTCCGCGAGACGCGAGGTCCATCGCCGCCGTCAAGCCGACGGGGCCGCCGCCTACCACTAGCACCTGGGTCTGTATTTGCCGCATCCATCTTCTCTCGGTTGGCCGCATCGGGCCTGCTCGGGCGCCCACCGAGCCCACTGAAATCTCAACGCGGCGCCTTCTGTTGCGAAATATCTTGCAGGTTGCGAGGCTTCAGATTAGTCACAAAATTCTCATCAATTCATAAGGTGAACTCATGACTCCGACGATGCGGCAGCTCGAAGCGCTCGTGCTGGTCTATCGCCATGGCAGCCTCACCAAGGCCGCCGCCGAACTGCGAGTGACGCAATCGGCGGTCAGTCTCCTGATCCGGCAGATCGAGGAGAACTTCCAGCTCAGACTGTTCGACCGCACTACCCGCGCGCTGCATCCGACCCTCGCCTGCAGGGACGCAATGCCGATCGCTGAACGGATACTTGCCGGCGCCAGCGGTTTGGCCCGACACATGCGGGATCTGGTCGAGGTGAAAGCAGGCCGGATTACGATTGCGGCGTCGGCGGGGGTTGCGTCTGCATTGCTCCCTCGTGTCCTGGCGCGATATCGAGCGGACTATCCGGACGTCCGCGTCGAGCTTTTCGATGTTGCCCCTGACGACCTGCTTTCGTTTGTGATAGCGGGCGATGCCGAATTGGGCCTCGGAAGCGTTGAGCACGCCGACACGCCGGACGCGAAGATCGAAACACTCGCGTGTAGCTCGCTATCGGCGATTGGGATCAAGGATGGCCGATTTGAGAAAACCTCCCGGTTCACGTGGGATGGAATCAAGAAATGCGACTTGATCGCAATGCGCCGCGGAACACGCATCCGGTCGCAAATCGATGATGCGCTCGCCAGGACCGGACGTCAGATCAAGCCAAATCTGGAAGTCTCGCTCATCACAACGGCGCTGGCATTGACGGCCGAAGGCGCCGGCATAAGCATTTTGCCTGCGCATATGCTGCCCGAAATGCAATTCCCAACGCTTGCAGCCGTTCCGTTGGCCCGCCCCACGATCATCAGACACGTTTCGCTGGTAAGCCGGGCGGATTTCGTGCTCTCGCCAGCGGCCCAACGATTCGTTGAAACGGCGAGGAAGGCCTTGCCCATTCAGCGCGTCGTCGACCGCAGAGGGGATCCACCTTCCCAGCTCAAGTCGAGAACTAGCCGTGCGCAGTAACCTGAGCGGCCAAACGCCCTCCTGGTCCGGTGTCCGAAAAGCTTCACCGGATCCATCGCCTCCTTGCAGCAGCCTTCGTGAGGTCACCGAGGCATGAAACCGGCTCGCATTGCCGCGTCGTGAAATTCATAAGGCAACCTCATCGAATGATGAGCATTTTGTGACTAACCCGAAGCGTCGGGAAGCTGCAAGATGCGCCTCAACCCAAAGGGAGGCGAACGATCATGCAAAAATTGCTGTGGGCGCTCGTTCCATTGCCGACCCTGCCGACGTCCGCGATCGCCGGCAATCGCTCCCCGGGACAACCGATAACTACTGGCCCAAATCCCAAAAATCCAATCTTGTTGGCGCGCAGACTGCACTAACCACACCGGAACGATCATGGCAAACGCATCGAAGATTCTGATAGCAATCGTTCTCGCGTGCCAGTTGACTGGAATTGTCAGCGGTTCCGCGGCGAGCGCATATCCCGAACATGCGATCCGTCTGGTCGTCGGGTTTCCCGCCGGCGGCAGTTCGGATGCGATAGCGCGCATCGTACAGCCGAACGTCGAAAAGCAATTGGGGCAGACACTGGTGATCGAAAACCGTCCGGGTGCAGGCGGTGCGATTGCGATCGGGATCGTCGCCAAGGCCCCTCCGGACGGCTACTTGATAGGACTAGGCGGTGCGGCGGGGCTGGGCGTAAGCCTCGGCGTCCAAGAGAGCGTAACCTATGACGCGCGCAAGGACCTCGCGCCCGTTACCGGTCTGGCTTCGGTGCCCTTCATCCTCGCGGCTTCGAATTCGCTGCGGGGAAAGACGCTTCGCGACATCATCGCCATGGCAAAGCAGCCGAACAAGCTTGCAATCGGTTACGGCGGTAACGGCACCCTGATGCATCTCACAAGCGAGATGTTCAATCAGATGGCTGATACCAGGCTCGAGCTGGTGCCCTATCGGGGCATGGCTCCGGTAGTTACCGACCTGATCGGCGGACATATGCCGCTCGGGGTCGTCGACCCTCCGTCGGCGATGACCGCGATCGAGGGCGGTCTGATCACGCCCATCGCCGTCTCGTCGGCTCATGGATATCCACGTCTTCCCGGCACTCCGACATTTGCCGAACAGGGCCTTCCGGGTTTTGAAGCGACCGGCTGGTTCGGCATCGTTGCGCCTGCCGGAACGCCGCACGGAAAAAAATAGACTTGGCTCGAGGCGGATTGCGCGAATTCGTTGCAGGAGTGAAAGACGAAGCGGGTGGAATTGCCGAGATAGAGCCGTCGGCATCAATCGATTGATTTTCGACATCCGCCGCAACGCCCGACCATCCGCTGGGCGACGAAAAATACCGTCAACGGCAGCAACAAGACGTGCGCAATTGACAGGCCTGCATCTCCGAAGTTGAGGAGCTGTCATCCCATCACGCTGCGCGGGCCGATCTGTCGGCCCGGATGTAGCGGTGCCGCACCCTGATCCATGCCAGCCAACCGAGCGCGTGCGACCGCGTCTGCGCTGTTGAGGGCCGGCATAACTGGCTGGCGGCGCTCCGTCGGCAAGACTCAGGCGCTCTTCGGCCGGAAGGCCACAACAGATCCCGTATGCTCACTATCACTTATCGCCACTTCAATGGCCCTTGCGAGCGCAGGTTGGTCGAACGGCTTTGATATGCGCGGCAAGGTGGAGCGAACTCCGCGAGGGAGCTCGGCATAGCCCGTGCTCAGGAGAATCACCGTACCAGGGCGCTCCGCGGCGACCGCATCGGCAAGCTGCAGGCCGGTCATGCCGGGCATCGCATAGTCTGTCACGATCAGGTCAATCGTGCGTGTGCGACGGAGCAGAGATAACGCCTCCTCGCCCGAGCGTGCCTCGACCACTGTATGCCCCAGATCTTCCAGCATGGCCGCGGTGTTCTCGAGCACCAGCATATCGTCATCGACCACGAGCACGGAAAGCGGACGGCTGATCCGAGGTATTGAGATTGAAGAGTCCTGCTTCACCGCGGCGGCTGGCTGCTCAGCGATCGGCAACCAGATCTCGGCTGTCGTACCCTCACCGAGCCGGCTCTTCAGCACGAGCCTACCGCCTGACTGCTCCGCGAGACCATGGACCATCGAGAGGCCGAGTCCCGTGCCTTTGCCAACGCCCTTCGTAGTGAAGAACGGCTCCTGGGCGTGCTTGAGCGTCTCATCGTCCATGCCGCACCCAGTGTCAGTGACCGACAGCGCGACGTAGCGCTTCGCCTCAACACCTTCCGCGCTCCGCTCCTCTCGTGCGGCGATGGTAATCACTCCGCCCGTCGGCATCGCGTCGCTTGCGTTGACAGCCAGGTTGAGGACAGCGAGTTCGAGCTGGTTGGCATCAACCTTCACCTTGGGCAAGTCCATCGGAAAGCGGTTCTCGATACGAACTCCGGCATCAAACTTCAGGAGCGCCGTCATGCCCCGCGCCAGTTCCTGAACGTCGACGACGACGGGCTTGAGATCCTGCTTGCGGGCGAAGGCGAGCATGCGTTGGGTCAGGGAGGCGCCACGAAGCGCCCCCTGGATGGCGTTGTCCACCAGGCGGTGAATCTTCGGATCGTCCATTTGCACGCGCTTCTTCAGCAGCTCCAGGCTGCCGAGAACCGCGGCGAGCAGGTTATTGAAGTCGTGGGCCACTCCGCCGGTAAGCTGACCGATGGTCTCCATCTTTTGCGACATGACAAGGGCATCGCGCGTCCGCTCCAGCGCTTCCTGCGCCTGCCTCCGTTCACTGACATCGCGCACGATATTGGCAAAGCCGACAGCTTCGCCGCTCTCGTTACGTACCACGACGATGCTCGTCTCGGCCCAGAACTGGCTGCCGTCCTTGCGCACCAGCCAGCCTTCGCCCGCGGACTTCCCCTCCCGCCCGGCTTGGACGAGCGCGTGCGCGGGCAGATCGGCCTTGCGGTCTTCCTCCGTATGGAAGACCGCGTAGTTCGTGCCTACAATATCGTCGCCATAGCCCATCAGCCGTTGTGCGCCAAGATTCCAGTTTGCCACGCATCCGTCCGGCTCGAGCATGAAGATCGCGTGGTCGGCAACGGCCTCGACGAGAAGCCGGAAGCGCTCCTCGCTGCGCCGGAGCGCGGCGGATTCGCGCTCGGCGCGTTCTGCGGACGCTCGGTCGTAGACGGCAGCAGCAAGCCCAATGATCAGGATCAGGATCGTGGTGCCGGCGAGCAGGAACCCGAGCGGAGCCTGCCCCACTCCGACATTGCTGGCGTGCCGTACGATCGCCGCTGCTGGTACGAACGAAGCACCTTTCATCGCAGCGTAATGCATGCCCGAGATCGCCAGACCCATGACCAGTCCTGCGAACAGCCGCTGCAGCGCATCGGTATTGCGAAAGGCGAGCCAGAGCGCCACGACCGAGGCGCCGATTGCGATCACGATCGACAACGCGACCCAGCTCGGATCGTACTCGATGGAAGCCGCCATCCGCATTGCGCCCATGCCTGTGTAGTGCATGGCGGAGATCGCAAGCCCCATCGCAAGGCCAGACGCCAGTAGCGCCCGAGGGCGCCGTCCGACCACCGCGAAGGCAGCGGCCGCGACCACGATCGGAATGACGAGCGAAAGCAGCGTCTGAAACGGATCGTACGAGATCTCGATTCCTGGCAGGCTGAAGGCGAGCATGCCGACGAAGTGCATCGACCAGATGCCGCCACCCATGGCGATTGCAGCTGCTGCTAGCCAGCCGCTGCTGGCTCGTCCGGACGCAGCGGCCCGCATCCGAGTGGCGAGGTCGAGCGCAGTATAGGACGCGAGCGCCGCAATCAGGATAGAAAGCGCGACGAGAACCGGATCGTGGGAAGCCGTGTGGTGATGCATTCCAGCTCAGTCTAACCCAAGTCCTATGCACATCACACAGGTGCTGTGCCTGAACGACGGAACAGGTGGAAAACCTGCGGTTGCGATCGATGTCTTGCCTGGCGCCGGTTCAAAGTCGCGGAACTGCCGGCAGGATATCGGGCGCAAACCACCTCAATGTGAGGCCCAGGGCGGTATCGAACCACCCCATTTCGGCTTTATTGCGCCGGCTCTGGCAGCAACTGGTCGAGACGGTAGCGACTGGCGCGCTGGATCCATGAGATGAGGTTCGACGGCCATCGTGCCCGGCTGCATCGCAAGGATGCTGCGATCCTGTTCCAGCGTGGGTTTGGGACGTCACCAAAGAAGGGGAACCGCTCGCTCCAAGACACGTGCGCGATCACTTGGCGTCGCCAAGATGGTGAATGAGTGGCCTAAGGCAGCTTGCGTTCAGCTCCAGAGTCGCAAGAGTGACGGGCAAGTTGAAGCGCCGTGGCCCGGCGCTTCCCGGATTGAGATAGAGCACCCCGTCAATGGTCTCGATCCGCGGTCGATGCGAGTGGCCGGAAATGACCACGTCCACTCCGTGCAACGCCGGATCGAGCTGCAGTTCCTGAAGGTCGTGCAGAACGTAGATTGAGCGGCCGCCGAGCCTTACCGTGTGGGTGTCGGGATAGTGTTCTGCCCAATCGCCGGTATCGACGTTGCCCCTGATCGCCGTGACAGGCGCAATCCGGCGGAGCCCGGCAATAACTTCTGGGCGACCGATATCACCGGCGTGGATGATATGCGCCATGCCTGCGAGCCGTTGCTCAACCTGGGGACGCAGGAGACCGTGGGTATCTGAGATGACTCCAATCCTGAGCACTGCGCCAGCGTCCATAGATGCGTTCCCGAGCGGCCGACCATAACAAGGCCGGCCCAAGGAGCTATTTTGATCACACAATCAACGCCCGTTATGGTCGACCGGCTCCACCAGCTCCAAGCCGACTTCGATCGGTGTTGCCGCCTTCCACACCTTGTGAGCAAAGCACGTGCCAGTTTGTCACGAGATAATATTGCTCGTCGACCTTCCACATGAACCCTGTGCCCTGCCCGATCCCGCCTGGATCACCATCAGCTTGTTAAAGACGCCGTTTTCGTTGCACGCACTAAGCCTGCATCGGCGCTTCGATCGAGGAGAGCGCGATTCCGCCGGATTGGAAATCGCCGTCACTCCGCGGTCTGCTCTCCCCGATAGTCACCGCATTGAATGCGGTGCAACGCGCTCGGCAACGCCCTCCTCACGAGCGGCTTTTGCGCGTATACTTCCAGGTGAAGGAGCGGGACCGATGGGCGGTACCGGGGCTCACGTTAATTTCGATGCGCCGGCTGTTCTTCGCAAATGGCCTTCACTCCGCAACGAGCGTCGTACCGAGGGCACCGGCCCTTATCTACTCGTCGACGGCACCCTTGAAGAGTGCATACGAGAGTTCATGGCCAAGCCGACGGCATTGCGCCACTTGTACGAAATACATACTGCGCCACAGCCGCCGTTAGTGAGTGCCGTCTTGTCTGGAGAGCACATCGTTGAGCTCGCGCGGCTGCGGGATTTTCTCTGATCCAGATCCGCCCAGCGGCCAGGCCGTGATCTCGTTAAGCTTGATCATGGGTGCCGGCGGCGCTTCAATAGTGCATGCCCGCCCTCACCCGCCGCCGCGACCAGGTCACTGCGTAGCGCCCGACAAAGATCACGCTTGGCGAAATGCGCTCGACCGGCCTTCGCAAGCCGCTCCTCTACTGCGGCGACTACCGATGCGCGCATCCCGTTACGCTGAATGCCAACCGCTGACCGGATCACGTCAGACCGTCCGACATTGAACCTTTGTTTGGCGGCAGTGCCCTCTCAGCAATGGGGGAATGCCGTCAGGCAGCGGCTGGGAAACGGACGGGCACTCCCCATTCACTTTCCGATGCTGTCTTCAAAGGCCGCGCGCTGGCATGATGTCAGGTGCAACCCATGCTTGGTCCGGCGATCCAGCACGTCGGCGGCCTGCGTCGCCCATTCGGTCTCGCGCAGGTAGCGCGCTTCCCGTTCGTAGAGATCGCCGCCGAAGTGGCGTCCGAGATCCGAGCAGGTGCGCGCCGGCCCCAACAGCTCCCGCGCGCGCGTTCCGTAAAGTCGGGCATAGTGAAGGATCAGTGGGTCTGGCAGGCCCGAATATTCGCGCTGCAGATCGACCACGAAATCCTCGAAGCCGCCGGGAATGTCGCCGCCAGGAAGGCGCGCGCCTGCAGTCCATGCCGGTAACAGTCGTGGAAACCAGGGCGTCAAATGCTGCAGCGCATGTTCTGCGAGTTTGCGATAGGTTGTGATCTTGCCGCCGAAAATCGACAACACCGGAGCAATTTCGGGCGCGCCGTCGATTTCGAGCACGTAGTCCCGCGTTACTGCCGACGGATTCTCCGCGCTGTCGTCATAAAGAGGTCGTACGCCCGAGAAAGAATGAACAATGTCGCGATGCTCGGGCGGCGTGCGCACATAGCGGCGTAGCGCCCGCAGCAGATATTGAGTCTCGGCGCCGTCGATCGCTACATCCTCCGCGCGTCCCCCGTAGGGAATATCGGTCGTGCCGATCAGTGCGAGATCGCCTTGGTACGGATTCACGAAGATGACGCGCCGATCGTCATTCTGGAACAAATAGGCGTGGGAGCCGGCCCAGAATTTCGGCACTACAATGTGACTGCCTTTGACGAGCCGAACACTATGGGAAGAGTTCAAGCCGGTGACGCCTTGTATGACGTCCTCGACCCATGGTCCGGCCGCGTTGACCAGTACGCGGGCGCGAACCACGTGCACATGACGCGCTGCATCGATCAGGTTCAAAACCACGAGACGCGCATCATCGACCCAGCAATCGGAATATTCGAACGCACGACGAAACTCCGGCCGCAACGGCGCGCCTTCGGGAGCACGCGACAGGTCGAGGCCGCGGCTCGGCGGCAGTAGCTTCCTGCCGCCCAGATGATCATAGAGAAACAGTCCAGCCCGCACGAGCCACGCCGGCCGCTGGTCCGGCGAGTGCGGCAGGACGAACCGGAGCGGCCAAATGATGTGTGGTGCCGACGCAAGCAGGACCTCCCGCTCGATCAGGGCCTCGCGCACCAGGCGGAATTCATAATATTCGAGATACCGCAGCCCACCATGCACGAGCTTTCCCGAGCGCGACGAGGTTCCCTCGGCAACATCACCCTTTTCACAGAGCAGAACCTTGAGACCGCGGCCGGCAGCATCCCGCGCGATGCCGGCACCGTTGATGCCGCCACCGATGACGGCAATGTCGACCAGCCCGTGATCCCTGGCCGCGGCTGCGCCGGTCATCGCGCGCTGCTGAGCCTCTTGTCTCGGGTCATGGCTTCTTCCTGCTCTTGTTCAGCACGGATTGAGCGGTGGCTCGCCGGCAAGAAAACGGCGCACCTCCTCGGCCGCCTGATCGGCGGCGATGGTGACGGTGCGCACGGAAGCGCCGGCGATGTGGGGCGTCAGCGTGACATTGGGCAGCCGCAGCAACGGCCAATCCGGCGGAACAGGCTCGACGGCAAAAGTATCGAGCATGGCGCCACCGAGTTGACCAGATGCCAGCGCTTCGTAGAGTGCGTCATAATCGACCATCGGGCCTCGGGCGGTATTGACAAAGATCGCGCCTTTCCTGGTTCGCGCGAGCGCCTCGCGGCCGATGAATCCGGTCGTCTCGGGCGTCACCCTGGCGTGCAGCGTGATGACATCGGCGCGGTCCAGCAACGTCTCCAGCGCGACATGTTCAACTCCGTCGCTGCGATCCTGCGCTGAAATCTGCACATAGGGGTCGGCGACCAATATCCTGCAGCCGAAGGCCTTCAGCAGCTTCACCACCCGGCTGCCGATCGCGCCGTAGCCGATGACACCGACCGTCATCTCGCCGAGCTCGCGGCCGGTGCGATCGGCGCGGTAGAGATCCCCGCGCCAATCACCGGCGCGCATCGCCTCGTGGCCGGTACGGATGAGGCGCGTCTCGGCAAGAATGGCGCCGATCGTGAACTCGGCGACCGCGCTCGCATTCCGGCCCGGCGTGTTGACGACCAGCACGCGATGATCGCGGGCCGCCTGCATGTCGATGTTCACGGGTCCACCGCGCGAAACCGCAATGAATTTCAGGTTCGGCAGCCGTTCGAGCATCGCCCGTGAAACCGGCGCCAGATGTGTGACGAGCATGGCGGCATCGCCGATGAATGCCGTGACCTCGTGGGGATCACCCATGAATTCCTTCAGCCGTTCGAGCGGCGAATCGGTGTAGCCGTGCTCCATCGGCTGATCGGGCCATGGCTGCTCGAGCGATCGGATTTTCACTCCATTGCCGCATGCCGCGGCGATCCGGTCGGCGAACATCGAAGGCAGCATGAAGCGATCACCGATGATCGCGATAGCATCAGACATCGGCGCCTCCCGCGCGCAAGGTGGCGAGCCGCTTCCAGGTCGGGCGCGAGGCGAGCCTTGCCTCCAGGTAGGCCGGGAACATCTGCTCATAGCGCGCCGTGAGGCTCGTGTCGGGGGCTTGTGGCTCGCCGAGATGCGGCGTCACCCAATCATCGGCACAGGCCATCATATCGGGATAGCACCCGGTCGCGACCGCGGCGATCATCGCAGCACCGGCGGCGCCAGCCTCCTCCCGGCTGCAGACGCGAACATTCGATCCGAGAGCAGCACCCAGGATGGCGCGAAGCGCACGGCTGCGCGCCGCTCCGCCCGTGATGCGCACATCCCGCGGCAAGGCTCCCATCGCGGCGTAGCAATCGCGTGCCGCGAATGCGAGCCCCTCCATGACGGCGCGCATCAGATCCCAGTAACCGTGGCGTGAACGCAGCCCGATGAATTGCGCGCAGGCATCGGGCGCCACGAACGGACCGCGCTCGCCCGCGTCGGAGATGAAGGGATGAAACACTATCTCGCCTGGACTTGCCTGCATCACCTGCGCATCGAGCCGACGGATCAGGTCGGCGCGGGATCGCGAGATGCCCTCGCCGGCGAGCACACCGAGCGCCAGATCGAGCAGCCAATCGATATTGAGGGTGGCCGCCATGTTGGACTGCATCTTGGCGTAGTGGCCAGGAACCGGAAACGGCATGGTGTAGCCGGTCGCCTCGCCGTTCAGCGTCACGGCGTCGGCGGTGGATGCAAGCCGCATGTGCATGCCGGTCGAACCGATGATGGTGCAGCCTACTTCCGGTGCGTGATCATAGAGGCCGGCTCCCAGCGCGTTGCAGATCACGTCGACGTAGCCAAGAGATACCGGCACGCCCGCCGGCAAGCCTGTCTTCGAGGCTGCCGCCGCCCCGAGCGGATGCGTCACGGAGGCTCCGTCGACGACGTCAGGCACAAGGCGCGCAAGATCGGCTATGCCGATCAGCCGCGCGGTCTCCGGATCGTAGCGACGGGTACGGAAGTTTCCGTACGAAAACGCCACCTCGGAAGGATCGGTCGCACGCATCCCCGTCAGGCGGAAGTAAAGCCAGTCCTTGCAGTGAAACGCCGTCGCGGCACGGGATATGGATTCCGGCGCGTTCGCTTGCAGCCACGCGAGCTGCGGCCCCTGCTGACAGGCATTGAGACCGGAGCCGGTGCGCCAATAGAGCGCCGCGTTCTGCGGGCTGGCGCGGATTTCCTCCACCAGGTGCGCTGCGCGTGAATCCAGCCACAGTAGCGCCGGCGCAACGGGCCGCCCCTCATCGTCAATCAGCCATGTGCCGTCGCCCTGCCCTGTGACAGCGATGGCCGCGACGCGCGCGGGAAGATCTGGCACGCTCGCCATGAGGCCGCGCAGCGCCGCCGTCGTGTCGTCCCAGGTGCGTGACATGTCCTGCTCGACATGGTCTCCCCTCGACGTGCGATAGACGTTAGGCAGGGAGAAGTTGCCAAGCTGGCTGCCCTCGCGCGTGAACGCCACCGTCTTGATCAGCGAGGTGCCGGCGTCGATTCCAACAATGACGTCGCGAACTTGCGGAGCGGGCATCGTCAGGCGGCCTCCGCGTGGCGGAAGCCAGCTCCGTCCGGGCCGAAGACATGCAAGTGACGTGGCTCCAGCGCAAAGGGAACGATATCTCCAGGCCTCGCCGAGATCCGACTTGGTGCCACGGCGATCAGCAGGTTTCCGCCACAGTCGCCAGCGACGTGCGACTGGTCGCCGAGCCATTGATTGGAAACGACGCGCACGGAGATATCTCCAGCCCCGATGCCGATTTTCTGCGGCCGAATGCCGATCCGCACGCGCAGGCCATCTTCGAGGCTCTTCTGCGCTGCAGGGCTGAAGGTCCCGCCAGGAATATCGAAGGTCACATCAGGCGTGACGGCGAAGCGAAAGCCGCCGTCGGAGCGCGCCACAGTGGCATCAAGCACGTTCATCGGCGGCTCGCCGATAAAGCTTGCCACAAACAGGTTCGCGGGGCTGTCCTTCAATTCCTTTTCGCTGCCGAATTGCTGCAGCACCCCGTCCTCCATCACGGCGATACGGTCAGCAAGGGCACTCGCCTCAGTCTGATCATGGGTGACGAAGATCGCCGTCATCTCACGCTTCGCCAGCAGGCTCTTGATACGTCCACGCAGGACCGCCCGGAGCTGCGGCTCGAGCTGCCCCATCGGCTCGTCGAGCAGATAGAGATCCGCATCGCGCACCAACGCGCGTGCCAGCGACGCGCGCTGCTGTTGTCCCCCGGAGATCGAGCGTGGGAAGCTCTCCAGGATGTCCCCGATTTCCACGAGTTGCGCGATCGCCTCGACCCGGCGCGTGACGTCGGTACGGGATAGCTGGCGGGATTTCAGGGCGAAAGCGATGTTTTCACGCACCGTGAGCGGCGGGTAGAGCGAATAGCCCTCGAATGCCATCGCCACCCTTCGCTGCGCCAGGGGCAGATGATCGATGCGCCGTCCGTTGAGCGTGATCAATCCGGAGCTGACGTCCTCGAATCCGGCAATCATTCGCAGTGTCGAGGTCTTGCCGCACCCCGACGACCCCAGCAGCGCGATGATCTCGCCCTTCCTGACGTCCATGTCGAGCGCACGCACCGCATGAACGGCCGGCTTGCCGCGACTGCGGTAGACTTTGTCGATACCTCGAAGCTCAAGCATGCCCATCTGGCTCCACTTCCCGTCAGGCGGCCTGTCGCCGGTGCGACAGGCAAACACGCTGTCCACTTGCCCGATCGAACAGTAGCGCATGTTCCGGCGCGAACCGGATGAAAACATCCTCCCCTGCGCCCTCCTCCATCGCCCGCGGCGGCAGCGCGGCAAGCCATTCGCTGCCGTCAGCCAACTTCAGCAGCAACACCGCTTTCTCATTCACAGGCGTGATCGCGAGGATCCGTGCCCGAATCGCATCGTCGCCAGCGGAGCGCGAAATCGCGAGATGTTCGGGGCGGATGCCGAGCCAGCACGGGCGATCCAGCGGCTGTCCGCTGATGGAGCCGAGTCTGATTTTGGCTCCCGACAGCATTGCAAACAGCGCGCCGTGTTCATCAACCGGCTGTACCTCGGCAAGATTGATGGCGGGATCGCCGAACAATCGCGCCACCGCGACCGAGGCAGGCGCGGCGTAGATATCTTCCGATGTTGCGACCTGCTCGAACCGGCCGTTGACCAGCACGGCAATCCGATCGGCGATGGCCATCGCCTCGCGGTAGTCTTGGGTGACATACAGGGCGGCGGCCGAGCCGCGCCGGAGCAAGCTCGGCAATTCGAGGCGCATCTCGTAGCGCAACTTGGCGTCGACGTTGCGCAGGGGATCGTCAAGCAAGAGTACCTCGGGATCACCGATCAACGCGCGGGCGAGCGCCGTCCGCTGTTTCTGGCCATTCGAGAGCTCACGCGGGAAATGATCGAGCACATGCTCGATCTTGAGGAGCCGGCTGATTGCCACGACCTTCGACGACGCCGCACCGTCTCCGCCAGCTTTGGTTCGCACACCACTCGCGATGTTGGCGCGCGCGGTCATGTGAGGGAACAGTGCGAAATTCTGGAACGCCATGCCGATGCCGCGCCGCTCCGGCGCCGCGCCGACGATCGATTTCCCCGCGACGAGGATATCCCCTTCGTCCGGCTCGAACATGCCCGCGATCATGCGCAGCAAGACAGTCTTGCCGCTGCCCGATGGCCCGAACACCGCAAGGATCTCTCCAGGCTCGACGGTCAGCGAAATGCCGTTAGCCGACCGTGCCGCGCCGAACGCCTTGCCGACCGATTTGAGTTCGAGCCGCGCCATCGCCTCAGCCTTTCACCGCGCCCAGCGACAACCCTTCGACCAGATAGCGCTGCGCGTACAGCGCGAGCAGCAGGGTCGGCATCACGGAC
>WNGJ01003716.1_pt1 | contig 17762 bp, 16 predicted proteins | sample 5400611 | NCBI WGS metagenome assembly WNGJ01 (sample SAMN13153375, study PRJNA577476) | soil metagenome | isolation source: 40 cm soil or saprolite under Garry oak tree replicate 1 | place: USA:California | collected 2016-06-15 | reverse complement strand
CTGCGCCGCTGTCGCAAAAACGGTTCGGTTGGGCATGGTGATTCCGGCTGCGATGGAGGCGAGCAGAATACCGCGTCGCGTCAGCATGGTCTTCTCCCTTGTGCGTTTTTTTGCGCTTGCGGACAGAATAGCAGGTTACCCCGTTCATGCTAGTTGAGGTTCGGAGCGAACAGCTTGGCGTCGTCTTCCAGCAACAGCCGGTCCCGCACCAGTTGCTGCGCCGCTTTCGCGATCGCCGCGATGTGGTCGCCCTCGTTCGGATAACGCTCCGCCATCGACAGGCGTGGATCGTTGTTCTTGAGCCGCTCCTCGCGGGTCGCCGCGAAAGGAATCATGGCGCCGTTGTTTTCGCACAATTCGCTTTCGCCGAAGCCGGCCTTGCGCAGGTTCCAGCCGGTATGGGTTGCGGCGGGCGCTTCCAGTGTCGGCAGCCGCAACCCGGCGACGTCGCGGCCATCGGCATCGGTCTTCGGCACGAACACCGGATAGCTGGCGCCTTTGACCGGTGGCATCCGGTCGGAGTCGATCACGATGGGCCGGGCCGTACGGGTCGTATAAGCGAAGCCTGGAATGTGTGGAAAGCCGACGTCTTCGATGGTCGGCGGCACCAGCGTCCCGTCGCCGCGGCCGGGGTACCGGCTGGCCGGCGGGAGTGTGCCGTTGCCGATCCAGCCATCGAGCGCGACCAATAGCGCCCGCGCCGGCGGACCGGCGTTGAGTGGATTGGTCGGGAACGCGCAGGTCTTCACCAACTCCGATTTGGCGTTGGCGAGCGCGAAATGCTGCAGGTTCGAGAGCAGGAACAGCCTGACATTGTCGGGCATGGCAAGTGCATTGCCTTCGGTGTCCGTCACCACCAGCGACGCGCGCTGTTGATAGAATTCGATCTCGCTGTCGGTCTTGATAATCCTGGGACAGTTATTTGCGGCAAGGCAGCGCGCCAGAAAGCCGTCGGTCTTGCCCGTCAGGCGGTCGGTGATGACGGGATAGGTGAAGGGAAAATCCGCACCGGGAAAAACCAATTCGGCATGCTGATAGGGCGAGCGGCCGGGCTGGCTGAAACGATAATTGGTGAAGGTCTTTTTGCCGCCCGAGATATGCGGCATCAATCCTTCGAACACCGTGCGGCCGGCTTCGTCGGCATTGAATCCGAGATAGAGGTAGTCCTGCAGATAACGCCCGCTTTGCGAAGCACCGAACCCAATCGCGCGGTCGATCCGGCCGGCGAGGGGGTTGGCGTTCCCTGCCGCATCCGCGCTCTCGTTGCGAAGGAACGAAACCACGTCGCGGGCGGCGGCAAAGCCGAGGCCCATCACCTTGGGGTCCTTGGCGGTGTAAATGAACTCGTAGATCGCTCCGGCGTCGAAACCTTCCGGCCGCCTGATTGAGATTTTTGCCGGTCCCTCGAATTTGGCTTCGAGGCCGGCTGGCGTCGCGCGCGGATCGGCCTCGCGCTGGCGCACGCTGATTTTCGCATGCGCAGGATCGAGATCGGCGGCGGGATAGCTCAACGTTGCGCCGGCGGGATTGTTCATGTGGTCGAAGACGAATTCCTCGCGTGCGAGACCGGTTACGTCGGGCACGACAGGCGGCGAAAACATCATGCGACCGCCGCCTGGCAAGATATCGCCCTGCCAGCCGCTCCAGACGACCGTGTAGCCGCTTGCCATCAGGAAGCCATTGCCGGCGTCAGCAGCGTTCGCCAGATCGTTGACGACGACCGGACTGTCGTTGAACAGCGCGAGACCGAGCTTGTTGCCGCGATTGATCACCTCGTAGAACAGGCCGCGGTTGCCATTGGCCGCAACGGTCGGACGCAAAATCTCGACATCGGTCGCGGCCTCGACCAAACCCTGCGCGTTGCGCGGCGCGCGGTTGAGATCGACGATGATCGTATTGTGCGGATCATCCGGCGAGACCGCGACGGTGGCGCGCGCGACGATCCGGTCGTAGGTGCCGACCGCGCCGAAGACCCGGCCCTCGAGGAATCGGTGAAACCAATGATGCCGGCGATCAAAACGACGGCGCTTAGCAAATGCTGCATGGCGTTTCTCCCGATGTTTGCGCCGGGCGTTGGCCGCCGGTCGCGCGCGGCAGAATATAGTGGGAAGCGTCAGGCGGGAAGGGTCATGCGTTCGGCAGCAAACCAGTATGATTCAGCCACGAAACCTACCGCCCCGACGGCGTGCGCAGGCCATGCCAGGCATCGCGTACCTGATGGTAGTGCACCTCCGGCAGGTAGTCGGGCGTGTTAAGCGCCAGCGTCTTGACGTCGAGCCTGCCGATCGCGCTGAGCAATGTGTAGGACGCAATCACCCGATCGCGTTGCGCGCCGATCAGTCGCGCCTTCGCCGAAATCAGGTCCTGCTGCGAGTTCAGCACATCGACGGTGGTGCGCTGGCCGCCCTGAGCCTCCTTGCGCACACCCTCAAGCGCGACGCCGGCGGCGCGCACCTCGGATTCCGACGCCGATACCGCGATCCTGGCGCCTTCATTGGCGACCCACGCGCCGGTGGCCGCGGTGCGCGCCTGATTGCGAACCTGATCGAGCACCAGCCGGCTTTGCGCGGCCAGCTCCTTGGCCTGCCGGGTCTGCGACGCCGCGGTGCCGCCGTCATAGATCGGCGCCGTCATCTGGCCGAGAATCGAGGCCTGATCGGTTCTCAACGTGGTGAGGCTCGGGTCAGCCTGGCTGCTGTGGCTGGCGTTGCCTTGCACGGTGATGGTGGGCAGCAGGCTGCTTTCGGCGACGTGAATGGTGGTCGAGGCGACGTCGACGTCGAAGCCGGCGGCGAGCACGGCGGGATGGCCCTTAAAGGCGAGGTCGGTGGCTTCCTCGCGGCTGTGCGGCAGATAGCGGTCGATCGTTTCGGCGGGTCTCAATTGCGCGGGCGGGTTGCCAATCACCTGGGTGTAGGTCGCCTGGCTGATGGCGAGATTGACCTCGGCGGCGTTCAGATCCGCCAGACCACGGCTCAAGCGCGCCTCGGCCTGCGCGGTGTCGGTCGGTGTGACGTCGCCGGCATTGAGACGCTTTTGGGTGACGCCGAGGGTCTCCCGCAGGAATGCGACGTTGGAGCGTTGTGCTTCGACCAGCGACTGATTGGCCAGCACGTTGCTGTAGGCGGTAACGGCGTCGAGCAACACGCCCTGACCGACATTGCGCAGGGCTTCGCGGCCAGACTGCACCTGCAGTTCCGCCACGCGCACGCTGTTGGCGGTCTTGAAACCGTTGAACAGCGTCTGCGTCACCGTCACCCCGATGGTCCAGGGCTTCAGGGTCGCGGATTGAACGGTGTTGTCGGGCAGCAGGTTGCGCACCGCCTGCAGTCCGCCGCTGAGACTGGCGACGATCTGTGGCCGGTAGCCGGCCAGCGCCTGCGGCACGTTCTCGTCGGTGGCGCGCTGCCGCGCCCGTTCGGCATTGAGCTGCGGATTGGATTGATAGGCCTTGGCCAGAGCCTCGGGGAGGGCTTCGGCCTGCACGCCGGTAGCTGCAAAACCGACGCAAGTCACGACGCCAAGACAAATGCCCGATCGAAGCACGCGCCTTGCCATATGGCCAACCTTAGCGGCACTCCCAACCATCTGATCCCGCAGCAATCCCGCCGTCCGCCCCCGCCGACGACTCCGGCAGAATTACCTGTTTAGAGGCGGCTGCAGCCACAGGCAAACCATCGCGCGCCGAAATGGCACGGTTTCCAGTGTTTAGTGACGGGTGTTGCGCGAACGACCTATTGCGGCTGGCGATCAAGAACCTGTGACGACATCCGGGGTCCGGTCACGAGGTGCGGAGGCAGGATGGGGGGCACATTCAGCCATGCGATTCAGGCGAGTTCGTCGGCAATGGCCTTTTGAACGGTCGGCCGTTCGGACATCCGGCGTCGGTGATCGATGACCTTCGGAAACCGGGAGGGATCTACCCCGTCCTGCTCCAGCCACTGCGCCATGGTGAACAGGTAGGGATCGCAGATGGTATAGGTTTCGCCCATCACCCAGGGCCCTCCCAGCATTTTTTCTTCAATTAGCTGGTAACATGACGCCACCGACTCCGGGACCTTGCGCTGCATGGCCGCTATCGCGGCCGGGTCATCGGCCCAGCGATTTCCACGCATGCGGTGAGCATGGGCCACGTGCAACGTCGAGCACAGATAGCTGTTGAAGGCCTGCACCTGCGCGAAGCGAAAGGGATCCTCCAGCGGCGCCAGTCGCGCCTGCGGAAAGCTCTGGGCGATGAAGGCGAGGATCGCGGGCGTCTCGGTCAGAACGCCCTTGTCGGTTACCAGTGCCGGAGCGCGTCCTTTTGGATTGATGGCGAGATATTCCGGCTTGCGCTGCTCATCGCCGGCGAAGCTGATCCGCGCGGTCGAGTAATCTGCACCGGCATCCTCGAGCGCAATATGCGATGCCAGCGAGCAGGTATCGGAAGCGTAAAACAGTTTGATCATGGCGTTACTTTTCCCTCGACGGGTGTCTGCCGAATTCATGGCTCGTACGGCGCTGATGTCACAGTGGTGCGGATACAGCTTCGGATAGGTCGCGACGCTGCCGTCTCAATCGGCGACGCCGTCAATGATGATGAAATCAGTGTCCGCGTACTTCTGGCGAATAGTCCTCGCGCCCTGATATTCCGGGCTCTGATAGCAGGCAAGGGCCGTCGCGCGGTCCTTGAATTCGACCACGACATTTCGTTCGCGGGCGTCTCCTTCCATTGTTTCGAACTTTCCGCCGCGCACGATGAAGTTCGCTGCAAATTTCTGGAAAGCAGGACCCGCCGCGGCAAGGTATTCGGGATATCTCTGCTCGTTCCGGACCGAGACGCGCACAATCCAATAGGCCTTTGACAAGGTCGTTCTCCTCGGTGTTTCCAGGCAGGGGAAGGTTAACCTCGCCCGTGGCACAGCCTTTACGCGAGGCTGATCATCTAATAAAATGAATAACTATGATAAGATTGATCTTGTGGAGAGATGAATGGATTTGGTGGATCTGAGGATCTTCAGCGCGGTCGTGCGCGAAGGCGGCGTCACGCGCGCGGCGGAACGGCTGCATCGTGTTCAGTCCAATGTCACGACGCGTATCCGGCAGCTTGAGGAGGATCTAAGTGTCGCGCTCTTCATTCGTGAGGGCAAACGGCTTCACCTCGCGCCGGCCGGTCAGGTATTGCTCGACTACGCGGACCGCCTTCTTGCCCTTGCCGATGAAGCGCGCGGAGCCGTGCAGGACACCAGGCCGCGCGGGACGTTCCGGCTTGGCGCGATGGAGAGCACCGCGGCCGTCAGGCTGCCAGGGCTGCTCAGCGAATACCACCGGCGGCATCCAGGGGTGGTTCTGGAACTGCGCACCGGCAACCCGCAGGTTTTGGGCAGCGCCATCCTCGCGGGCGATCTCGACGCGGCACTCGTTGCCGAGCCAATCGCCGATGCGCCGTTCGAGAAGACGTTCGCCTTCGACGAAGAGCTGGTGATCGTTGCGGCCGCCAATCATCCGCCGATCGGCAAGAGCGGCGGACTGCCCCGAACCATCATCGTTTTCGAGCACGGCTGCCCGCATCGAAAGCGGCTTGAAGAATGGTATGCAAGCCGTCGCGAGATGCCGGAGCGCACCATCGAGCTGGCGTCCTATCACGCCATGCTGGGATGCGTCGTTGCGGGCATGGGGATAGCCCTTATCCCCAAAAGCGTCCTGACGACATTCCCGGAGAGAAAGCGTCTAAGCGTTCATCTTCTGGCTCGAGCAGAAAACTGTGCGCAGACCGTTCTGATCTGGCGCAAGCGAGCCGGTTCGGCGAACGTCAGGGCATTGGAGGAGATATTGCGCGGCCGCAGTCCACATCTGCAGCAAAAATCCAAATAACGGGTAGGGAAGTATAATACTTTCAACCCCTAACGTTCGATTCCTCAGGGACTGCCGGATATTCCGGCTCGCGTCGCGCCAGACGGAATAATCATGCCGAAAAAATTCACCGACCCCGAGGCGATTGCCGAGGATATCATCCGCGATGTCGGGACCAACCTGGTGGTGGGGCTGCCGCTCGGGCTCGGCAAGGCCAATCACATCGTCAACGCGCTCTACGCGCGCGCCGCCGCCGACCGCGCGATCAGCCTGACCTTGTTTTCCGCGCTGACGCTGGAAAAACCGAAGCCGTCGAATCTGCTTGAGCGGCGCTTCATCACGCCGGTGATCGAGCGACTGTTCGGAGGTTATCCCGATCTCGCTTATGCCGACGCGCTGCATGCGGGTGGGTTGCCGCCCAATATCCAGGTGATCGAGTTTTTCTTTCTGGCGGGAAGGTGGCTGAACATGCCGTTCGCGCAGCAGCATTATATTTCGGCAAATTATACCCATGCGTCGTCATATCTGCTGGCGCGTGGGCTGAATGTCGTCACGCAACTGGTGGCGAAACGCGTCGTCGATGGCGTCGTGCGCTACAGCCTGAGCTGCAACACCGACACCACGCTGGATATATTGCGCGCTCGCGCGCAAGGCGCCGCGTCGTTCAAACTGGTCGGCCAGGTCAATTCCGAACTGCCGTTCATGCCAGGCGCAGGCGATCTTTCGGCAGACGAATTCAGCGCGGTGCTCGATAGTCCCGAAACCGAGTTTCCACTGTTCGCGCCGCCATCCGAGCCGATCACCGACACCAAATACGCCATCGGTCTTCACGCGGCGAACCTCGTCCGCGACGGCGGCACGCTGCAGATCGGCATCGGACAGGTCAGCGACGCGCTGGCGCAGGGGCTGATCGTGCGCCACCGCGACAACGCGCGGTTTCATGACATCATGAAACGGCTGGCGCCGGACGCGCCGGTTGCCGCCGCGACGACCGGCTCGTTCGAAAAGGGTCTCTATGGCGTCAGCGAAATGCTGTTCGAGGCATTTCTCGCACTGATCGACGCCGGCATTCTCAAGCGCGACATCGATGGCGTGTTGCTGCACGGCGCGTTCTTTCTCGGGCCCAAATCGTTCTATCGCGCGCTGCGCGAGATGACGCCGGCGCAACTGGCGCGCATCCAGATGATGCCGGTATCCTTCACCAACGAACTCTATGGCGATGAGGACTTGAAGCGTCGCGCCCGTACCGACGCCCGCTTCGTCAACAATGCGATGATGGCGACCTTGACGGGAGCGGCGATTTCCGATGGCCTTGAAAACGGACAGGTCGTGAGCGGCGTCGGCGGCCAATATAATTTCGTCGCGCAGGCATTCGCGCTTCCGGGCGCGCGTTCGATTCTCGCGGTCGAAGCGACCCGGCAGGCCGGCGCCAAAACGCAATCGAACATCCGCTGGGCTTACGGCCACCAGACCATTCCGCGGCATCTGCGCGATATCTTCGTCACCGAATACGGTGTCGCCGATGTCAGGGGCAAATCCGACGCCGATGTGATCGCGGCAATGCTCGGGATTGCCGACTCCCGCTTTCAGGCCGAGCTCGCGCGGCAGGCCAAGGACGCCGGCAAGCTGCCGAAGAGCTTTGAAATTCCCGCTATTCATCGCGACAATCACCCCGAGCGGATTGCAGACGCGTTGAGGCCTGCGCGCGAGGCCGGCCTGCTGCCACGGTTTCCGTTCGGCAGCGATTTCACCGACACCGAGCAGCGGCTGATACCGGCGTTGCAATTCCTGCGGGACGCGCAACGTACGCCGATGCGTCTGCCTGGATTGTTATGGCAAGGGTTTGCGCGCGCGCCGGATGCCGCCGATCATGAATGCCTGGCGCGGCTCGGCCTCGATACGCCCAAGACACTAGCCGAGCGCGCCTACCGCGCGCTGGTCAGCGCCGCGCTGGCGAGGAGCAGGGAGGTTTGAGACAGCAAATGCCGTCATTGCGAGGAGCGAAGCGACGAAGCAATCCACTCCTTCGCGGCTATGGATTGCTTCGCTTCGCTCGCAATGACGGAAGACATCAGCCTGAGGAGATCTACCTGTTCTTGTTCACAGGCTTGCGCTTCTCGATAAACGCCGCCATGCCTTCGGAGCGATCCTCCAGCGCGAAGGTGGAGTGAAACAGGTCGCGTTCGACGTTAAGTCCTTCGCCGAGCGGCGTCTCGAACGCGCGGTTGACGGCGCTCTTCGCCATCTCCGCTGCGGGACGCGACATCGAGGCGATCTTCTCGGCGGCCGCCAGCGCTTCGTCCATCAATTTGTCCGCGGGCACGATCCGGCTGACGAGGCCCGAGCGCTCCGCCTCAGCGGCATCCATCATTCGCCCGGTGAGACACAGGTCCATCGCCTTGGATTTGCCGACCGCGCGCGTCAGCCGCTGCGTTCCGCCGATACCGGGGATGGTGCCGAGCGTGATCTCCGGCTGGCCGAATTTCGCGGTGTCCGCGGCGATAACGATGTCGCACATCATCGCCAGTTCGCAGCCGCCGCCGAGCGCATAGCCGCTGACGGCGGCGATGGTCGGTTTGCGGCATTTGGCGACCCGGTCGGCGCCAATCGCGATGAAATCGCTGGCGAACATGTCGATGAAGACTTTCGGCTGCATTTCCTTGATGTCGGCGCCAGCGGCGAAAGCCTTTTCGCCGCCAGCCAAAAGGATGCATCCGATTGCGTCGTCGGCTTCGAGATCATCCACAGCGGCGGCGATTTCGCGAAACACGCCGAAGGACAGCGCATTGAGCATCTTCGGCCGATTAAGCGTGATGATACCGACCGCGCCTTTGCTTTCGACAATGATGTGTTCGAACGTGCTCATGGTCCACCCCGCGCTTGATTGCGCGGTAATGTGCCCGCTGGCGGGATAGGCATCAAGTGGGCGTATTCGGGCAGACCGTCATCCCTGCGTGAGCGCAATGACGCTCTCGCAAGGGATGACGCCTCTGCTGTCTACCCCATAAACATACGTGCGGCCGAGGCCAGCGTCAGAAGTCCGCCGCAAGCCATGAAGATCTTCCCGATCAGGGAGGTCCGGTCCGGGGATGAACTGTCGTTGCGGCTTTCCGCCGCCGGGGCATCCGCTGCGGCCGTCGCCATCGTCGGCGCGGGTGGATCGCTTGCCGGCAGGGTGCGATCAACCTCGTTGAGCGCATCGGGCGGGACGACCGGGACCTCAGCGGCAGGCTGCTGCGCGTCAACCGGTTTATCTGCCGCGGCCTGCAGAATATCGGTGGCGCGCGCGGACATGGCCCTGGCGTTGCCGTCCGGCGTGTCGGCGGCCGCCAGCCGTGCATTGGCGTTGGCCACTGACGGCGGAATCGCCGTTGAAACGCCGTCGGCGGCGGCCGCGACATCGGTTGCGTCAGCCTTCCCAGCGGGTGACGATTTCAGCGCCACCTTGCCGGATGTGCGATGCGCGTGCTTTTTCCAGTGGCGCGAGCCATGTTTGGCGTACTTCTTGGCCGCCACGACTTCCTCGGCACCACGGCCCGATTCCGTGCTTGCCGATTTCGAATCTGTGACCGCCTTGTCGTCTGCACCCGCCGCCACGGGTGATGGACCTGCGAAACATGCAAAAAGCCCTGTGGCCAGTATCAATACTGGGCGCGCGCTGGTTTTAATGGTCATTTACAATCTCTCCACTGACCAGCCCCGAAAAAGCGAATGAGACCTCGGCGCGTGTCTATAGCGGGGCAAAAAAATGGAATTTTCGCGCGGGCGCGGGCGAAAGCAGGGCGGCCACGTTTCTGAAGCCACATTTCGCGACATTTCGTTCGCGAAATCTTCCGAACTTATCGGCGGGTGCCAGCCGGACCGATCGATGTTATGAGCCTGCGTGTCCTGAATCGAGGCGTCGATCACGATCTCGTGATCTGGGCTATGTAACAAATTGAAAGATTAACCGAATTGCAGTGTGGGAGCGCGCGTGCGCGAACGTGACGAAGAATGGACCGGCCTGATGCGGTCGGCCATTTCGGGGGACAGTGCGGCGTATCACCGTCTGCTCAAGGCCGTCACGCCGGTGTTGAGAGCCGCGGCGCGCCGCGGTCTGGCGCGGGCAGGGCAACCCGTCGATCAATCCGAGGACATCGTGCAGGATATTTTGTTGGCGGTGCATCTGAAGCGGCATACCTGGGACGTCAATGCGCCGTTCGCGCCGTGGCTGTTTGCGATCGCTCGCAACAAGCTGATCGATTCGCTGCGCCGCCGCGGCCGGCGGGTTTTCGTCAACATCGACGATTTCGCCGAAACGATCCCGGGGCAACCTGCTGCGGAGACCGCGTCTGCGAGCGAGGTCGCGGCCCAGCTTCAGTCCCTGCCGGCGCGCCAGCGCGACGTATTGCAGGCGATCGCTGTCGACAGCGCGTCAATCAAGGATACGGCCGCGAAATTTGCGATGAGCGAGGGCGCGGTCCGGGTGGCGCTGCATCGGGGGCTTGCCAGCCTCACCGCCAAATTGCGGGAGCAGTGAGAATGGAAACCGATCAGCTCATTCGAAGCCTCGCCGCCGATAGCGCACACCGCGGGCATCCGGTCGGGTTCGTGCTGGCGCTGGCACTGCTGGCCGCGGCGCCGGTTTCGGTGGCGATGTTCTTTGTCGGGTTGGGCGTCAGACCGGATGTCATGACCGCGATGCGCAATCCATTTTTCGACCTGAAGTTTCTGGTCACGCTGGCGCTGGCGATCTCGGCCATCGCCGTCAGCCTGCATTTGTCGCGGCCGGAAGCCTCGCTGCGCGGCTGGGCGTGGCTGCTGCTGATCCCGGCAGGACTCCTCGTCGCCGGGGCCGCAGGCGAGATGATGCTGCCGCAGCGGCTGCCAATGATGACGCGTGCGGTCGGCAGCAATTCGCGGGTTTGTCTGACAGCTATTCCGCTGATGTCGTTGCCGCTATTGGCGGCGGCACTGATCGGGTTGCGTCATGGCGCGCCAACACGGCCCGCGGTCGCCGGCGCGATCGCCGGCCTGTTGTCGGCGGGGTTGGCCGCGACGCTGTACGCATCGCACTGCACCGACGATTCACCGCTGTTCGTGGCGACCTGGTACACGATGGCCACCGCTCTGGTCACCGCCATCGGCGCGTTGGCGGGATCGAGAGTGCTGCGGTTTTAGCCTTGCGTCGCCCCGGCGTCCGCTGGAACGGCATAGAGCCCGTTCACGCCGCCGACACCGCGGCCGTCTGCTGCATGCGGTGGAAGCGCAGCACCTGCTGCGCGGTCGAGGACCGCAGCCGTTCGTAGGTGGCCTTGCATGCCGCAAGATCGGACCGGTCCGTGCCTGAGAGATCGTCGCGCAGGTTGATGATGGCCTGGACGGTCGGCCACGACATCCCCGAGACCTTTGCCAGGATCATGACGCCCTCGGCGCGGCTCTCCACCATCATATTCTCTGCGGTCGACACCGATACGTTGGCGAGCGCCGCGATCGCGGCATTGGCTTCGTCGAATTTTCCGGCCTCGGCAAACGCCGCTACCTGACGCTCGTCGAGCCGGCCGTCCTCGTACAACGACTTCACGAGCGCGTGGGCGATGGCGGTTTCCTGGGTGATGGCCGAGGGCGCGGAGCGCGCGAGTCGCGTCGCCTCCTGCACCGCGGTGGGAATCTCACCTGCCTGTTGCGGGTTGGCGGCCTCGAGCCGCGTCCGCACCGTCGTGGAGGCTCTCGCTATCAGCTTCAGATAGACATGCCGCGGAATAGTCGGACGCAAGCCGAGACAGGTTGCAAGGTCGTCATCGCCCTCGGCGCGATTGACCAGCCGGTTGAAGCCGCGCTCGGAAAATTCCGCGCCGGGATTGTTGACGGTGCTCTGGATCACCTCGTCGTTGCCGCGCAACACCAGCACGTCGGTCACCGCGCGGCTCAGCACCCTTCGTATCGAAATCGCCATCAAATGCGCCTGGCTCTTGTTGCGCGCGGTTTCGATCAGCGTGTCATCGTCGAGCCGCTCCGATCGGGACAGCACCGGAGCTGCGACCTCGATCAGGTCATCGAACGCCAGCGCGCGAACAGTGAGCGGCGGCGCGGTGTCTATCGGAGCCAGACGATTGGCGAGCAGCGCCTTGGCGGCGGTCTCGATGCGATCCGTCAGGCACTGGAAAACGTCGTCGAACAGTGCGATCTGTTCGTCCGAAAAATCCACCGCGCCATTGATGAAAAGATCGGTCACCCGGCGCAGGGTTTCGACCCGGCGCGCCACGGTTCCATGCGCCAGCGTGGTCTGCAATTCGTCGAGCAGACTTTCGGAAGTGGAGGCAGGTTTCGAACTCATGACTCTATCCTGGAGCATTCGGACATTTTCAGACCGGCGGCGACTTTCTTCGTCGCCGGAAACGGAAGTGGTTGGATCAGGCGCTGGCAATGCGGTTGCGCCCTTGTGCCTTGGCTGCGTAAAGCGCGCGGTCGGCGCGTGCGAGAAATGTATCGGGGGTCTCATCCGGTTTCAGCGTCGCGACGCCTGCGGAAATCGTTACCTGCATGCCGGGCGAGAACGCGCTCCAGTCGAGGTCGGCGATGATCGCCCGCAGCCGGTCCAGAGTTCGCACCGCTTCGCCATCGGGAGTATCGGGAAGCACCAGCAGGAATTCCTCGCCACCGTAGCGGCCAAACTTGTCGATGTGACGGATGTTCGCGAACACGGTGATGGCGAATGTCCTGAGTACTTCGTCGCCCGTGGGATGGCCGTAGGCGTCATTGACGCGCTTGAACCAGTCGAGATCGATCAGCGCGATCGTGCAGGGCGTATTGCCGCGTTGGGCGCGGGCAATCTCGTCATCCAGCATCCGCATGATGCAGCGGCGGTTGAACGAGCCGGTGAGCTCGTCGAGTTCGGCGAGCTCTTCGATTCGCTGGTAGGCCTCGCTGAGTTCGACACCGCGCTTGTGAAGCCGCTTGCGCATCGAGTCGCCGTAAAGCCCGACGAAGGCGCATTGTCCGATCGTGAGAACGAAGCACAGTACCGCGGCAAGGCGCTCGGAGGTCGTGGCCACCGGCAGGCCGATGGGAATCTGGGTCAGCAGAAAAATCGGGGCCACGCCGACTGTCGTCAAAGTCCATGCGGCCGCGGCCTGACGTGACGTCATCTGCAACGCGGCGACGCCGAAAACAAGAAACAGCACGTTGAGAAAAGCATAGCCAATCTGGGGCGCAGCCAGCAGAAATCCAAGCTGGATAGCGACGTGACCGCCGACTTGAAAAACCGTGAGATAATGATCTTCAAAACGATCGTTGACGTGAGTTTCGGACAGAAGGGCAAAGATGCCAATCAGCGTAATGCCGCACAGGAGAAAGGCCGTGGGGAGGAGCGTCGGAATCGTGCCGGCATGGACATAGATCAGCAGGACGGTGGCGCCGAGCGCATAGCTTGCGACCTGCATCGCCAAGGTATGCCGGCGATGCGCCAGACGGCGCTTCAACACATGCAGCGGTAGGCTGTCGGCAAGCGCGACTGGCCCGCCAGGGCCCTGACCTTGAAGCGATGAGGCTGCGCTGATCATGTCCGCCGTCGTGGAATGCATCTGGAACTTTAGGGAGAAAAGCCTTTAGGTTTGGTATCTTTTCGCTGCCGGACCTTGGGCCGTCCAAAGTCGCAACAGCCTTGTTTCGCAATGGGAATTAGGCGGATAAGGATAGCGTGACGCTGTTGGCCGTTGCGCGGGGCCGGCGGAGGCAGACGATAGGCAAGGGGTGTTTTGCCCCGCCAAGCCTTGGTAAGGTAGCCGACAACCCCGGTGTGAAGAAAGTATTTCGGTGTTATGATACCAATTCCGGGATTTCGGTCGTTCCCGCGCCATCGAGGGCTGGAAAGTCTGTGCGATACATCACAGATGCGGGCGGACTATTGCAACAATTTGAAGAATTTTGCCTTTCACATCGAACCAGCAGCCGCCCCAATCCGACCAATCTTGCGAGACGGCCATTGAGTGCGACACAGGCGGCTTCGGACAACGTCCTGATCGCTCGGATCGCTCAAGGCGACCGGCTCGCCATGCAGGTGCTGTACGGTAGACACCATGTCAGGGTGTTTCGCTTCGGATTTCGGCTTGTGCGGGACGAACAGGTTGCGGAGGACCTCATCAGCGAGGTTTTTCTCGATGTGTGGCGCCAGGCCGGCAAGTTCGAGGGCCGATCCGCCGTTTCCACCTGGCTCCTGGCGATTACGCGATTCAAGGCTCTGTCTGCGCTCCGCCGCAGGAAGGACGTTGAACTGGACGACGAGGCCGCCAATGCGATCGAGGATGCTTCCGATGATCCGGAAGTGGCGGCGCAGAAGAAGGATACCAGTAAAGCGTTGCGCAAGTGCCTGACCGCACTTTCGCCGGAGCACCGGGAGATCGTCGATCTCGTCTACTACCATGAGAAATCCGTGGAAGAAGTAGCTGAGATCGTCAGTATACCGGAGAACACCGTGAAGACGCGCTTGTTTTATGCGCGCAAAAAATTAGCCGGACTGCTGAAGGCAGCCGGTGTGGAGCGAGGTTGGCCATGATGGCGACAAGCAAAAAAATCCTGGAGCAAGAGCCCAGTGAAGTAGAAATGCTGTTGCCATGGCATGCGGCAGGCACCCTCAATGCGCGCGATGCCCGCCGCGTTGACGAAGCGCTCGCCCGCGATCCCCGGCTTGCGAAACAATACGCCGCGATCCAGCAAGAATACGCCGAAACCATTCATCTGAACGAAAGCCTCGGCGCGCCGTCCGTGCGCGCCATGCAGAAGCTGTTCGCGGCGATCGACGGAGAGCCGGCGCGCAAGCCGTCGGTGTCGTTCGACATCTCCGCGCGGATCGCCGGGTTTTTCACGAAGCTCTCGCCACGGACGCTGGCCTGGTCGGCGAGCCTGGGCGCGCTTTTGCTGCTGTTGCAGGCCGGCGTGATCGGCGCGGTGCTGATGACGAAGCAGAACGCCTCGTTCCAGACGGCCTCGTTAAGCCCCAATGCGCCAAGCCCCGGTGCGCCGATCACCCGCGCATTGGGACCGGAAGCGCCGCCGCCGCGCGCGCTGGTGCGGTTCGCGCCGGATGCACGCGTCGCCGACATCATGGCGCTGCTCGACAACTATCAAGCCTCTATCGTCGACGGCGCCAAGGGCGGCCTGTTTCGGCTGCAATTCGCCAACAGAGCGATGGGCAGGGACGAATTTGCCGGCCTGATGCGCAAGCTGCAAAACGAGAAGATCGTCAGTCTCGCGGTAGATGCACAATAAGCCGCGCGACGGCGCATCGTCGATACCGCATAAACCCGAGGCCTCATGGTCCACGATCGTGCCAACTGGCGGAGTAAGGCGCGACGCGCGGCGCTGGCATTTACCGTCGCCGCGTTGCCGTTTGCGTGTCTCGGTGGCGCATCGGTTTACGCGCAAAGCATCATGCGCTCGCCGAACCTCAACATCGGGTCGCGGATTCCAAGCATCAATTCGACGGTGATGCCGCGGATCGATCCGAACATCGCCAACCTCAGGGCGCGTCCGGCCTGCAGCTACGCCTATCGCGACAGCAACGGCGAATGCTCGGATAAGCCGGTGTCATCGGCCGACGGCGGCGGCAGCGGCGGTTCATCGGGCAAAAACAAGAACAGGAATAAGAACAGCGGCCCGCTCAGTAAGCTTCCGCAGACAGTCCTCAATTCGCGCACGATCGCAGGCGAAATCGTGGCCGAGATCGACGGCTCGCTGTCCGACGCGCAGGCCGACGAACTGGCGCGGCGTCATCGGCTCGAGCGCATCGGATCGCAGAACTTTCCGCTCATAGGCGCCACCATCGGCCTGTTCCGCATCGTTGACCGCAGGACGGTGGAGACGGTAGGCCGCGAACTCGCAGCCGACGGCGTTCGCTCGGTGCAGGCGAACTTCCGTTATGTGCTGCAGGACCAGCAGGCAGCATCGACTGAGGGCGATCCCGCCCAATATGCGCTTCTGAAACTTCGATTGCCCCAGGCGCATGCGCTGGCCCACGGCGCCAACGTCACCATCGCCGTTATTGATTCCGGAATCGACATCCGACATCCGGAACTTGCGAATGCGATTGCAGGCTCCTTCGATGCGCTCGGCAGCAAGGAAGGCCCACATGTCCACGGCACCGGCATAGCCGGCGCGATCGTGTCGCATGCGCGGCTGATGGGGAGCGCGCCGGCGGCGAGGATCTTGGCGATCCGCGCCTTCGGCGTGGCACCGGGCGGCGCGGAAAGCACCTCATTCGTGATCCTGAAGGGGCTCGATTACGCAGCGGCTAACGGCGCACAGATCGTCAACATGAGCTTCGCCGGTCCGAAGGATGCCTTGATCGAACGCGGCATCGCCGCTACCGCCGCCAAGGGTATCGTGATGGTTGCCGCCGCCGGCAACGCCGGGCCGAAATCGCCGCCGCTATATCCCGCCGCCAATGCAAACGTGATTGCGGTCAGCGCCACCGATGCGCAGGACAAACTGTTTGCGGCATCGAACCGCGGCGGCCATATCGCGGTCGCTGCCCCGGGCGTCGATATCTTCCTGCCGGCGCCCGATGAAAAGTACCAGATGACGTCCGGCACCTCGTTTTCCGCGGCATATGTCAGCGGCCTCGCGGCCCTGATGCTGGAGCGCAATCCTGCATTGAATCCGGGCGAAGTGCGCGCGATCCTGATGAAAACGGCCCGCGATCTCGGTTCCCCCGGCCGCGATGATCTGTTCGGCGCCGGTGAAGCGGATGCCTTTGCGGCCGTCTCCGCCGTCGTCACCGCGCCGGCGGCGCCGGTTGCCGCGGTTTCGGGTACCCCTGCCGCTGAAAAAGTCGAGGTTCGCCAGGATGTTCCCTCGACCAGGGACTTGAGCCCGCCGGGTGCCGCCATGGCGTCCGACAAGTCGGCGGTTCGCGAAGCCCATCGCCCAGCCGCGCAATAATTTCGGCCTGAGATGCCGCCCAAAAATACTTGCCCAAAAGTTAAAAAACTTCGCGGGCCGTTTGAACGTTCGGCGACCCTCCCGCGACCTATATTTGTGGGAGCGGTAATCCCTCCCCATCGAGGCTGTATTCGGCGCGAGCGCCCATCCACCCCAAGCGCCTTTATAGCTTGACCCGTCCGGTTGTCCCCCCGGACGGGTCTTTCGTTTTGGCCGCATTTTCTGAGCAAAATCAGCAGCCAGCTTTGCGCTCCTCACGCGCGCCTCGAAGGTAAGTCGCCGCAACCCCGTCATGCCGGGACGCGGCTTGACGTGAAGAGGCAGGAAAAACGCGGATTTGTATCCGCGCCGGCGTTCTGGCGGGGCAGTCCGCTGGACAACGCCGGAGTTTTCCACAGAATATCCCTGTCACGTCTAGGTGATTCGTCTCCCGTTGCGTCCGCGTCCGTTTTTCTCCTTACGGGCTGGTTCATGACACATCGAGCAGACGTGGCACGTGGCCGCGACATTGTTGCGCGCTGGTGCGATTTTGCCGAGCGGCGGCTGGAATATCTGACGGAGCTGTTCGAGACCGGCCGCTGGCGCCGCTATCATACCGAGCAGGAATTTCTCGAAAATATCCGGGAGGCCAAAACCGCGGTCGAAACCTGGCGCGACCTGTTGACGCGCGAGGCCTCCCGCGACAACTCCGCCATCGACATGTCCTGGCTCCGCCGCACCAGGGCCACCAGGGCTATGCAGCCGCGCGGTCACATTTTAAGCGATCAGGTTCATCTGTTTCAGCCGCACTCTGTGCAGATCCCGGCCGAATCGCCGCCACCAGATCGTTCGAACGTCGCGGAATCCGGTCAATTTTGTTCGGGCCCAGCACCGTCCGCGCCGGACAGAAACGCGCCAGTTCATAGGTCAGCCCTGGACAACGCGGCGCTGGACATTGCCTCGTTCGCGCAACGCTATCCGCTGCTCCGCAACGTGATGTAGGACGCGCCAACTTCCGTCGTCACCGCGTTCGT
>WNGJ01002826.1_pt1 | contig 17766 bp, 15 predicted proteins | sample 5400611 | NCBI WGS metagenome assembly WNGJ01 (sample SAMN13153375, study PRJNA577476) | soil metagenome | isolation source: 40 cm soil or saprolite under Garry oak tree replicate 1 | place: USA:California | collected 2016-06-15 | reverse complement strand
TAGACTTACCCGCACCGGAGCCACCAACCAGGGCGACGAACTTGCGCGGTGGAATGGCCACCGACATGTCGTTAATCAGCACTATATGATTATTGCCTTCCTTATGCAGGCGGATCGCATCGATACGGATGCTGTTACTCTCATCACGCTGTGTCAGTTGCGTGCCGGTATACGTCAGCATAAACGGGCCTATGCGTATCTCATCGCCGGGCTTGAGTACCTGTTCGCGTATCTGTTGAGCGTTGACATACACATGATTAGTACTGCCCAGATCAACGATACGATAGCCGCCCTGTACCTGTTCCAGGCGTGCATGATAGGCAGAGACCTGTGGATGGTTGAGGACCACCATATTATTTGGCTGGCGACCAAGCGTAATCACCGGGGCACCCAATGGAATAGGCCGGATTTCCGGTACAATTTCCTGTACCGCTCCTGTGCCATCGTTATAGGCTAGAGTGACCAGCGAGCCATGCTCGTCACCAATGCGGAAAATGTCGCCCCGTTCCAGGGGCTTGCGGAATTGCTCCGTTCCCGGAATCGAACGTCCCTGGTACAGGATGCCGTTCGTCGTTCTCTGCTGCTGTGGATGTGGGTGAATAAAGATCAGCTGGTTGCCTTCGCGCACGATCTGCGCATGATAGCCCGACACCACCGGTTCGTCGATCACAATATCATTCGCGGGATGACGCCCAATATTGATGACTGGCTTATCCAGAGGGTAAGATGTTTTCTGAGGATGTGTATTGGAGTTTACTTCTAATGATGCCACTCCACGCGGAATGCTGGCTGTTCCGCTCGGCCCCCTCAAGGTACCTTCTGGCGCACGTTCCGTCCCCAATGGCCTTTGTCCTTGCATCGGCGATGGAGCTGCCACCGTTGGATGAAACACTGGTGGCGATGCATTTTGCGATGACGCTTGCTGTACCGGTCGTGCTGTACTTGCTACGCGGCCACTGGCCAAAAAGAGAAAGGTGATGTTGCCCAACCCGATCATATCCCGGTCGTTAATTGTCGACTGCTGCACATCGCGCTGGTTAACCGTAACAGTATTTTGTGGTGCTAGTTTAAGAATAGTCCACGTTCCATTGTTCAAGCTGATTTGTGCATGATGTCGCGAGATCGAAGGATCTGAAACAACAATATCATTCCCTGGCTCACGTCCCAAGGTAATTGAGGGCTTGGTAATCGGGAAAGTGTTTCCCGCCTGCGAACCGGTAACAAACTGAATCGAACCTAAATCCGGTGGGCCATTTACTCTATCCATAACATCCGTCGCTACAACCTGTTCTCTCAAACACGCATACGCATAAAACAGGCCGACGCGACATCTCCTTTCCGCTTACACATTCCTTTCAAAAAAGGGCGTAGATGGGCATATTCATCGTCATCTTGTGTGCCATTATATAGTAGCACTAAAGCTCTGACAAGAGGAGTGTTTACATAAAATAGAGTTATTGAAAAGTTCTTCAGGTGAAGCGTTGTTCGGCACTTGGCTTGAAGAACTTTTCGTCAAAGCGCTCAAAAAACTTGACGAACCGCCAACATTTCTGCTATACTTGTTTCGTTCTAAAGACGGGGTGTAGCGCAGCCCGGTAGCGCACCACAATGGGGTTGTGGTGGTCGGAGGTTCAAATCCTCTCACCCCGACTGCAAAAGCGAGGTAGGAAGTACGCTCAAGAAAAGGCTTCCTACCTCGTTTTACGTATCCTCTTACTCCTTTCACAATCTCTAAATTGCCTGAGAATCTGAGTACAGTAGGCCCACAAGCGTTTGGCATGATGGCATCCAGAATATAGGCTCTTCTTATGCAGCATAAAATAACATCGCGGACAAGAGCCGATAGTGAAGGTCTAATCCGTCCTTTGACTCTCTCAAGTCAATGGCTGGCCATCTTACCCCATCAGCGTAACCAACCTATGATATAATAGGACTGACCTGTGAGCCAGATATTGGGCCATGTTCTCTGTATGAAAGAAGAGTGAAGGGCACATTCTCTATGCCAACACCAGAAGAACGATTGACTACATTAGAATACAATCTCGATCAGTTTAAAGCCGAAGCAACCACCTATTATCAGGAAATGGCAATGCAAGTGACCATGACAAGAGGGTTAACTGAAGATGCCGTTAAGCGACTCATGCAACTAAGAATACAGGTAGATAAACGCTTCAATAGCACCGATCAACAACTCGTCGAAGTAAAGCAAGAACTAGCCGAAGTGAAACAAGATAGTAGCGATCATACCACACGTCTCGATCGACTTGAAACAAAAGTCGATGCAGTACAAACAACCCTGGCTCAAATCCTTGCACGTCTGCCAGAAAAACCATAGCAAGTTCTAGAAATTATCCGCAAATTTATTATTTCAAGTCAACTTCCCTTACCGTTTCTTTGCCGTAATCAATGTTGCTCCCGGCGTCAATAAACGATGTTGGCGTACTTGGCCCATTCCGGCTGCCTCTAACCAGCCCTTCACTGTCGCAAGGGGATAGCATGTTCCTCCTACTGTCTTCATCGTCAAGGCCATAAACTGCACTATCAACGAAGTCAGACGCGACCCATGGGTCGCATCTGTCACCTGATCCAGAAAAGCCAGTATTCCCCCTGATTTCAATGTCTGAGCCACTTTTGCCAGTACTACTGCATTGACCTCTGGTGGCAACAAGTGCGCGACGTGAAAATACAGTGCCACATCATATGCAGGATAATCTGTCAGCAGCTCTGTAAAATCATCCTGTACAATATTTCCACAGACAAAATGTATTCTATCTTCCATATGCGTCTGCTTCGCCGTGCGTTTCCCTGCCTCGATCCCCGGCTCAATATCCACAATCGTCGCCTCCAACTGTGGATATTTTCGGCAGAACAATACACTATACGCTGCGTGTGAGCCGCCCACATCCAGTAGTTGGGTTGCTCCTTTCGGTATACGCACCCGTTGTACCACCTCACCCCCCAGAGCCATGGCCAGCGCAGCCAGTCCGGCATAGTGACGCACCAGTTTTGCTTGCATCTCTGGCTCACACGCATCTTCCTCATACGGCATACGCATGACCTGCTTGTTCTCGCGTACCACCTCTGGCAAATGATCCCATATCTCCACAATATCAGGGCTATGCATAATATATGGGGCGACATTTACAGTCGAAGCGCACGTTAACCAACGCTTCGCTGTTCTCGTATTTGCATACATGCCATGCCGATAGCGCAAATAGCCCACCGATACCAGCAAATTCAGTAGCAACTGAAGGCCCTCCGGCGAGCAGTGCAACCGCTCCGCCAACACCTCTCTTGTCAGCGGCTCTTTACTCAGTGTATCAAACAGCCCCAGTTCACAGGCGGTCACCAGTACTTTGGCTATCCCAGGTGCCAGAGGAAGATCTAAAAGAGGTACCGGCAGCAGATTCAAACGCGCCAGCACCTCTTCTAACAACGTCAAACGAAGCGGCATTACACAATTACTCCTATTAACCAGCCACTGGCCAGCGCAATACAGGTTAACGCAGTCATATAAAAATGGAGTTTCCGTCCTCGCATAGATCTCTCGTCTCTCGAAAAAAGAAACAGACATATCACCGCTAGACCGGTAACTAGCAACGTCGATATAAGCACCCAACGTTGCACAGGAACAACTCGACTTACCGCCAGCATTCCTATCAACATCGCTCCTGCTACAATAAGCGAACGACACAGGAGCAGGGAGCGTTTCACTCCCAGTACTACTGCCAGCGTCTTCGCGTCTTCAGCTGCATCTTCCTCAATATCCGGCAGTGCATTGGCCAGATTCAGGGCCACCCCCAATAGCACCCCCACCGGTACCAGCCAGAAGAGCACCGGCAAAATACGCCCCATCCCCGCAAAAGCATACAGGGGAATAAGCGGCATCGCCAGCGCAAATACAATCCCACTCAATGGTGTTCTCTTCAACCCCAGATTGTATCCCTGTCCTAACAGCAGGTATCCCAGCGAAACAAATAACGCTAGACGATTCAATGGCAACAATAGCAGTACCATCACTCCCATCATCACCAGCCCACCAAGCAATGCCTCATGTGGATACACCAGTCTCCGCGGAATAGGCTTTTGTGGCTTGCCTGCTGCATCCAGCTTGCGATCACAATAATCGTTAATCACGGCAATTGAAACCTGCATTGTCGCATGGGCTGCAATCACCAGAAAAATAGTGCTCCAGATGAAACGCGGCCACGCCGCCAGCAACGTAAATACCGTTACCCCGATAATATGCAGGAGAACAGGCGCGGGATGACTAAGTAGAAAAAAGCCGAGGAATATTTCACTAAGATGACGCTTCCTGGGTATCTCCATGAACTATATGCTCTTTGTCTTTTGTCATCGTACCGGCAAACGATCCATCATCGCCTTAAACCACTCTGTACGCATCTCGTTACCGGCTAGAGCCAGGGTAATACATACTCCCAGCACGGTACCTACGACCCATAAGGCCAGCATGAGCGGAGCGGTGTTCCCATTGACAAGCAAATTAAGTGTATTTGAGAAAGATTGGGAAATGAGGTCATGTCCATTGGCAAATGGCAATACCGCTCGCAGCGTTGGCTGTTGCCAGATAATTCCCAAGGTCGTAATCGTTGCCAGCAAAACCACTGCCAATCCCTCTAGTAGTGATGGACGCAGTAATGAATAGCGTTCACGCGGCTTTTGTGGCGTTATGGCCACGCGCTGCATAATTTGAGCTGTTAGATTGGCAGGCTCAGCCACGGGCGGTAACTCGCGCAAACTGCTTGCCACCTCTTCTAGCAGTAGGAGATCCTTTTGACAGGCACAACACGTTGTCAGATGTGCTTCAAGCTGACACATCTGTTGCAGCGTCAATTGCTTATCAATATACAACTGTAATTGCTTATTTGCCGCCGAACAACGCATTACTGACCTCTCGTTCTTGTATTCTGTTCCACACCAAACTTCTCTAAGCGCTCTTTTAACAAATTACGGGCGCGAAATAAATGTGTTTTAATGGTGCCTATCGGCATCGTGAGAATTTGGGCCATTTCTTCGTAGGTCATTTCCTGCAAATGACGGAGAATTAAGACAATGCGATATTTTGCAGGTAATTGCGAGAGCTGCTCCTGCACCATAGTCTGACGAGCATGTGTTTCTAATGCCGCATCAATGCGTTGCTCCTGCCCAATACTGGCAGCGATCTGTTCCGCCTGTACAACTACCTGTAACGCCTTATCGCGTTTGCGCTGCTCAAGTTGTTTCAAAGCACAATTGTAGGCAATACGATAGAGCCAGGTAGAAAACCGTGCATCTCCACGGAAAGAGGGTAAGCCCTGCCATGCGGCCAGAAATGTCTCCTGCGTTGCCTCATTGGCTTCCTCGTATTGCTGGAGCATACGAAAAACCAGATTGAACACACGTCTCTGATGCTTTTGCACCAATTGGGCAAAAGCATCCTGATCACCCTTCTTACTAGAAGTCACTAATTGTTCCTCATCCTGCTCTGTCACAGAAGAGGCGCTATGGGGTAACGCGATCCCCAGACCCTGTATCGGGCGCCACAAATGCTCATTCATATATTCTTTGGAGGCCTTTTCACCAACGAATGTTTCACTTACTCAATCAGGTTGAAACATCTTTACGGTTAGTCTTATCATACCATATGGAGTCCAAATACAAGGTTATCCGAGGTCTTTATATGTCTGAAAACGTTCTGCTTATTTTAATTGGCTGGTTACTGGCTCTGGCTATCTTCTTTGGCTTTATTGTACTCATTCGCTATTTGCAACATCGCGAACACATGGCGATGATCAATACGGGTATTCACCCTCATAGCTTTCGTCAACAGCGCCGCCGTAGCCCCGGTATGCTCCGCGCCGGTTTGATTATTGCCATGGTTGGTCTCACTCTTACCATCGGTCTCTATCCTATTGGCTTCATCCTCCCGCCGGTCTTTGCCTCTATTCCTTTCCACTTCGGTCCCTGGCTCCTCCCCGGCCTTATCCCTCTGGGTGTGGGCATCGCCCTCATCGCCAGCTACTACCTCGAAAGAGATGTCCCACCCCCAGAGCATCCTGAAGGCACTACTCAGACAAAGGTCAAAGAACCCCTTGAAGAACGCTTTTTTGAATGACGGGTTAATGGAAGTTCTACAACAGCCCGAAATGCTTGTTATTAACTAGAAAAATCGAAAAATATTCAGTATAATGAACGTTAAACACAGCATCGAAATATATGCTGTATTGTTAAGCTGGCGTCTATGGAAAGTACATCATTCATTTTGCACAAAGGAAGGCCTGACTATGCATCTCCCACGCAGTAAGCCTCGCTTGACCTCTTTGAAGACTTTCACACGTTTCAGCATCCTGTTCCTGATCATTTTTCTAGTAAGTTGTGCGGGTACTAACCCTGTAACCACTCAGCCCACGCCCACTCCTACTTCTTCCTCTGTCCAGTTTACTAACTACAATTTAAAGTTACCTGCGAAGGCTCTCAATGCTCCCATTGTTGGCGATCTGCCAGGTAATCAGCAGCTCCATGTTGGTGTAACCTTCAAGGTAGATCAAAGTGTACTTGATCAATTAAAGAAGCAGAAGATCAAGCCAGGACAGAAAGTCGATGGACAGGCCATTGCTAAACAGATGGGCATCAGCGATACAACATATCAGCAGATTAAGAGCTTTTTCGGCTTAAATGGATTATCACTCAACATAGACCAGAAGCATCTTTATCTCACTATTGATGGCAAGGCACAGGCATTTGCGACTGTCTTGCAGACGCACTTTGTGATCCGTAAGTTGAATAATCGCACCTTCTATACACCGGCAGCCCCACTCAAAATACCGGTAGCAATCGCAAATTCTATAGAGGCGATTACTGGCTTAGATAGCTATAGTGCTCCTCCAAGTTTCCATTTGCCCCTTAATACGTTACAAGCCCAGCAGAAGACGGCCTTCGATTGCAGTCATAGTCGCCTGGCGCATGCCTATGGGTATGATAGTTTCTGGAAAAATGGCTGGCATGGCGAAGGGATGACCATCAATCTGGTAGAGATTGATGGTGTATATCAGAATGATATGCAAACTTATTTTGCTTGTCTTAATCATCCCTTGCCAAATTTCATTGATGTTGATGGTTCCCCCAACGCAGTAAGGGGAGAGTCAACCATGGATGTTGAACTCGTTGCAAGCCTGGCTCCTGGTGCGAATATCAATGTTTATCAAACGTATAGTTCTAATGATGCTTCTGTTTGGACAAGAGTGAACTATGAGCTCAATCAAATCGATCAGAATGCCAAAGCCGGTGATGTCGTAAGTATTAGCCTAGGAGACGTTGAGTCTGACTTTAGTTCGCAAGATATGGACGCTATCTCAGCCAGTATAGATAGGCTGACAGAGGTAGATCATATGACTGTTTTCGTCTCAAGCGGAGATTGTGGTGCCTATGCCGATGGCGTCTATCGCAGCCCAGCTGGCCCTACCGTTGCATTTCCTGCATCCGCTCAATGGTCGGTTGCAGTAGGGGGAACATTGTTATCAGCCGATCAACAAGGGAACCGCGTAGGTGAAACGGTATGGTCTGATAGTTCAAATACTTCTGAATGTCAAAATCAGTGGGGGAGTGGTGGCGGTATCAGTTCATTTGTTCAACAACCACAGTGGCAGGCAGCTGATGGAGTAAATAGCTCCAACGGCTATCGCCAGGTGCCTGATATCAGTGCTATAGCTACTAATGTAGGTGTGCTCATTCAAGGGCGAGTAGTCTCTGACGGCGGTACCAGTGCAGCTGCACCCGTGTGGGCAGCAGGCTTTGTGTTAGTGAATCAAGCGTTAGAGCGGACCAAAGATGAGTATGCCTTTGGGCCAGATACCTTCTACAGCGTAGCGACTCATAGTAATGGATTGGCACCCTACTATGATGTGACACAAGGGAACAATTTATATTATTCTGCTTCATCTGGTTGGGACTATACAACCGGTTGGGGTTCACCAAATCTGGTAGATTTCTACAAGGTGCTCTCGACGTCATAAGCTTACAACCTTTTGTATATGATCCCAAAGCTACGCGCTGGGGCGACTATTCAGCCGCTGTCCTTCGAAAATTGGTTTGCAATTCGATACACAAAAAGCAATTCTCTTGCTGCGGCAAAAATCAGCACAATTTGATGTTTTCCTCTGCCATAATGAGGAAGAGGAAGACAAAGATGCAGTGAGAAACATAGGGAAACAACTGAAGGAACAAGGCATTTCGCCCTGGTTGGATGAATGGGAAGTACCACCCGATAACTCTTACACCAAAAAATAAAATTCTCCAAATTTTTTTCCGCTTTTTCCGAAACGACGCGTATTACATATGCCATAGGGACTGCCATTTACCAGTCCCCAAAAACACATATCACGAAAGGACTAACACCCTATGGCAAAGCACAGATCAAAACAAAAATTCTCCGCAATCTGGGCAACACAAACACAACTTGGTGAACACTTCAGCATGACAGCTAAGGAAATCGGACAGAAACTCATCGAACTTGGCTTACGCATATATGACGAAGAGCAACGTCAGTATGTACCCACTCCACAAGCTCTAGCTGACGGTCTATGTACCTACACACCACTCAAGAGTGGGAAGCCATTCTACATGTGGCACAAGGCGAAAATCTCCAAAATGATGCAAGAGAAGACGCAGATAAAACCACTGAGCGATAAAGATGTCGAATATCGCGAAATGGCACTATCTCTACTTGAACTCGATAAGGATGCCGAAAAAGGCTTTGATAAAGCTTATTACCTGTTTTTCGACTCGCTCTCTCCCAAGGATATTCCCACTATTTTAGCATGGGCGTTGATAGAAGCTCACAAAGAATCTGTGGAGCAAAAGGGGAAGGCAGACGGTACTGCTTATCAAAGACTTCGGGATGGTATAGAGGCTAAGGATTTTCCCGCCATTAACTCACAACTAGAACGCTTAGGTGCTGATATTCGTTTGGGTGAGCATCAAGATACTTCTAACACCTGAGAATATGTATGGATGCATGGTGGTGGAGTGTGAGCGAAGTGCATTGCATTCACACTCCACCACTATGTATCATTCTCATGACGACCGCCCCCATCTCATGATGCTCGCAAGGGGCATCACTACTATACACGAAGAACGGGCATGAGGCGTAGTATAGTAGTGATGCCCCTTGCGGGCATCATGGGGGGACGGCCATCCTGAGGGAGGCGGCCATCTACGGCAACTGTGGAGCCTCATCGAGTTCTGGCAGTTCTAGCGAAGCATGGTATTCGGTGGCCAAGGTGGGGCGTTCGGGGTTGTCGGGGTGCCACCACCAGAGGCGTTGGACGGCATTTTTTTCGTCGTCCGTCCAGTAGAAGCCGATGTCACCGAGATTGGCGTAGCCGACGATATGCACACCGGCTTTCCACTGGCTGAGCCATTCTTCACGGTGGAAGATAGCTTCGGCCAGTGTATGTTTGCGTCGTTCCAGCTTGTCCTCTAACTTCCCCGCTCCTTGAATGGTTCCACGTACAATGTGGCGCGTGCCTTTGGGAGCCTCCTGAGCACCAGCAGTTTTTTGCACCAGCTTCTTTCTGCCCTTGGAAACCCTTCGCTCTAAGAAGGAGACCCCGAAGAAGGCGGCACGAATCAGCCGAAGTCCCCACTTGGCGAGCGTCATATGCTCTTGGGATGCCTCTTCGCCATCATCACCGGTCTCGGAGGTATGGTAGAGCGTGTCAGCTAGATAGTGTAGGCGATAGCTACGATTGGGCGGAAACTTGTCGAAAGCGTGGTGTGGCCAGCCTTGGGCTGGCATGACGATCTCGTAGCGGGAGCGTCTGGCATCGATCAGCCGAGGAAGTAACCAGGGAAGAGCATAGAAACGTGAGAGGAGAATGCGCAAAATCTTCCGAAAAATGCGCCGGTTGCGGAGCAGACCAATGGTATCCCAGGCAAAGAAATCCATATTGCCCATAGCTTGGCGTCCGAAGAATTGAGAGAAGCGCGGATAGCCGACGCTCAGCACCGCTAGTTCCAGGCCCGAGCCTTCGTTGCGTAATGGACTGGAGGTAAAATCGATCATGTGAGCAGTTACCTTGTCTGTGCGATCCCAGTATTGCAGACTAGAACCAAAAGCGTAATGCACATCGCCGGAAAGGAAGACCACGCGCCTGAGCTTGCTGACCGTTCGCAGGAAATGTTGAAAGGTACCCCACTCTAAGCCCCATGCCTCGGCATCCACGGCATAGTTATCTTTGGCCCGCAAGTGATGCCAGTATTGCAGGGATTCGAGTAGCTCCACACCCAGTACAGGGGAGGCCGAAATAATAATGGTTACATCGACATCGCTGCGTGATTGGTCAACGATTTGTGTATGAATGGCCTGTGGAGAGAGCAAACCCGGGAACTCGCTCGGAGAGCGATAGAGGCGATGATTGCGCGTATCCATCACTATTATCTGATGGTGAGGGCCAGCATAGCTGTAGTAGTAGTGTAAGGGGCGTGGAGAGCGTGGGAGCGTGCCGGTGCCTGAAAAGGAGCTTGGGAGGCCAATGACCTCGGCTATCGTGGCGGCCCGGGCATCGGTCTCATCGCCACGCCATTCGTCAATAGCCTGAAGCAGTGCTACGCCGTTGCTTTGCTCAAACTGGTGGGGAGTGTTGCCCCATCCCTGGAACAGACAGTAGGTCAGCAGGGCATTGCGCACGATGCGCTTGCCTACCGGACTGGCCAGCACACGGTGGCACCATGCGCCGTCCAGAAACCAGTCGTCGGTCACATCATGATCGTCGCAAATCATATAGGTAGGAATATGCGCCAGGGCGCGGCGTACCATAGGTAGCGTGTTTCGAAACTCGCACAGGCTGGTAACATTGGCTGTATATTTCGTCCTGGCATCCTGTATGAGCGAGGGTTGGGGGCGCATTTGCGGATAAGCCTGCCAGAACTCTTCAATCGTTGGCAAATCTTGCGGCCACAGCATATCTGACCAGATGAACATGTACATGGCTGTAAATTCAGCCAGAGTTATCAAATGGTTTTGCGGCGTAGTGGTGGAGAACAAGGCCTCGTTGCGTATCACATCAGTCCGTCCACCAGGGGGAAGCTGGCGTCCTGGAACATTGCCATTGTGCAGTGGCAATAACTCTTCTGTGTTACCTGCGAGGAGGAAGTTACTGGCATCAATGAGCATAAACAAGAGGGGGGTCGCCACATCATCGGCGTAAATCTGGTCGCCCGTCATAAAGAGTTGCTGAGGGCGATTCCCTGCGTCCTTAGAGTCATGGATGGCGGACTCAATGATGATATCAATGGCTGAGAGCATTTCTTTGCCTCCGCCATGGGGTTTGCGACAGGAGCCGTGAAGGATGCGCAACTGGTTCAAATCTTCTGGCGGTATCATAAAGCTGGGTAACGGCTGATCGGGGTAGACCAGACGCGGCCGCTCATTCGCCGTCGCCCGGTTGTTATTGAGGATGCCCGGTGTATCCAGGTGAGCCGCCGTTGTGGGAACAGAAGTATGCTCGGCTAGGGTTTCAGACTGGAAGAAGAGGTCATAGTAGTAGAGCTTGCCCCAGGCTAAACGCTCTTGCTCGTTGGTAGCATGAGCGGTAACGGTGATGAGATGTAGGTGGTCACCGAGGCGAATGGTGCGACTTGTACCCTCAAATTGTTGGACAAGTTCACCCGCCTCGTTTTGCGCATAGACCCGCAGCGTCACCGTCCGTGGCTCCTTCAAGGCCAGCCAGACGCTGACGCTCTGTGGCTCTACACGCCGCAACATTGGCCCCGACAGGATAAGTGGTAAGTTCGCGAAGCGTTCCGCTAATGGTTGCCATGTCATAGAGTCCACTCCTCAATCAACCTTTCAAACCGATCGACATCATGCCGGATCACATCCAGGCTGGCCTGCCAAAAACCGGTCGAGCGAATATCGATACCAAACCGCTCGGCCAACGTGGCAGCATCGGCTAATCCAGTTGATGAGAGCAGATCGTCATAACTCATTTTGAACTTTGCGGGGTCTTGTTGATAATGGGCGTAGAGACCGAGGCCGAAGAGCAACCCGAACATGTAGGGATAGTTGTAGAAGGAATAGATGCTGTAATAGTGCGGTTTCATTGCCCACATGTAGGGATGCAAAGCGTTTTCGTCCAGGCCATCTCCATAGGTCTCACGTTGTGCCTCTAGCATCAAGTGCTTCAGTTCGTCTATCGACAGTTCACGCTGGCGGCGTTTCTCAAAAACGCGCTGCTCAAAGAGGAAACGGCTGGTGATATCGACAACAATCTGGCAAGATCCTTGCAGCGACTCTTCGAGGATGGCGATCTTCTCCTGCGTATGGGCTTTCTGCAAAGCGGCCTGCGAAACGATGGTTTCACAGAAGATGCTGGCCGTCTCCGCCAGCGTCATCGGCGTGTTGCGTTGCAGTAAGGTGCGCTGTGCCAGATTGAGGTTATGGTAGCCGTGTCCCAGCTCGTGGGCCAGAGTACTCACCCCCCCAAAAGACGGCTTATAGTTGGCAAAGACCCGCGATTCGTCTTTGCGAATAGAGATACAGAAGGCCCCATCGCGTTTGCCACTGCGAGGCTCTGCATCGATCCAGCGTTCGCGGAAAGCGCGAGCGGCGAAGTCTGAGAGCTTTGGCGAATACGTGCCAAATTGCTCTAGGATGAACGCCTGTGCCTCGTCGAACTGCCATACCTTCGTGCTTTGGCCAACAGGCGCGAAGAGGTCGTACCATGCCAGACGCTCTAAACCCAAGGCGCGTGCCTTGGCGTGCAGGTAGCGACGAAAATCTGGAAATGCGGCACGCGCGGCAATAAGCATAGCATCAAGCGTTTGACGATCAATGTTGTTGTTGAACAGTGACGCATCAAGCGGAGACTCCCAGCCGCGCTTGCGCGTGAGAACGTTGACCTCGCCCTTGATGCTATTGAGGGCGGCTGCCAGTGGCAGAGCGGCGCGTTGCCAGCCACCCAACTCTGCTTCATAGGCACGGTAGCGTACCTCGCGGTTGGGATCATCGGCCATATTGCGGATCATACTCATGGGCAACACTTGCTTTTGCTCGTGCAATTCTATCGGCACCAGAAGCTGTGAGGTGAGATCGCCATGAAGCTTGCTCCAGGCGGTGCTGCTCGTCACACTCAACTCTGAGGCCAGCACTTCTTCCGGTGGCGTCATCAGGTGGGTGGCACGTATTTTCGTCTTCCTCAACATAAAGGCGTGTTCACGGGCCAGGGTTGAGCGTGAAATAAGAGCTTCTACATCCAAGCTACCAATCCAGGCCGTGAGGCGCGTTCCCAACTGGCTCAAGGTCACCAAGGATTGCTGAAGCTCGCTCTTCCTGGCCTGGGCCAGGGTATCCTGCGAATTGGTAGAGACCAGGCAAGTGAGATAGGCACTGAAGGTGTGAGTACTTTCTAAAACGCTGTTATAGCGTCCCATTACGGTTTCAAACGTGGCAATGGTTGTCTCATCGAGCGGTTGTGATGGTTGCTTTGAAATGGAGTGGGCATCGAAAAGTTGAGCAAGCTCGCTAATATCCCGCACGACCTGTGCAAAGTCCTGCTCAAATTCAGCGGAATTGAGACCTGGATAGATGACGTCCATATTCCAATGGGGCAGTATTTGTGTTGTACTCATAATGCTGGCGCTCCTTACTAGTGCTACAACGATATTTTGCGAAATTGCTGCAATATATGTAGTGTATAGCGGCAGGAGAAATTTTGCAAAAGCATATGCTATGGCAGAGACATGATGATCGCAAGGGTCATCACTACTATACAGGAAGTACAAGCAGAAGGCGTAGTATAGTAGTGATGACCCTTGCGATCATCATGGAGCACGGCAAATAAACTCAACCTCATTGCCATCGGGATCATCAACATACATGGTGCGGCTAGCAAAAACGGGATGTTTACCGCCTCGCGGTTGGTAGCCAGCTTGAACAAGCTCAGTATGTTGAGCGTCGAAGGCGTCTTCCGGTAGCTCCAGAGCCATATGATGCAGTTGATAGCCAGAAGGTTTAGCCTTCACTTCATCGGTTTTGGGTACCAGCACAATCATCTGGGGAATGCCAGCCTTGCCTTCACCCACCTTGAGGAAGACATTGGGCAGCGTTGGAGGTGAGATAACTTCTAGCCCTAGTAGGTCGCGGTAGAAGCGCAGTGATGCCTCTTTGTCTGCTGTCCAGATGACAATTTCGGAGATGCCTATAACGTTTTTCATGGTAGTATACCTTTCTGGATGTAGGGACGCAATGCATTGCGCCTCTATATTTTACCCCAATTTGTAAATACTCATGTGTGTACGAGCAGTGGTGAAGCCACTGCTCGTACACAAGAGGGGAAAGAACGAGAAGTCGCGCCTATGCCACGGCGTAGGCACGACTTCTCGTTTAAAAATTTGAGATGACCCATATCGTACCATTGTAAAATGCGTGTATACATTGTGTTTGTCGTGCTTGAGTGCTTGAGTGCTTGACAGCACGCCTAACAATCAGTATAGTAAGCTTGGCGGATAGTATGCCATTCCCTATGCCTATAAATAAGTAGGTGAGCTCTCACAAGATATTTCTCTCAGCGAGATGGAATGGTGTGCAGAGAAACCACCATGATCATTCATTATCTTTATTACAATAAACAGACACAAGACAGAGCCTGAAGAGGGGAGTGGCACTGAACCTCTGGAGTGGCTGGCATTCTAGGGGAGAGATGCTGCTTCGCGACAGGTTCTGTCTGTGGGCAACCGTATTCTTGACTTGAACTGAAACTTCATCCTGATACAGAGTTGCTCCTTAACAATTGGAGGTAGACCACCGTGTCGCCAAGTGTGATTATCTATGGTTTGTTAGCGATATTCTTAGTCGTCGTGGGAGCCGGGACGGCTCTCGTTGCAGGAGTATATATTGGAACTACACGTAACAAAGCACGTTATGAAGAGCAACTGTTAGCCCAAAAAGAGGCTAACGAACGGCGGCTCATCGAAGTGCAGGAACAGCAAAGTGTAGCCTTACGTGAAGCCAAAGAAGAAACTGCCCGTTTCCGTTCCACTATTGAGCGTGAAAATGCCGAGCGGCGTACCGAGTTACAACGCCAGGAACAACGTATCCAGAAAAAAGAAGAGGCCCTTGAACGCAAGCTGGATGGCCTTGAAGTGCGTGAAAAGAAGTTGGCAGTGAGCGAACGTCGTATTGAGCAGGTGCAAGAGGAAGCGGAAGCCCTCAAGCGCAAACAGCTTAGTGAAATTGAGCGTATTGCTCAGATGACTGAGGAGCAGGCCAAAGAGTTTCTGCTCAACCGTATTGAAAATCAGGTACGTGCTGAGGCGGCTCTGCGAGTACGGATGATTGAGGAACAAGCACGCGAAGAGGCCGATAGCCGCGCACGCGAGATCATCACCCTCGCCATTCAACGCTGTGCCTCTGATCAGGTGGCCGAGGCGGTTGTCTCGGTCGTTCCTCTGCCTAACGATGAAATGAAGGGGCGCATCATTGGCCGTGAGGGGCGCAATATTCGTGCTTTAGAAGCTGCTACTGGTGTAGACCTGATCATCGATGATACGCCGGAGGCGGTTATTCTCTCCGGCTTTGACCCCGTGCGCCGGGAAGTGGCCCGTCTCGCTCTGACTAGACTCATTCTCGATGGGCGTATCCACCCCACCCGTATCGAAGAGGTGGTGGCCAAAGCGCGACAGGAAGTGGATTTGATTGTGCGTGAGGCTGGTGAGCGTGGTGCTATGGAGGCCAATGTCCATGGTTTACAGCCCGAACTGCTCAAAATTCTGGGGCGGTTGCATTTCCGTACCAGCTATGGGCAGAACGTGCTGGCCCACTCGGTAGAAGTTTCGATCCTGGCTGCTACTATCGCACACGAGCTAGGTGCCGATGTAAATGTATGTAAGACTGCCGCTCTGCTGCACGATATGGGCAAGGCCATCGACCAGGAGGTTGAAGGTCCACATGCCATCGTTGGTGGTGAGATCGCCCGGCGTTTCGGCAAATCGCCGAAAATCATTCATGCCATGGTCGCTCATCATGCTACTGAGTCTGAGCCTCAATCGTTAGAGGCGGCCATTGTGCAAGCTGCTGACGCCATCTCAGCTGCACGCCCCGGTGCGCGACGCGAAACCATCGACCTGTACATCAAACGGCTAGAGGCTCTTGAGAATATCGCCAACTCGTTCACCGGTGTGGAAAAGTCCTTCGCCATCCAGGCCGGTCGCGAAGTGCGCATCATCGTCAAACCCGAAGAGATCGACGAGTTTGCTGCCAGCCGCCTCGCCAGCGAGATCGCCCACAAAATCGAGGATAGCCTCGACTACCCCGGACAGATCAAAGTCTGTGTCGTGCGCGAAACGCGTTCTGTCGATTATGCAAGGTAGTCCGAGATCTAGGGTGTCCCTAGCAATTCCTTTTTCTGTAGGTGAGTGACAGCCGCAGGTAGCCACTCACCTACAGAAAAACAATTTTTAAGAAAGCGCAGAAACTGTAAATGACCAACTCTTCTATTGATCTGCATACCCATTCGACCGCCTCGGATGGCATCTATTCGCCAATCGAACTGTTACACCGTGCCAAAGAGATCGGTATTCGCATCCTGGCCCTCACCGATCACGACAGCACCGGTGGACTGGAAGAGGCGGCCCAGGTAGCAGCTCAGCTCGACATAGATTTTATCCCTGGCATTGAGATCAACACCGACGTACAGGGGGGAGAAGTACATGTACTTGGCTATTTCCCCGAATATCACCGGCCAGCCTTTCAAGCTGTCCTCAAGGTGCTGCGCGATGCTCGCGAACGCCGTGGACAGCGCATGGTCGAACTGCTCAACGAGCAAGGCATCAACATACAGTGGGAGCGTGTGCGCGCGATAGCGCAAGGCGCGGTAGGCCGACCTCATGTCGCCAAAGCCCTTTTAGAAGCTGGCTACGTGCAAACCATCGGCGAAGCTTTCGACAAATACATTGGCAAAGGCTGCTACGCCTACGTGCCGCGTTACCGCCTGACGCCCGAAGATGCCGTGCATCTCATCGCTAGTGCCAACGGCCTTCCCGTCATCGCCCATCCTGCCGACCTGCCGGGCATTGATGAACTCCGCAGTTGGCTTCCTGGCCTGTGTGAGGCCGGTATGGTTGGTCTGGAGACCTACTATGGCCCCTACACAACCGAGCAAGAACAGGCCCTGCGTGCGCTGGCCGACGAATATCACCTCATCCCCACTGGCGGCACCGACTTCCACGGTCCCGGCATTCATCCCACGCCCCTCGGTGGTCGTCCCGTTCCCTATGAAGCCGTTGAACGCCTTAAGGCTGAGGCAGCGAAACGGCGTGGCAAGACACCATCTGCGTTTGAGCTGCCCCCTCCTGTCGAAGAGAAGTAGTGCCCAAGGTTGTTTAGTGTGTGCAGTGCCGCCGTCGGCGGCACTGCACACACTAAACAACCTTGGGCCAGCCGCTCCTCGGTGAGCAGTCAGCTACCTCAAGAGTTACTGATTTTTTCAGTTACCTTATTTATATGCCTCGCATAGCCTCTCTTCTCCCTACATCTCGCCAGCGACTTCTCGTGCCATTCTCGTCGGCTTCAGCAGCCGGCCGGCGGCGTAGTTTCTCCGCCTCAACGTTTTCGTGCATAAGCAGACTACCCACCAGAGCCGCTACTTGATCAGATGTTAGTTCTTGTGCGGCTTCCGTAGTTGCCTCTATATCTTGCCCACTGGCTGTATTGCGCGTGTCCCATTCTTCGGCGACAAAGTCGGTAGATAGATCACCGGCAATAAAGCG
>WNGJ01002824.1_pt1 | contig 17769 bp, 31 predicted proteins | sample 5400611 | NCBI WGS metagenome assembly WNGJ01 (sample SAMN13153375, study PRJNA577476) | soil metagenome | isolation source: 40 cm soil or saprolite under Garry oak tree replicate 1 | place: USA:California | collected 2016-06-15 | reverse complement strand
CGACGCGCGCACCGACGAATTCGTTCTCTGCTCTTTGGCAGAGCTGGGCTAATTCCGCAAGGCCGAGTTCATGGCCGCTTTCTCTTAGTAATGCGAACGCAACGGCAACTTCAATGGCGGCCGACGAACTTAACCCTGCACCAAGCGGAATTTCACCTGCGATGTAGATGTTCGCACCTTTAGGGCGTATTTCGATTCGCTCGAGTGCCCAGGCCACGCCCAAGGGATAGTTGGCCCAGTGTCCCCTGCCGAGCGGGGTTAACGAATCGAGGTTTGCCTCGATCGTCTGATGGAAATTCTCTGAATGGATGACGAGTTTCCGGTCGTTGCGGGGCGCAGCAACCGCCCAACAATAGAACTCAATCGCGGCAGGGAGCACGAATCCATCGTTATAGTCGGTGTGTTCGCCGATCAGATTGACCCGGCCCGGGGCCCGGTAAATCTTTGCGGCCGTCCCAAAGCGGGCACTGAATCCGTCAAGAAGTTGGCGAGGAGTTTTCAAGGAGCAGTATTATTGCAGATTTGCTTTACGCCAAGCCCGGCGATTTGCGGTCGACAATCGGCTCTCCACCGTCAGACTTGGAAGGAAAAACATACTACACGCAGTGCGCGAGGAAAATGGCGCGCCCTGAGAGATTCGAACTCCCGACCTTCTGGTTCATAGCCAGAATGACACGACTGGCCTTTTAGCTTGTTTGCCCTTTACAAACCTTGACAGAACACGGGAAACCGCATAAACTCTGCCTAGTATGCAACCCACCGAACTTGACTGAAACTGACGCAACTTGACAGAATAGGTTGCACAGCGGTTGCACAGAAAAAGGGACAACGATGAAAATAGCTAAGCCAGAAGTAAATACGAGGTTCCGGTTTTCGAAAGAACGCATCGCTGCGCTGCCCATTCCGAAAGATGGGCCAGCGACGCACTACGACACCGACGTGAAGCAGCTTGGCCTGCGCATCCAGCCGTCCGGCAAGGCGCAGTTCTTCGTATTGAAGAAAGTTTGCGGCCGGACCTATCGCAAGACGCTAGGCGATCGCGACCATCTGAAACTGGATGCCGCGCGCAAACACGCCCACAAGCTGCTGGCGACCGTCGCCGATTGGCTTGCCGGCGACCGCTCGACGATGTGCCCCATGCTGCGTCCGCTCGACGAGACCGCTGTGACGTTCGGAGACAGCTTCGAAGCGTATCTCCGGTCACCGCGACCGCGCGTCACGAACAAAGAGAAAGCCGACCAGCGTGCGCGCTATCTAATGGACAACTATTTGTCCACGATTGCCAACCGACCCGTAGCGGAATTGACGCCGACGGTTATCGCCGCCCTGCATCAAAAACTGACCAAGGAGCGTGGACCGATGCTCGCAAACCGCGCCCATGAAATTATCCGCGCCGTGTTCAATCACTCGATTGCGAAAGGAACGTGGACCAGCGTCAACCCCGCAAAAGGCGCAACGCGCAACCCCCAGGAAGCCCGCGCACGGATTTTGGAGCCGGATGAACTGCAGCCCTTCATCGATGCTCTGCAGTCGGAAGAAAACCGAAATGCCGCCGAATTCTTTGCAACGTTGCTCGCGACCGGAGTCCGCAAATCGAATTTGTATTCCTGTGAGTGGAGCGAGATTAGTTTTCCGATGAAGACCTGGACCATTCCTGCGGAGAAATCGAAGAACGGCAAGGCGATGGTGTTGCCGCTGAAACAGGAAGCGATTGAGCTTTTTAGAATGCGCCGTGCCCGACAGGCCAAGGATGAGCAGGCCAAGGATGAGCACTATGTATTCCCGACGAAGAACAGAGCGGAGAGCGGACACGTCGAAGACTACAAACGCCAGTTTGCCCGCATCAAAAAGGCTGCCGGAATTAAAAACTTCACCATACATGATATCCGTCGCACGTTTGTTGCGCTCATGGTTTCCAGCGGTAAAGCGTCCATGCCCGTAATCAGTTCAGCAGCAGGTCATGCATCGCTGGACAGCATGAAGCCCTATGCCAGGTTCAGCAAAGGCGCCGTCGCGTCCGCGCTGGACGCCGGCACCGAAGAAATGAAAAAGCAGATAGCCGAAGCCGAAAAAGAGCGCAAGTTGCTTTCAGCCTGATATTGCTTGACAGGCGAATGCTTTAGAAGTATCAAGGTCTACGAAAAATAAATCGCGCAAGAGAATGCGCGAATTGCCTAGCAGGCGTGCCGTTAATCGAAGCCGCTTTCCTGCAGGGCTGACTCGAACCTGTAAACCGTCGAGCAGCTTTGCCGGAAGGCGGCTTTTTTATTTTTTGGAGGTCAGGATGAAGAAGAAAAAAGCGCGGAATAAGGTAGTCGTCGAGAAGAGCGACGAACGGGTGACTTCGGTTGATTCACGGGCGTTGTACACGGCCAAGGAGACCGCGTCCTATTTGCGCCTGCGGCCGCAAACACTTGAAGCGTGGCGATGCCTGGGTCGCTATCCAGACTTGAAGCCCACGAAGGTTGGCGGCCGCATCATGTACTTGGGCGCTGACATTTTGGCGTTCCTGAAAAACCCGCGCGCCGCGTAGGAAAAAATGAAGAAATCCCGCAGGCCGCTGGTCCGCGTCGGCAGGCGCCGCGCTGCGAGCATCTTGTCGATACCGCTGCGCACGCTCGAGGCCGAGATTGCCGCAGGCCGGATTGCCGTGGAGAAGGTCAGAGGTCGAGAAAAAATCGCGATTGTCGAGCTGGCGCGCTATGTGACGAACGAGAAGGACGGGCAGAAAAGTTTGTTGAAGTGAGAAGGGCCGCGGTCAGGCGGCCCGTAAAACAGAAAGGAGAACTTATGGTAACGGCAAACGTACCAAAATTCCGCTATGAGTACAAGGTGCATCCGCTTTGCGCGTTGTTTCCGGATCTCCCGCCGGATGAATTCAAAAAATTAAAGGACGACATCCAAGCGCATGGACAGCAAGAGCCCATCATGCTGTCCGCGGATGGCGAGGTGCTGCTGGATGGCCGTCACCGCTTGCGAGCTTGTAAGGAGCTTGGCATCCAGCCTAGAGTCGAACGATTTCTACAGCCAATCATGCGCAAGGTGAATGAGGGCCTGGGATTCACTGCCAAGCCGCCCATCACAGACGCCGACTACATCTGGTCGAAGAATATTCTCCGTCGCCATCTGACCGCCGACCAGCGGGTCGCTATCGCGCACAGATGGAGTGACGCCGAAAAAGCAGCGGCGAAGGAACGGCAACGAGAGCATGGCCATACCGCACCTGGGCGGTCGAAGGAGAACACTTCGGGCGAATCCGCCCAGAGTGTTCGGAGCCGGACCGCTATCGCTCAGAAAGCGCATGTCAGCGAACACAAAGTACGTCAAGTGGAATCGGTCGCCAAGAGCAAACCCGAACTGCTTCCGAAGATCGAATCCGGAGAAATGACACTCAAGGATGTGACGAAGGCGACTCGCGTAAGGAAGAAGCCGAAGAGTATTGCGGACACAGTAGCGGCCACAATCAAAAACCATCCGGAGCGCGTGGTCGACGTGGACTCGCAGCCCGCTACATCAGCCAGGGGCGACTATCTCTCTCCGCAAGAGGTAGCGGACGACTTAATAAAGAGATCCCGTAAAGCTGTGAATGACTTCCGAAAATATTCTGTTGACCCGCGAGAGTATGCGGCATTCAACGCGCTCATGGCGGACAAACTGGAATTGCTCGCGAAGGAGTTGCGAAGCGCAGAATCGAAAGGCGCGCCCGTCGCGGCGTCGTGAGTCCTGATGGATAAAAAGAAATTAGAGCAGTTCCTCTTGGACTTGGTGGCTGTCATGAAGCTAACGAACGACGGCTATTGGGAGTTCGCCATCGAAGCGCTTGCATTGCGGAAGACGTTTGAGGAACTCAGTGAGGGGAAGTTCGCGGCTGTTTTCGAACGGTATCGAATGGAGATGGTCCAAACATCCGCCGACGCACGCGCTCAGTCGCAACGATCAATCGACGAATGGAAGCGGAAACTCTCAGGTGGTTCTGCTTTCTGATTTTCATGAGGCCGAGAGTAACACAAATTACAAATAGAGGATAACGTAACGCGCCTCGTTCCTAGCCGAACAGACACGCAATGGTGGCACAAATGGATTCTGCCGCACGCAGAGATTCGTTATGTTCCTGGCCGGCTGAAGTCCAACGGGAGCGGCAACTCCGCGCCGTTTGCGAGTGCCGTTGCGGTTTTCAGAAGCACGCAGCGCCCATAAGTTCTCTTATAGTGTCGCCTGCCAGCATAAGAAACATTGTGGCTACCAAGTGGTTGAACTTTTCAAGAAGCTGTATAAGCGCACCACGGCCTTCATCAGAGGCCGCGATGGGAAACTTGGAAACGATGCAGGAATGGAGCAGATACTGCCGCATAATCCGTTCCTAGTCAAGCGAGAAGTCTCTCCGCAAGTTTCCATCACCTGAAGGTCGGTGCGCAGAAAGAGGCGCACATGTCAGCAGCCGCAGCAGCTCGGCCATTCGAAGTTGAAGTTGAAAACGAATCGAAACCAACTCCAACTCGAACTCCAACCGCCGAGGACGACCCGTTCAGTTTGCCGACTGACGGCCGAAAAAGGCAGGCTATCCGTGAAAAGCGCTGGTTGTTGTACGACTACTTGCAGAAAGGCCCGAAGACTTTCTACAAATCGGTCGAAACCATCTGCCGTGAGTTGGCGCTAGCCTGGCCCGAGTTGCGATGGTCTCGCCGCACTGTGTTTCGTTTGCTTCGCGACCTAGGGATCCTAGGTCTGTGGGAACCAGCCGGAAAACGTGCGCCCCAGGGAACGTTGATTCGTCGCATAAACAAAGGGTGTAAACGCGAATCTGGCACTTTGGCATCCCAGGAGCGCGCCGATAGCCGCATAAACATTGCGGATGAGCGCGAATCTGGCACTTTGGCAACGAAGCTAGACCGGCGAGAGGTCGAATCTGGCACTTTGGAACGTCGCGAATCTGGCACACAAGGTTTTGTAGTTGAAGTTAACTCTAAATCTTCTCTTGAGGATCTAAGCCAAGATCATGTGTTAAAAGATCTCACGCGCCCTGAAAACGGGCGCGTGGCGCCTAAACCTACCAGAGAGCAGTTCAGAAACCACCTGCTCACCTTCGACTACCGAGAAGATTGGGTCGACGACTGGCTCGACCAGGCAGACCGCCAAGCCAAAGGCCAAACGCCGAACTACGAACGCACCTGGGATGAACAGTTACAACGCGACGCCGAAGAAGCCATCACCCACACCGAAGTGGCCGCTGTTTTCTACCAGCTAGCAACCTATGCCGAGGAAAAAGAGTTCAGCGTGAGTGACGTGCGAGACCTTTGTGGCTGGGATGAAAGCTACTCGCATCAACATTTCCAGCGAGCGATGGATCTGTTGGTCAGCGACCAAGCGCTGCACACCGATGGAGAACGCTATTGGCTCGCGTCGTGAAAGGCAGGAGAAAGATTCTTCTTTACCACTTCACGACGGCGAAGTTCGCCTTGGATGACCTACGCAACAGAAGGTTGAAAATCGCCCAGTTGGATGACCTGAATGACCCCTTTGAGTTGAAATCCGTCAATCTATGTAATCCACTTCATGCACAGGCTTTCGATGGGACTGACAAATCCGAAGGCTACAAGGCCGAAATGGCGCGACGCTACGGCGTCGTTTGCTTCAGCGAAGACAAAGCCGATGTGTTGCAATGGGCGCACTACGCCGACCGTCACAAGGGAATCTGCCTCGGTTTCGACGTTTCTGGAAGCAAAGAAAAATTCGGGCCCGTACGGTATGTGGCAAGGAGGTTCCCGTTTCCAAAGCGACCTAATCTGGACTTGTCATGGAAGCTGCTAAGCACGAAATCGGCGGGGTGGAAATACGAGAAAGAGTGGCGCGTTTTCGTTCGGCTTAAAGAAGGGATCTGGAATGAAGGCGCAGCCCGCGTATTGTACTTCGCAGACTTCGGCACTGAGTTAATCTTGCGTGAAGTGATTCTGGGGGCCGAAAACAAGAATTCTGCGAGCGACGTTCGCGCCGCAATTCATGGATACTCGAAGGCTGTGAGCGTCACGCGCATGCGTCTATCCTGCAGCGCGTTCAAACTGCAAAATGTTCCGGCCAAATAGAGACGCCAGGTACACCTTGCGCATGGTTCCGTAAACGTCTACCGTTAGCCTGAGAGCACGGGATAAACACGCGATGTCCAACCCACACCCAAATACGGACATTCTCAAGCCAACGCAATGGAAGCCAGGCCAATCCGGCAATCCTGGCGGTCGCAGGAAGCGTGTGTTGTCAGACCGCTATCAGGAACTCATGGAATCGCCACTGCCAAAAGAAATCGCCACCGCGATGAAGCTGCCGGCTGGTGCGCTGTGGGCTGATGCTATTGCGCATGTCTCCGCGCGCACCGCGCTAAAACCCAACGAAACCGGTATTCTGCAGCGCAAAGAAATCCGCGAAGCGATCGAAGGCAAAGCCGTGGCGCGTGTTGAGTTTTCGAGTGACGAACAAATCGATATTCGTGTGTCTTTTGAAGACACGCGCAAGCTGCTGGGCCACAAGCACACGGAACTGCTGGACGCTGGATCCACCGATGAGAGCGCAATCGATGTCGAAGCGACAGAAGAATTGCCCGCCGATACCGCCGATGGCGAGCTAGAAAAAGAAGAGTGAAAATCCGGCAAAAAGCCTGCCCGTTTGCTTACCAACCAGAAGGACAGCGCGGCAAACGTCACTAATCGCATAAAGAATCAGCAAGATACGCGGACAAGGAACGCAGACACGTTCTTGTGCAGCCGCCATGCAACCAGTGGCCTGGATTCTCATGCAGAAAGCCCTGCAATCACGCACACGGCTGCCTACAGCGCACGGTGCGAGCACGCTCGCCTATAGAGCCGAGGAACTCGCGCTTGTGGCGTGCCATCGGAAGCCAGCATGATCTCAGCGCGAGGACCGTGATGCATGTGGGGAACGACTCACGACTTTTAATCGAGGGCCTGCCCCGAACACCCAACCGCCCCCTCCAGGTTTCGCCCCCATTTTTCGGTTTTTTCTTTTGTGTGTTTTCTGAAAAGTTTTTTGCTGTAAATTTTGGGTTTCCCGTGGGACTGTTTCCGTGTTCTCATTCGGCAGTGAGGTTTTGGAATGAATGAAGAACCAAGGCCGGCGTGCCCGAAGTGCGGGTCTGCTTTAGTACAGGCGATTACGAATGGCGCAAGATGCGGCCAGTGCGGGCATCAATTCAATGAGACCAAGGATGTAGTTGGTGAAGCGGCCGCAGAACGCAAGCGCCAAGGCGTGACCGGCTGGAAGCGCGCGGACGCGAGAACTTCAGCCGGCCGATGATGTAGGCGGCATTGTTTTGCTTGCCTTTGGAAACGGGTCTGGTAATACCAGAATCGTTTTTAGCTTTTACTCTTGCAGCGTTTTCATTCCCTTCGGTACCGCCGACTTCTCCGACCGGCTGGATCGCCGCGCGAATCAGCTCCTGGACGCGAAAACTTACCCGTGCAGACCTGTGCACGTTACGGGGGTTCCCTGTGACAGCCCTTTGGGTGTAAGAGACTTGAATGCGATTCTTTACACGCTCGCTGGCCGAACCCGCAATCCCGCACGTAAGTCCCGCATGCGACGAAGGCATCGAAGCAGCCTACCAGGAAGCCGAGAAAGAATTTTCAAAAGCTTGCTACGACGTGAGGCGGTATCGGGAAGCAAACCCCGAAGCTGATGTCCTTATGGTCATCAACGGTAAAGCTTTCAACCGTGTGAATGGGGGCAGCTTGAATCCACGGCTTGCGGAGCTGTGTAGTCTGCGCGAGCTAGCGAGGATGAAGCGCAACTCGTTGCTGAATATTCGTGCGGATCTGCTTCGTCGCGCAGGAAAGGTACGTTGACCATGCAAAAAGTTGATAATCGATTTGGATTTTTCGCACCGAAAGCACCGCCGGCGCGGACCATGCCGAAAATCGAATCGGAACTGTTGTTGGGCGACATCATCAAAGTGGACGCCGAGCAAACCGACCAGCCCGCCGATCCGGTTGGAGCCTTTGTGAAAGCGGCAGAGTTTCAGCAACAAACGAAGGGCACAACGATCGCCACCGGAGACTTCGACGTGCGCAAAGCGATCCTTGCCGCGGCGGATGTGCGCGGTCCCCTTGCCTTGACGAAGGACACGAGCGGTGCGGCATTGGATTGGTCCTGGTCGACACCAATCAGCACCGACGCGCCACTGTCGAAGCGCGCTAGTCCTGCTCGGGAACACTTCCGCCGACAGCTTGAAGAATTCTTTCCGAATCACGAGGAAGAAATTAGCGAAATCTGCGAGGCTGCCGCGGAAGTCAGTGCACTACTCGCCGAAGAAGCAGCCTAAGAGAGGAAATCCAATGACGAAAAACGCACGCGAGCATCTTCAAACGCTGCATGAGAACGAAGCGCGTCACCATGTGGCGAGTGGCAGCTTCGACTTACAGATCGGTACAGAACTCACCAAATTGGCGGACACCTTCGGAAAACTTGAAGCGGATTGCCGGCTCGGCGACTCGCGAGAAGCCCATGCCGCGGCAAAAGAAACCTTCCGCAAGCTCGCCACGCATTTTCAGGAGCACGCGCAACATCATTCGAAGATGGCGGAATCGCACGCGGCGGCGAAGGAAGCCTGCGAGAAGGCCGAGAGCGATGAGCTTGGCAAGCGACTCGTTCCGACCCAAGTTTCCGCCGTGACAGATCCGAGCAAGGGACCGCGTGCGGTGATAAGACCAGGCCAGCGCGAAATTCAGTCCGACATGCCGAAAGTGGATATGCGATTTGAGCATTTGGTCAAAGTGGACGACTGAGGTTAGCCGATGCCTGCAAGCACGCTCACAATTCAACTCGTCCCGAACGCCATCGCGAACAGCGTGGTGGTTTCCATTCCGTCGGCGTTGCAAACTTTTGAATCGACCGGTCAGGGCTCAGCCGCGGATCAAGCGATAAGAAACATTTTCAAGGCGGGTGTTTTCGTCGACGGCACTGGCCGTTGGTGGTCCGCTTTTCAAATTCTCAGCATTGTCGCGAGCTGACCGATGGCGACGGCATCATCACCCATTCCCCGTATCGTAAAAATCCATGTAGGTACTCTGTCCATCGAAAGAAAGCAGCTCCCGTTTCTACATGCACGCTGCGTCGAAACGCACCTGAGCTTCCATAAATTTCTGGCCGAACTGCTCGATGCTCGACAACCCGAATTCCATAAGTTTTTGGCCGACCTGCTCGCGCAAGAGAGACACGACTGTGATCTGGTTGGATGGAAACCGTCAGCACCTGGGCCACCGCCAAAGGGGGCAGCGGAGGAGGAGGCGGGGACTGAAATCGATGGGCCGCCGCGCAGGGACAGCCACCTAACCGACGACGATCGGGACCGCATTGTTGTCGCCATGCTGAATGGCGAAACGAAGATTGGTGCGGTCGCTCTGAGGTTTGGCCGAGGCGAATCGACGATTAGGCGCGCTTGGAAGGCCCGCAGGCCGTCCCCGGAGCTCATTCAACGAATAATTTTTTTGCACGGCAAGAGCGGCGACGAACACATGGGGATTCAAGCAATTGCGCAAGCTGTCGGCATCTCTGAAGTCATCGTGACAGCCATCGTCGCGAACCATCGGCCGCTGGTGAAGGAGGCGGGCAGCGTCTACGCGCATCCGCCGCGGCGGCCAGGTGGTTGGGACCGTCAGAGAACTCACGCATAGGATGGGCACGATGGGAGCAAGAAGAAACGCTGATAAAACCACAAAGCCACCTGAAGCCACGCGCAAACTCACCGAGGCACAGAGGCAGAAAATCCTGCGCTTATACGACAAGCCCTACGCCTTGGCGGAAATCAGTCGCGAGCTCGCCATCCCTATTAGGCAGGTCAGGGAGGCCTTGTTGGAGATGTCCCCCTTGGACCGTGCCGCGCCATGGATGTGAACTGATGAGAACGCCAAAACTGAACTCTGCGCAGGAGCAGGAAGTTCTCGCACTCTACAAGCATGTGAAGGTCGCAGAGCTTGCCGCGCGTTTCGGTGTCAGCGGTGGAACCATCGTGCGCGTGTTGCATCGGCACGGAGCCATGAGACCGCGGAATGGGGGCAAGGACGAAATACGAATCATTCGTCGGCTAAGCGGAAAGCGCACGCAACGCGAGCTCGCGACACTTCTAGGACGGAGTGTCACCTTCGTAAAACATTGGCAGCGAAAACTCGGCTGCGAACGCAAGCACGAGCCTACAGAGGCGGACAAGAAAATCATCATCAAACTGTACCGCGAGGGAAAAGGACAAGCGCGCATCGCCAAGATCACCGGCGTACCACAAGCCAAAGTCCGTCGCACGCTACTTGAGGCTGGCGTACAGATCCACGGGACCGGCGGCGTGCCAACACTCACGCCCGAGAAACGCCAGAAGGCCGTCGCCATGATCCGCGCCAAGGGCGCTTACTTGAAAGATATCGCGAAAAAACTTGGCTTAAACAGAGCCTGCATCGAAAAGTTGGCGCACGCGATATTGGGCTGCGAACGATTTTTCGGCGGCGCGATTTGGCCGCCGTTACAAAGCGCTTTCCCAGAAATGCAAAGACACGATGAAAGATGCACCGTCGGCGACTATATGAAGCTTCTCAACGCGATTTTCCCCACTGGATTGCCGCCATCAGCACCAGATTCGACCGTTGTGCCAGTGGTCATCGACCTGTTAATGACGACGTTCCCATTCTGGCGCACGGCGCCGACGCCCATTTTGCAAACTCTTGAAAACAATCTGGTCGCGGCCATGACAATGATGCGCGGCGCAGAGCAAGCTCTCGTGAATTAATAGGAGAAAAAATGTACGTTCAACCTGACTACAGAAACCCCGTGACTCCTGGCGTTAGCGTCCAGGTCGAGAACACCTTAAATCCGCTTGCCATCGTCGCCCCTGTCGCTAAGTACAACCAGCCACTGGACCATCCAGGGGCGCCGCTCAGCGGCCAACTCAGCGACGCCATGGGAAAATCGAAAAAAACTTTCGCGGATGGCTCGATGAGCTCGACCTGAGGAGGTAAACATGTCAGAAGCGAGAGTTTGTTCGAAGTGCGGAAGCAAAGGTCCGTTTTCGCTAATCGCCGATGGCCTAAGATGCGGCGCGTGCGGTGATGTTGCGCCGGTTGCGGTGCCCGCCAGATATGAGCAACCCCCGGATCCGCCGCGGCCGCAGCCTAGCGGGGACCGAATCAGCCCGAAAAATCCCTTGGGGATGTAGCTGGAATGGTGACTGCGGACTCAAAGCGTTTCCCGCGCTGCGCCAGGGCAGAGGTTAGGTGTAATCCCCTGTACTGTGGGCCATGTTTCGGATTCGACAACTAAGTACTAGAGGTTCTAGACATGCTCCGATATGGCCTGCAACATCAGGTGAAGGCCGGGGTTCTAATTCCTGTATCTAAAGGGTTGACCCGAACATCCGAATGGGGAGACTATAATGCCGCGAGGGAGAGACTCTATGGCAACAGCCGCTCGACAACTAGAGCCACAGGTTCCCCCCAAGAATAGGGTGCCGACGCCAGTCACAGGCAGACGAGGCGGTTGGACGATTCCCAGAATTGCATCGATGATCGGGCTTGGCATGATTCCGGTCGTAACGCTTGTCATACAGCCAGGCAGGGCTGGAATCACGACTGCGATCGCCGTGGAGCTGATGATGGCAGCGTTAGCTTTTAGGGCATGGGTACGCCCGCTAGTGCAGACGTGAGACTCGTTGCTTAGCCAAAACGGTCTGAATTGGCTGTACGCCCTCGTCGTTTCTCTCATTCTCTCTCTGTGCGGCCTTGTCGTCCCAAACGCACTCCGCCAATCGCGAAAGAAGCGTGCGCACAATACACTGAAGCTTTGGAACGAAATGCTGGCACGGCACCAGCTTGGCTACTTCACCTTCTATCTTGCAATCGGACTTACGAGCCCCGTCGTAAGCGGATTTAATAATCGGATTCTAGCTATTCCACTTGCTCTGACGATTCTTTTCTACATTGGAGGGGTAATTCGAAGTACGCACGTCCAAGATCATTTTCTAACAGAGAACCATAAATGCCCTGATGATGACTCGTGCCGAGTCCGACTGCCCAAATGGACGGCATTTAGGCTTCTGTGGCCGAATGCGGCCATGGCGATGATACTTGCATTGTTTGCTTGGTGAACGCTCACCAAGATTGCGTGAACGCGCGTTGGGCAGGCTGTTGGGTGACTATGACCAACTCACTAGAAACACCCACTCGGGCGGTTTTCCATCCAACGTAGGGATAACACTCCTTTTTCGGAGAACAAGTATTTCTCGGATGCCCCACTCCCAACAGATGTTCACCTGAAATTATTGGAGCAGTTCGAGGCCGACCTTTCCAGGAAATGAACATTGGCAACTCCCGCGCCTACTGGCTGGCCCGCATCGCCCGCGACGCTCCCAATTAGTGGCACATCACCAGCGCAAGCAGGAAACCTAGCAGTATCCCTAACCCCAGGAAAACCAGCACGTCCGAATCGGCATCGAATCGTTCTCCACACTTCGGACAGGCAACGATGCGGGGAGGGAATCTCACGGAGAGAACGGTACTCCCGGAGCAAGCAGCGCGTCAACCAACATATAGACGTTGGTGGACGTTAAGCGTATAGTGACAAGCCATGAGAAACACTGCTAGCCTGCCGGACGTGAAAAAGGTCAACTTGTATTTTGTCCAATCCCATTGGAAAGAACTGCAAGCCATCTCGCGCAAGACGGGAGTCCCTGTAGCCGTCATGGTGCGAAGGATCATCGGCGATTGGCTCAAGCGCAGAAAGAAAAAGGCGAAGTGAGTGTTGAGCCCATGAAGAGCAAATGGACACATCAACGGCTTTGAGCGGCTGTTCGAGAAATACAAGCGGACCTACTGGCATGGAAGGCTGCCCCAATATCGCGTCATCGATGCTGGATTATCTAAGGAGAACGCTATTGGCTATTGCTACCGCCGCGAGCGGAAGATTGAAATAGACGTAGAGCAGCACCGGAGTGACCGCCACGTTCGTCAAAACGCTCCTGCACGAAATGGCACACGCGGCAGCAAAGGAGTCCCGCCGATGCAGAGGGTATCCTCGCAGATCTAGTTAAGCGTGGGAGAGATGCATCTGAAATTGCTGCGGAGTTTACATTCGACGAAGAGCGAATTGGAAAATGGACTAGATTCGTGCAATCACGATTCCCTCAGGTGACGGCGTAGACATGCTAGAGGACGACCCGCTTGAAAAAAGAGATTGGCCGCCAGTAAATCCACCGCGACCACCCCCCGCCCCCACCACCACCGCGACCGTCCGCATAAAGCTTATCCCCGGCGGGCGAATTTCACTGGTACAGGTCTGGAGAAGCAAGCCCGACTTCCTGAATGTGCCCGTCGAGATAGTCGATTCCTCGCACCGTAATTCGCACACTGGCATTTTTGCGGGATGTCTTGAGAGAGAGCAGCTCCTTGTCGTGCAGATAGTTTAATTCGACGAGCAGCGGATTCTGCCCGATATCGCGTCTTTGCTCCAACGAAGACTGTAGTTCGACGATGGACATGGATTTGGGATAGACGGCGCGCAAGGCCATCAGAATCTCTGTACGAAGATGAATTCTTTGCGTAATTTCGATGGTCCTGCCACTGCTCGTCAAAAGGATTTCTTCTCCTTTTTTCATTGCACGCACCTCACGTAATCATCTTGCGCCAGCATCCCACCGCATCGCTACTGCGTCTCCTATCTTTGACAATGTACAAGATAGCAATGCCCTTACCGGCACAAGCCAAGCGGCGGCATTGCGCCGTCTCTCGAAGGACCGCCCCGAAAATTGATATCCTTGTTCGCACTATGGACCCAGAGTTTTCAAGGTTGCTTGACGAGGCCGCGAGCATCTCTACATCTGGCAGGTGGACCGCCGTCAATGAAAGTATCGAGCGTCTGTCAGCAAACCCAGGCGTAGGCAACGAGTGGTGGGTGCAGTTATTCGGTTCATTGTGCTTCCAGATTTTTTCGCAGTATTTGTCTCTGAAACGTGCCTACGAAGGGAAGCACGATAAATCTTCACTGCTCGCCTGGCGGGCGAGGAATCTTCTGGAGTTGTCTGTTTGGTGTATATATTGCTCAAAGAGCAGAGAAAATGCACGCCACCTGTACGAGGATGCTGGCCGCGACGTCCTCGGGCTTTTCAGTGCTTTCACAAAATGGGGAACTGCAACGGCCCAAGACCCCGAGTGGCTCAACCTGCTGACTGGTGCGAAACAACGCCTCTCCCAGCAAGCTGTTGCGGACGGAATCGCGTCTCTCGATGGGCCTTTCACGGAAGTCCGCGATGCGGCTGTGGACGTTGGGATCGGTGAGCACTTCCGTCTCAGCTACCGAATGCTCTCGAAATTTGCGCACCCTACCGCCATGCAGATTCTGGGCCTTCACGATGAAGCAAAGGAAGCCGTACGAAATGACATGTTCTTTAGCCAAGGGTGTCTTTTTTTCACAGGAGCGTTCCAGGCAGTCGAAAGACAATTGCTTCAAGCAGCTAGCAAGTAGTTATGTTAACCGCCCGACGCGGGTCACTTAAAGCACTTCAATAGAGACATAAACCATTTGAAATTCTCCAAGAAAATAAGCACCCAAGCGACCGCAATCACTATAGGAATGGCCGTTCCTGGCATGAGCAAATTCAGCGGTCCTTTGTACGCCTGCGCGTCTAGCTCAGTTAATTTCTGATTAGCTGAATGTGTCCCTGCGCTTACCGAGACCGCGATTACGAATCCCACCAGCGGCAGCAAATAAGGATGTTCCGCGTAGTGGTTCGCCACAAATAGGAGTCCCTCGAAAGTTCCGAGCCACGTGAGTCGTTGATTGATAAGGTCGTTCTGGAATTTCCCCTTGTCATCATCATCCCAAGGCATAATCGTTCTCCCCATTGAATCTTGCACCTGTTACCTTATCATTCGAACTGACTCCACCGGCAGCAATTCGCGAACTCGACGAAGCCCTGAATCGGTTTTGTGCAGGTTTTGAGTCAACGCGAAGTCAAATGGAGCACTACGCTGCGAGCAAATCGCTGCGTAGTTCTACATGCGGCGAGCCGAGAGGTTGCACAGAAGTTGCACGGAAGCCCTGCTGCAACACTCGTTCCCGGCCTGCTTTTCAGAAACCAGCGTCTTTATTGGAGAAATATGGCGCGCCCTGAGAGATTCGAACTCCCGACCTTCTGGTTCGTAGCCAGACGCTCTATCCAGCTGAGCTAAGGGCGCGCGATAAACAAATCTTAACACAGGCTTGCGCCTGCTCTCCACCGCCTGGCGAAAACGTTTGCATCTCCGAAGAGGCCTTGAACCAGCGCTCTTCGGCACTCAGCCCAGACCAAAAACAACTCGTTCAGAGCGCGATTTCGCCCACATCCGATTGCGTGGCGCGCACAAAGCTCCGGCCATGCGCCTCGGAGCCGCTCCAGAGCAATGTCGCCAGCGTCAGAATCGTAATGATCTCGAAGCCGGCGATGGCCCATTGATATCCAACGCGGTCGCGGAGTGCGTATTGAATCGAATTTGTCGGCGAGGCGAACAGAATTCCTAATTGGTAGGCCAGCCCAGGCATCAACCCGCGCGCAGCATCCGCCGCCAATTCGTTCAAATGCACCGGAATCACGCCCCAGGCTCCCTGGACACCGACCTGCATCAGCACGGCACCGATCGCCAATATTGCCAGACGTCCGCCAAACGCCCACATCGGAACCATAAGCAAGCATAATCCCAGCGCAGCCACCATGCTCTTTCGACGCCCGGCAACCTGTGAATAATGGCCGAAGATCACCGCGCCAATCACCGCGCCGATGTTGTAAAGGATGGCCATGTTTGCCCGCATCGCTGCCGTCGCTTTGTGGACTTCCTGGAGGAAATCGGGATAAAGGTCTTGCGTGCCGTGCGAGAGAAACATCATGAAGGTCATGAGGACGATGAGATAGGCGAAACGTTTCCATTCACCAACAACGATGCGCAAAACCTGCGCCGTACTCGCTGCGCGATGCTGTTTCCACGCTTCCGATTCCGGAACTTTCGTTCGGATATAAACCGCCAGCAGCGCGGGCAGCGCGCCAATCCAGAACATCGGACGCCATCCCCAGGCGGGCAGGAGGAATCTTGCGGCAATAGCCGCCAGCAGGTATCCGATCGAATAGCCGCTCTGCAGAATTCCGCTGAGGATTCCCCGCCACCTGACGGGCGCCGCTTCCATCGCCAGTGACGCGCCGACGCCCCATTCGCCGCCCATGCCAATACCGAACAATGCGCGCAATATGAAGAAGATTGTAAAGTTTGGAGAAAAACCGCACAGCAACTCGATCATCGAAAAATAGATCACGTTGGCCATCAGTGGGATGCGGCGTCCGAAGCGGTCCGCAAGCAAACCGAAGAGCAGCGCTCCCACGGGGCGCATCGCGAGTGTCGCGGTTGTCGTAAGAACAATGTCTTTCTTGCTCACGCCGAACTGCCGGGCGAGCGTATCGAACAAAAAAACAACAATGAAGAAATCAAACGCGTCGAGCGTCCAGCCGAGAAATCCTGCGAGGATCGCATGGTGAGTGCCCGGACGAACCCCTCGAGTCGAATCCGTCATTCTAATTCTTTCGCCACTCCGTTGATTTCGGCATCAGCCGCGAGATGGCTAGTCCGCAGATCATCGCGACAATCGCGAGAAAAAAGCCTTCTTGATAACGGCCAAAGCACCATTCGCCAATGCAGAAAAGCGCGGAATAGATGAGAACGCACCCCAGCAGCCAGCTCACCAGATTCTTGCCGAGGTCTTGTGTTGGCAGCTCATCCCCCACCAGTTTCGCGATCGGTTTCCATCCCGTGAGCTGCGGCCGCACCTTCCGATAAAATCTCACGAGGGTGTCTCGTTCTTCCGCAGGCGTTAGCAGCGTGACTCCGATCCATACCAGCGTAGTCACACCCGTTGTGCACAAAGCCGTCTTAGCGAAGATCACTGGATCCGAACCACGGAACGGCGCCGTCCTCCCCGCAATCGCCATCCACAGCGCGCTGGAATGCAGGGCGACCGTGGTGACCAGCGCCGCGAGCATCGCGGAAATCTCACTCCACGCATTTACCCGCCACCAGTACCAGCGCAGCAGATACACGCCGCCTGTCCCTGCGCCTAGCTCGAGGACAATTTTCCATCCTTCAGAAACGGATTTCAGTTCCCAAGCAACCCCGGCCGCAGCCAGCACCAGAAACGCCGTGGCCAGCCGCGAAACATTCACGTAGTGCGACTCGTTCGCATCTTTCTTCAGGAAGCGCCGGTAAAAATCTTCCACCAGGTAGGAACTCCCCCAGTTCAATTGCGTAGCGACCGTGGACATGAACGCTGCCATGAATCCCGCGAGCAAAATCCCCAGCAGCGCATGCGGCGTCTGCCGTGTTGCCACCAACATATAGCCGCGTTCCGGTTGTGCCAGACCGGGATAGAGAACGACCGCGACGAGCGCTGTCAAAATCCACGGCCAGGGCCGCAGCGCATAGTGCGCCAGGTTGAACCACAACACCGACAGCAATCCATGCCGCTCATCCCGTGCGCTGAAGATTCTCTGCGCGATGTATCCGCCGCCGCCCGGCTCCGCTCCCGGATACCAGAACGCCCACCACTGCACCGCCAAATGCACGACGAAGGTAATCACGGGCAGCGTCCATAATGCTTCGCCGGTCAGGCCGCGCGAAAAATCCGGCAACAGAGCGGTGATGTCGCTCGCGCCCGGCCCGGCAGCCGCGCGCTTCGCTGCCAGCGCCGCCAGAAGCTGCGGCATCCCTCCAA
>WNGJ01007056.1_pt1 | contig 17773 bp, 15 predicted proteins | sample 5400611 | NCBI WGS metagenome assembly WNGJ01 (sample SAMN13153375, study PRJNA577476) | soil metagenome | isolation source: 40 cm soil or saprolite under Garry oak tree replicate 1 | place: USA:California | collected 2016-06-15 | reverse complement strand
CTCGGAGGCGTGGCCCATCGGCAGCACGTAGTCGGCGAACCACGCCGTCTCGCTCCAGATCGGCGTCAGGCACGCGTGGCGCTCGACCTTGGTTTCGTCGGTGAGCGCCTCGATCCACGACATACCGTCGGGGTTCGTCCACACTGGGTTGTAGACGCGTGTGAAGTACATCGCGAGCTTGCCGCGGCCCTCGCGCAGGAAGTGCGGCAGGAGGAAGCTCATCTCGAAGAACGCGAGCGGGTACTCGCGCGGCATGAGGAGCTCGCTCCAGATCTTCCCGGGCGGCGGCATCATCGGCGGCGCCGGCACGGCTTTGTTCCACGCGTTCGGCGCAGTACCGCCGGGCGTGCCGACGGCGCCCATCAACACCACGATCAGCTCGAGCGCGCGCGCCACCTGCCAGCCTCCGAGATTGCCGGCGGCGGTGTTGCGCCAGATGTGGGTCGCGAGCGCCGAGCCGGCACGACCGATCTCGCGCGCGATCTCCACGATGGCGGCGGCGGAGACACCGCTCTCGGCCTCGGCAAACTCCGGGCTGAAGCGGGCGTACAGCTCGTCGATCGCGCGCTCGAACGACTCGAACTCGACCGGCAGATCCGGCCGCTCCTCACGCAGGTACTCTTCCCAGTTCACCCATCGGCGGACGAACTCCCGGTCGTAGAGCTTCTCGCGCACCAGGATGTGCGCCATCGCCAGCAGCACGGCCGACTCCGAGCCCGGCCAGGGCGCCAGCCACCAGTCGGCCATCGACGCGGTGTTGCTCAGGCGCGTGTCGAGCACCGCGATCCTCGCGCCGCGCGCCTTGGCTTCCATGATCCGCTGGGCGTGCGGGTTGAAGTAGTGACCGGTCTCCAGGTGCGAGGACAGCAGCAGGATGAAGCGCGCGTTCGCGTGATCGGGCGACGGGCGGTCCATGCCGTGCCAGAAGGCGTAGCCGGCGCGCGCGCTCGCCGAGCAGACGTTCGTGTGACTGTTGTGGCCGTCGATGCCCCAGGCGTGAAAGACGCGCTGGAGGTAGACGAGCTCGTGGCCGGGCCGGCCCAGGTGATACATGACCTCCTTCTGCCGGCCCTCGACGAGCGCCTTGCGGATGCGCGCGCCGACGTCGTCGAGCACCTCGTCCCACGTGACACGCTCCCAGCGTCCGCCGCCGCGCGGCCCGACCCGGCGCAGCGGATACTTGATCCGCTCCGGATCGGTCACCTGGTTCAAGGTCGCCGGCCCCTTGGCGCAGTTGCGCCCGCGGCTCCCGGGATGGACGGGGTTGCCTTCAAATTTCTGGATCGCGAGCGTCTCGCGGTCGACGTACGCGAGAAGCCCGCAGCCGGCCTCGCAGTTGAAGCAGATCGTCGGGATCAGCGAGTAGCGCCGCTTGACCTTCTGGGGCCAGGCGACCGGGTCGTACTCCTCCCAGTCCTCCCAGCGCTCCACGGGCGGGTAGCTCATGAGGCCGCCGTGGGCTTCGGCAAGCTCCCGAGCGACTGGATGAAGGGGCTCGGCCGCGCGGTCTGTCATAAAATCCTCAGCTCAGCGGCACCGATTGCCCGGCCTTCACCCACACGTCCTCCCAGAGCCAGAGGCCGCCCAGCGCGAGGAGCGCGGCGAGCGTGCTCAGCGCGGTCGAATCCGCGGCCGCGCCGCCGATCAGCAGCGCCATCGGAAGAATGACTCCTCCGAGAACCACGCCGCCCCAGAACCTGGTTCGATACGGCCCCCGCCGTATCAGACGCGCGGCGAGCGTCGCGTCGTGGACGGGATGGCGATTGAACAGCTCGAGCCCGAGCAGAAAGCCGTGTGCGACCAGGGACAGGAACAGCAGCGGCCACAACGTCGCGATCGGATCCGACTCGCCGTTTTGAGGCGACGCCACCGCCGCGGCGATCGACAACGTCGCGGCGCCCGCCACCACCGCGGCGATGATCAGGTGGGGAAGCACGAGCGGGCTCTGCCAGAAGTCGCGCCCCTCGGCTTGCCCGAACAGGAACGCGCTATAGCCGGCGGTCGCGAGGGCCAGCAGCACCGACGGCACCAGCGCGAGATGGAGCAGATCGGATCGACCCGTCGCGCCCGCGGCGAGCCACACCGCCCCGGCGGCGCCGAACGCCATCAAGATCCACGCGCCCCACACGAGCCACGAGCGCCAGTTCGGCTTCAGCAAGATGTAGGCGAAGCGCTCGGGGCGCTTGAGATCCACGACCAGGAGCGCCGTCGTGAGCGCGAGGAACAGGAGACTGAGCGCCGGCGCGACCCCGCTGAAGAGACCGCCCCACGCTTCGGACCCGGCGAACGCCGCGACGAGCAGCGCGCCGGCCGCGATGGATTTCGTCCACAAGTACGCCGAGACCTTCCAGCCCCAGGGCCGCACGGCGTGCGGCGCATCGTAGACCGGCCGGCTCAAGCCCGGGTTCGCGAGGCCATGGTCCGATTCCTGGGCGGCGGCGACCATCTTCACCAGATCGACTTCCTCGCGAGGCCGCTCGGCCCAGAGATAGTCCTGGGACTGGCTCTGGAGCTCGGGCGTGAGCGCGGCGGCGTCGGCGCCGAGGTAGAACACCTTCGGGCGCGTACCCTGCTCGGCCTTCCTCACCTGCACCGGCTCGCGGGCCACGATCGTGGCGATCGGCGACGCAGGGTCGTCGAGGTCGCCGGCGATGATCGCACGCTCCGGGCACACGATGACGCACGCAGGCTCGAGGCCGACCTCGACCCGGTGCGCGCAGTAGTTGCACTTCGCCGCGGTCGAGGTGTCCGGGTCGATGTAGAGCGCGTCGTACGGGCAGGCCTGCATGCACGACTTGCAGCCGATGCACCGGCGACCGTCGAAATCCACGATGCCGTCGTCGCGCCGATAGAGCGCGACCGTCGGGCAAATGGTCACACAGGGCGCGGCGTCGCAGTGGTTGCAGCGCAGCACCGAGAAATACCGGCGGGTGTTCGGGAACGCGCCGCGCTCGATGTACTTCACCCAGGTCCGGAACGCGCCGAGCGGAACCCGGTTCTCTTCCTTGCACGCCACCGTGCACGCATGGCAGCCGATGCACCGGCGCTGGTCGATCACGAACCCGTAGCGCATGTCAGGCGAGCCTACACACGCCCGAGCCCCTGCAAGATCATGCGGAGCCCGACCACGGCGAGAGATCCGGCGAGGATGCGTCGAATCAAGGTGGCGCCCGCGCGGAGCGACGCGCGCGCGCCGAGCTGCGCGCCGACGAGGATGCCCACGCCCATGAGCGCGACGGTGCGGAGGTCGACGTTGCCCAGGGCCAGGAACGTCGCGGCGCCGACGAAGGCCGAGATGCTCAGGACGAAGTGTGAGGTGGCGGTGGCGATGTGGATCGGCAGGCTCAACGCGACGATCAGGAACGGCACATGGATGATGCCGCCGCCGATCCCGAGCATGCTCGACATGAATCCGACGAGGAGGCTGACGACGACGCCCTTCCAGACGTCGATGCGATAGGTGTGCGCCTCACTGGAGGCGTCCACGACCTGGCGGACCCCGGCTCGGCGCGATGGCGCCATCGCGATGCCGGAGAAGAGCAGCACCGCGATCGCGACCAGCACGATGCCGAAGAGCAGGTTGAAGACCGACGACGAGATCGAGCGCGTGAGGAAGGCGCCGATGATCGCGCCGGGAATCGTGGCCGCCGCGAACTTCCAGCCGAGCGAGAGATCGACGCGGCGCTGCCGAAGGTAGGCCACGCTGCCGGAGGCCGCGTTGAGGAACACGAGGGACAGCGAGGTGCCGACGGCCTGCGCCGGTGGAAAGTGATAGCCGAGAACCAGGAGGGGTACCAGCAGAAATCCGCCGCCCGCTCCGATGAGGGTTCCGAAGGCGCCGATGGCCAGCCCGAGCCCGACGAGAATCGCGCCATCGGCGAGTGCCACTTACCGGACGCTCGACCAGTAGGCCGCGAGATCGGCGATCTGCTGATCGGGGATCGTGCGCATCAAGGTCTTCAGTGCCCTGAGCTGCTCGTCGCCGGGGCTTCGCCGGTCGGCCTTGAAGAGCAGCATCTGGTTGCGGAGATACCCGGGCGGCTGGCCCGTGAGATCGGGGACACCTTTGGATGGATCCCCCTTGCCCGAGACGCCGTGGCAGAGCGTGCACTGGACGGCCGCGGCTCGCCCGCGCTCGACCTCGGCGGGATCGAGCGCGACGGGCGATGCCGTGCGCGCCTGAGCGGCGAAGTACGCCGCGACGTCGTCGACGCCGACCTGCAGCACCATCTTCGCGTAGGGCTCCATCTCGGGCGACGGGCGCTTGCCGGCCGCGTAATCCTGGATCGCCTTCTTGAAGTACCAGGGGGCGATGCCCGCGAGGATCGGCATGGTGTTCGACCGGCTCTGCCCGCCGAAGCCGTGGCACGCGCTGCAAACGAGCGCCTGCGACGCCCCCTGCGTGTCGAGCGGTCCAGCCGCCGCCGGAGCGACCACAGCGAGCAGCAACAGAAGACTGATAGTGACTCGCATCGTCGTCCTTTCGCACCCGGCAGGCGAATGAGAAGGGTCCAGATGGGCCCTTATCATTCGTCTGCCCTAGCCGAGCATGTCTTGCCAGATACTGGTGGCCCACCCGACCGCGTTCTGCGCCCACGCTTCCGACTGACCCGGCGTGAGCTTCTGCTCGATCTGGACCACCTTGCCGCCCTCGATCTTGTAGCTGTTGACGACGGCGATCGCCTCGCGGTCACTCACCCAGCTGTAGCAGGTGTTGCCCGGCGCCATCGTCGGCACGGGCTTGTCGTTCAGCAGGCTCACCACCGCCACCGCGCAGATCTTCCCCATCGCGTTGGCGATGTTGCCCGACTTCGGTACCGGCAGCCCGATGGTCGAATCGCCGATCACGTGGACGTTCTTGTGCTTCATCGACTCGTACGTCACATGGTTGACCTCGCACCAGCGCTTGTCCCGATCGTGCCCGCCCGCTGCGGCGGGATCAGGTTGAGCACGTCGTACTTCACCTTGTCGCCGAGCTCGGTCGTCACCTCGCGCGCGCCCGGATCGACCTTCACGACCCTGTTCGAGCCGCGGTACTCGATGTTCGGATAATTGGCCCACGCGGCCCGGAACAGCGCGGCCTTCGAGACCAGGTTCGGGTTGGCGTCGAGCACGATCAGCTTCGACTTGGGCTTGTTGTTCTTCAGGTACCACGCGACCTGGCAGGTGCGCTCGTACGGACCGGGTGGGCAGCGGTAGGCCGCCGGCGGGACCGTCAGCACGAAGACGCCGCCGTCCGGCATCGACTGCAGCTGCCGCGCCAGCTCGACGGTTTGCGGGCCCGCCTTCCAGGCGTGGAGCACGCGGTCCTGCGCGGCGGCGAGCCCCTCGACCTGATCCCACTGGAACTCGACGCCGGGCGAGACGATGAGCCGATCGTACGGAAGCGCGTCATTACCGACGCGCACGCGCCTGGCGACGGGCTCGATCATCGTCGCGCTCTCGTGCAGAACTTTGACGCCCTGAGCACGCAGACGATCGTAGCTGAAGGTCAGGCTCTCGATCGTGCGCACGCCGCTCAGCACCAGGTTCGAGAACGGGCACGAGACGAACTCCTTGTTCGGCTCGAGCAGGATGACCTCGATCGACGGGTCGGCCAGCCGCACGTACTTGGCTGCCGAGGCGCCGCCCCATCCGCCACCGATCACGACCACGCGGCGGCCGGGTTTCTGGGCGAAGTCCGACACCTTCGGTGCGCAGCCCGCGGCGAGGAGCCCGAGCCCGGCCCAGGACGTCCGAAGAAATTCCCTGCGCGTCGACTGCGCCATGCGACCCTCCGCTGACCGCGTTCCGAACCGCATCTAGACGACGCTGAGCGTGTGCGTTTCCTCGTTCCAGGTCGACAGCATAGCCCAAGCGACCGCGATCGCCACGATCAACACGATCGCCCCACCCCAGCCGAGCGAGGTCGGCAGGAAGATCGCGGCGCCGAGCTTCTGCAGCAGCCCGGTCTGGGCCGCCACCAGCCGCGCGAGCGAGGCGCCCAGCGCGAAGCACGCGACCGCCACCCAGAGCTTCACCTGCCCCTCGCCGGCGCGCCAGAGCGAGCCGGCGCCGCAGCCGCCCGCGAGCGTCATGCCGACGCCAAAGGCGAGACCGCCGGCGAGCGAGCCGATCCCCGCGGCGGGGAACACCCACTCGCTCTTGTCCTTGAGGTCGGTGTATTTCAAGATCGCGAACCCGAGCGTCGAGACGACCAGCGCCAGCGCCGCGGCCCGCGTGTGCTCGGCATCGCCCGTCATGAACGGCTCCCGAAAGGCGCGCACCAGGCAGAAGCGAGACCGCTGGAAGACTACGCCGAAGGCGGCGCCGAAGAGCAGGAAGATGCCCTGCGGGCCGTAGCCGGCCCGCGCGTAGAGAAACAGCACTACGGCGACCAGGCCGACCACGAGAGCGCCCGCCCAGGGCTGGCGAGCGGACGCCGCGCCGGCGGCCTGGAGGTAGATCCGCCCGCCACCCCGCGACCAGTGCGGCCGATGCGCCACCTCCCAGATCAGATATCGCAGGCCCAGGAACGCGCCCGCGCCGAGACCGAGCATCATGCCGAGGCCCGACAGCGAGAGCGCGCTCGTCGCCGAGAAGAAGCCGCCGATGTTGCACCCGAAGGCCAGCACGGCGCCCACGCCCATCAAGATTCCGCCCGCACCGCCCTTGGCGAGCTCGGCACGCGCCGGCACGCGGATCGCGAACTCTCGTGACAGGAGCGCCGCGATCGTTCCACCGACGATCACGCCGATGTTCAGGAGCGATCCCGAGTAGAGCCAGGGTGGCAAGAGGTCGGGACGACGGACGAGGCCGACACCGGTGAGGGCCCAGTCGCCCCAGTTGCGGAGCCCGTCCGACGCGGTCCACGGTCGGTCGAAGGCGAAGAGGAAGACGTTCAAGGTTGCGATGAGGACCGCCGAGCCCCAGACCAGCCACGGGCGCGCGAACACCGCCCCGTACAGCGGAGCGAACGAGCTCGACTTCACTGAAGGGCTCGCCTCAGCGGAGGCACCGCTTCGGCTCGCTCTCCCACAGGCGATCACGCGCGAGGAGAGCTTCCCGAGTCCGACGAGGAGCGCACGACGGGATAGCCGAATCGCTGCCACGCGGTCATGCCGCCCGTGACGTTGTACCAGCCCTGAAGGCCGTGGCGCTTGAGCGCGCTGATCGCGGTGCTGGAGCGAAGGCCGCCGGCGCAGAGCACGGCCTTGGGCCGGTCGGCCGGCACCTCGCCGTGCCGTGCGGCGGCTTCGAGCATCGGCAGGTGGATGGCGCCCTCGATGTGGCCGTCGATCCACTCCGAGTGCTCTCGCACGTCGATCACCACCACGTCGCGTCCCTGCTCGAGCCACTCGGCGAGCTCCGACGCCGTGATCTGCGGCACGGTCTCGACCGGGAAACCCTCGCTGCGCCACTCGATCATGCCCCACTGGAGAAAGCCGCTGATCTCGTCGACGCCGACCCGCGCGAGCGCCTGCACGGCCCGGTCCAGATCGGACGGACCCTGCGCGAGCAAGAGGAGCGGCGCACCGGCCGGCACCATGCCGGCGACGCGTTCGGCGAACTGCGGGCTCTCGATCCACACGTTGACCGCGCCCGCGATGTGCAGCTCGCCGTAAGTCCCGGGATCGCGCAGGTCCAGCACGATGTCGCCGCGCTGCACCGCGTCCCATGCCTCGCGCGCGGTGAACGGGCGCGGCTTGGCGGCCACGAGCGAGATCAGCCCCTTGTTCTTGCCCACGATCTTCTCGAACGACGGCGGCTTGGGCGGCAGGTCGCGCATCAGGAAGTCGACGAAGGACTGGCGGTCGCGGATCTGGAGCGCGGGGTTGAATCGCCGCTCGAAGCCGATCGTCGAGCCGGACTTGGCCGACATCGCGCGCCCGCACGCCGAGCCGGCGCCGTGGGCGGGGTAGACCTCGACGCTGTCGTCGAGCGGCAGGAGCACGCGCTGCAGGCTCTCCCACGCGTCTTCCGCCGCGCGGGCGCCGCCGAGGTCGGGGCGGCCGACCGAGCCGACGAATAGCAAGTCACCCGTCAGGACGAACCACGGAGCGTCGCCACGGGACAGATCCGACACCATCAAGCAGATCGAGTCGGGCGTGTGGCCCGGCGTGTGGGCGATCTTGAAGCGCACGGTCCCGATCAAGAGCTCGTCGTCGTCGCTCACGTCCTGGTGATCGAAGGCCACGCCGGCGGCGCGGTGCACGAGGATCGGGGCCCGCACGGCCTCGGCCAGATCGCGATTGCCCGAGATGTGGTCGGCGTGCGTGTGGGTCTCGAGGATGTGGCTGATCGTGAGGCCCTTCTTGGCGGCGAGGCGGAGGTATTCGGGGACACGGTCACGGCCGGGGTCGACCACGAGGGCCCGCCCGGCCTCGGTACAGCCGATCAGATAGGACAGACAGCCGGACTCTTCGTTGAGGATCTGCTGAAAGATCATCGCCGCCTATTCTACGTCGAGAAGCCCGACGGCTCTAGTGCTTCTCGGCCTTCTCTCGTTCGGCCTTCGCTTCCTTGATGACCTTGTCCGCGAGGAAGGACGGGACTTCTTCATAGTGCGAGAACTCCATCGAGTAGCCGCCGCGGCCGCCGGTCATCGAGCGCAGGCTCGACTCGTAGGTCAGCATCTCGGACATCGGCACCACGGCGCGCACGGCCGCGGTCTCGCCCGCCGGCTCCATGCCGACGATCCGTCCCCGCCGCGAGTTCAGGTCGCCGATGACGTCGCCCGCGTGATCCGCGGGGGTCGTGACCTCGACGTTCATGATCGGCTCGAGCAGGATCGGCCGGGCGTCCATGAACACCTTCTGCAGCCCCATCGAGGCCGCGATCTGGAACGCCATGTCCGAGGAGTCGACGTCGTGATAGGAGCCGTCGTAGAGCGTGACCTTCATGTCCACGACCGGGTAGCCCGCGATGATCCCCTTCTTCATGCAGTCGCGCACGCCCTTCTCGACCGACGGGATGAAGTTGCGCGGCACGGCGCCGCCGAAGATGTCGTCGACGAATTCGAATCCGCCGCCACGCGGCATGGGCTCCACGCGCAGCCACGTGTCGCCGTACTGGCCGCGCCCACCCGTCTGCTTCTTGTACTTGCCCTGTCCCTCGGCGCGTCCCTTCACGGTCTCCTTGTAGGGAATGCGCGGCGGCAGCAGGTTCACGTCGACGTTGTACTTCCGCTTCATGCGCTCGACGACCATCTCCACATGCAAGCTGCCGACACCCGAGACCAGGAGCTGCTTGGTCTCCGGGTCGAAGTGGTAGTGGACCGTCGGGTCCTCTTCGGCGATGCGCGCCAGCGCGTTCGAGATCTTGTCCTCATCGCCGCGCGTCTTGGGCTGGATCGCGAACGAGATCGCCGCCTCGGGGAACGTGATCTTCGGCAGCTCGAACGGCTGCGCCTCCTCGGTGAGCGTGTCGCCCGTCTGCGTCTCCTTCAGCTTCTGGGCGACGCCGATCTCGCCCGGGCCCAGCGCCTCGACGTTCTTCTGCGTCTTGCCCTGGAGCCACGAGACGTGGCCCATGCGCTCGCGGGCGCTGTGCCCCGGATTCAGGAGCGTCGAGTCGGCCCTGAGCGTGCCGGTCATGACGCGGAAGAGCGAGAGCTTGCCGATGTGGGGGTCGCTGAGCGTCTTGAACACCAGCGCCGTTACCGGCGCCTTCGTGTCCGCGGTCCGGGTGGCCGGTTGCTTCGTCTTGAGGTCCGTCCCCTCGATCTCCGGGCGATCGGCCGGCGACGGCAGCGAGTCGACGATCAGGTCGAGCAGCGCGTGGACACCGATCGACTTCGACGCGGCGACGCACATGACCGGCATGAGCTTGCCCGCGGCAATACCCGCGCGGAGCGCCTTCAGCATCTCTGGCTCGCCGAGCGAGCCCTCCTCGAGGTACTTGGCGAGCAGGTCGTCGTCGGTCTCGGCCGCGGCCTCCACGAGCTTCTCGCGGTACTCCTTGGCCCGGTCGGCGAGCTCGGCTGGGATTTCGCCCTCGGCGGGCTTGTTGCCGGTCAGCGTGACCGCCTTCATCTTGACGAGATCCACGAAGCCGCGAAAGCTCGACTCTTCGCCGATGGGCAGATGGAGCGCGACCAACCGTCCCTTCAGTCTCTTCCCGAGCGACTCCAACGTGCGGAAGAAGTCGGCGCGCTCGCGGTCCAGGCGGTTGACGACAACCGCTCGCGGCAGGTTGTACTCCGTCGCGAACTTCCACACCTTCTCGGTCTGGACCTGGACCCCGGCGACCGCGTCGACCACCACGATCGCCGCCTCGACGACCCGCAGGCCGGCGCGCGCGTCGGCGATGAAATCGCCGTATCCCGGCGTATCGACCAGGTTGATGTGGTGACCCTTCCAGTCGCAGTACGCGATCGAGGTGTTGATCGAGATCTTCCGTCTGATTTCGTCCGGATCGAAGTCGGTCGTGGTCGAGCCGTCGTCCACGCGGCCCAGGCGCGTCACGGCGCCGGTGGCGAACAGCATGGCCTCGACGAGGGATGTTTTACCGACTCCACCGTGACCAACGATGCCGACGTTTCGGATCTTCCCGATCTCGATCGCCATCAGCAGGCCTCCCTAGAACAAGCGATGCGGTGCGCCAGATGCTACCACCGAAGGCCGGACGCTGTTAAGCCCCGACCGTACGCCGGATCTGGGCGAGGATTTCCTCCTCGGCACCCGCCAGATCGATGGGCGCCCCGAGCGGGGGCGGATCGTATTTGAGCCCGGCGCCGGTGAAGATCAGCATGATTTCGGCGTCCGGGACGGCCTGGCCGCGGTCCTTGAGCTGGCCGAGGGCGGCGACGAGCGCCGCCGACTCGGGCGCGGTCCAGATCCCCTCGGTCCGGGCCACCAGGCGTTGCGCCTCCTGGATCGCCTTCTCGCTGACCGCCACCGCGCCGCCGCGGGTTTCGCGCAAAAGTCGCAGCATCTGGCGGCCCGCGAACGGCGAGGGCACCCGGAGCCCGGCGGCGTGCGTGGTGGGGTTCTCCCAGGCGGTCGTCGTCTCGGCGCCCTCGGCGAACGCCTTCACGACCGGCGCGCAGCCCTCCGCCTGCACGGCGAACAGACGCGGAAGATGCCCCGAAAGCCAGCCCATCGAACGGAGCTCCTCGTAGCCCTTCGGGATACCCACGAGGCCCGTGCCGCCGCCGGTCGGATAGAGGAGGATATCGGGCATCCGCCACTCGAGCTGCTCGGCCAGCTCGAGCCCGATCGTTTTCTTGCCCTCCAGGCGATACGGCTCCTTGAGCGTCGAGAGATCGAACCAGCCGAGCTGGGGCGAGACCTTCGCCACCACCCGGCCGGCGGTCGCGATCGAGCCCTCGATCGTGAAGACGTGGGCGCCGGCGACCTGAGCCTCCGCGACCGCCGCCGGGGGCGTCCCGCGAGGCACGATCACGACGCATGGCAACCCGCACCGCGCCGCGTACACGGCCGCGGCGCCACCCGCGTTGCCGGCCGAAGGAATGACGAAGCCCTTGGCGCCAAGCGTGCGCGCACGCGTGATCGCCATGCCGAGGCCGCGCGCCTTGAACGATCCGGTCGGGTTCTGGCCTTCGTCTTTCGCCCAGAGCCTCCGGACACCGAGGTGCGCGGCGAGGCGCGGGAGCTCGAGCAGCGGCGTCCCGCCCTCCCCGAGCATCACGCGCTCCTCGGAATCGTCGACCGGCGTCAGCTCGCGGAACCGATACATCCCGGGCGCCCGCTGGCGAAGCACGTCCTTCGTCACGCTCGCGTTCACGCGCGCGAGGTCGTACCGCACTGCGAGCATCTGGCCGCATTTCTCGCAGACCGTCAGGAGGCGCTTGGCGTCGTGGCGGGCGCCGCAGATCGTGCACTCGACGTGGCTGACGAAGCTCATTTGCGCGGAGTATAGCCCATCGGCCGCGGCGCCCTGACGGGGCAGGACCGTTCCGGCGTCGATGGATGATCGGACGAGCCGAGGGCGCCTGTGGTAGGGATCTTTCGTGGGTGAAAGGTCGTGATCGCCAACCGTCCCAGAGTCGGAAGGAGGACACCATGACGCTCAAGGGCAAGCACGCGTTGGTCACGGGAGGATCACGAGGCATCGGCCGGGGAATCGCGCTCAAGTTCGCCGAAGGGGGCGCCCGAGTGGCCGTCCACTATTATGCGAACCAGGCCGCCGCCAAGGAGACGCTCGAGCGTGTGCGACGGGCCGGGGCCGACGGAATCCTGATCCAGGCCGACGTGTCGCGCGTCGACGACGTTCGCCGCCTGTTCGGTGAAGTACGGGCCGCCTTCGGGGGCCTCGACATCTTCGTCGCGAACGCGCGGCCTGAGGCGGCGAAGTTCTACCAGAAGCCCATGGAGATCAGTCTCGAGGCGTGGGACCACGCGATGGACTCCCAGGCCAAGGCCTTCCTCGTCGGCGCGCGTGAGGCCGCCGGGCTCATGGGCCAGGGGGGCCGGATCGTTGCTCTCACCTACGCCCCGGGCGGCCAGAAGGGTACCTGGCAGCCCTGGGTGGCCATGGGCTCGGCCAAGGCCGCGCTCGAATCGCTCGTCCGTTACTTCGCGGTCACGTTGGCGCCGCGAGGCATTACGGTGAACTCGGTGAGTCCCGGCCTCACCGACGACAGCGTCCTGAACAGCTTCCCTCAGGCCGCCGTCGACATCGCGCGAGCCTGGCACTCGAGCGGCTGGACGCCGATGGGGCGGATGGGGTCGCCAGCCGATATCGGCAACGTCGTCGCGCTCCTGTGCTCGCCGGATGCCGGCTGGATCACCGGCCAGCTCATCCACGCGGACGGCGGCGCCTCGCTGGTCGACACGCTACTCCCACTAGAAATCCAGCGCGGCTAGAACGATCGACTCGGCGGCTACGAAATGGAGAGTATCGGGCCGAGAACGCCGAGCGAATCGAGGAGAGCGGGGGCTTGGGGGGCCCGTCGAGGCCCCGGGTCACGATACGCCCCATCGAGGGGCGGCCCGGCTCTGCCGGGCCGTCTCCGAGCGCGGGGGGCTTGGGGGGCCCCGTCGAGGCCGCAAACATACGGCACAACCGTCATGCGTGTAGTGTTCGAGGGCGTCATCACCCGCCGGGCCAGAAGGTAGCACGACGGAAGTGGGCGCAGCCTCGATGTTCTGAGGCGGCGTCGTTTGTGTCTTACCTGTCGCCCATGAGCGCCGGCCCGAGGCCGAACATGCCGCGACGCCGGGCGTCCGCGTCACTTGGCGAAGAAAGAGCAAACGGTCAACTCTACCGACTTGATCTCGACGTTCACGTAGGCGTTACACTTGCCGCTCACGTACGCGCCGTTGTAGGCCAGGCCCTGCGGGAAGACGATCGTCGTGAACCTGTCGGGGCGCGCCTGCTGCTCGTGGCCGGCACCTGTGGGCGCGGCACTCGCGACGATGAGAGCGAAGGCGACGACAGCGGGCCAAGATAGGGCCATTTGGATAGCCTCCTGATCCTCCATGATCGCCGGCGACAGCCGATGAGCCCAGCAAATCGTTGCCTCGTCTCGGCCCACAGGACGTCAACCATTGGCCGATCACCAGTGCGAAGGGCGGCGCTCAGTCAATCCGGTACGCGATACAGCGCAGACTTCAGGTCGTCCACCGAGACACGGAGTAGTTCACTGAGCTTCTGCCAGTGGGACTCCGCGAGAACCCAGAAGTAGTTGGCGTCTAACTCTAACTGGCGGATCAGGTTCTCAGTCGTTAGGGGCTGCGAGATCTGCTCCATTGCGGCAACGGCCCGGCGCACCATGTGAGCCCGACCAGTACTGTCAAAAGTGATCCTGATAGGCAGGACGCGAAGCGCACGCCGAATGGCGCGCCGCTCGGCTTCAACGACCACCTCCACCCACTTGAGGTCCCGACCAGCGTACTCGGACAGCGACTCCTTCCCGCTCAGGATGCGGTGCCATCGCGCCTGCGACATCGGGGCGAGTCCGCCAGTGGCGTCGGCGATGAAGTAGCGTACGGTGGTCACCGCCCACCACCCTTCGTCCCACACGACGGCGCCACGCTGATCGTCCGTCGGGGACGATGGCTCGCGCGCGAGCGTAGATGCTGGGACGAGATTCTGGCGCGACTAGCCCCGCTCATCGATCCACTTCTTCGCCACCTCGATGGCGTAGGCGTCAGCGTCCCGTTCGGTGGCGTACATCACGTCTGGCGGCGCAGCTACTTGATACTCGCGAACATTACCGCCGTCGCCGATGCTCACGAGCGCCTTTGGATGCCAGAGGGCGCGCTCCGACTTGTATGACTGCTGTTTGATCTTCCAGCCCCGGTACTCGACGTCTTCAGCCATATCACGCATATCACGTTCCCTCCGGCCCGCGCGTCGGCGCCACGCTGAGCGTTCGCTGCCAGCGGTCCTCCGACCAGGCCCTCGTGGCCGCGCTCGATCACCTCGGCCTAGGCGTCCAGACCGTCAGATGCAAGCCGCCGCATCGGATCACCGTCGAGAGCCAGGTGTAGTCGTCTACTCAGCGTAGCCCGACTCGGCCTTCGCCGTACTCCGCAGCCTTTGCGCTATTCCGGAAGTTTCGGGCCATCCTCGGCCAGCGCGAAGAGCGGTCGCAACGAATGCGCGACCAGGCCAGACGCGAAGGATGGATGTTCTTACCGATGTCCACGGCGTCCGCGATGTAGCCGGCCGCACGAAGCTGCGCGATGCGCGGCCTGGCGCTGAAGGGCGCGGTGGTCGAAGGCGAAGAAGCGGCCGGTTAAACGACGTGAACTATGCTTTCGTCTGCCTGCCCATGCCGCATAAATCGCAGCCAGGGCGGAGAGCAAAGTTCCCAGAACAGTTAGCTCCGTCGCATGCCGGCGGATCCATGAATGTTCGTCACGGACGACGACGACTGCTTGAGGGAATAGTCGTGGGAATCTGAACATAAGCGCCCAGAGTGTGATCATTGCCAGAGCCCACGGGAGAGCAAGAGGACCTAACGTGAATTTGGGGCGCACTGTGAGAAACGGATCAGGGGCGAGTGGAGAGAAGGCGAAGACAGCCGGAAGGAGGGAGAAGGCAAACGACACCACCACGACGACCCAGGGTCGGAGCGGCCCATACCAGACTTTGTTTCGAGCCGCGAACTCCTTCACGGTTTCGATGAGTCCAGCAGCCCAAGCCGCGCTCTGAGCCTCGGCGCTCACATTCGCTTGACTAGAAGCGCTCAACCGGATCGAACAGGATCGATCTCTGTCGTCGTCGCCGGCTCGATCCGACATGAAGCGATCCCGGATGGATATCCACAGGACGGTGAGCCGAGGCGGGAGGCCCGGTGCCGAGCGCATCTCATCGAATGATCCGAACTCTAGCCTCTCGCCGGGGAGGGTGACTTCAAGATAAACGCGCGGCTTCTCGGGCTCGAATTCTTTGACCAAGGTTGCAACTAGAGCCTCCAGCCCGGCGAGATCGGTTCGGAAGGCCGGGAGCTGGTATGCTCTGATTAGGGTGCGTTTCATCGCGCCCGGAGTCTACCACCTAGCTATGATGTGGCGAGTGCCGCGCGATGTCGGCCGGCGCGTCAGTGACGAGCTAAATTAGTTGAACCACCCCGCCCGCCGGATCTCGCTCGTAGCGCCAGCGCTCGCTTGAACTCGACCCTGACCTGCGACCACGCCTCCGCGCTCCAGCGCTCGTGCAGCATCACGCGCACGACGCGGTTGATGCGAAGCCAGGGATGCCAGAGGCGGGCGTCGTTGTCGTTCACTATTGGTCGCGTTCCGTTACATGAACTTGCGTCGCTTGAAGGCCGCGACATCCTGGGCGGTCAAGTCGAACCACTCGCCGTTCTTTCGCCTGTCCGCGAAGCGACGATGCCAGTAGTCCTCAATGCCCACGGGATCATCGGTCTTGATCGAGTGGACTCGTCTGACCTTCTCCGGTAGCTGGATCGCGAGCTCGTACTCCCTTCGTCCCACCGCGTTGCTGCGGCCGATCTTGAAGAAGCGACCGGACTTCAGCAAGTAGACGTACCCGAAGACCTCGACTGCTGAACCAGCGTCGCTCTCTGGCGGCGCGACTTGGGTGCAGAGCGCAAGCACGTCCCGATAGTCGGGCCGCTTCTCGCAGAACGCGGCGAGCCTCGCGACTACGTCATGCTTCTTGCCGAGTCGTTGAAACGTTGTCGGGGCCGGGAAGCCCCGGTCGCGGTGTGCCTTCAACTGTAGGTCGTTTCTGCCAGGGACGCGGCCCAACTCTCTCGCGAACGAGGCGAGCAGTTCCAGCAGATGTTCCGCACCATACCCGGCTTGGAGCGTGTTGGGTGTGAGCCCTGCTTCCGTGAGCGCGTCGCCCCACCGTGCCCAATATCTGAGCCAATCGCCCTCCTTGATGCCAGTCTCCGCGTAGAAGCGCCGAACACCAAGGGGCGTACCCTTGTTCGCCTTCGATGTCCGCGCGATCTCGGTGAGGATGTGGGCCTTCGTGATCGTCGACCTCACGACCGGTCCTCGCACTTCCTCAACGCCCACGCCGCCCGCTGCGTCGCGTGCCACGGCGTGCGCTCCCACCCGGTGCCGGTCGCGCTCGTGGGCGAGTGCTCCATGCCGGTCGTGTAGAAGGTGGCGCGCCAGCCTCGCTCGTCGTACTGAGTCAACTGCAGATCGTAGCCCTGGCGGTGCATCCCCACGGCCAGCGCCCAGAGAGCGCGGTCATACGAGGGCAGCGCCACCTGGTCCGCCCGCGCCAGCACCGACGGTGGGATGGTGAGCCCGAGCGCTTTGGCCGTCTTCAGGTTGATCACGAGCTGGAGCTTCGTAACTTGCTCCACGGGAAGGTCTGCCGGCTTCGCACCTCTGAGGATCTTGTCCACGTAGACGGCAGCGTGCCGCCAGGTATCGTCGGGATTGTGGTAGTAGCTGATCAGACCGCCGGCCTCCACAAAGGGCCTTCCCTGGACCATTGTCGGCAGCCGGTGCGCAATGGCCAACTCGGCGATGCGCTGTCTCGCAGTGATGAAGGGTGGAGTGCTGAACACGAGCAGAGCTTGCGCCCCGCCTCGGGCCATGGTCGAGAAGGCGCCCTCCAGCTCTCCGGCAGTTCGTGCTCCGATGGGCTGCAGCTGTAAGCGGAGCTGCCGCGCCGGCTCCTCCAGCGCTTTGAGCCCAGGGACGGCAGACGGAGTGCCGGGATGCCAGAGAACGGCGATCCGAGCAGCTGCAGGGACGACAGAGTGCAGTAGTTCGAGACCCTTAGGGCCGAGCTCCGTCTGAAGCACGGCCATTCCGGTGATGTTTCCGCCGGGTCTGGCGAGGCTCGTGACGTGGCCCGTCCCGACTGGATCGGCATGGGCGATGAAGACGATGGGGATCGAGGATGTCGCTGCTTTCAGGGCCCCTGTGAAGAACGACCCATACGTGGCGATCAGATCCGGCTTGAGCCGGACCAGGTCGGCCGCAAGTTCGGGGAGCTGAGCGGCGTTGGCCTCGACCCACCGGTACTCGATACGAATGTTCACGCCTTCGTTCCAGCCGCGATCCCGCAGACCCGCCCGGAACGTCTGCCACCGATGAGACTCGCTAGAGTCCGAGGCTTTGTCCCCCAAGATGCCGATGCGGTAAACCCTTTCCGCCGGCTGCGCCAGGACGGCGAGCGGCGCATACAGCGCCCCGACGGTGAGCCCGCGCAGGAACGTGCGCCGGTTCATCACTCGAAAGCGAGAGCGACCGCGAGCCCGATCCGCCGCATGGGCACCTTCTATAACGCCTCTGCTGTCAAGCTCCAATTTCGAGTGATACGCCACTAACAGCGGAGTGACATGATCCTGGCAGCTTGCCGTGACATTCGTCCTGGCCGAAAGGCC
>WNGJ01002819.1_pt1 | contig 17779 bp, 18 predicted proteins | sample 5400611 | NCBI WGS metagenome assembly WNGJ01 (sample SAMN13153375, study PRJNA577476) | soil metagenome | isolation source: 40 cm soil or saprolite under Garry oak tree replicate 1 | place: USA:California | collected 2016-06-15 | reverse complement strand
TTCACAACATCACCGCAATCGACCGCCCTACCGGTCCACCCTGGCGCCTCCGTCACTATTCGCATCGAGCCTCCCCGTAGTCTCTTCGAGCTCCGCCTCCGCGAAGTCTGGGCCTACCGCGAGCTCCTCTACTTCTTCGTCTGGCGCGACGTCAAAATCCGCTACAAGCAAACCGCTATCGGAGTCCTGTGGGTCATTTTGCAACCGGTACTCAACATGTTGGTCTTCACTCTCTTCTTCGGCCGCCTTGCCAAGCTTCCTTCTGACGGCCTCCCCTATCCCGTCTTCTACTTCGCTGCGCTGGTCCCCTGGACTTACTTTTCCTACTCTCTGTCGTCCACCACTAATGTGGTCGTCGAGAACCAGCGGCTTATCACCAAAGTCTATTTCCCGCGGCTTATTCTCCCGATCTCCACCGCCCTTTCCGGCCTTGTGGACTTTGCCATCGGGTTCGCCGTACTATCGATTTTCTGTTTTGCGTACGGCATTCTCCCCACGTTTGCTGCTCTCTGGCTACCCGTTCTTCTGCTCCTCGCGCTCTTCACCGCTCTCGGCGTCGGCCTTTGGCTCTCCGCGCTTAATGCTCTCTATCGCGACGTCCGATATGTCATCCCGTTCCTTGTCCAGTTCTGGATGTTCGCCTCTCCCGTCGCCTACCCCTCGTCGCTCGTTCCCGCGCGTTGGCGCTGGCTTTATGGCCTCAATCCCATGGCTGGCGTGATCGACGGTTTCCGCTGGGCCATTACAGGCCGCGGCAATGCTCCTGGCCTACTTCTTCTCGCTTCCGCGTTTGCCGTGATGCTGGTCCTCCTCGGCGGCGTCTTCTTCTTCAATCGCATGGAGACCACCATTGCGGACCACGTCTAGTTCGCGTTCGAAACAATGACGACGACAGTCATTCACGCCGAAAAGCTCTCCAAGCGTTACCGCATCGGAGAGCACCTGCGCTACCAAGCTCTCCGCGACGTCCTCACACGTGCGCTTCGCTCACCCCTGAGCTTTCTTCGTCGCTCGCACCATGAAACATTTTGGGCTCTCCACGAAGTCTCGCTCGACGTCCGCGAAGGCGAAGTCCTCGGTCTCATCGGACGCAGCGGTGCGGGCAAGACCACTCTCCTGAAAATCCTCTCGCGCATTACGCGCCCTACCAGTGGCTGGGCGGAAATCCGCGGTCGCGTCGGATCTCTCCTTGAAGTCGGCACTGGCTTTCATCCCGAGCTGACTGGTCGCGAAAACACCTTCCTTTCTGGCGCCATCCTCGGCATGAGCAAGCGCGAGATCACCCGCAAATTCGACGAAATCGTCGCCTTCGCCGAGCTTGAAAAGTTCATCGACACGCCTGTCAAGCACTATTCCTCCGGCATGTATGTTCGCCTGGCCTTCGCCGTTGCCGCCCATCTCGAACCCGAAATCCTCCTCGTCGACGAAGTGCTCGCCGTCGGCGACATCAATTTCCAGAAAAAGTGTCTCGGCAAGATGGGTGATGTGGCGCTCGGTGGACGCACTGTCGTGCTGGTCAGTCATCAGATGAACCAGATCCGACGACTCTGCCAGAGAGTCGTTTGGGTGGACCAGGGAATGATCCGACTGGAGGGATTGGCGCGCGACGTTCTAGCCGCCTACGAATCGGAGATGCTTTCCGGCAGCCGCAGCCCCACGGTTCGGGGCGGATCCGATTCTGGCGCCCGCTTCCTCAGCTGGGAGATTGCACTAGCTAAACCGGACCGACCTCATGTGCTCTCGACCCTGGGAGCCTTTACGGTCAATTTTGCCGTTGAGGTGTGGCGGCCCGTGAAGCGAGGCCAGCATGGCGTTGCACTCTTCAATTCCGAGCGGCAATTAATGTGGGCGCGGGCAGTGGAAGGCTTGCAACTCAAAAAGGGTATTCATATGCTCTCTTATCTCTTCCCCACTCTGCCATTAAAGCCAGGCGCATACCAGTGGCAAGTAAGCTTGTGGGATGATGGCAGGATGCTTGACCTGTGGGACTGTCTACCGGAGATGAATATCGCTACGGAAGACCATCAGCACTATCTGGACCAGTGGAATGGGATTCTAAATATCGCAACGGAATTCGTTCACCGCACAGATGTGGAGAAGGCTTTTGAATCCGCCCCACGTATTTGACCAAAAGCTTTACGAGAGCCTGAACTCCTCCAGGGCCGAGGTTGTTAAGCGGCTGCTGAGCGAATTGAAGGAAAAATTAGGATTGAGAACGGCGATTGACATAGGCTGCGGAGTCGGTTATTTCGCGGGCCTCCTCAGAAATCTGGGATTCGAGATTACCGCTGTCGATGGTCGCCAGGAGAATGTGGAGGAGGCAAGACGGCGTTTTCCACAAGTGCGCTTCGAGACGTGCGACGCCGAAGACCCTGGTCTGCGTCAGTTAGGGACGTTCGATCTCGTATTCTGTTTTGGCTTGCTTTACCATCTACAGAATCCGCTACTCACCATACGACACCTGCATGTGATGACTCGGCAATTGTTGCTCGTCGAGGCCGTTATCTTCCCCGGTGAGACTCCCATCATGGGGCTGGTGGATGAGGGACTCACTGAGGATCAGGGGTTGAGCCATTTCGCCTTCTATCCTACGGAAGCGTGCCTGGTTAAAATGCTGTACCGTGCGGGGTTCGCATTCGTGTATCGGTTCAAGAAGATGCCGGATCATCCGGATTATCGTGCAGGGCTGGGCTGGCGGAAGGTGCGGACGCTACTGGCTGCATCACACGCAGATTTGCACTCAGCGCTCTTAACACCTGTTCCGGAGCCCAACATGGCGATTCGTCCCTGGGACGGCACAAGCGGGATAGGCGGCGTGGATTCAGTTAACAGATTACTTCGCTTCGCAGGTAAGCCGCTACCCCAAAAAGTGCAGACGATCAAGAGACTCTTGAGGCGTTGGTGAGTCCGGACCTACGCAGTCAGGCTGCTTCGCCTAAGAGCCTCGATGAGTTGAAGGATGAGAATCCGTCATGCCAATCAAACGGGTCACAGTGCCAATCTATCTGCCGGGCTGGCTGTATGCCTGCTTGCGCACGATGAAGCACGCATGGACGGCTGAACGACGTGACGGAAGGGCCGTTGACCTTTCCGGGGATCGTGACGTCGAATGGTCTTTTATCGTCTCCCGAATGCCTGGGGGGCCCGGGGAGGCGCTGGACTTTGGCTGCGGCTCAGGACATCTCAGTATCCACGCGATACAGCGCGGCTACCAGGTTCTCGCCCTCGATTTAGAGTCTCCTGTTTTTTCCTGGCATCATGCGAACCTTGAGATCATACCGGGCGACTTGTTGAAACTCGAACTGCAAGGAAGCAGGTTCGACCTAATATTGAACTGCTCCACTGTCGAGCATGTAGGCCTCTCAGGAAGATACGGGGTAGTTGCGCAAGAGACGAACGGCGATCTCAAAGCCATGGGCAAGCTGAGGACACTCCTGAAGCCGACTGGAAAAATGCTGATGACGATTCCCTGTGGCCTAGACGCGGTGATTGCTCCCTGGCATCGTGTCTACGGCCAGAAAAGGCTACCAAAGCTGCTGTCCGGCTACGAGGTCGAGGAGCAGAATTACTGGCTTAAGCACGGGGATAACCGCTGGTATTCTTGTAGTGCCGAGGCTGCCTTGTCGTACGCACCGACAATCCATCCGACGATCGCGACGCGCTGTTCCTATGCGCTTGGTTGTTTCGTTCTGCGGCCTGCGCCCGCTTGAGAACGACCAGATGTTAACTATTTTTACGACTGGAAAGCCATTCCGGGGGCACAGCGGCATGATCCAGCGGACCGCGCTAAAGAGCTGGACGTTGCTGCATCCCGACGTGGAGGTCATTCTCTTCGGGGATGATGAGGGTGCGCGCGAAATTTCTGAAGAATTCAGCCTGCGGCACGAGCCGCACGTCGAACGCAATGAATTTGGGTCGAAGCGCCTCGACTACATGGTTGAGCGTGCTCAAGAAATCGCGCGATATGACCTGCTCTGCTACATCAATTGCGATATTATTCTTCTTTCCGACTTCTGCCTTGCCCTCGAACGCGTATCCGCCGCACACGCTCATTTCCTAATGGTAGGCCGCCGCTGGGACATAGACATTCAGGAACCCATTGATTTCAGCGCTCAGGATGCAACGCAACGCCTTCGCCAGCTGGCATTGTCGCAGGGTGTCCAACGCGGCCCCGACACAATTGACTACTTCGCTTTCCGTCGCAGGCTCTATCGGGATTTGCCTGCGCTTGTAATCGGGAGAATATGGTGGGACCACTTTCTGGTTTGGAAGGCGCTGCAGCTCCACGCCGACGTGGTCGATGTCTCGTCCTGCGCTGTTGCGATCCATCAGAATCATGACTATGGCTATCACGGAGCGGGTGCAGCGGGCGTTTGGAACGATGAACAAGCGCGGCAGAACTTCAAGCTGGCAGGCGGCAGTCGCCACCTCTACACGATTGCCGACGCCACACACATTCTAGAGCCAACCAGTGAGCGCCAGAATTGGATGCGCCTTTTCGCACCCTACTGGAGGCTTCTCAGGCCGAAAGTCGCTCCGGGCTGGATGTTCCTTCTTGACGTAACCCGGCCAGCACGGCGGTTCTTGGGTCTGCGGCGCACTCGCTTGCCTCGCGCCACGAATAGATAATGACCTGCCCCAGCTATATAAGTGCTTAGGTAGTGCTATCATCATTTACATCTGAGTAATGATGCCTGGAGGAGAAAGCAAGGAAGGGATGCCTTCTTGCTGCTGCCGATCCCGCAGAGCCTGGCCGTCCATGCCGACGGTCACCTCCCCGCTTGCGTCATCGATCTGCCAATTTACAGGAATCTAGGAATAGCTGCTATGAGAGTAAGGTTCAAGGGGACAGGAGTTGGGCACCATGCAGCATTTTGCTGCGATGACTAGACTTAGCCGTGACGCTCCGAGCGATGAGCCAAGTTTCGAGTCCAGTAGCAGGAGCATGAACTCGGCAGTAATCCGACCATCGTTCTCCTCTGCGAAGACACCATGCGAGGAACACCGTGGAATTATCTCGAAAAGTGTCGGGTGGCGCTTACGGCTTACGAGAATGGCGGTGAATTTCCTCTCGGCTGGTCAATACCGCCCGTTCCTTCGGAAGATGATGACTCAGATAGTGGTCGAGGGGCCGATGACGTAGCCCCGTCGGCGCTGGGGGCTGTTGCACCGCCGCGGAAAGCTGGCCAGAGCGCGTGACGGCGCTGAGAGCATACATGGCGATGCGCCTACTGAAAAGGTTACGACCAGCGTTTCGAGCTTGCGGCCCATCTGATGCGCAGGGATAATCCTTACGCGTCAGAGTTCAGCGGGTGAATTGCTGTAGGGAGATGCGATCATACATGAAAGGCGTTGTTCTCGCCGGAGGAACCGGAAGCCGTCTGAATCCGCTCACGCGGGTGACAAACAAGCACCTATTACCCGTATATGACAAACCCATGGTGTGGTATCCAATTCAAACCCTTGTCAATGCTGGGATTCAAGAGATCCTTCTCGTCACCGGAGGAAAGAACTCCGGTGATTTCCTTCGACTGCTTGCGAATGGCCGCGATTTCGGCTTGAAGCACTTAAATTACACCTACCAAGAAGGGGAACGTGGAATTGCCGATGCGCTTGGCATGGCGGAGTATTTCGCGGCTGGCGAGCCAATCTGCGTGATTCTGGGCGATAACATCATCGAAAACAATATTTGTGAAGCGGTGGAGAGGTATAAGAAACAAAACCACGGAGCAAAAATCTTGTTAAAGGAAGTTCCCAACGCTCAACGTTTTGGTGTGGCGGAGATTCGGGGCGACCGCGTAGTGCGTATCGAAGAAAAACCCTCTGTTTCTAAGTCCAATTATGCCGTCGTCGGTATTTACCTCTATGATGCGACAGTGTTTCAAAAAATACGTCGTCTGAGACCTTCTGGACGAGGTGAACTCGAGATCACCGACGTTAATAACTTCTATATTGAAGAAGGATCGATGTCATTTGAGATTCTTGAGGGCTGGTGGACCGATGCCGGTACGTTCGAATCTCTGCTGCTCGCCAACAACCTTGTCGCAAAAACTGGCGCGAACAAGATGGAATCTGAAAAGAAGAATGCCAACGTTGTAGCGTGGCAGGGAGCGGGCGGATGAAGATTTTTGTTACCGGTGGTGCCGGCTTCATAGGCTCCAACTTCATTCTCAACGCTCTACAATCAAATAGGAACTATTCGGTCGTCAATTTCGACAAGCTAACATACGCTGCCAATCTGGCTAACCTTAGAAGTATTGCGGAAGACTCGCGATACCGGTTTGTTAAGGGAGATATCAGCGATGCCGGCGCAGTTGAAGCCGCCATGCGTGGCTGTGACGCAGTTGTTCATTTTGCCGCGGAATCTCATGTGGATCGCAGCATCTACGAGCCGACGCCAGTTGTTGAAACGAATGTGACCGGCACCTTCGTTCTTCTCCGGATAGCGCGTCGAATCGGGATCAAACGGTTTGTCCATATCTCGACTGATGAAGTATATGGCGACCAATTGCCAGGGACGTTCGCGAACGAAAAATCATTACTGCAACCGAGTAGCCCCTATTCGGCCTCAAAGGCAGCTGCAGACCTTCTTGTGCTCTCCTTTGTCCGCACGTATGGCGTGCCAGCGCTGGTTACGCGTTCCTCCAACAACTATGGCCCGCGTCAATTCCCCGAGAAATTTGTTCCTCTGATGATCAGTAACGCGCTCGTTGGCAAACCTCTTCCTATCTACGGTGATGGTACGCAACAACGAGACTGGCTTCACGTTGCTGACAACTGCAGTGGAATCCTAGCGGCACTTGAGCGTGGCCGCATCGGTGAAGTCTACAATCTGGGTGGTAAGGACATTGAAGAGAATCTACGGATGGCGAAGCGTGTTCTCGAAGCACTGGGCAAACCGGAATCGCTCCTTGCCTTCGTGAAAGACCGTCCAGGCCACGACCGCCGCTACGCCCTCGATTGCAGCAAGGCGGAGGAGGAACTTAGCTGGAAACAAAAGATTCCTCTGGATGAAGGGCTGCGGCGAACCATTGAATGGTATGAGTCTAATCCCGATTGGCTGGCCAGCGTAAACGCGGGCGAGTATCGCTCCTATTACGAAAAGTATTATGACAACCGCGATTCCTCTCTCTCTGCCCTTGCTCAGGGAGAGCCGAAGACTTTACGCTGAATCCTGGGCATTACCCCGCGTGGTTGGCTAGAATTCCATAACCATGGGGCCATCTTCGAGCTTAAATAAGGATTTGATTCCTTTGCAGCGAATTGAATCTTCACTGCCAGGCGTGTTGGAACTACGTCCGAAAGTCTTTCGCGACGCGCGAGGTTTTTTTGTGGAGACATTCCATCTCGCAAGATTCCGCGAGTTCGGATTCGCAGAGACTTTCGTCCAAGACAATCATTCGTGCTCACGAAAAGGCACACTGCGCGGACTCCACTATCAGTTGGGGCATCCGCAAGCAAAGTTGTGCCGCGTTGTTGAGGGCCAAGCGCTCGACGTCGTGCTGGACGTACGCGAAGGTTCCCCGCACTTCGGCAAGTGGACTAGCGTCCTCCTTACCGGGGACCGCCAGAACCAGATTTACGTTCCGGCTGGATTTGCGCACGGTTTCTTGGCGCTTACCGATACAGTCCATTTCCTATACAAATGCAGCGACTACTACCATCCTGAGGATGAGTGCGGCGTGTTGTGGAGCGACCCGGAGCTCAAAATCTCTTGGGGTACTGTTGACCCTGCTGTCTCGGAAAAAGACGCGAACCTTCCCTGCTTATCTTTAATTCCAAAAGAATGTCTACCCCGATACACGGGGGCATGAAATTGAGAATTCTGCTGGCTGGTAAGAGCGGTCAAGTTGGTGCCGAGCTCGCTGCAATTCTTCCGCGACTGGGAGAGGTTGCGGCCTTCGATCACTACGCGTTAGATCTTTCCAAGCCCGATCACATCCGTCGTGCAGTACGTGATGTGCGCCCTTCTATAATCGTTAATGCCGCTGCGTATACATTGGTGGACCAAGCTGAAACGGAGGAAAAGCGGGCCCACATTATCAATGTCGATGCGCCCGCTTTGATGGCCGAAGAGGCGAAAAAGATCGGGGCAGCTCTCGTGCACTATTCCACGGACTATGTCTTCGATGGTTCGAGAAACCGCCCTTACGATGAGACTGATCAGCCTTGCCCAATCAACGTTTATGGGAAGACAAAACTTGCCGGCGAAGAAGCGATACGAGCTGTAGGACTTCCTCACCTGATTTTTAGGACTGCTTGGGTGTACGGCAAAAGGGGACGAAACTTCCTGCTCACGATCTTAAGACTCGCCACTGAGCGCGAGGAATTGAAGGTTGTGCGCGACCAGTTTGGCGCACCTACCTGGAGTCACGAAATCGCTAAGGGCACTGGGAGAGTCTTGCTGCAAATCTCCCAGGAAGGCAGAGAGGCAAGTTCAAAATTTGGCGGCGTCTATCACATGACAGCTGCTGGCAAAACGAGCTGGTTTGAATTTGCAAAGGCGATTCTCGAGGAAGCTTCTCGAATGCCACGGGGCATTCCCTGGTTTGAGACAGCTACGAAAGGGCAACCGTTGGTGACGCGTAGGGTCAACAGCATAGCAACTGAAGAGTACCCTGCGCCGGCCCGTCGTCCTGCGTACTCTGTGCTCTCGAACTCCCGATTGAAACAAGACTTTGGACTGGAATTGCCCGCCTGGTCCTGGCAACTCCGCGCGGTGTTTGCTGAAGGGCGCAGCAACAGTTGACTTGTCCAGGGTACAGTTTTCCGAGGTGCGGTTTTCTGGTGACCCGTATGCGCGGCACCCTTAGATCGTCGTATCGACTCGTGGGGAAGTCATGGATCGTTTTCCGCATCGTAATTTAGCAGTCACTTTTCGGACGTGCCTCGCCAGCTCATCAGCTCATCTCCGGGTTGCACAGCTATTTCCTCAAACAACGAGCCGTCATGCACCGGGTCGAGTCGCGCGCTCTCTCGCAACTCAAGAACATTCTTCCTCCCATGCCCTGAGTCAGTCTCCCACCTTCGTTTTCTCCGGACCACTTCCCTGGAATTGCGTCTGTTCCTCCCTGTATTCGCTCGCTTTTCTCTGGTACTTTTATCTGGGCGTGCATCCGGCTCTCGAGGATTCAATGAGTACGATCGTTATCCACGGTGAAGGTCTTGGCAAGACGCACCATCGCGGCGCTTTAGCAGACTGTGGGGCGAGTGATACGGGAGAGTATTTTAAGGAGCGTCCAGCGCCGTTGCGACCGTTCCGGTATGTACGTCCGACTCGCCGTTGCCGGCTGTGCGAAAAACTTCCCAAAGCGGACGTGAACGTGGTTACGGTCGCACTGGGACACGCGCATCGGCGCAAAATACCTGAAAGGCGCAGAGAGTCACGGGGCACCATGTTTTTCCTGCGACAACCGCGCTATGGCGGCGCTGGCAGCACGCGTGCCGCGCGCCCTGGCACAGGTTGACGGCATGCAAGGCATCCGGCACGTGAAATTGGGGTCCGGCGCGATAGCGGAGACAGCCGCAGCCGTTTCTTCAAACGGGGATTGAGAGAACAATGCCGCTGCAATCACGGCCCAAATATTCTTCGTCGACACGCGCACCTTCGCACGGGGAGCTGCTTAATACCGCCGCAGATGATCAACATGACTCCTCCGAGCGGGGCTAACATAGAACGAGAGCAGCGGTGGGGCAGCGAGTTTTCGCGATGTGATACGGATGGGGCCGAACGAAGCAAAAGCGACACCGAGCGTGAAGCCTGGTGCCCGGCAACGAGTGAGGCATATTGCTTGCACGCTTGAAGCACTTGGCATGCTTTCGGAAGCGGTGGTCGCGACAACAAGCATTCGGATGCAGGAATATACGGGTGCCGTATTTGTATTGTTTCTCTGGACAGTTCTAATGAAGCGTAAGAATCACATGCAGAATCATGACTGGGAACCCAGGATTTCTGTTGTCATCGTAAATTGGAACGGCGCGCAGCATCTCCGCTCCTGCCTACCGACCCTTGCATGCCAAACGTTCAAAGCATTGGAAGTCATCGTTGTCGATAACCACTCCTCAGACGACTCCGGAGAGGTGGCGCGAAGTTTCGACGCCCGTTGGGTTGCTCTCGAGGAAAATATCGGCCTAGCTCCAGCACTCAATCGCGGGGCAGCAACCGCCTCGGGCAGTTTTCTCCTGTTTGTGAACAATGACATGAGATTCGATTCCGAATTTGTTTTCGCTCTTGCTGCGCCCTTACTGGAGGATGACGGGATTTTTGCCAGTGATGGAATGCAATTCAATTGGGACGGAACTGTTCGAGCACACTTGGCAGCACAACTGAGTAAGGTCAAGCCGCCCAGTCATTCTTCTACGGAATTAGTGCCAGGGTTATATTTTTATCAGTGGGAAGCGGTGGAAAGGAAGACCGTGTTTATGGCTTCGGCAGCCTGCATGATGGTTCGCAGGACGCTTTTCGAAAAACTGGGAGGATTCGATGAGCGGCTGCCGCTCGGATACGAGGACGTTGAGATTTGCTGGCGGGCATGGATGCATAGGTGGAAGACCGTGTACGTTCCGAGTGCTATTTGCTGGCACCGAATAAGTGCCTCCGGAAAGGCACCGGAAGGAGCAAGATTGAATTTTTCCGGGATACTCAGGGGACGGCTCCTACTTGCGACCAAGCTGCTGCCTGCGCGATACGCATTGCGAACCTGGCTGGTGTCGATAGCAGGACTAGCAAAGGACCTAGGCCTCCGGCGGTGGATGCGCGGAAGGGACCGCGTCGTGCTCTTAGCCCATATGGCCGGCCTCGTCCGACAATTGCTCCGGGAGAGGCGAGCGCTGTTTCGTCAGGCAGACTGTTCCCCCGAAGAACAGCTCGAGTATCTGCTGCACTTGTCGAAAAACGAAGCTAATCCTATTTAAGCAATAAATAATGCTAGTCTTTCTTGAGGAACCTCACGAGCTCTTGACCTGGTTTGACGCGCTATGTCGAAACTGCTTCTGAAGGCCCTTCGATACGTGAAATGCTACTGGGAATTGACGTTCAGCAGGCAGCTAGAAACATTGGAACAGATCATTGATTATTGCGTTGACGGGCCAATTCTCATGTCGCAGGTTCGTTCTGAGGTTGCAGAATTGGGAAGACTGCTCCAAACAGCCGCGCCGAAACGCAGCCTCGAGATAGGCACAAACTATGGTGGGACACTCCTGATGCTTTGTCGACTTTCGCTCCCCGACGCCACAATTATCAGCGTGGATTTGCCGTTGGGGCGGTTTGGCGGGGGCTATCCTCGGCGAAAGGTCCCGCTTTTTCGCAAATTTCCGAAATTCGCCCAGCAGCTACACCTGCTCCGTGCAGATTCGCATTCTCCGCAAACAAAGGAACGCATATTGAGCATTCTTGGAGACGAGCCCCTGGATTATTTATTCATCGACGCGGATCATACTTATGCGGGAGTTAAGCAGGACTTTCAAATGTATGCGCCCCTCGTTCGGAGCGGTGGAATGATTGCGTTTCATGACATCGCGGTTCATCGGCCGGGATCGGACTGCGAGGTGAAAAGATTCTGGGATGAAATCAAGCACCATTATAGGCATCGCCAAATTATCACAGATCAGGGCCACAGCTCACTACCAACAGCGGTTACAGGTAACTCCATGGACACCTCGGGCCTTGGAATTTTGTTCTTGTGAAGTTACCAGTCGCGACGGAATTGGAAGTAAACCGGCGGAACAAAAGGGATTTATGACGCGCAGACCGTTCGCGACGGTTCTAATCGACACCTACAATCATGAAGCGTTCATCGAGGAGGCCATTCAGAGTGTGCTCCAGCAGGATTTTCCTGCGGCGGAAATGGAGATACTCGTCGTAAACGACGGCTCCACGGACCGCACCGGCGAGATTGTGCACACGTTCGAGCCTCGCGTTCGCTTGTTGACAAAAACCAACGGTGGACAGGCTTCTGCATTCAACGCTGGAGTTCCTGAGGTAAGAGGGGAAATTGTCGCTTTCCTCGATGGGGATGATTGGTGGGCACCAGGCAAGCTAACGGTAGTGGCCAACGCTTTTGCTGCCAATCCGAGCGTCGGTTTGGTGGGGCACGGCCTTACCCTCGTATATTCTAATGGGCGAGAGCACACCGAGTCACCGCGAGAAACCTGCCGTTTTCGGATTGCTTCATCCGAGGAAGCCAAGATATTTCGCACGAGGAAAGGCTTCTTGGGCACCAGTCGAATGGCCTACCGCAAGGAGATACTTTCGAAGATCGGCCCCGTTCCAATAGAGTTGATGTTTGAAGCAGACGAATACTTATTTACTCTTGCCGGGCTGCTTGCCGAGGTGATGGTATTACGGGAGCCACTCACCTTCTATCGCCTGCATGACCGGAATCTTTTCCAGCTGTCAAATGGGGATCCCCAAAGTATTCGTCGCAAACAGCAAGTTCTGGCATTCTTGGCGGAGTTTCTGAATAGGAAACTCAAAGAGCACAACGTACCGGAAGAGATCGCTGAGATTATTGTCGAAGGTGTGCAAGTCGAAGCGGATCACCTGCACCTTGTGCTGGATAGCGGATTCCCCTGGGAAACTGTGTTCACAGAACTGAAAATACAACGCGTTTTTCACAGCGACGCCTCGCCTTGGCAGAAGATCTACAGCGCGGCTAGGCTGCTTCCCGCTTTCTTCCTGCCTCCAGCCACCTATTATCGCTGGAGATATCGACTCTCAAGCATCGCTTTGTACAGAAAATTGCGCGAGAAATTCTTTCCGTTCCCGGTGCCAAGGCATGTGGAGCGGCGAGAGAAACCACCGCCACCTGCAACCCTCTGAGGCGGGCTATGCGGACGCTACTCAGGTCCGCGCAACGATAGAGACGAAGGCTTAACACTAGCGATGATCACGCTTGGCATCAACTATACAAGAATGCATGATTCGTCGGCCTGCATTGTATCCGATGGAGAGCTTCTCTTCGCCGTTGCGGAAGAACGAATCAGCCGTATAAAACACGATGCCGGTTTCCCACAGAAGGCTATCCAGGCCTGCCTGGACTACGCTCGCGTAGGCGCTGAACAGTTGGATGAAGTGTGTTTCGGCTGGACCACTCCTGGTCCTGGTTTTCGTCACGATCTAAAATGCCTTGCCACCGGAGATATCCCGCGGACCTATTTAAATTTCTTGACCACAACGCTGCATTTTCTGAGCATGTGGCATCAGGGGGGCGGAGCAAAGCAATTCGCCCGGTACTTCGGCAAGGTCACGGCACGGTTTCGCTTCGTGGACCATCATCTGGCCCACGCGATAAGTGCGTATGCTTACTCTGGTTTTCGGGAGTCCGCTGTAGTTGTCATGGACGCCCGTGGCGCGTGGGAGGCGACATCGATCTGGCATGCAAAGGACGGCGGAATCAACCATGTCCTTACGATGCCATTCCCCAATTCCGTTGGCTTCTTCTACAGCGAGTTCACTGAATATCTGGGTTTTCAACGAAACAGTGACGAATGGAAGGTCATGGGTCTCGCCCCATATGGTCATCCGGGAGTAAAACTAGACACGTTCATCGACCTGGAAGCTGTGCCTTATCGCGTCCACGCGAAGCAGCTCACGGGCAATGGCTCGCGGACTTTCTCGGAAATGAGGCGGCTGCTCGGACCTCCTCGGATTGGAGAGAGCGAAATTGAAGAGCGCCACAAGAACATCGCATACGCGGTCCAAAGCGCATGCGAGGTTGCGATGTTGAGCGTCGTCCGCTTGGCCATCGACCAAACGCGTTGCCGCAATCTTTGTCTTGCGGGCGGAGTTGCGTTGAACTCTAAGGCCAATGGCAAGCTCCTTAAGTCTGGCCTCGTGGACCAGATTTTCGTGCAACCTGCGGCCTCGGATGATGGAGTGGCGTTGGGCGCGGCACTCACACCCTATCTGGATAGCGGAGGACGGCTGCCGGATAGGGCGATGCGACACGCCTATCTGGGTCCTGCCTTTGAGGATGACGCAGTTGAAGCCACCCTGCGTACCTACAAACTGCGCTTCACCCGCCTGAAGGACGTAGCTGCCATTGCGGCCGAACTTCTCGCACAGGGCAAGATACTCGGCTGGTTCCAAGGACGCATGGAATTTGGCCCGAGGGCCTTGGGGAATCGCTCGATCCTGGCGGATCCCCGCGATCCGGAAATGAATGTAAGAGTGAACAACGCGGTGAAGTTCCGCGAATGGTGGCGGCCTTTTGCACCTTCTTTGAAGAAGGAAGCCGCGAGCGACTATTTGGAGAGTGCCACAGACTCACCGTTCATGATTCTAACGGCGCAAGTTCGGCCAGAAAAGCAGGGCGTTATTCCGGCGGTGACACACGTGGATGGCAGCGCACGGCCGCAGACGGTAGAGCAAGAGATCAATCCACTTTACTGGCGGCTAATCGATGAATTCGAAAAGCGCACCGGCGTTCCCGTGATCATGAACACGTCATTCAACCTTCGCGGCGAAGCCATAGTAAACACGCCCACCGACGCCCTTCGCACCTTCTTCAGTTCCGGTATGGACGCCCTCGTCCTCGGCAGCTTCCTAGTTGAGAAATAACATGACAAAGCGTCTTGATCTTGCGGCGAGTCTGATTCTTCACTTCGCGTCACCGTTGTCCGGGCTCCGTCGAGTTCCTGTTGTCGGTGACTTTCTCAGTTGGACCAGTCGCTGGCTGGTTCCTCCAGGTTCGCTGGTCTGGGTTCGGATTCAGCATGGACCCGCCCAGGGTTTGTGGATACGCGTAAATCCCCGCACGGGGCAGGCTGTTCGGCAGGGTATTGATGAGCCCGCCGTCCAGCTGGCCTTTCAGCGACATCTCCGTTTAGGTATGACGTTCTATGATCTCGGCGCGAATATTGGATTTTTCTCGCTGCTCGCCGCGCGGCTGGTCGGTCCCTCTGGACATGTCATATCCTTTGAAGCTGATCCGGAAATTGCCGTGCGCCTTCGGGAGAATCTCGCACGTAACAAGTTCTCTCACGTCACGGTGGAACAGAAAGCCGTTTGGTCTGAGACCAGCATGGTTTCCTTTGTCCGTGTCGAGACCAACATTTCTCCGGACCGCGGCCTCGGTTATGTCTCGACGGGGAATTTACCGACTGGCGCCGGCACTTCAGTCGAAGCCGTTTCGCTCGACGAGTTTGTTTCGCTGCATCCTGCTCCCGATTTCCTCAAATGTGATGTCGAGGGGGCAGAAGTCGCCGTTTTTCAAGGTGCTCAGCGGGTGCTTCGCGAAAACCGTCCGATTCTTTTGGTCGAAATGCATAGTGCCGAAAATCATCGGGCTCTCACACAAGAATTCGCTCAGGTCGGATATGCCTGCCGAAACTTGGATGAAAATCACGTTCTCGCGGTGCCTCAATGACGATGTCTATCATAGCGCTCCTCGGCCGCAAGGATGAACCTACCGATGCCGTCGAGGAATATTGCCGCTATCTCGGTGACGCCCTCCGCTTACACGATTTTCAACTAGAAATTCGCCGCGTCCCTTGGCAAATTCACGGATGGCCCAAAGCCCTCCGCGCCTTGCGACTCCAGGCCGCCCGCTGGCGCTACGCTTGGGTCCTGGTCCAATACACCGCTCTTGCTTGGTCTGCACGGGCCTTCCCTCTAAAACTCCTACGCGTACTGAAAACTCTGAAGTCTGCTGGCGCCCGTGTGGGTCTCGTCTTTCACGATGTCGAGCCCTACTCCGGCATGCGTCTTGTCGATTTCCTCCGGCGGTTTATCCAGGTGCGCACCATGCGCCGTGCGCTCTCCCTCGCTGATCTTGCCATCTTCACCGTCCCGACCGAAAAACTCTCTTGGCTGAATGTTGTTCCCCCTCATGCCAGTTTCATTCCTGTCGGTCCCAACTTGCCAATCCCGCCCGCGTTTCAGGAACGCCCTGGGCAGGGTAATGTGCCGACCATTGGCGTCTTCAGTATCAGTGGCGGGAAAGCCGGTGCCCGCGAGACGCAAACCATCCTCGCGGCTGTTCATCATGCTGCGCAAGGCTTGGGCAAACTCCGCCTTTCGGTCTTTGGTCGTCACTCTGAGCTCCGCGAACCTGAGCTTCGCCGAGGCTTGGCTGACTTGCCTGTCGAGATTTCCGTCGAAGGCGTTCTCCCCAGCCAGCAGATCGTTGAACGCCTTTCCCGATGTGACGTCCTCCTCTTTGTACGTGGCGCCATTTCTTCCCGCCGTGGCAGCGCCGTCGCCGCGATTGCTTGTGAGCTACCCATCATTGCGTCCCCGGGGTCCGAAACCTCTCGGCTCATAGAGGACGCAGGTGTCGTTCTAGTCTCCGCTGACCAACCTGACCAGTTAAATGCTGCCCTAGTGCGCGTCCTTTCTGATCGCAAGTACCGACAGGAGCTTGCCGGCCGCAACCGCGCTGCCTACCATTCCCACTTCTCTTGGCCATCCATCGCGGCCTGCCTCGCCACGGTTCTCAAGAAACAGCCCTAGCTGACTTTCTTGTTCTGTTAGCCAAATTAGAGCGCCAGCGTCGCGCAGTCTGTTGTCCATGTTTGGACCATACGCCAATTGACTTGCCACCGTAGGCTTCGCCCCACCCACGTTGTGGCGCGTTATAATTTGGCGAATACTAGGACTGGTTCTGAAAGACGTCAAGGCTCGAGTTTTGAGTTTGAGTTTTGAGTTTGAGTTTTGAGTTCCCAGTCCTGCTTAGCCTCTGCGAAACCGTCGGGACAGTCTGCATGATTCTGGTGCGGTCGGGCACATTTCGGGCAATAGTTTAGATAGGAGCGATTTAGCTTCATAGCCTGATCAGCTTAAAACGTATGCTCCAAAACGTGATCATTCGACTGAGCCAACTCGTCCCCCTATCCCTGCGTTCGGGCTTGGCCTCTTCCTCCTATGGCAGTTTCGTACGAAGCATTCTCAACCGCATGAGCAAAGATCCTCTCCCCATCGTGCGATTATGCGGGCCACTCGCAGGACGGCGCATGCGGGTGAATTGGGCGTTGCACAAGACTTACGTTTTTGGCACACACGAACCCCAGGTCATGCAAACAATAAAGGATCTCGTCCAGCCTGGATGGACTACGATTGATATTGGCGCACACATAGGTTATTCAACACTCTTGCTTGCGACGTGCGTCGGCCCGAAGGGAAGGGTTATCGCCTTCGAACCTCTCACAGAAAACTTTAAGCTGCTCCAGGAAAACACTCGGCTGAACGGCTTCTCGAATATCTTCGCGGAAAATCTCGCTTTGATGGGACAATCTGGGCAAATCGAGCTGCGCAGCGCTACGCCTGGTGCAATCACCTGGGTGGCCTCCACAAGTGTCGACCAGGCTACTGCGGTGGAAGGCCGGATCGTAGAAGGGATCACCCTGGACGAGTATGCCGAGCGAAAAAGAATCGAAAGGATTGACTTTGTAAAAATGGACGTGGAAGGCGCGGAAGCGTCCGTCCTCTCCGGCATGACCTCCATCCTAGGACGTGACAAGCCTATCCTACTGATCGAGATTCATGAATATAACCGCTATGGAGAAAGCCATCCCGCGCTCCGCAAACTCAGAGAATACAGTTACAAGATATCCAATCTCGGTCTGCGAAACTGGGAACAACACGTGCTTGCCACGGCGGGTCACCAGCTGCCGCCCAGAGTGGAGACTGCGCCTTCAAGCTAAGGAACTGCGCAGAAATAATTTTACATTGGCCGCAGCGTGTAGTTCCACTTCGGTTGCGTCTTGTGCCTGGACAGCGCAAGGTGTTTCATTTTCTGAGCCGATATCTTTTCGCCTTTTTCGTACTTCTTGCGCAGCA
>WNGJ01002818.1_pt1 | contig 17780 bp, 13 predicted proteins | sample 5400611 | NCBI WGS metagenome assembly WNGJ01 (sample SAMN13153375, study PRJNA577476) | soil metagenome | isolation source: 40 cm soil or saprolite under Garry oak tree replicate 1 | place: USA:California | collected 2016-06-15 | reverse complement strand
CGGCAGCCAGAGCGCCAGCACCATCCCGGCGGCCAGCAGGAGCAGCAGCAAGGGGAGCACCGTCGCGAGGGTCTCGACGGTCTGTTGCTGGCTGCGGCCGGCGTCGGCGAGCACGTCACCCGCCCGGCCGGCACGGCGCAGCGCGCCGGCGACAGCATCGCCGACGACCGGCAGGCCCCCGACCCGGTCGCCCGCCTCGCCCAAGGCGCCGGAGAACGAGGTGCCGGCTCGTTCCAGCCCTTCTCCTGGCGCGCGCAGCCGCAGCACCAGCTCGTGCAGCTGCCAGCCGACCCAGCCCCAGAGAACCGCCCAGCCGAGGACGGCGAGATCACCCAGGAGCTGCGCGGTGCGGCGGGCAGGGCTGTCGGCGTACAGCTTCATCGGTGCTCCTCTGACGAGCGCAGCGGGCGGGGTGCCGATCATGGCGGACCGCCGCGGGCGGCGGCGGGTGCGGGTCGGGTCCGCTTCGTCCCTGCTTCGCGAGGCGGCGCAGAGCCACTGGGCCGGGGGAAGGGTCGGCTGTCCGGATGCTTCGTCTCTGCTTCGCGGGGCGGCGCAGAGACGTGGCGGTGGGGAGGTGCGCCCGACCGGCGCCAGGAAGAAACTGTCGGTGCCCGCGCTTATGGTCGCGTCATGCGAGCGGTCACCGACATCGTGCCCACCGAGGGGCGCTTCCAGGTCGTCAGCGAGTTCGTCCCGTCGGGCGACCAGCCGGCGGCCATCGACGAGCTGGAGCGCCGCATCCTGGCCGGTGAGCAGTCGGTGGTCCTGCTCGGCGCGACCGGCACGGGCAAGTCGGCGACGACGGCCTGGCTGATCGAGCGGCTGCAGCGTCCGACGCTGGTGATGGCGCCCAACAAGACGCTCGCCGCCCAGCTTGCCAACGAGTTCCGCGAGCTGCTGCCCCACAACGCCGTCGAATACTTCGTCTCCTACTATGACTACTACCAGCCCGAGGCGTACGTGCCGCAGACGGACACGTACATCGAGAAGGACTCCTCGATCAACGACGAGGTCGAGCGGCTGCGGCACTCCGCGACCATGTCGCTGCTGACCCGCCGCGACGTCGTCGTCGTGGCAACCGTGTCCTGCATCTACGGCCTCGGCACCCCCCAGGAATACGTGGACCGCTGCGTGCGGCTGGCCGTCGGTCAGGAGGTCGAGCGGGACAGGATCCTGCGCAACCTGGTCCAGGAGCAATACACCCGCAACGACCTGTCCTTCAGCCGTGGCACCTTCCGGGTGCGCGGCGACACGATCGAGATCTTCCCGGTCTACGAGGAGCTCGCGATCCGGGTCGAGATGTTCGGCGACGAGATCGAGCGGCTCTACTACCTGCACCCGCTGACCGGCGAGGTCGTCCGCGAGGTCAGCGAGGTCTTCGTCTTCCCCGCCTCGCACTATGTCGCCGGTCCCGAGCGGATGGAGCGGGCGATCCGCGGCATCGAGGAGGAGCTCGAGCAGCGGCTGGCCGAGCTGGAGAAGCAGGGCAAGCTGCTCGAGGCGCAGCGGTTGCGGATGAGGACGAGCTACGACATCGAGATGATGCGGCAGGTCGGCTTCTGCTCCGGCATCGAGAACTACTCCCGGCACATCGACGGGCGCGCCCCCGGCTCGGCGTCCAACACCCTGCTGGACTACTTCCCGGACGACTTCCTCCTGGTCATCGACGAGTCGCACAACACGGTCCCGCAGACCGGCGGGATGTACGAGGGCGACATGTCCCGCAAGCGGATGCTCGTCGACCACGGCTTCCGGCTGCCCTCCGCGATGGACAACCGGCCGCTGAAGTGGGAGGAGTTCGTCGACCGGATCGGCCAGACGGTGTTCCTGTCCGCCACTCCGGGGCCGTACGAGCTCGGTCAGACCGGCGGCGACTACGTCGAGCAGGTCATCCGGCCCACCGGGCTGGTCGACCCGGAGGTCGTGGTGAAGCCGACCAAGGGACAGATCGACGACCTGGTGCACGAGATCCGCGGCCGGGCCGAGCGGGACGAGCGGGTGCTGGTCACCACGCTGACCAAGAAGATGGCCGAGGATCTCACCGACTACCTGCTCGAGCTGGGGATCCGGGTGCGCTACCTGCACTCCGAGGTGGACACGCTGCGGCGGGTCGAGCTGCTGCGGGAGCTGCGGCAGGGCGAGTTCGACGTGCTGGTCGGGATCAACCTGCTGCGCGAGGGCCTCGACCTGCCTGAGGTGTCACTGGTGTCGATCCTCGACGCGGACAAGGAGGGCTTCCTGCGGTCGGGGACGTCGCTGATCCAGACCATCGGGCGGGCCGCGCGCAACGTGTCCGGCCAGGTCCACATGTACGCGGACACGGTGACGCCGTCGATGCGCAAGGCGATCGAGGAGACCAACCGGCGCCGGGCCAAGCAGGTCGCGTACAACACCGAGCGCGGGCTCGACCCGCAGCCACTGCGGAAGAGGATCGTCGACATCCTGGACGGGATCTACCGGGAGGCCGAGGACACCGAGACCGTCGGCGGCAGGCTGCTCGGCGGGTCCGGGCGGCAGCAGTCGCGCGGCAAGGCACCGGTGCCGGGTCTGTCGTCGAGGGTGCCCGGCGCGGGAGCGCACGCGCGAGAGCTGGCCGGCATGCCCCGGGCCGAGCTGGCCGACCTCATCCAGCAACTGAACGACCAGATGCTGCAGGCCGCGCGGGAGCTGCAGTTCGAGCTGGCCGCCCGGCTGCGGGACGAGATCGCGGACCTGAAGAAGGAGCTGCGCGGGATGGACGCGGCGGGCGTGCGCTGACGGCCGGGGCGGCCTCTGGCTGGCGTCGGTCGGCGCCCGGAGTGCGGGGCTCGCGGGTCGCCCGCAGCCACCTGGGCCGGCTGGGGCGGCCGAGCTCGCTGGGCGCAATCAGCCCTCCGGTCGCCTTGGCTGCGTAACCATGGCTGGGGCGCCGCCAGCGCAGGTCGCCCGCCCGTGCGCATCCGGCTGGGCCGGGCGGCGGGCGGCGAGCTGCGGGGCGCTGTCAGCCGGTTGGCTCCGGCTGGAGCAGCCCGAGGATGTTGCCCTCGGTGTCGACGATGTACGCGAGCCAGCCCACGCCGCCCATCTGGGCCTTCTCCAGCGCCACGGTCGCACCGGCCTCGACGGCCCGGGCCACGGTGGCGTCGAGGTCGTCGACCTGGACCGTTACGACGTACGCGTTCACCGGCGCACCCGGCGCGGGCTCCGGCCCGCTCCTGGGCAGCAGGCCGCCGTTGATGCCGGGCTCGTCCGGCTTCCCGGTGGTGATCATCCAGTATGGCTGGTCGCCCCACTGCTCAATCGACCAGCCGAGGACGGTCTCGTAGAAGCGGCGGGCGCGGTCCGGGTCGCCGGCATGGATCTCGAAGTGCACGGGTCTGGGCACGGCTCCTCCTCGTGTGCTTCGTCCGACCCGGCGACGCTACGCCATCGCCAACGGGCTGAGCCGACCCGTCAGTGCACGCAGAACTCGTTGCCCTCCGGGTCGCGCATCACCGTGAAGACCCCACCGTCCTCCTCGATCGTCTCCACCGGCGTCGCCCCGGCCGCGACGAGCTGCTCGACCTTCGCGGCCACCGCCGTGCGCCGGTCCTCGATCGGCTGGCCGCGGCCCTCGGTGGCTCCGATGTCCAGGTGCACCCGGTTCTTCACTACCTTCGGCTCGGGCACCCGCTGGAAGAACAGCCGCGGCCCCTCGCCTGCCGGGTCGACCACCGCGTTGGCGTCGTTCCACCGCTCGCGGGGGACGCCCGCCGCGACCAACCACGCCTCCCACGACTCGTGCCCGTCCGGTGGGGATTCAGCGACGTAGCCCAGCGCGGGGCCCCAGAACGCCGCCATCCCGGCCGGGTCGGCGCAGTCGAAGACGACCTGCAGCTTCCGATACATGACGCTCCTCCTGGAATCGGTCTTCGTCCGGCGGGCGGACCGTACCGCCGGTCACCGACAGTCCGGGCGCGCCGCAACCGGCCCGGTAGGCCGGATGGGGTGTCATGGGGGATACTTGGTGGCGTCGTGGAGGGGAGTATCCCTGCGCGGCGGCATCGTCACCACGGTCCGGCCCGGGCTCTCCCGGCGGGACCCGGTGCCGCCGGTCGCGAGCAGCGGCGGGAGAGACCTCCGGAGTGGACCAGTGCCGTCCGTCCGGAGGAGGAAAATGAACGTCCCCGCCTGGGTGTGGCTCGCGACTGTTGCCGGAATCCTCGTGTTGCTCGCGGTCGACCTGTTCATCGTCGACCACAACCCACACGCCATCCGGGTCAGCGAGGCCGCCCGGTGGGTCGGCTTCTACGTCGTGCTCGCGGTGCTGTTCGGCCTCGGCATCCTGGTGTTCTCCGGGGGGCGCTACGCCGGGGAGTTCTTCGCCGGCTATATCACCGAGTACAGCCTGAGCGTGGACAACCTGTTCCTGTTCGTGATCATCATGTCGACGTTCGCGGTGCCCGCGATCCACCAGCACAAGGTCCTGCTGTTCGGCGTCCTCGCCGCGCTGATCCTGCGCGGTGCCTTCATCGCGGTCGGCGCGGCGGTCATCGACCGCTTCCAGTGGGTCTTCTACCTCTTCGGTGCGTTCCTCATCTACACGGCGTACAAGCTGGCTTTCACTCGGAAGGAGGACGAGGACGAGTTCCGGGAGAACCTGGTGCTCCGGGTCGTACGCCGGGTGCTGCCCGTGACCGACGACTACCACGGGTCCAAGGTCTTCACCCGTGTCGGCGGCAAGCGCTACGTCACCCCGATGCTGGTGGTGATGATCGCGATCGGCACTACCGACCTGCTGTTCGCGTTCGACTCGATCCCGGCGATCTTCGGCCTGACCAAGGAGCCGTTCCTGGTCTTCAGCGCGAACGCGTTCGCGCTGATGGGCCTGCGCCAGCTCTACTTCCTGCTCGGCGGCCTGCTGAACCGGCTCGTCTACCTGGACTTCGGCCTGGCCGTCATCCTGGGTTTCATCGGCGTGAAGCTGATCCTCGAGACGCTGCACGCCCACGGGCTGCAGTGGGCGCCGGAGATCGGGATCGTGCCGTCCCTGGCCGTGATCGTGAGCGTCCTGGTGGTCACCGCCGCCCTCAGCCTGCTCAAGGTGCGCAGGGATCCGTCGGCAGCCAGGCAGGCGCCGGCCCCGCCGACCCACGACCGATCCACCGGCGCGAGCGGCAGGACCGGTCCAGCCGAGCTCGCGGAGCGCGCGCCGCGCGACCGGTGACCGCCCGGCGGCGGGTCAGCGTCGACCGGCCGCCGGGCCACCCACCAGCACGCCGTCCTGATAGACGGCCCGCACCCGCTCCCGCAGCGTGTCCACCTCGCGCGCATCGCCGTCGACGACGAGCAGGTCGGCGCCCATCCCCGGCTCGAGCGTGCCCCGGTCGTCCGCGATGTCGAGCAACTCGGCCGCCGACCCGGTGGCGGCGTGCAACGCCTGCTCCGGCGACATCCCGCACCCGACGAGCAGCCCGAGCTCGCGCAGGTTGTTCCCGTGCGCGCCGACCCCGGAGTCGGTGCCCATCGCGACGACGACCCCGGCCTCGATCGCGCGGCGTACCGAAGCGGCGTGCTCGTCGAGCACCCTTCTCGCCTTGGCGACGACGGCGTCCGGGTACGGCACCCCGGCGTCGGCCAGGTCGAGCACGACGCGCGGCGCGACCAGCGTCGGCACCAGCCAGGTGCCCCAGTCGAGCATCAGGTCGATCGCCTCGTCGTCGAGGTAGATGCCGTGCTCGATCGAGCGGACCCCGTGCCGGACCGCGGTCTTGATCCCCTCGCTGCCCTGCGCATGCGCCATGACCGGGATTCCGGCGGCGGCCGCCTCCGCCACCATCAGGGCGACCTCGTCGTCGCGGAAGTGGCCGTGCCGGGGGTCGTCCCGGGCGGACAGCACGCCGCCGCTGGTCGCAACCTTGATCACGTCTGCGCCGGCCCGGACCAGCTCCCGCACCGCCCGCCGCACCTCGTCCGGCCCGTCCACGACGGTCCTCGGCCGGCCGGGGTGCGGCTGCAGCAGCGGCACCGTGCAGCCGGACGGGTACCACCCGTCGCCGTGGCCGCCGGTCTGGCTGAGCATGCTGACCGCGATCTGCACCCGCGGCCCCGCCACCAGCCCGTCGGCCACCGCCTGCTTGACGCCGAGGTCGGCACCGCCGGCGTCCCGGACCGTGGTGATGCCGCAGTCCAGGGTGGCGCGAAGGTTGCCGACCGCTTCGTAGAACGGGTACGAGAAGGGCGTCTGCAGCACCTTGAGCGGGTTGACCCCGCTGAAGAGCAGGTGGACGTGGCAATCGACCAAGCCGGGCAGCACGGTGGCGCCGGCGCAGTCGACGACCTCGTCGCCGTCCAGGCCCACCCCGACGTCGATGATCCGCCCGTCGCCGACCACGACGTCCGCGGTGGCCGGCGGGCTGCCGGTGCCGTCGAAGACCTGCCCGGAGGCGAAGAGCGTGCGCACCGGCAGATCTCACCACGGCCGGGGCCGGCGACCCGGGAGGGACGCGCACCTGCCACACTGCCGGCCGTGGTGCTGGAGGTCGCGCTCATCGAGGTGACGCCGGGGGAGGAGGACGCCTTCGTGGCGGCCTACCGGCGGGCCCGGCAGGAGGTGGCCAGCGCGCCCGGCTGCCGCTCGGTGCGAATGACGCGCGGGGTGGAGTCGCCGAGCCGGTTCGTGCTGCTGGTCGAGTGGGACTCGGTGGAGGCCCACGAGCGGGGCTTCCGGGCGACCGAGCGGTTCACCCGCTGGCGGACCGAGATCGGCCCGCACTTCGCCGCCCCGCCCCAGGTCGAGCACTACGCCGACCTCGGCGGCGCTCGTTAGGCTTGCTAACGTCCGGGTGTGAAGCCCGCCGACCTCGCTTTGCTGCGCATCCCCGGACCACCGACCCTGTCCCCGGACGGGCGCCGTGCGGTCGTCGCGGTGACCCGACTCGATCTGGACGCCGACGAGTACCGGTCCCAACTGTGGCTGGTGGACACGACCGGCGAGGCGCCGGCCCGCGCCATCACCGAGGGGCACCGCGACACCGCACCCGCATGGTCGCCCAACGGGCGGTGGATCGCCTTCCTGCGGGCCGCACCCGAGGGCAAGCCCCACCTGCAGGTGCTTCCCGCCGACCTGGGGGAGCCGCGGCGGGTGACCACCGACGAGCACCATCCGCTCGGGGCCGGCGCGCCGAGGTGGAGTCCGGACTCGGCGACAATTGCCTACACGGCGCGGGTGCCCGAGCAGGGCCGCTACGGGACCGAGGAGGGCAGGGGGCCGGAGAAGGAGCCGCCGCGGCGGATCAGCACGCTGTGCTACCGCTTCGACGACGTCGGCTTCACCTTCGACCGCCGGCCGCACGTGTTCGTCGTGGACCCGTTCGCGGCCGAGCCGAAGCCGGTCCAGCTGACCGGCGGCGATCACGACGACGAGGACGTCACCTGGACGCCGGATGGGCGGCTGCTGTTCAGCAGCACCCGTGACACCCCTGTGGACACCACGCTGTACCGCGATGTGTATACGTGTGCGAGCGACGGCTCGGGGCTCCGCCGCATCACCCGCGGCCGTCATGACGCGAGACTGCCGGCGGCCAGCCCGGACGGTGGCACCGTCTACTTCGTCGCAAGCTCGGACCTCGGCCCCCGCGGCCGTGACTTCGCCGGCCGCAACGGCACGCTGTGGGCGGCACCGGCGGACGCATCCGCGCCTCCGGTGCCGCTGACCGAGGCGGAGACGGACGACGTCGACGGCGTCGCGCCCGGGCTCGTGGTCGGAGCGGCCGGCGTCCTGGTGCTCCGGCGCCGGCGCGGCGCCACCGAACTGGTGCGGGTGCCGCTCGGGGGCGGCGACCAGCGGGTGCTGATCGGCGGCCACCGGACCGTGACCGGCGTCGCGGCCACCGCCGGCACCGTCGTGGCCACGGTGGCCGACCCTGCCAGCGCGGGGGAGGTGGTGATGGTCGGACCCGGCGAGAGCGTGCTCAGCGCCTTCGGCGCGGGACTCGCCGAGGAGGGCGGCCTGCGGCCGATGGAGGAGCTGACGGCGACCGCCCCGGACGGCTACCCCGTGCACGGCTGGGTGGTGCGGCCGGACCCGGCCACGCACCCGGGGCCGCGCCCGGTGCTGCTGGCCATCCACGGCGGCCCGTTCACCCAGTACGGCTGGACGCTGTTCGACGAGGCCCAGGTGTACGCCGGCGCCGGGTACGCCGTGGTCCTCGGCAACCCGCGCGGCTCGCTCGGCTATGGCGAGCGGCACGGGCGGGCCATCCGGCACGCGATGGGAACCGTCGACGCCGACGACCTGCTCGCGCTGCTCGACGCCGCGCTCGCACAGGAGGACTCGGACCCCGAGCGGGTCGGCGTGATGGGCGGCTCGTACGGCGGCTACATGACCGCCTGGCTGGCCGCCCACGCCGGCCACCGGTTCCGCGCCGCGATCAGCGAGCGCGCGGTGACCGCGTTCGACTCGTTCACCGGCTCCAGCGACGTCGGCCACTTCTTCACCGAGGCATACATGGGGACGGACCCGGCCCAGGTTGCCGCGCAGAGCCCGCTGACGTACGAGGACAAGATCGCGATCCCGATGCTGCTGATCCACTCCGAGCAGGACTGGCGGTGCCCGGTGGAGCAGGCCCAGCGGCTGTTCGTCGCACTCCGCGGCCGCGGCGCCCCGGCGGAGCTGCTGCTCTTCCCCGGTGAGGGTCACGAGCTGTCCCGCTCCGGCCTGCCCAGTCATCGCCTCGCCCGGTTCGACGCGATCCTCGACTGGTGGGCTCGGCATCTGGGCTGACACGATCTACGGCAGGCGCCTACTACCGCTGCACGGCGTGGTGAGGCGCCGACCGGGCCTGCGCCGCGAGGTGTGGATTCGAATACCGCGGATGCGGTACGCCGCGCGGGCACACCGCGGCGCCTCCGGGCGTTGGGACCGATGACGCTTACACCGTTGCACGCGGAGCCGACGATGACAGATCCCACCCCCGTCCCGTTCGAGACGACGCCAGAGCGCACGCTCCGCGTCGGGGATGCGGAGCGCTACCAGGCCGCCAGCGCGCTCGGCGAGCACTTCGCCACCGGCCGGCTGGACCAGGACGAGTACGACACGCGGGTGCGGGACGCGTACGCCGCCCGTACCCGCGCCGACCTGCAGCGCCTGTTCGCCGACCTGCCGGCGCCGGCGCCCTTCCGGCCCGCCCCGCCGGCCGCCGCCGGCTGGGACGCCGGGCGCACCGCCCGCGACCGGATCGGCCGCCACCCGGCCTGGCGGCTGCCGATCCCGCCGGTCGTCCTGATCCTGGTCGTGTTCCTGGCGGTCAGCCTGATCGCCCGGTTCCCGGTGTTCCCGCTGCTGTTCCTGCTCTGGTTCGGCTGGGGCCGCCGCGCCTGGCGCTGAGCCGCACCCGAGCCGCCGCCGGTGCTGCCGCGCCAGCCGGGGTGATTGACCGGCGCGACGAGGTGAACCTGCCGCCGCTGGCCGGTGGCCGGTGCGACCCGGACCGCCCGCCCGGCGGCCGGTGCGACCCGGACCGCCTGCATGGCGGCCCGGCGCGACCGGGACCGCCCGCATGCTGGCCGGTGCGACCCGGACCGGCTGCACGGCGGACGGTCCGGCGGTCACCAGCCGCGAGCGCGCCACTCGGGCAGGGACGGGCGCTCGGCGCCGAGGGTGGTGTCCCGGCCGTGCCCGGGATAGACCCAGGTGTCGTCGCCGAGCTCGTCGAAGACGCGGTTCTCCAGGTCGTCCATGAGGGCGCCGAAGCGCTCCGGGTCCTGCTGCGTGTTGCCCGGGCCTCCGGGGAAGAGGGAGTCGCCGGTGAACAGGTGGCTCACCCCGTCGGCATCGTCGTACCGCAGCGCGATCGAGCCGGGCGTGTGGCCACGCAGGTGGATCACGTGGAGCGCGCACCGGCCGACCGGGACGGTGCTGCCGTGCTCCACCTGCTCCTCGACCGGGACCGGCAGGCCCGGCGCGTCCAGCGGGTGGGCGACCGTGCGCGCGCCGGTCGCGTCCACCACCTCGCGCAGCGCCTGCCAGTGGTCCGCGTGCCGGTGGCTGGTGACCACGGTCGCCAGCGGCGCGTCACCGACCAGGTCCAGCAGCCGGCGACCCTCGTTCGCCGCGTCCACCAGCAGTGCCTCACCGGTGCTCCGGCAGCGCAGCAGGTAGCTGTTGTTGTCCATCGGTCCTACCGCGAGCTTCGTGATGCTCAGCGCCGGCAGCTCCCGCGTGTCGGCCGGTCCACCCACCCGTACGTCCCCGGAGTACGCCATGCCCGGATGTTGCCCATAAACCCGGGCGCGCAGTCGGCAGGGGGCTCGGCGATCCGGCCCTGCGCCGGGGAGGGGCCTGCCGGCCCTGCGCCGGGAGGGCCTGGTCGCCGAGGGCAAGGGCTGGGGTGGCGTGGCCGCTCGACCGGGAAGAAACTGTCCGAGGTCGTCGCTACCGTAGGGCCGACCTTCCCTCCCGTCCGGCCGGAGAGAGACCCGCCTCGTGGCAGACCGACTGATCGTGCGCGGTGCGCGCGAGCACAACCTCAAGGACATCCACCTCGACCTGCCCCGCGACAGCCTGATCGTGTTCACCGGGCTGTCCGGATCGGGCAAGTCCAGCCTCGCCTTCGACACGATCTTCGCCGAGGGCCAGCGGCGCTACGTGGAGTCCCTGTCGGCGTACGCGCGGCAGTTCCTCGGCCAGATGGACAAGCCGGACGTCGACTTCATCGAGGGCCTGTCTCCCGCGGTGTCCATCGACCAGAAGTCCACCTCCCGCAACCCGCGCTCCACCGTCGGGACCATCACCGAGGTCCACGACTACCTCCGCCTGCTCTACGCCCGGGCCGGGCGTCCGCACTGCCCGAAGTGCGGCCGGCCGATCAGCCGGCAGACTCCGCAGCAGATCGTCGACCGGGTGCTGGAGATGGCGGAGGGGACCCGGTTCCAGGTGCTCGCGCCGGTCGTGCGGGGCCGGAAGGGTGAGTACGCGGACCTGTTCGGCGAGCTGCAGTCGAAGGGTTACTCGCGGGTTCGGGTGGACGGCGTCGTGCATCCGCTGACGGACTTCACCACGACCTCCGGCGGAGCCCAGCCGAAGCTGAAGAAGCAGGAGAAGCACACCATCGAGGTGGTGGTCGACCGGCTCGCGGTGCGCGAGTCGTCCAAGCGCCGGCTGACCGACTCGGTGGAGACGGCGCTCAGCCTGGCGGGCGGCCTGATCATCCTCGACTTCGTCGACCTGGCCGAGGACGACCCGCATCGCCAGCGGACCTTCTCCGAGCACCTCGCCTGCCTCTATGACGACCTCTCGTTCGAGGCGATGGAGCCGCGCTCGTTCTCGTTCAACTCGCCGTTCGGGGCCTGCCCGGAGTGCGCCGGCCTCGGCACCCGCAAGGAGGTCGACCCCGACCTGGTGGTGCCCGACCCGGAGCGGACGCTCGAGGAGGGCGCGATCTCCCCGTGGGGGGTCGGCCAGACCGCCGAATACTTCCTGCGGCTGCTGACGGCGCTCGGCGACGCGGTCGGCTTCCGCGTGGACACGCCCTGGGAGAGGCTGCCGGCCCGAGCGCAGAAGGCGATCCTCTACGGCCACGACCAGCAGGTGCACGTCCGCTACCACAACCGGTACGGCAGAGAGCGCGCGTACTACGCGTCGTACGAGGGGGTGGTGCCGTTCCTCGAGCGGCGGCACGCGGAGACCGACTCGGACTACAGCCGGGAGAGGTACGAGGGCTACATGCGGGAGGTGCCCTGCCCGGCATGCGGCGGGGCCCGGCTGAAGCCCGAGGTGCTGGCGGTGACCCTGAGCCCCAAGAACGGCGCGAGCAAGTCGATCGCCGAGGTGTCCGGCCTGTCGATCGGCGAGGCCGGCGGGTTCCTCCGCGACCTGGACCTCTCCGAGCGGGAGCGGATGATCGCCGAGCGGGTGCTCAAGGAGGTGCACGCCCGGCTCGGGTTCCTGGTCGACGTCGGGCTGGACTACCTGTCCCTGGACCGCCCGGCCGCGACCCTGGCCGGCGGCGAGGCGCAGCGGATCCGGCTCGCCACCCAGATCGGCTCGGGCCTGGTCGGCGTGCTCTACGTGCTGGACGAGCCGTCGATCGGCCTGCACCAGCGGGACAACCGGCGGCTGATCGACACCCTGGTCCGGCTGCGCGACCTGGGAAACACCCTGATCGTCGTCGAGCACGACGAGGACACCATCCGCACGGCCGACTGGGTGGTGGACATCGGTCCGGGCGCGGGGGAGCACGGCGGCCAGATCGTGGTGTCCGGGACGGTGGAGGACCTGCTGGCGTGCGAGCAGTCGGTGACGGGCGCGTATCTGTCCGGCCGCCGGGAGATCCCGGTGCCGCGCAGCCGCCGACCCCGGCTGCCGGGTCGGGAACTGGTGGTGGAGGGCGCCCGCGAGCACAACCTGAAGACCATCGACGTGGCGTTCCCGCTCGGCTGCTTCGTCGCCGTCGCCGGCGTCTCGGGCTCCGGCAAGTCCTCCCTGGTCAACGACATCCTCTACGCGAGCCTTGCGAACAAGCTGAACGGCGCGAAGCTGGTGCCGGGCCGGCACAAGCGGGTCCGCGGCGTGGAGGAGGTCGACAAGGTCGTCGGCGTCGACCAGTCGGCGATCGGCCGCACCCCGCGGTCGAACCCGGCCACCTACACCGGCGTCTTCGACCACATCCGTCGGCTGTTCGCGGAGACGACCGAGGCGAAGATCCGCGGCTACCAGCCGGGTCGGTTCTCGTTCAACGTCAAGGGCGGCCGGTGCGAGGCGTGCGCCGGCGACGGCACGATCAAGATCGAGATGAACTTCCTCCCGGACGTGTACGTGCCGTGCGAGGTCTGCCACGGCGCCCGCTACAACCGGGAGACGCTCGAGGTGCACTTCAAGGGCAAGACGATCGCCGAGGTGCTGGACATGCCGATCGAGGAGGCGGCGGAGTTCTTCGCCGCCGTCCCGGCCATCTCCCGGCACCTGGTGACGCTGGCCGACGTCGGCCTGGGCTATGTCCGGCTCGGGCAGCCGGCGCCCACCCTGTCCGGCGGCGAGGCGCAGCGGGTGAAGCTGGCCTCCGAGCTGCAGAAGCGCTCGACCGGCCGGACGGTGTACGTGCTGGACGAGCCGACCACGGGCCTGCACTTCGAGGACGTGCGCAAGCTGCTCGGCGTGCTCGGCCGGCTGGTGGACGCCGGCAACACCGTGATCGTGATCGAGCACAACCTGGACGTGATCAAGACCGCGGACTGGGTGGTCGACATGGGACCGGAGGGCGGCAGCGGCGGCGGTGCCGTGGTGGCCGAGGGGACCCCGGAGGACATCGCCGCGACAGCCGCCAGCCACACCGGTCGCTTCCTCCGCGAGGTCCTCGACCCTCGGTCGACGGTCCGCACGCGGGACCGCCGCCGGCCGCGCACCGGGGTCGCCGCGTCCGCCTGACCGGGACCCGGGCAGCACGCGTCGCGATCGAGCGTCGCGGAATGTCCTGCCGGGTGTGGCCGGCGGACAGCCGGGTAGGGCCGAGCGCCTGTCTGGAGGCTAGGTCCCGGAGGCCCCGGTGCGCCGGCTGGTTCAGCCGCAAGCCGCTGTTCGGCTACCGCGGGATGGTGTTCGCGATGATCGGTATCGCGTTCTACTCGATGGAGGTCTGGGCACACCACATGTTCGCCACCGGCGCGGTGCTGCTGCCGTTCTTCTCGGCCACCACGTTCATCATCGCCGTCGATCTACTTCTGGTTCCCCAAGTTCACCGGCCGCTTCCTGGACGAGCGGTGGGGGAAGGTGCACTTCTGGGCCACGTTCATCGGCTTCCACACCACGTTCCTGGTGCAGCACTGGCTCGGCGCGAAGGGGATGCCGCGCCGGTATGCCGACTACCTGCCGACGGACCGGTTCACGACCCTCAACACGATCTCCTCGGTCGGAGCGTTCCTGCTCGGCGCGTCGGCGCTGCCGTTCATCTGGAACATCTACCGGTCCTACCGGTTCGGCGAGGTGACGATGGCCGAGGACCCCTGGGGTTCCGGCAACTCGCTGGAGTGGGCGACGCCGACGCCGCCGCGCCACAACTTCGTCCGGCTGCCGCGCATCCGGTCGGAGCGGCCGGCGTTCGAGTACCACCACCCGGAGTTGCAGGAGCGGTTGGAGCGGGAGGCGCACGCGATCGAGCGCCCGCCGAAGGAGCAACAGCGCGAGCGGCCGGTGCTCGGTGAGCGGGGCCGCTCCGGCGATCCCGGGTCCGACCCTCGAGCCGGCTGAGCGCACCGGGCACGGCTGCGGTTGCGGGCAGACCGTGGCCGATGAGGCGGGTACGCACACGGCCCCCGCACCGCGGCGCCCGGGGGGCTGCGGTGCGGGGGCCGGTCGTCTGTGCTGGCTGCTGATCCCCGCGTGGGAGCGCGCGCCCGCTACGGGCCACGATGGCAATCCGGTGGCAACGGGGGACGGGGCCATGCACCGGTCGCGTCGGGGGAGGCGGAGCCGCGGGGGAGGCGCCGGAGGGCCTGCCGTGCGGGGGAGCCGAGCCGTGCGGGGAACGGGCCAGGCCGTGTTCGAAGCTGCGTCGTCGGAGCCGGGCGATGCTGAACGGTTCCCCGGAGCGCCGCCGCCAGGGGATCACGCTGCCGCGTCGGGAGAGGCGGAGCCGCGTGCGGTGAGCGCGCGAGCGCTGCCGGTGCGGGGTAGCCGTGCCCTGCGGGGGAGCTGAGCCGGGCGGGGATGTGCCGTCGGGGACCAGATCTGCCCGGCAGACTACCGCGGGACGCGGTGGGAGGCGCCGACCGACACGGGGTCAGTCTCGGTGCAGCATGCGGGCGATCTCCGCGTCCAACGCGTCCCGGCAGTGCTCGTCGCCCGGCGGCACCATCGCGTCGGTCTCGGCCAGGAACTGCCGCAGCGGCCCCGCCGGCACGGTGACCACGCACGGTAGCGACGCGGACCGCAGGGTCAGCGTGACGTGCTCGCCCTGCTGGGACATCTGCACATGGCCGGCCGGCCGCGGGGCGCCGACCCCGGCACCGCGGCGGTCGCCGCCACCCGGTCCCAGCACGGACCGGAGCGCGTCGCGCAGCAGCACCCAGCGTCCGCGCAGCAGGGCTGGGTGCGCGGGGCGGGCGCCGACGACCAGCACCACGGCGAGCGGGTCGCCGGCCGACCAGGACAGCCGCAACACCGGGACGTGACCGCGCCAGGGGCGGCCGTCCCCGAGGACGATTTCGCAGCTCACGGTCTCGGTCATCGTCCGGTTTCCCAGCGGGTGGGGTGGGGCGGGAAAGTCGGCCGGTGGGGTGGGCAAGGTCAGCCGGTCGAGCGGGACAGCAAGTCAACCAGGTCGGAAGAAGCGTTCCACCATGGCCGCGGGGCCGCCAGTCGATCCGGCCCGCGCGCGTACCCTCGCAGCGTGCCCGACCCGTCCACGTACCGTCCCGCGCCGGGCACGATCCCCGACCAGCCGGGGGTCTACCGGTTCCGCGAGGAGCGCGGCCGGGTCATCTACGTCGGCAAGGCGAAGAGCCTGCGGCAGCGGCTGAACAGCTACTTCTCCGACCTCGGCTCGCTGCACCCGCGCACCCGGCAGATGGTGACCAGCGCGGCCGGGGTGGACTGGACCGTCGTCTCCACCGAGGTGGAGGCGCTGCAGCTGGAGTACTCCTGGATCAAGGAGTACGACCCCCGGTTCAACGTCCGCTACCGGGACGACAAGTCCTACCCGAGCCTGGCGGTGACGCTGTACGAGGAGTTCCCGCGCCTGCAGGTGATGCGCGGGCCGAAGAAGAAGGGCGTGCGCTACTTCGGCCCGTACGCGCACGCCTGGGCGATCCGGGAGACGTTGGACCTGCTGCTGCGGGTCTTCCCGGCGCGCACCTGCAGCGCCGGGGTGTTCCGGCGGGCCGGCCAGATCGGCCGACCGTGCCTGCTCGGCTACATCGGCAAGTGCTCGGCGCCGTGCGTCGGTCGGGTCGACGCCGAGGAGCACCGCCGGATCGTCGAGGACTTCTGCGACTTCATGGCCGGCAAGACCGACCTGATGATCCGCCGGCTGGAGCGAGAGATGGCGGCCGCGTCGGCGGAGATGGAGTTCGAACGGGCGGCTCGCATCCGCGACGACATCGGCGCCTTGCGCCGGGCGATGGAGAAGCAGGCGGTCGTCTTCGGCGACGGGACCGACGCGGACGTGGTCGCGTTCGCCGAGGACGCGCTGGAGGCGGCGGTGCAGGTCTTCCACGTCCGCGGTGGCCGGGTCCGCGGGCAGCGCGGCTGGGTGGTGGACAAGGTCGAGGAGGTCACCACCGGCGACCTGGTGGAGCAGTTCGTGACCCAGGTGTACGGCGGGGACCTCGAGATGGGCTGGGCCGAGGACGTGCCACGGGAGGTGCTCGTCCCCGAGTTGCCCCCCGACCCCGAGTCGCTGACCGAGTGGCTGCGGTTGCGCCGCGGCGGAAGGGTGTCGCTGCGGGTGCCGCAGCGGGGGGACAAGCGGGCGCTGTTCGAGACCGTCGCCCGCAACGCCGAGCAGGCGTTCGCCCAGCACAAGCTCAAGCGGGCGAGCGACCTGACCGCGCGGTCGCGGGCGCTCGCGGAGATCCAGGACGCGCTCGGCCTGGACAGCGCGCCGCTTCGGATCGAGTGCTTCGACGTCTCGCACGTGCAGGGCACCAACGTCGTCGCCTCGATGGTCGTCTTCGAGGACGGCCTGCCGCGCAAGTCGGAGTACCGCCGCTTCGCCATCCGCGGCGCCGGCGCCGGCGGCGCCCCCGGGCCTGACGGCGTCGAGGGCGGCGACGTGCAGTGGATCCACGAGGCGGTCCGCCGCCGGATGGCCCGCTACCTCGACGAGCGGATGGACACCGGCGAGGAGGCCGACGACCCGGGCGACGACCCGGGCGACCCGACGGCAGCCGGTGCGCAGCGGCCGGAGACCGGACCGGCCGCGGTCGATCCTGAGACCGGCCGCCCGCGCAAGTTCGCGTACCCGCCCAACCTCCTGGTCGTGGACGGCGGCGCCCCGCAGGTGGCGGCCGCCGCGGCGGCGCTGGCCGGGCTCGGCATCGACAATGTCGCGCTCTGCGGGCTCGCCAAGCGGCTGGAGGAGGTGTGGCTGCCCGGCGAGGGCGAGCCGGTGATCCTGCCCCGCACCTCGGAAGGGCTCTACCTGCTGCAGCGGGTACGGGACGAGGCGCACCGGTTCGCGATCACGTACCACCGGCAGAAGCGGTCCCGGGCGATGACCACCTCCGCGCTCGACGGGGTGCCCGGCCTCGGCGAGACGCGCCGGAAGGCGCTGCTGACCCGGTTCGGCTCGCTGAAGCGCCTCCGCGCGGCCTCGGTGGACGACATCATGGCGGTGCCCGGCGTCGGCCGGCGCACCGCCGAGGCGGTCGCCGCGGCGCTGCGCCGACCGGAGGCCGAGCCGGTGCCGGCGGTGGACGCGAGCACGGGGGAGGTGCTGGATGGCTGAGCCGGTCCGGTCGGACGCGCCGGTCGGACTGGAGGTCGTGGTCGTCACCGGGCTGTCCGGAGCCGGCCGCAGCACCGCGGCGAAGTGCCTGGAGGACCTTGGCTACTACGTGGTGGACAACCTGCCGCCGGAGCTGATCGCGGCCATGGTCGACCTGGGCAGCCGCACCTCCGGAGGTGTCACCCGGATCGCCGTCGTGGTCGACGTGCGCAGCCGCGCGTTCTCCGCCGACCTGCGCAGCGTCATCGGCGAGCTCGACGAGCGCGGGTACCGTCCCAGGGTGCTGTTCCTCGAGGCGTCCGACGCGGTCCTGGTACGCCGCTTCGAGGGCGTACGCCGGGCGCACCCGCTGCAGGGCGGCTGCCGGCTGGTCGA
>WNGJ01003299.1_pt1 | contig 17784 bp, 18 predicted proteins | sample 5400611 | NCBI WGS metagenome assembly WNGJ01 (sample SAMN13153375, study PRJNA577476) | soil metagenome | isolation source: 40 cm soil or saprolite under Garry oak tree replicate 1 | place: USA:California | collected 2016-06-15 | reverse complement strand
CGGGACACAGAACACGCTTAAGGGTCCGGAATTGCTCCCGGACCCTTTCGCGTTTTTGAATTCAGGAGGTGTTGTTGGGATCGATGTTCGGGCGCGGCGTTGCCGGCTCGACGCGGCACGCGCCGCGGTAAGCGTCCAAATCCGGCTCGGTGTACCAAACCTTGCCGGCGATTAACTCATATGCCGGTCCGCGACCTGCGGCGCGCTCTTTGTCGAGAAAACTTTTGGAAACGTCGAGATAGCGGGCAGCGCCAGAGGTGCGGTGGCGACCGCGCTGTGCAGTGGACATGGCTGAACTCCCGTGAAGCGATCGGAAGAAACAGCCGCCTATATACTGCTACAAAACCGCGCTAGTAGCGCGGCTCCTCAGATTCACAAACCAACTCTCAGATTCACAACATTCAGTCCAATAGGCCCGCCGCCTTCAGGATCGTGTTGCGGGTGGGGAGGGGCAGACCGGTTTTTTTGTAGGCGGGGTCGTCTTTCAGGAAGTCCTGCACCTCGCGCACGACATCGGCCTTGCTGATGCCGGGCGGGACGACGCCCTCAGGGAACCGAACGAAGAACGCCTTCTTGCTGAATTCGTGCTGCTTCCACGTATGACGGTGGCCGTGCTTGTGCTTGGCTATATCAATTGGCGGGAGGGTATTGGCCACAAGATTACCGGCCCCGGCATATAACGCGGAAAGCGTCCAGTTCACTGGACCCAGTTGCACGAGCTGCTCGTTGATCACGCTTGCCACGTAGGCCATCAGCCCGTCGTGGCTGTGCGGGGCGGCGGTCATTGACGTTTGCCCCCGCGGAGCTCGACGACAGGAGCGCCGGAGCGCCGCTCGAGCGTGGCGGCGATCGCGCTGCCGATCGTTTCGCTAGCTCGACGTGCCGGACTAGCGTCGATGTGTGCGTATCGTTGAGTTGTTGATGCGACGCGATGACCTAACAGCGCGCCTACGAGCGGCAACCCAATGCCGGCGCCGACCCCGATCGACGCGTGCGTATGCCGGAGAGTATGCAGCGAAACGCCTTCAAGGCCGGCATACTGCACCACCTGTCGCCAGGGACGATGGAGATCCCGTCGCGGAGCATCGGCGCTCTCGCCGACGATCACGAAGTCACCCACACGGATTTGGGACAACTCCTCGAGCACGGCGAGTGCGGGCCGCATTCAACCAAACCGGCCGCGATCCCGTCTTGCTGTCTTCGAGCACGAGGAGTGCCTGCTCGAAGTCCACCGCATTCCATTTGAGGCTTAGGATCTCACCTAGCCTGCAACCGGTGAGCAGCAACAACCGGATCGCCCCGATCGCGTAGGGTGAGATCCGGGACCGCTGGTTCTCCGGCTTACGGGCGTGTTTGCTGTTCGGCTCGGTGCGGTAGGGCAGCCCGTCAGTCTCGGCGAGAGCAAGGGTCTCGCCTAGCCGCGCGATCTCAGCATCCGACAAGTAGCGGGTGCGGGCCTTCTCCTTGAACCGAGTGACGTCGCGCGCCGGGTTCATCCCACGCGGGACCTCCCCGGCCTTGCCAGCCCAGCCGTACAAGCTGCTGACCAACTCGATCGCGCGGTTGGCGGTCACCTGTGCGCCGCGCGCGCCGATCGCTCGGTGCAACTTGGCCACGTCGCTATGGCTCACCTCCCGCGCCCGCTTCCGCCCGAGCGACGGCGAGATGTGGTTGCGGAACAGCTTTGCGTAATAGCGGGCGGTGCTCGGTTTGCGCGCCGGCGCCTCTTCCTCCAGGTAGCGCTCGATGATCGCGTCAACCGTGGGCGCGCCACGCTGGTCATCACGAGCGCCGGCTGGATCTTCACCGAGACGAGTGCGGTGATAGAGCTCCTCGGCCCGGCGCCGCGCTTTGGCGTAGGAGAGGGCATCGACACGTCCGAGCGTCATGCGTCGCGTTGCCGAGCGCCGCCCGCCGCCAGGGCGGTAGTCGAAGATCCAGGAGCGCACGCCGTTGGGTGTGACACGGCAGCCGAAGCCGGACGGTGCGCCATAGCAGACGTACGGCCGGTCGCCCGGCTTGAGCGCCTCGGCGACGGCTTGGTTGAGCTTCTTTGGCATGGGACTCGCGGCCTGATAGTTCGAATACTCCCGGCCACCGGTTGCGTCCGTGTCGGCACCATGTCGGCACCGCGAGAAGAAATCGGGGGATACCGGGAGCGATCAGAAAAAATCAGGTACTACGAAAACGCCTGTCCCACAAGCAGATTTGACACGCGGTGCTATTTCAGGCAACAGCGTCATACGACCTTAATCAGGTTTGGGTACTCCAGGTCGCAGGTTCAAATCCTGCTGCCCCGACCACGTTGTTCGAGCGCGAGCAAGCGACAGGCCATGATCGCACGCATCTACAAGCCCGCGAAGACCGCGATGCAGTCCGGCACGGCCAAGACCAAGGAATGGGTGCTCGACTACGAGCCGGAACAGCCGCGCCAAATCGAGCCGCTGATGGGCTGGACCAGCTCCGGCGACATGCGTCAGCAGGTGCAGCTGCGCTTTGACACTGCCGAGGAAGCGATCGCGTATTGCGAGCGCCACGGCATTGCCTATCAGATCTTTAAATCGAAGCCCGCTGAGCGGCGCGGCATCTCCTACGCCGACAATTTCGCCGTCAATCGCCGCGATCCCTGGACGCACTAATTCCAGGGGACGGAGGTCAGTAGTCAGTGACTACTGACTAGTGATCTCCCGCACCACCTGGCTCGCTGCCCACAGGGCGAGGCTCGCGAACGCGGCGATCAGCGCGATCATCAGAAAAAAGTTCGCCTTCGCCATGCTGCTCCAGAAGCCGCCGAGGAACCCTGCGAGAACATCGGCGGGCAAGGTGGTCGCAAACCAAACGCCCATCATGATGGAGGTCGTGCCGGCGGGAGCGAGTCTTGAGATCAACGCCAGCCCGACCGGCGCGAGGTGAAGCTCGCCGATCGTCGCAAGGACGAAGTAGCCCACAAGCCAGAGCGCGCTTGCCTTGCCGGCCGCGCTCCATGCCGCGCCCGCCATCACCAGATTGGCGAGCGCGACGCAAAGGCAGCCGAAGGCCATCTTGCTGATCGGGAAGGGCTCGGTGCCGAGCCGGCCCTGGCGTGCCCACAGCCGCACGATCAGCGGCGTGAACACGAAGATCATGAACGGATTGAGGGCGAGGAACCAGGGCGATGGAAACTCGCCGCGCCAAAAGCCGAGGTCGACCGACCGGTCGGTGAAATCTTCGGCCCAGAGCAGGATGGTGTTGCCTTGCTGATCGAAGGCGGCCCAGAACAGCGTTACCAGCACGCAGGTCCCGATGAGCGCGAGCACGGCACGGCGCTCGCCGGCGTCGAGCGGTTTGTTCTCGCGCGCGAGCGCGCTGTCGCGCGATCGTGCGTCCGCCGGCAGCGTCCGCCGGCCGTAGAGATAGATGGCGAGGCTCACGAGCATCCCCACGCCGGCGGCGCCAAAGCCGTAGTGCCAGCCGTATTGGACGGCGAGCGTGCCGCACACCAGCGGGGCCAGAAACGCCCCGACATTGATGCCGAGATAGAAGATCGAGTAGGCGCGGTCGCGCCGATCGTCCCCAGGCGCGTAGAGCGCGCCGACCTGGGTCGAGATGTTGGGCTTGAACGCGCCGATGCCGACGATCAGCATCAAGAGCGCAAGGAGAAACAGCGCTTCGAACGCCATCATGAAATGGCCGATCGCCATGAACACGCCGCCGATGACCACGGTGCGATGCTGACCCAACCAACGGTCGGCGACGAGGCCGCCCAGGATCGGCGTGAAATAGGCAAGCCCGGTGTAGAAGCCGAAAAGCTGGGAGGCGAGCGGCTGCGGCTCGAGCCGTCCGAACAGGAATTCGAGCGCGGCTTTGACCGCGTCGAGACCGAGCACCACCTCGACCCGGCCGGGGTCGAAGAGATATTTCGTCATGTACAGCACGACCAACGCGGCATTGCCGAAATAGGAAAAGCGCTCCCAGGCCTCGCTCGCAAACAGGACGGCGAGCCCGCGCGGATGGCCGAGAAAGTCGCGGCCAACAGGGGGTGTTGTCGCTGCCTCGCGCCGGACCTCCGGGATCATGCGCGACTCCCCGGCAGGCATGCGTAGATGTCGCCAGAATTAGCGGCTTGCGGCAGGGTGCGAAGCCAGACCGCGATCTCTTCGGCGCTCACCCAGGCACGATAGACGAGGGCATGGCTCTCGCCGAGCACGGCGTTGTAACGCGTATAGCCGAGCTCAGCGCAGCGGCTGACGCAAGCCTCCGCCACGCCGCGTTGGATGGTGGTGAATTCGAACGATAGGGTCGGGGAGGGGCGCGTGAGCCCAGCCAACGCCTCCGATTCGGAACCCTCCACGTCGATCTTGATGAAGGCGGCGGCCCCATGCCGCGCGACCAGCGTGTCGAGCGTCATGACCGGCACGTCGATGGTTCTGCTCCATGCTTGTCCTTCCCAGCCCGGCGCACCGTCGGCCGCCTTGCGGAACGCGTCCGAGGCGGTCGAGACCGTTGGGTTGTCGACGTTGAGGCTGAACTTGAGCATTCCCGCGCTGCGGCCAATCGCGACCGGCTCGATCGCGACCGCGCGATTGCGGCTGTAAAGGAGTTTCAGCGTCTTGACCAGCGCAGGCTGCGGCTCGACCGCCACCACGCGCGCGCCCAGGTGGCGCAGGACGGCGATGCGGTCGCCGACATGCGCACCGATATCGAAGACGAGATCGCCCGGCCCCACGAACCGGCCGTAAAGACGCTCCATCGCCGCACGGCGCGGGCGGTTGCCGTAATAAATCCGCAGCGAACGCGCGACGCCACGGATGGTCCGCCAAGAGTCGGACCAAGAGTGGTACCAAGACTCGTACGAGGCCGCGTCCATGATCGGTTTATGACGCTGGCTGCGACAGCTCGATCGCAGGCAGCTTGAGCGCGCGCAATTCGGGCGGCGGCAACGTCTCCTCCGGCAACCGGTCGAGCCCGGCCGCGATCAGGGCGCGCCCGAGCGCGGGCGCGGCGGTCGCCACCGCAAGCGGGATCGAGAGCAGCGGGCCGGCCGCGATGAGCAAGGCATAAGGAACGGCCGACGGCGCGGCGACCGCGAGCAGCAACACGGGCGCGAGCGCGATCAAGGTCTGGGGCCAGAACTGCCGGCAGGCGAGCGACCACGGCACCTTGTGGTCGTGGCGCGCCTGCGCGCCCCAGTCGAGCGTGCGGCCCAACAGCAGACGCATGAGAAACAGCGTGTGGCTCGCCCACATGATCGGTGCGACCAGCACGACGAAGATGATCGTAATCATGAAGCTCGCGCTGAACCGCACTCTCCCGCCGAACAGATGCCGCAGCCTGGCGCGGGTCAACACGTCGATCACGGTGGCGATATTGGGCGCGAACCACATCGCCAGCACGAGGACGAGAACGGCAATTCCCGCATCCCACCGCATGAAATCGGCCGGCGTCGGCGCGAGCGCAACCGCCGCGCTGCCGATCAGCAACAACCCCATCCAGGCCGGAGAGCCGAGGAACATCAGGATGGCGAAGGCGAGCTGGTAACGGGACAGGAACGGCAATCCCGGCATGCGCAAAAAGTGCCAATACTGCATGTTGCCCTGGCACCAGCGCAGATCGCGGCGGATGAATTCGACCAGCGTGGGCGGATTCTGCTCGAAGCTCGAGCCTTCCCCCGCCAGCACGCGCACCCCGTAGCCCGCGCGCCGCATCAGCACCGCTTCAATCTGGTCGTGGCTGAGCACGTGGCCCTTGACCAGCGCGCGGTCCGCAAGCACCGGCAGCTGACAATGCGTCGCGAAAGGAGCAATGCGCACGATGGCGTTGTGGCCCCAGTATGGCCCGCAATCGCCTTGCCACCAGGCGCTGCCGATGGTGTAGGAGCGCATGCTAAGCCGCATCCCGAATTGGAAGATACGGGCAAAGGCGCTGGCCGAAGGCATCCCGATCACCAGGCTTTGCACGATGCCGAGCCGCGGATCGATCTGCATGATACGCACGAGCTTGAGCACGAGGTCGATGGTCATAACGCTGTCGGCGTCGAGCATGATTGCGAGGTCGTGGTCCTTGCCCCAGCGCTCGCAGAAATCGCGGACATTGCCGGCCTTGAACCCGATATTTTGCGCACGACGCCGGTAGGTCAGCGCGACCTGCCCGCGCCATGCCGCCGCCAGCGCCGCGAAGCGCGCGTCCTCGGCGGCGGCGATGTCAGCCTCGCTGGTGTCGCTCAGCACATAGACATGGAAGCGCTCGCCGACGCCGCGCGCGGCGAGGCCTTCCATCATCGGCTCGAGCATGCGCACCACCCGTTCGGGCGGCTCGTTGCGGATGCACAGCAGGACCGCAGTCGATGCCGTGATCGGCTCGTCCCCTCGCACACGGCCGGCAACCGGCATAACCGCCGCGACCGGATCGCGCGCAAAGCGCATGATCAGCAGGCCGATGGTCGCATTCCAGAAGCCGATCACGTACCAGGGCAGCGTGACGGCGAAGAGCACGACCAAAACGAGGTCGACTGCGCCGAAACCGCCGGGCGAGAGCGCGATCACGGCGAGCCAGATCAGGCCGGCCATCGTCAGTGCGATGCTGAGGAACACCAGCATCGGACGCCATGCGGACAGGGCAGCGGGCGCGGCGATCACGACCTCGTCGCGGGGGGAACGTTCGAGCATGGAAGGGCTTTGCGTGTCTTTTCGGGCGTTTGAGGATATAGCGGTGTGCGTCCAAGTCCAATGCGGTGGGAGGCGTGACGCGTGTTACCCTTTATTTGTACCGCATGCCGGCTCTGCGGGGGCATCTTCCGGGGATAATGACAACCGAGACTATGGCCAAGATGCAGGGCAAGGCCCTTTGGTATGTCGGCCCCGGCCGTGCCGAGCTGCACGAGGAGGTGGTTGGCGCGCCCAAGCCCGGCGAGGTGCAAGTGCGCGCGCTGTTCGGCGCCATCAGTCGCGGCACGGAGCGGCTCGTCCATGCCGGCCGGGTACCGGTGAGCGAGTACGATCGCATGCGCGCGCCTTTGATGGGCGGGACATTTCCCTTCCCGGTGAAATACGGCTACGCGACCGTCGGGCGGGTCGAGGCTGGCGCCGCCGAATTGCGCAAACGCGTCGTTTTCAGCCTGCACCCCCACCAGAGCCTGTTCACCCTGTCGGCGCAAGCGGTGGTTCCCGTTCCCGAGGATGTGCCGCCGCGGCGCGCCGTACTCGCGGCCAATATGGAGACCGCGCTCAATGCCGTGTGGGACGGCGCGCCCGGCCCGGCCGACCGCATCGCGGTCGTGGGCGGGGGACTCGTGGGCCTTTTGGTCGCCTATCTATGCGCGCGGTTGCCGGCGGCTGAGGTGACGGTGGTCGATATCGCGTCCGGTCGCGCCAAACCCGCGCACGCGATCGGCGCCCGCTTTGCCGGACCCGACGGCGCGCCGAGCGATTGCGATCTCGTCTTCCACGCGAGCGGCACCGCCGCTGGTCTCGCCACCGCGCTGCGGCTTGCGGGCGAGGAGGCTCCCATCGTCGAGTTGAGTTGGTATGGGAGCGGGGACGTCGCGGCGCCGCTGGGCGAAGCGTTCCACAGTCGGCGGCTGCGGCTCATATCGAGCCAGGTCGGCAGGGTCGCGCCGTCACATCGCTCGCGGTGGACGCATCAGCGGCGCCTCGCGGCAGCGCTTGCGCTCCTCAACGAGCCGGCGCTCGATGCCCTCCTGGCGCCCGCCGTGGCTTTCGACGAGCTGCCGGCACAATTGCCTGCGGTTTTCGGTTCCGACTCGAACGTGATCTGCCCGCTGATCCGCTACCCGGCGGCCGATGAAGCGCACTGACGAAGAGGAGTTCGCGTGTACGCGGTTGAAGTCTCCGACCAGATCATGATCGCTCACTCCTTCCGCGGGGACGTTTTCGGCCCGGCGCAAAAGGTGCATGGCGCGACGTTCGTCATTCGCGCGGCCTTTCTCGCCGATGAACTCGACGCCCATGGCATCGTCGTCGACATCGCGCGCGCCCACGAAGTGCTCAAAGAGGCGCTCGTCCCGCTCAACTATCGCAACCTCGACGAGCTGGCGCAGTTCAAGGGCGTCAACACCACCACCGAATTTTTGACCAGGCATCTCTTCGATCACCTCGCGGGTGCGGCGCGCGCGGGCGAGCTCGGCCGCGACGGCCGCGAACTGAAATCGATCCGTGTGACCGTCGCCGAATCCCCGCTTGCGCGCGCCTGGTACGAGGCGGCGTTGTGGTAAGGGGGGCCTTCTTCGCGGTGCCGGGCGACCTTGCGACCCCAACCGGCGGCTATGCCTATGACCGGCGGATCATCGCCGAGCTTTCGGCGCTCGGTTGGCGCATGGAGGTCGTCAACCTTGGGGACGGATTTCCGTATCCCGCGGCCGATACCCGCGCCACGGCCTGCGCACGACTTGTGGCGCTGCGGCCCGGTCATCCCGTCGTGATCGACGGCCTCGCCTTCGGTGTACTGCCGGAGGCCGCCGAGGCGCTGCGGGCGAGCCATCCATTGGTCGCGCTGGTGCATCATCCGCTCGCGCTCGAATCGGGGTTGAGCGCGGCCGAGTCGGCCTGCTTGCGCGCGAGCGAACGCTCGGCGCTTGTCTGCGCGCGGCACGTCATCGCGACCAGCGCGACCGTCGCGCGGCTCCTGGTCGACGACTACGGCGCTGCGTCCGGACGGGTGAGCGTCGTGGAGCCGGGAACGGATCGCGTTTGCCCACCGCCGCGCGACAGCAAAGGTGCGGTAAATCTGCTCGCGGTCGGCTCGGTGATCCCGCGCAAGGGCTACGATGTGCTGGTCGCCGCACTCGCCCGGCTCAGGCATTTGCCCTGGCGGCTCGTCATTGCTGGTGATTGCGGGCGCAGCCCGCAAACGTCTCGGCGGCTCAGGGCTGACATCATGCGCCTCGGCCTCGCCGACCGCATCACCCTGCTCGGCGCCGTGGCCGCCGAGCAGGTTGCGCCTCTTTACGTATCGGCCGATCTGTTCGTGCTGCCTTCGCGCTTCGAAGGCTACGGGATGGCCTACACCGAGGCGATCGCCCATGGCGTGCCGGTCATCGGCACGACCGCCGGCGCGATTCCGCAGACGGTACCGGCCGACGCGGGCGTGCTCGTGGCGCCCGACGATGTCGAGGCGCTCGCGACGACATTGCAGCGGCTCATTGCTAGTCCGGACGAACGTGAGCGCCTCGCCGCCGGCGCCCGCGCCGTCAAGTTTCCAGCATGGAACGAGCAGGCCGCGCGTTTCGCCCGCGTGCTGGAAAGCCTTGCATGAACGGCTTTTCCGCCAAGTGGCTGGCGTTGCGCGAGCCCTATGATCTCGGCGCGCGCAACGCCCAAGTGCTCGATACGGTCGCCAACGCGTTCCTTGGGCAGGCAGCGATCTCGGTCGTCGATCTCGCCTGTGGCGCGGGCGCGACGCTGCGAGCGGTGGGACCCCATCTTCCGCCGCGTCAGAGCTGGCGGTTGGTCGATAATAGTCTCAGTCTTCTGGCGCGGGCCTTTACGCCCGGACATCCGCCGCACGTGACCGTCACGACCACGCTGCTCGATCTCGCGCGCGACCTCGAACTCGCCCTCGATGGCCCGCTCGATCTCGTCACCACATCGGCGCTGCTCGACCTCGTTTCGCCCGAATGGCTCGATCGTCTCGTTGTCGAAGTGGCGGCGCGACGGCTGCCGTTCTATGCGGCGCTGACCTATGACGGCCGTGCCGTCGCCGCACCGCCGCAGCGCTTCGACGTCGAACTCCTGGCCGGCTTCAACCTCCACCAGCGCATCGACAAGGGCTTCGGTCCGGCGCTCGGGCCGAGCGCGGCGGTGCGGGCCGCCGAGCGGTTCGAGCGTTTCGGATACGCCCTCGTGCAAGGCCGCTCGGATTGGGTATTCGGGCCCGACGATCGGGCCATTCAGGACGCCCTCTTTGCCGGCTGGGCGGAGTTGGGGCCGCTGACCACGGGCTTGTCGGCCGACGAGATCGCGGGATGGCTCGCCCAGCGTCGCGCCCATCTGGCCGCAGGCCGTTCGAGCTTGCGCGTTGGTCACGTCGACATTTTTGCCCGACCGATCGGCACGCGTTGAGCGCTGAGATCGCAGTCGAGCAGCACGTCGCCCCCGAGTGTGTGGACGCGCATGGGCGCGCGCACCGCCTCATCGACGCGCTCGATCGGCGGCAGCGTGAGGCTCGATCGTCCGCCGCCCAGGATGATCGGAGCGACCAGAATATGCAGGCGGTCGAGACAACGGGCAGCGAGGAACCGCGAGACCGTATCGGCCCCACCCTCGATCAGCATGCGCTGGAAACCGCGCGCGGCCAGCGCGGCAATGATGGCGGTGGGGGCGAGTTGGCCGTTCGTCGCGGCAACCGGCACGATTTCGACGCCGACGGGAAAGCGCGTGCGCGTGCCGGCGGCGGTGACCACGAGCCTGCGCGCACCATCGGCCGCCAGCACTCGCGCGGTCAGCGGCAGTCGGCCTGTCGGATCCACGATGACACGCGCCGGGTTCGGGCCCTCGACGCGCCGGACGGTCAATAACGGATCGTCCGCGATCGCCGTGCCCACGCCGATCACCACCGCGTCGACCAGCGCCCGCAGCCGGTGCAGATGGGCGAGGCCCGCCTCGCTGTTGATGTAGTGCGAGTGTCCGGTGAGCGTGGCGATGCGGGCGTCGATCGACTGGCCGCATTGGCCGACTAAAACGAGATCGTCGATCACGCCCTTACGCAGCGGTCCGAAAATGTCCTCCCAGGGCGGAGGCAAGGAACCATCGGCGGTGCGAAACGTTTTCGGTACCGGCGCCCACGATAAGGCGGGGCCGGAGCGATCTTTAGTGCCACCGGGTTCACTCCGATCCCGCTTGGCAGAGCGGCCACCCGCCATCGTCGAATACCTGCTTTCGGAGCTTGTCGCTTCATGCCATGATATTTCGCGCGAACGTCAGTGCAAACGCGCGTAACGAAAAAGAGGCTACCAGCGGAATAAAATCCGCTGGGGCGCGTTGTTATTCCGTCGATGTGGTTTTGCGGGTGCGACCCAAAGACGTGTGTATGTGTCATGGCTGGGAGTGAGACGTCGGGGCTGTTTGGCACGCCCAAGCAAGTCGCCGTAGAGCGTGGTCTTGCCGAATTTCGGTCCGGGCGGCCGGTCATCGTGACATCAGCCGACGAACGGGTGGTGGCGGTGCCGGTCGACGGCATGACCGACCAGGGGCTTGCCTCCTTTCGGACGTTGTGCGCGCCGGGGCGGCCTCGTCTCCTCGTTACGGCGCGCCGCGCCCGCGCGCTTGGGCTCGATGCTGCCGGCCCCACGGGTTTGGCCATCGGCGATCTCCACAACGCTGCGGCGATCTTTGCACTTGCGGCCGAAGCGCAGGTCACCCGGCATCTCGAGGTCGTTGCCGTCAGCAAAACGGCGCCGGCGGCAATCGAACTCGCCAAGCTCGCCCAGCTGCTGCCGGCGCTGCTCGTTGGCGACGGCAGGACGGCGACGGTTGACGCAAGCGACCCGCCGCTGGTGAGCGTGGCCGCCGACGCAGTGGCGCAATTTCGGCACGCCGCCATCGAGTCGCTTGCCGTCGTGGCCGAAACGGCCATCCCTCTCAATAGCGGACTCCAGGCTCGGTTCGTGGTCTTTCGCGACGCGATCGGTGGCACGCCCGTCGCCGTCATCGTCGGAAAACCGGATCTCACGCGGCCAGTTTTAGTGCGATTGCATTCGGCTTGCCTGACGGGAGACGTGTTCGGCTCGCGGCGGTGCGACTGCGGCGATCAGCTTCGCCTGGCGCTCCCGCAACTCGAGCAGCACGGCGGCGGGATCATTCTTTACTTGGAGCAGGAGGGCCGCGGCCTTGGCCTCGCCAACAAGATCCGCGCCTATCAACTGCAAGACGCCGGTCTCGATACCGTCGACGCCAACACCGTGCTGGGCTTCGACGACGATGAACGCGATTACGGAGTCGCGGTGCGCATGCTGCAATTGCTCGGCTGCACGCGGGTGCGGCTGCTGACCAACAATCCGGCGAAGCTCGGCGGCCTCTCCCATGCCGGCATCGACGTATCGGGGCGCGTGCCCCTGCATGGGCCGATCAATTCCGACAACCGACGCTATCTCACCGCCAAGGCGACGCGCGCCGGGCACCAGCTCGATCACCTCCTCGGCGTGCTCGCCGAGCCTGACGAGGAGCCGGGCGAGCGCTGATCCGCACTCGGCCGATTCGGGGCCTGGTCGCAGCGGGCGAGCATGGCCGCCACGGCGCCGGCAATCGTTGCGAGCACGCACCAATAGGCATAGCGGAAGTCGACCGCCACGCCGAGCACGAAGAAGGTCATGACATAGACGGTGGCGGAGGCGGTCACGCCGAGGGCGAAGGCTCCCGCGGGCGTCGATCGCGCCCGCCAGGCGCAAACACCAACCACGACGGCAAGGACGAGCCAAAGCCCGGGCCGAAACAGCAAAGTCGGCTGGAGTTGGTCGTGGAGCGCAACGAGGGGGGTGAAATATGGACTGTGGCCGTAGGCCGAGGCCGGATCGAGCCAATCCCAGACCGGCAGGACGAGATTCGACCGGCCGAGGAATTGCCACATGAAGGTCGCGCGGTGGCTCAGATAGGCGACGGGGTGCGCCGCGAGCGCATGCCACCATGCCTCGATGAGCCGCGGCGTGCCGAAGATCACGTCGTCGGGGCGCTCCAGCCGCCGCATCACGAACGGGCAGGGCTCGACGTGCCAATAGGAGTCCCAGCGAACCGGGTCGTAGCATTTGCCGATCAACAGCGCCGTCTGATCGCGGCTCCATGATACCGGGAACTGGTTTTCTCCGGCGAAGTGGGTGATGCCGCCGAGATCGAAGACCATGATCGAGTGCAGCGGATTCTGCCGTTGCGCGTCGAGAAAACCGTAATAGACAAGGGGGATGAGCGCATAGAACAGGACGAGCGCAGGCAGGAAGACGATCGCCACTCGTTTCAAATCGAAGCGCATGGGCCAAATGACATAGGCGGCAAGCAGCGGCGCTGCGACCACGGCATTGGGCCGCAGCAAGACGCCGAATGCGATTAGCAGCAGCGCGAAGGCTTGGATGGGCGCGCGCCATCGCGCGGTGCGATCGGCCGCCGCGAAGGCGAGCACCGCCGCGGCGAGCCAAATGACGGCGAACAGGACGTCGCGCCAGATCATGCCGACGAAAAAGAATGCCGGCGGCATGAACGCGAGCAGCGCCGTCGCAAGCCCGAGCGAGAGCGAGCGGCACGCCGCCATGAGCGCGAGCGTGCCGAAGGCGAGCCAGTACACGGCGGCGGTCAGCAGGAACATGCTCGACGGCCCGGGCGCAATCGGATCGATCAGCCGCCAGAGCACCGCCATCGCGGGCGATTGCCAATCGCCGAAGCGCCAGGCCATGGCGTCGGCGTAGACATAGCGGGCATCGGCGGTGCTGTAGCCCGGGTAGAACACGAGCACGGTCAGGGCATAGCCGGCCGCCACCATGACGAGGACAAGCAATGATGCCCTCTGCCGCGACAGAGCCTTGCGTGCGATCGCCTCGCGATGCTCAACGGCAGCCATCACCATGATCCAATGCGGGCTGGTATCTCGGCCTACATTGGGATCATAGCGTAGACCAGCGCCGCCTCGAGCCGACGTTGGCGCTCAAGGACAAGATTTTGCGCCGGCACAGGATCGGCGGGTGGGCCGATCTGGGCGCTTTACTTAGAACGGATGGGCCCAGTATTCGGCCGGAAGGGTTCTGCCCTGCTTGACCATGATCTCATGGGGCGAGACCGGCGCCGACGTCTCGGTGGCCTGCATGGGGCCTGCACCTTTCGACCTGGCGAATGTGGCAATGGACCAAACGGCGGCGGTCGCGACGATGACCGCTACGGCGACGAAAATAATGCTCTTGCGCATGGCGTCATCCTTTTCAGCGTGATGAGCTGGCGATGCATTGCCACATCGTTCGCGGCCGCGAGGTGAGGCGCTTCACACAGGCTGATTTTTTCGTCATAGCCCGTAGCTATCGCGGGCGTCGGCCGCATGGGGCGGTTGACGCGCATGCAAACGCTCGGGTGAGTTCGCGGCGTGCATCGCTCGAAGCTTGGCAGCGCGACTCTTTACGGACCGGCAAAACGGCTGAAGTGGCGTCCCCGGCAGAAGTAGCGGAATTGAATGATTGCTGGTGACGAGTATTGCTGTGGAATGAATGCAAGCCAGCGCGATATAATGTAGTTCTCGCGCTTTTTTGACAGTCACTGGGGGGTGATAATGGCGGGTCGAACCGGTGGTGAGCTCATCCAGGATTTTCTTGCGACCTATGAGATCCCTTATGTGTTCGGCAATCCCGGGACGACCGAGACGACGTTTCTGGCGGCTGTGGCAGCCTCGAAAGCCACTTATATCCTCGCATTACACGAATCGAGTGCCGTCGGCATTGCCGCGGGTTACGCGCTCATCACCGGCAAACCCTCAATCGTGAGCCTGCACACCTATCCAGGCCTTGCCAACGGCATGTTCAATATGCGCAATGCGCTTATGGCGGGGGTGCCATTGCTAGTTATCAATGGGCAGCAAGATTCACGTTTTCTGATTCACAATCCGGTGCTCGGCGCGCCCAACACTCAGCTTGCCCAAACCGCTACCAAATACTCTTACGAAGTAACCAGCGTTGATGATCTCGCGGTGGCATTGCAGCGGTGTTACCTCCAAGCGCGCCTCCAGCCCACGGGACCGGTGTTCCTCTCGATCCCGATGAATTTCATGCTGGACCGGACGGCGCATGCGACATTCAAGAAGACTCGGATCATCGAGGACACCGTGCCGCGTTCGGTTGGCGAGGCGGTGCGTGCGCTGAAAGCCGTGCCAGCCAAAAAGCTGGCCATCGTTGCAGACTATGCGGTGGGCGCGGGGCAGGGCATCGATGCGCTAAGCCACATTGCCACCGCTCTCGATGCTGATACCTACGCCGCACCTTTTCATGTGCAGGGAACCGTCGACCCCCTGCACCCAAAATTCCGCGGCCAATTGCCGCCAACCACCCGCGAGATCAATCAGGTTTTGAGCCGATATCACACGATGCTGCTGGTCGGCGAGAAGGTCGACACGTTTACTTACGATGGGTGTTCGGCGCTGCCCGGCGAATTACAGGTCATCCAGATCGCTCCAGCGACGAGTCAGCTTGGATTTGATTACCCCTGTGATATGGCCGTGCTCGGTGAGGTCAGGGCCACCCTGGAAGCGATCGCGACCGAGCTTGCCGCAAGTGCCGCAGTCCCCAGAGCTGCGGAGCTGGTCCCCGATGTTGCCGCGCTCGAAGCGAAATATCCGCGCTCCGGCAAACGTCCGAGCGACGCACTGATATTGGGCATACTGCGACACCTTGATCCGACAATCCATGTCATCACCGAAGGCTCATCTGAAGACGCCGTCGTGCAGGACATGGCCGTTCGACTTGGATTTCGGAATGTGCACTTCTCGCCTCGCGGCGGCGGGCTCGGCTGGGCCATGCCGCTCTGCGTGGATGTTGGACTGGCGGCCGATAAGCCCGCGGTCTGCTTCGTTGGCGATGGCGGCAGCCTCTTCTCGATTCATGCGCTTTGGACAGCGGCCAAATACCGCGTCCCGTCGGTATTCATCTGCTTCGTCAATCGCGAATACCGCTTGCTCAAGGACCTCTGGTGCCACGCCATGGGTACGACGATCGAGACCACGCGCTTTGTCGGGATGGACTTCACCGACCCCGATGTGAACATGCAAGGCATCGCGGTGGCTCTTGGCGCACGCACCGAAATAATCGATGACCTTGGAGCCATCGGCGCCGTTTTAGAGCGCGCACTGGCACATGCCGGCCCGAGCTTCCTCCTCATCGATCGCGAGCCATAACGGAAAAAGACTGTTGAGCGGAATGGTGGGCGTGCGCAGGGGCTAACATGTCCGGAGGGGATCATCCACGACCGAGGCGGCGGAACCCCGCCACTGGGCGAGAGTTGTGGCGGGGTTCCGGCCCCGTTGTCATTTGGAGAAGGATCGGGGCGGCTGGGCAACGCTTCCGGCGATCCTTGTGTTCCGTATCGGAAGGGGCCGCCCAGGTCATGTCGCGCCCGCAAAGAAACCCCCGCCACCTGACGCAAGGGGTGACGGGGTCTCGGTATTTTAGATTTTGCTTTTCGAGGGCGGTCACATAAGCAATGCGAGTACTCCAATCATACCCATTCCGATAACCAGCACTGCGAGTGCTACGGGATCGTAGTCCAGCCAGTACATTCTTTGTTGCATGGTACGCCTCCCTGTTCCCAACCCTGGTGAGCGAGAGGACCCCAAGGGCAACGCCTCCGGCCGCCTCGTGTTCCCCCTGTCCGCCGGGGGTTCCGGGCTAGGCGCCCAGTTTCGATAGGATCGAGCCGGTCACGACGCGCCGGCCGGTGGCGCGCCGATCGGCCTATCCCCGTTCCGGCGTTTCGAGTTGCTTGACGAGTGAAGCGAGATGCGGGGCGAGATGCGGGGGGACGGGGGTCGCCAAGGCGTCGTACTGGTCTTTGAGGCATTGCCCAATTGCTGACAGCCCAACGCGTCTATCGCGAGCGGAATTCAATTTGCTTTGAGAGGGGGGATGGGTTCCGTAACAGGACAGCCTCCTGTTCCGCGCTAAATAAGCCAACGCGCGCACCGTTGGTCTGGTTCCCGACAAAGGGCAACGCCCTGGCGTGTCGTTCGCCAAAACGAGAACCCCGCCCGGTCCGAGGTAAAGGGCGGAAGTTCCTCACGGTGTGCTTGCAACTTCACCAGCCAAACGCCCGCTTTTTTGCTAGGGTCGTCTCGTCATGACCGGCCGCCCAGCGGGTCGCGGCAAGTCCCGGCCCGCCTTGCGCCTCACAACCGGGCGGGTCGGGGCGCTTACCGCGAGGGTGTGATGGAACTCGGAAGCGAAGATCGCGATCTCGTTCACCTAGACGCGTCTTCGACGCCCAAGACCGAAGCTGACGCGTATACCGCGCCACTTATTCAGAAGATTGGCGCTCCATCGATTGCGCAAATCGAAAAGCTGATCGGGGAGCTGCAAGAAGCAAAAAATCTTCTCGAATCCGAGGGCGAGCGAATTCAGCGAGAGATGGTTCGCTATATAAAATTCGCTCAGTTGGCTTCGGCCTCGGTAAAAATCATCTTTGAAACCGTCTCCGGATGGCGCCAGGAGGGCCACCCCATGCGCAAATTCGTATCACCGGCCCGCGACAGCACCGGCGGTTCGCATATGGCCAGCTCTTTTGATTCCCCGTCCGACGCGTAACGTAGTTGAATGTACCGAACCGCGCGGCAAGCCGCTGCGTTGGTTAGCTGGTCATCTGCGCCTGCCGACCACTCGGGGCAGATGTTCGCGCCCGTGACGGGTCGGGGCGCTTACTTACAGCAGGAAGAGAGCGTCCAATGGCATTCAAGTGGACCAAGGCGTCGCGCGCAAAGCTAAGTAGAAGCCAGAAGGCGAGATGGAAGGAACGAAAACGGCAGCACCGTCGGAAGCGCTCTAAACGTTCCTCCCGATAATGTAATTGGCGTCGTCAAAATTGGCCCCTCCGTCGCTGGCAGCGGCGGGCCGGGGCGCTTGTACGATCTCTCTGTCAGTCCCCGTACAAATGCCCGCGCAATTGCTCGATTGCGCCCTGGCATAACACATCGGGATTACACTCGCCGGCCTTGGCAAGTTCTACGATTCGTTTGATGATGATTCCGTCGGCGAAATTGTCTCCAAGCCCAAGGGATACGCGAGTCATTTTAAGCGCGACATCCAGAACTCGCTTGGTTTCGGGATCGACATCGAAGTCGTCT
>WNGJ01012174.1_pt1 | contig 17785 bp, 18 predicted proteins | sample 5400611 | NCBI WGS metagenome assembly WNGJ01 (sample SAMN13153375, study PRJNA577476) | soil metagenome | isolation source: 40 cm soil or saprolite under Garry oak tree replicate 1 | place: USA:California | collected 2016-06-15 | reverse complement strand
CTGCAGCGTGAACTAGCCGTGGGGCGAGGCCGAGCTGTCCACCGTCAAATGGGCCGAACATTCCCATTAGTCGTACGCAGATGGTGTTGATGCCGGTCTTCTTTGCGAACTGGTCCGCGGCCACCTCGACGATCTTCTGGTATGCTAGAATTGGGAACATGCTTGGGAGGGAGATTGGAGCGTCCTCGTTTGCTGTTCCCTGGAGTCCGAGGTACATTCCACCCGTGCTGGAAAATGTCACACGCTTGACCTTCCACTCCTGAGCCACCTGGAAGGTGGCGTTGAGCATGTCGAAATATCCCCGGAGACCGCGTAACGGGCCTTCTCCTGAGGCGAAACCTCCTGCGACGTTGACGATGCCATCGATCTTGTGTTTCTCGCCGATCCTTCGTAAATCTGCAATAGAGGTTGAGTCGGCGGGTTCAACGAACGCGTGGCGATGATCAATGTGCTTCTTCAGAAACCCTGGGACCTCTGAGTTCTCGTGCCTGGTAACCACGCAGTCCTGGCCCTGATCAACCAAGGCTTCTGTGGTGTTCGACCCTATGAAGCCGTTCAGGCCGCCAACGACAAGAATCATCGCTATGCCATCCTCCTAGAGGAAGGATACGAAGCAGACCGGGAGGGCTTGTCGTTATTATCCATGGTGATGACTATTTTTCCTCGGGTACGTCCTTCTTCAAAGTACCGGACCGCCTCAGCAGTCTCGCCTAACGAGTAGCGCCGATCGATTACCGGCACCATCTTTCCTGCTTCCATAAGCTCCTTCAATGTTACGAGGTCTTCCTGGTTTGATTTTGCTACGAAGAAGGTGAATTTCTTGTCTCCTCTTGACAATCGTGCTCGAATAATGAAGGGGAGTAGGCGCCTGATGATCTTATCCTTCATTCCGACAAGGACGAAGACGCTGGTGGGATTCATTATTCGTTTGTAGTCAGAGATTGAATGACTCGCGCCAATGTCAACGATCAAGTCGTACCTTTGCCCGTTCTTGGTGTAATCTTCCTTGGTATAGTCAATGACATGGTCTGCGCCGAGAGAACGGACCATGCCCAGATTTCCCGTATTGGTGACGGCGGTGACTTCGGCTCCGAAAGACTTGGCGATCTGTACCGCGAATGTCCCTACTCCACCACCCGCGCCGTTAACCAGGACCTTCTGTCCGGGCTTGATGTGTCCATGGTTTCGGAGAGCCTGTAATGCTGTGAATCCAGCGATAGGGACCGCGGCGGATTCCTCAAAAGAGCGATTTTCGGGCTTCAGAGCTATTCTGTTTTCTTTGGCAGTCCCGTACTCCGCATAACCAGCCATGCACACGCCATATACCTCATCTCCTGGCTTGAACTGAGTCACATTACTGCTAACAGCTTCCACCCTTCCAGCGATATCGGTCCCAACTCCTGGCTCCTTTGGCCGGCGTACTCCAGTGTTCAACCGGAATAGGGGTAGGACAAGTCGTAGGATGAAGGGTGGTCCTCTTATGTCATGCTTGTCAGCTGCATTAACCGAGGACGCATAGATCTTTACCAGTACTCCGCGAACATCGTCTGGAACAGGTTTCTCCAACTCCTTAACCTGGAGAACATCGGGTGATCCGAAACCGTCGCGGACAATCGCTTTCATTCGTCCACTCTCAATTTCCTTTGATTCAGTGACCCTTGCAGGTTCCTCAATCATATTTGGCGAGAACCTCCTCTGTGGTGTTGAGCATCTCGCCAATGTCGATCGGGGATCCTTCCATCACATCTTTCACCTGTTTCTTCGCGGTCTCAGTAAGTAGAGATCGTAGATCATTTGCCAGTACCTTTGATTCGGTTCTGCTGGTCTTGCTCTCAGTTCTCAGTAGGACAGTGTCCCCTGAGACCTTCAACGTGAACCTTCGAACATCAAGTGTAATCTTGTCCTGCATGACCTGGAGCGAGTGGAGAGGAGATGCCGTCTTCACCTCTGTCGGAGTGTAGGAGAAACTGTCAGAGCCAGCTGAGAGCTCCATCGATCCCTCCCCGAGCGAGAGGACGCTCCCGTTCCATTTCGCCGTAGCTCGCTGACCGTTCGTGGTAACGTAGGCGGTCCCAACTCCCTTCGCCAACCATCTCTCTTGCGGATGATGCTCGCCGTCCCCGTCCCAGTCGAAGACCAGTGGACCAATCCTCCATCGGTCACCCATGCAGCCGTCGCGGAGCCGTATCCGGCCAACATCCACATCGTCAGCCCGCGAACTTGCATCTCCAGCAAGCTGGCTCGGCGACTTTCCAGTCATCTTCACGACATCTTCGCTGGATACCTTTCTTCCTTGGAATGGCACTCCTACTGTGGTGACTGGGCCTGGGAGCGATGCGCTAACCATTCCCATCGGGGTCTTGAACGATCCTGAGACCTCACCCAACAGCACGCAGCCCACGGTCCGTCCCTCGCGCCTGATCGGCATACCCAGAGTGTCCTGTTTCACCGTCAGCTTGGTTCCTTCCATTGTCGGCCCTTTGCCTTCGGCGACGATGAAGGGGGTCGCCGTCCATTTGCGCGTCAGACCGAGCTTTTGCACCGCGTACGCTCCAAGACCAGTGGTGATCGCTGCGACCGCAAGATAGGGGACCCGGCCAGAGATGACGTTTGGATAAACGTCGGATTGCAAGGACGCCACCCAGCCGAGGATCCAGATCGACAATAAGATCCCGACAAACGCATACGTGAGCGTCCAGAGGAAGCTCGAAACAGCCCTCCCTGCACCCGCGTTAGTCTCCGTGCGGAAGACCCGGCCGAGAAGGAACAGCCCGATCCCGGCGAGGAGTATGGAAACGGAGTACGGTTGTAGTCCGAGCGGCCCCCTGATCAGCCAGACCAGTGCGAGAATCGCCGACATCCCACCCAGTGTGGTTGCGGTTCGCCGCGTCGCCAGCGCGATCCTAGAATCGCGTCCTATCTCAATCAATTTGTTCTCCTCCAAGTGCCTCACTCATCAATGCTAAAGTCCTGGTGAGTATTCTGCCTCTCTTGGTGAGCTCGTATCCTCCCTCGTCGCTGTGGGAAACCAAGCCCATATTCAGGAGACTCTTCAAGTGATTGTTGACCGAGGCGGCCTCAAGGCTTGTGGCCGTCTTGAAGTCCGAGAAAGTCTTCTTAGTAGAATAGAGCATTTTGACCATCTTGATTCTGTCAGTGTTAGCCAATGATTTCAACAGGTCGGCTGCAGTGGTCTCCGGCATGCCTTCAACAAGTTCGTCGACGGCAATTTCTCCCCGTGTCGCTAGACTTGACTTCACGTTCTCGCGGATCTGTCTGACGAGGTCTTTGACTACGACAAAGGATGGCTCGGATTGTGCCATGTCGTCCTTGTGGAGATCAACCCTGATTGAGCCATTTCCCGAGCTCTCAAGGGCTTTGGACACCTGGTGGCGTATCTCATCCTTGAGAGACTTGATTTCTTCCCGAAGTTCGTCTCGTAAGTCGTCTTTTTCGCTTGTCAAGTAAACGTCTCTATACTACGCGAAGCGTAGAAGTATATATAATTTTACTTCATGAGAGGATTAGGTAAAAGATGGTTTCCTTGTTCTGCGCCAGCTGGTCAGAGTTCCAGTCCCGTTCCTGCATTAGCAACTCGCACAGCGAGTTGTTCGGTCCTACTTGTGGGCGAAGTAGACAGTTAGTGGCTCTTCTTTGGAGTCGATTCTTCCGAAGCCGAATCTAACCATCTGGATAATACTCCCCACCTGCTCGCCGAGCAGGTTGGTCTCGCCAAACCCCTTCGTCCGTGTCGCATTCGGCATGACCACTTCACACAGAATGTGTTGGTCGTCAGGAAGCCATTGCATCAGAGGTGCTTTGAGCTCTCTAGCCTTTGCGTATTCTTGACTGTGAAAAGTTGCTTTGACCAAATCAGGAGTTGTTGAGTGAACCTCTACGTTGAACAGTTCCATAAGCCGCACAACTTTCGATTTCTCGAACGCCTGAAGGTCCGTTCCAGATAACCAGATGCGTGCAACACCGTCGCGCGGTACCACTTTCAACGTCCGGTTTCCAAGCGATGGGAGTTCGGGGTGGAGAGGAAGATGGGCCTCAAACGATTGGGAGACATGGTCCACGTCCATGGGAACAGGATTAGGAATGAAATTGTATCTGTGAGCAAGCTTGTCGATTTCCTTGCGATTCGTGGCGTTGATATTGTCCCAGCTCAACGTCGCGTCCACCGGGCGAGCGCCCATCTCATGCACGATCTTTCGCAGCGCCTCAGGCGAGTATCCCCTCCTCCTAAGCGACGCTATCGTCGGAATCCGTGGATCATCGAATCCCTCAACCAATCCCTCTTCTAGCTCTTTCACCATCTCTGACTTGCTAAGCTTGAACCCGATCATTTTCAACCGTCCATATTCTATCGCTTCAGGATACGACCAGCCCATGTGATTGTAGAGGTAAGTCTGTCTGACCGCATTCGTCAAATGCTCCTTTCCCCGGATGATATGAGTAACTCCCATCAGATGATCATCTACTGCAGCGGAAAAGTTGTACAGCGGCCACACCCGATACTTGGACCCGACCCGAGGATGAGGATATTTTTCAGGATCTATTATTCGGAAAGCTGGCCAATCTCTAACCGCCGGATTCGGATGAGTCGTCTCCGTCTTGACCCGAACCACCGCCTCTCCTTCTTTCAGCCCTCCACTCAGCATATTGTGCCACAATTCTAGATTTTCAGTGGGACTCTTGGACCTGTGTGGACAAGCCCGGCCTGACTCGATTATCCTCTTGAACTGGTCAGGTTCACACGTGCAGACAAACGCAAATCCCTGCCTCAACGCTTTCTCCGCATACTCGTAATAGATCGGGACTCGATCGCTCATGATGTACTCCTCGTCCCACTGACAACCCAGCCACTTCACCTCCTTCTCGATCTGGCCATAATACTCGAGAACAGACTTCTTCAGCCTTGGGTCCGTGTCTTCGAAACGAAGAATGAATTTGCCCTTGTACATCCTCGCATAGTCATGAGAGAGAAACACAGCGCGAAGAGACCCAATATGCAGTACAAAGTCCGGGTTTGGCGCGAACCGGGTTACGATCTCGGAATACTTGTCCGCGTTGGGCAGAGCAGCCAGAATCTTGGCGTCTAACGGTCCCGCACTGGGGACCTTCTGCGATGACATTAGAGTATCTAGTTCCGCAGACTCAAACGGATTGAGTGGTTAGAAAAGGTGCTTGTCGATTATCTCGGCAGGTCCACCGGGATCCGAGACCAAAAGGTTGTCCGTAACCTTGCTGAGGCTTCTTCGAACCGACTGGGCAGCGTCTCGAGTAGTGTTGACGAATACCGATGGACCGGTATCAAGAGAAAACCAGACTGGAACGTCCTCTTCGGTTCGGAGCCTTCTCACCTCTCGGATTATCTCGATGGAGAGCGGACTGTAAAGAATCAGCCCCTCCTTACCAGTCATGGTAACCGCATGCAGGTTGAGAGTATCCTCTTCAGCCAGCCTTCCAATAGACTCGACATCCTTTCGTGAAATCGCCCGTTTCATTCGTGGAAGGATATTTCTAAGGTAAACCAGCCGTGGCTTGAAAAATGGAGACTTGACAGCGTCAGCGTGAGCTCTATCCGTTTTGATCTCGGACTCTATTGGAACAATAATTGTTCTCATCTTGATCGAACTGGCAGATGCAAGCTCCTCGGCATAGGACCGACCGTTTCTGTTTGCGTACCAAATCGAGAATGCCCCGGCCAAGCTCCGCGAGGCAGAACCTGCGCCCAATCTAACAACCTCGGATAGCTCGGGCGTCTTGATGCCCAGCTCCAACGCTCTTGCGGTCGCAAGTCCTAATGCAGCGAACCCTGAGGCCGAGAAGCCCAATCCTTTACCCTTGACATCGGGATTTCTGGATTCGATTCTTGCTTTCAGTGACCTCAGATGAGACATGTGTCGGAGATGGTTGACAACCGCTAACACTCTATCCTGTTCTTTTCGCGATGGCAATTTTCCGTTTATTCCGATACGATCAACCGCGAACTCTCGGTTGAACGCCACTGTTGTGATGGTCGGGAGTGCTTTCATGCAGACGGATATGCTGTCGTGGAATGGTAGGCGCAGTTTCTCGTTTCGGAGACCGTGGTATTTCACGAGCCCTTGAATTGCGTAGGCTCGAGCGGAGGCCTTCAATGTCCCTATCCGATAACGCCTGTTGTCCGAGCGACTTTCTCAGCAGCGGCCTCGGCCACTCCCGTCTCACCCAGAATCGTGTACCGTTCGGGACGAAGACTGTGAGCCATGGTCAGTGCCTTTACCACTTGTTCGGGTGAGACGTTAAGCTCCTTAGCGGTTGAAGGTGCGCCTATCTCTTGGAGAAAGCTTCGAATTGCTTCCCAGTTGGACCCTTGGAGATACGCGCACAAGACTGCGCCAACACCAGTTCTCTCACCATGCAAACTTGTTTCAGCAGCCACGAGGTCAAGGGCATGACTGAACAAGTGTTCCGACCCACTGCAGGGCCTGGAGCTTCCCGCAATGCTCATAGCCACTCCGCAGCTTATGAGCGCCTCTACTACCGTTCTGACCCCTTCGATGTTCCGCTTGAGGATCTCCTTAGCATTCTTCGTAACAAGTTCCGCACTCATCAGTGCGAGATCGGCCGCGTAGTCTCCGTAGTATTCGTTCTTCAGTTTGTGGGCGAGCTGCCAGTCCTTAACAGCCGTAAACTTGGCAACGATGTCCGCACAACCAGCGGCCAACAGATTGTAGGGAGAACCGGCTATGACATCGATATCCGTAAGGATTGCCACCGGTGCTTGTGCTCTAATCGAATAAGGCCTTGAACCGCCCTTGATCGAAGCATAGGGGCTTGCGATTCCGTCGTGGCTTGCAGCTGTTGGAATGCTCATGAAGGGAACAGAGGCTTTGGCTGATGCGAGTTTGGCTACGTCGATATCCTTGCCGCCGCCGACACCTAGGGCAATGGAGGCCTTTGAGCGCTTGATCGCTCCTATAACATGGTCTACGACTGCCTCTGTCGATTCTCGGACGATAACATGGTCAACCTTCAAACCCGCCTTCACAACTGACTTGGCAACGGGCTCGCCTGCGAGAGGGTAGGTTATCGGTCCCGAAACTACGAGAGCCATACCACTGTAACCAAGCCGCGCGCAAACCTCTCCTGTCCGGCCGAGCACATTTTTGCCTACTATGACTTCGCGTGGAAGTTGCATGTAGTGTAGGGATTCATCTGCTTCCATGGCTTTCACGGGAAGAATAGGATGAGTAGAGTTACGAGAAGAGTCAGGGCTTCAAGTCTGTAGAATTGACGTCCAATTCGCCTTGCGATGCGAGCTACGAAACTCGTTATGGTTTGGAATGTCTCCGATCCGAGCACTCGCACTTCAATCGAGGATTTCGAGAAGCCTGCGGTCGCATCTTCCATCGTCGCCATAGCCTGCTGAACTGTTTCTCTCACCTTACGGGTCAAAAGCCCAATATCAAGATGGGCTCCAACAGGGTAGTATCCAAGGGTCGATCTGACTAGTCCTGTCACCAGATGCGTATCAGTTGTCATCACTTCGCCATCTGACACTCCAATCGTTTCAAGGTCTTTCAGTAAGGCCTCTCTCACTCCCGTAAGCATGTTATTCCCGTCGATAGTCAGATACGCGACAATCTGATCCCCGCTCTTGACAACTAAGGACGAAAGTCCACCTGGGCCAATGCCATCTTCAAGTCGAAACTCTTCTAGCGGGTCCGCTGCGGACCCTGCTCTAAACGGTGATCTTCGGGCGAGAGCCAGCTGGTCCAGCACTTTGACTGACGCCTCAACGAGCTTTCGTGCCTGTTCCGGGGTTATTGAGGTTTGATTTGAAAGACTATTGTGAGCGTCCGCGACAATAGCGCTCAGACCTCGTTTTTGCGCTTCCTCCTCGATGTCGTGGGCAACCTCACTGGGCAAATCTTCCATTTCCGTGGGAGCGAGCGTCAAGGTGAGAAATGCGATATTGCCGAAGACCTGGCCAGATGCTTTGGCCTCGTCTACCGAGGATCTGACCATCGCGCTAGAGTCGTGAACCGGGGTTTCGACAGGGTATTCTGCTACAATCTTCTCTATGACCCTCTGCACATCTTTTTGCGAAACGATGTTCAACTGATGGTTTGAGATCCCATGTGGGACCTGAACAACTCCTCCTTTAGATCGTTCAAGGGAGGCTTTCAGCCGAGAAGGGAGACCTGCACTTCCAAGATCGCGATAAGGTCCTGGATGGAAGTTCGATACCACGATAGATCCGACCGCTCCTTTCGTGCCAGAGAAGCCAAGAATCGAACCTTCGATCATTCCTTGGGTCCCCAGCGTGCCGAGTCGGTTTTCTAGCGGTTCCGCGTCGGACCTTAGCCAGTGTTGAAGGAACACCCTGAAGAGGATCAGCGGAGAATCCCGAACTTCCGGAGTGCCTGAACGCTCAACGTCTCGTATGATTCTTGATACGCCGCCTGCTGAGAGAACGATGCCTGCTACGATTGCGGCGGTTCCGCGGATGAAAAGCGCACTCGCAGCGTTTGCCAAATCAGCAGCAGGCCATATGATCGAAAAGCAGATGATCGAGAGAACAGGAGGCAATGCGGATGCTAAGAATTTCTTCCAAGGTGGCGTCGATGAGATGGAGGCAATTGTGAGAAAACGGATTGGCAAAGAGAATGCTAGTACTGTGAAGAACCCATCAGCCCATAATGTGGTATTCGAAACAACTGTTCCGGCGATCGCACCGAGCGGCAACGCCGCCATGAGTAAGAACCATGATAGAATCTCCAGTCCGATGAGCCGTCGAAAGTTCAGAACCTTGTCCCCATGAAGAAGCGTTGCTGAGTTCAAGGCTTCTCCGACAACTGTCGGAATCACAACTACAGTCAAAGGGAAGAGCAGCGCCGCTTGAAGACCGACGCCCGCTACGGGAAGTGCAAGAATCGATGCAAGCACTGTCAAAGTTAGGAAGACTGAGAGAACTTCAGGTGTCGATGGAAAGCCTACTCTTCGGATGAAAACTAAGCGCGTCTCATGGCTGATACGATATTCTTCACTGGACCTGGTCCTTGTTGCTCAAGAAGGGTCCCCGTCACAATAGCCGATGCTCCCGCCTTTGCCAATGCGCGCGCTTGGTCCGGTGTTCGAATGCCCCCTCCCACAATTATTGGGATGTCCAAGTCGGAAGAAACCCTGTGAACCATGCTCGCTTCTACCGGGTGTTCTGCCCCGCTCCCCGCTTCAAGGTAGACAAATCGCATCCCCAAATATTGGGCGGCAAGGGCATATGCAGCTGCCAATTCTGGTTTAGAATACGGGATTCTGTTCGCTCTTCCGACGGCGCTCACAGCAGTCTTCGAATCTCCCACCACCAAGTATCCCAAGGGAATCGGTTCAAGCTTGAACCGCTTGACCGACGGAGCCCCTTTCGCCTGGGCACGAATCAGAAATCGAGGAGTAGAAGAATTGAGTAGAGACATGAAGAATATTGCATCGGCGAAACGACTTACCCCTGCGGGACCGTTCGGAAAAAGAATGACCGGCAGATTAGTTAGCTCCTTGATTTTCTTCACAGTTCCGTCGAGTTGGTCAACTGATCTGACGGTGGAGCCTCCCACCATTATTGCAGCTGTCCCCCAACTCTGAAGGTCTTCTAGTGATCTTGATAGGCGGCCGGTAAACTTCTCGGGGTCAATGAGTGATAGGTGAATGCAGCCTTGTTCTTTGATCGCGGAAAGTAAGGAAGATTCTACCGGTCCCATTTGGCCTACTATCCTGTCAACAACTGGTAGGCGACCTTCATCGCAAGAAGCGGGTGTCGTGCCATCAGCCCTACCGCTTTCGTTGGACTGAAACCGTTTGCCATCTCGACCAGATCTTGGCCCTCCAATAGGCCCGTTATGACGTTGAGCTCAGAATCCGAGAATCTCTCGAAGGAGTCCAGGGCTCTCAGACTATTGGAGATGCGCTGGCCCCATAACTTGTCGAATCTATCACGGTAGCGTTTCAGATTCTCAGCTGACGTATTCCCGCTGAGGGCCGAGATGGCCGCTTCTTCACCAGCAATCTTTCCGGCTACTAGCCCGGTGTGAATCCCCGCTCCCGTAAGCGGTATGACTTGGCCTGCTGCGTCACCGCAAAGCATCATGTTGTCAGCAACATAACTCTCGACCTCCCCTCCGACGGGCACCGGGGCAGCAAGAGTCCGCTCTATCTTGGCAGATCCGAACGCCTTGGGGTGTTTGTCGATGAACTTGTCTAGAAGCATTTTCGCGCCAGCTCCCTTCACGCCTATGCCAACGTTCGCTTCGCCTTTTCCTTTAGGAAACACCCAGATGTACCCGGCAGGTGCCTTTTCGTGCCCGACGTAGATTTCCAGTTTTGACTCGTCCTCGACCTCGCAATTGGTCATCGAGTATTGCAAAGCCGTAATAGCCTCGTAGTTCTTCCGCGGAAAGAACCGCCTAGCCAGTATTGACCCCGTTCCATCGCATCCTATGACGATTCTTGCTTTTACCGAACTGGGGTCTCCTTCCGTCTTGCCGCGGATCTCGATCAATCCATCTTGACGCTCGATGTCCTCTACTGAGGTCGAGTATCTTGCTACTGCGCCTGCTTTTTCAGCACGATCGGCAAGGATTCTGAGAAATGCTGGCTTGTCAAGGATATAGCCCTCGCCTCCGACATTCACTCTCTTCGCTTCATCTGGAGCATAGAGGAAAGCCCCGGAGATTTCGTTGGCTACAAACTCAGGCGACGGCTTAACCTCTGCATCGGTAAGAACGTCTGCCAATACTCCCTCGGCGCAAACCTTCTTTCCGGGAGAACCTTCTCGCTCTATCAGTACAGTTCTCGCGTGTGACTCTGCCGATTTCCACGCGGCCATCACTCCTGCGGGACCAGCACCGATAACGGCTACATCATACGTTTCCAAAAGTCAACTTTTTCCTACTATGGTGATTCAGGTCTTGTCTACTGTTGGGTCTATCGGTTGTTGGACAACAAGGCGGGCTCCAATTTCTATAGGTTTCCTTACTGGGTTGCCCATTGGAGCCTTCACATCCATATCGACTGTCTTCGTTGTCCGATTTTGCCTTTCCGTCTCCACGTCCACGCGGTGAAGGAACCACAGCGAGTACATAGACAAGCCGAAAGCTGTGGTCACGATCTTTGTCGCGAAAACAAGATTGAGCGGACTTCGAAGATCGAAAATGCTTGCCACCTGGTCAGGGTTGCAGGGGAACGGCCTGCAATTAGTCGTTAAGACTTCGAGAGCCAACCAGACCATGAAGTTGTAGAAAATCTCGTAGAATGAGGCGAAGGCAACGAGCGCCGTGACGAGGAACAGCATGTTTCTAGCCCTCGGGGAGAACTTGAGAAAATGTTCTTTGTTTGATTCGAGGCCTGCAGCCCAGTATACGAAACTAAAGTATGCGAACCAAGTTATGGGTTTGGCGTAAAAATAGGGAAAGATCGAGGGATCGGGCCATTCAGACTGGACAAACTGTATCCCCACCTGGGGATTCGTGGTGGCTTGCAGCCCATAGAATACTATGAAAGCCATCGCCGACAACCCCGCCGACCACGATATGACGGACCAGGGTCGTCGCTCGATGAAAGACCGGAGTTCAGCAAAACGCGGACTGGCTGGCTTCCCGTCAGTCATAGGAAACTCGTTCCCTTGACGGACCATTGAGCCTTTAGGCTTTTGTAGAAATAAGAAATAGGGGATTTGGGAGAAACATGGTTTCTCCCTAACTCCAAGGGCGTCTTATTGGACGACTTCGCCTGAAGCGAAGCGGTTCGAGACCCGTGTGATCTTTATCTTCAGATGATCTCCGGGTTTCGTGTTCGGTACGAAGACAACAAGTCCTTCAACGCGCGCGATTCCCTCACCGCGGCGACTGATCTCCTTGATGTCGACGTCGTATTCTTTGCCTTCCTCGACCGGTTTCGGTCCGAATCTGTTCGCACCGCCACCGCCGCCATAGCCTCTCCTTTCATAACCCATAGCATTTTCCACCTCCGTTCTTCGTTTCTTCCGTTCGGTTGCTACGGGAGAAATCAGCAGTCGTCGTTTCGTAACGGCTACCGGACGTTCTCCGGCCAGTCAACCTGACAGCTAGAAACCGGACGTTTCAGAATATAAACATGCTTTCGTTGTGGCGCGGCAAGAAACGTAATTCTCTCCTAAAACCTAGTTTGTATACCCCATGCAATAATTCGACTCCTCATGCACGGTGCTGTCCAAATACTTCCCCTAACCGGGCTTCCATTAATCCGACCAGGCGACGACTTGCCTCGATTGATGGTTGAAGCTGCCCGCAAGCTCGGATGGGGAATCCGAGAAAAAGACGTGCTTGTCGTTGGTCAGAAGGCCGTTTCAAAGGCCGAGGGAAGGCTCGTAGATATTACCTCTGTTCGTCCTTCGAAAAGGGCCATGGTCATTGCGCGGAAGACCGGGCGGAAATCGGGGTTCGTTCAGATAGTCCTCAATGATTCAAAGAAGGTTGTTAGAGCTGACAAGATGGCCTTGATAGTCACAACAAGACATGGCTGGACTTGTCTCAACGCGGGCGTGGACAAGTCGAATGTGAAAGGGGACCAGAATTATGCACTACTTCCCACAAACCCAGATGTTTCAGCGAGGAAGATCAGAAACAGGATAAGACGCCTCACCGGCAAGGAAATTGGCGTCATTATAACAGATACTCACAGTCGGCCGTTCAGATTGGGGCAGGTTGAGGAAACGATTGGAATCGCTGGGCTCAAGCCTCATGCTGACTATAGGGGCCAAAGAGACCTGTTCGGGTATCAATTGCGTTTTAAGAACGTGGCATTGGCGGACGAAGTAGCTGGCGCAGCTGAGCTCGTTATGGGTCAAGGGAAGGAGGCTATTCCTGCAGCCATTGTGAGAGGATTGAAGAGAGTTCGATTCCAGGACAAAGCGAGAAGTTCTGACTTAACGGGACCCACCCGAGACGATCTGTTCAAGGGGACATTGTGAAAAGACGGGGCTCGGGTTCAAAGCCGAGCAGAACCTCTGACGGGGTCCAAGTCAACTATCCCGTGTCTCATTGGGCAAGACTGGAGTCTCTGAGGGATAGAGCTGTCCTCGTCATCAACGCCTTGGCAGCGTGGAGCCAGATCGCTCTCACCCATGGTAGCGTAGCCAGAGGCGACGTAGATGACAAGAGCGATGTTGACGTGTTGATTCCATCCAATGTCAACACGCAACTGGTGGAGGCGGCGCTAGAAAGCGGTGGCCTCACCATCTTCTCAAAAGAAATCGCCCAAGCAACACCATCTCATTCCCCCAAAGCACATCTCCAATTAGACGCTGAACAGACAACTTCCGTTACTGTTCCGCTAACTCCTTTCCGCTCATTAGAACTGGAATTCTACGCGTTCGGGGGAAAGATCACACTTCCCGAATTGAAAAACAGTATTCGAACTCCGGGTTGTACTAAGAGGCTGATTCTGATCGAACCCACAGCAGAGGGGCATTTCGAGTCTCCCGTCATTGGCAGAGAAAATGAAGTCGCGAGACTGCTGGGAGTCAGTGTTGCCATTGTCACAGAGCGAGTAAGAGTCTTGACTCGGAGGGATACGATTGGTAGAACGGGAATGTATCTCAGGATCCCAGTCCGAGATGGAGAATCCTTTGAGGAGGTACTCCAGGCACGTGTGGACTCTGACCCAGCTCTGAGAAGAACGCTTAGAGGAAGAAACTGAAAAGGTAATATGAAACCCGCTTGAGCCGAGCCTAATTCCCCGAACTAAGAGAAGAGCTTCTTGAGTCTACTCGACCCTTACACTCCGTTACTCTTCTACCTCGCCGTTTGGGTCATCATCTACGCTCTAGCAGTGTTGTCGAAGGCCGACAAGCACGGCATCATAGCCAAGCCCTACTACATCATGCTGAAAACAGTAGTCTTCAACAGCTGGATAGAGAGGATAGGGGGACGATTTCGGAGAGGTTGGCTCGCCTTCTTCGACATTGGCGCAGCCATGGGAATTGGTCTTCTAGCATTCGTAATCTACAGTTTCATCAACAACGCTGTTGGATTGTTCAGACATAGTTCAAGTGCGGGACCTACCCTTCTGATTATTCCCCTCCCTGGTTTGACCATCGGATGGGATATTTTTCCATACATCTTATTGGCGATAGCCGTTCTCCTAATTCCTCACGAAGTAGCGCACGGAATAGCCAGTGTACTTGACAAAGTTCCTCTGAAATCCTCAGGAGTCTTCATGGCGGTTTTCCTGCCGGGCGGGTTCGTGGAAATCGATGAAGAGAATCTCGCGAAACGTAAGGCGAGGACAAAGTTGAGAGTCTTCGCTGCCGGATCATTCACCAACGTAGCCACCTGGGCGCTCGTCCTAGTTCTTCTAGTCGCCCTCTATCAGCCTGCACCCACCGGGGTCCTTGTGACCGGATTCACAAATGGAAGCCCAGCACAGACCGCGGGCCTGCCCCAATGGTCCATAATCTCTCAAGTCAACAACTATTCGACGTCGGATGTCCAGCACCTAGGGTCATACCTGGGCAGTCTCAGCCCTGGCACGAACGTTACAGTTCATTTCAGTAATCCATCACAGACTCTGAAGGTGACGACAGGGAAGTCTGAGACCAACTCCAGCAGGGCAATACTTGGGGTACAAACCGCGAACTACGTTCCTCTTAAATACCAATTTCTCCCGGTTGTTTCATCATATCAACTTCTCACTGCATTCGGCTGGATGCAGTTGATTCTCCTCGGAGTCGCCTTGGTCAACATGCTGCCTCTCTTCCCATTCGACGGAGATCGCTACCTAGACACTCTCTTGGGCGTTCTGGGACTCAAGAATACCAAGAACATTCGGACAGTGGCCAGCGTCATTTCTCTCGGTCTATTAGGCTCAAACATTATTCTGTCCTACATCCTATTCGGGACGATATTTCCGAGATAGTCCGATGGATCCTAGTTCTTGCACGGTGTGTAAGCGCAATCCCGGTTATTTCCGAAGAGAGTATGAGGGGTCGATTCTATGCAAGAGCTGCTTTAGAGATTCGTTAGAACGCAAGGTTCGTCGGACTGTCAGTCACTGGGACATGTTCAGCCCCGAAGACCATGTTGCAGTGGCGGTGTCTGGGGGAAAGGACAGTTTGACACTTCTCATGATCCTCCACAAGCTCGCGAAGCGATTTCCCCGCACTCGAATCACCGCTGTCACTGTGGACGAAGGTATTGCCGGTTACCGAGAGGAAGCTGTCGACCTTGCGACAAGGTATTGTAGAGATCTCGGGATCGAGCATGAAGTTCTTTCGTTCGAGGATCTGTTTGGATCCGGACTAGACGATTTTCTAAAGAACAAGCAGGAGAGGATGACCGCTTGTTCCTACTGCGGTGTTTTTCGTAGAAAAGCAATCAACCTAGCCGCAAAGAAGATTGGAGCCACCAAGATTGCAACAGGTCACAATCTCGATGATATCGTGCAGACTTACATGTTGAACTTGTTCCAAGGCGATGCCGATCGATTCGTCAGATTCAGTCCTGTTCTCAAAGATCCCCGCGGACTCTTCCTAACCCGGGTAAAGCCGCTTTGCGAGATTCCTGAGAGAGAGATCGTCATGTACGGATACGCTGAGGGCCTCCAGTTTCAAACCGCCTCATGTCCCTACATGACTGAAGCCTTGCGGAATGAGCTCCGGACTGTACTGAACAAGCTGGAGCTGGCCCATCCAGGCGTAACTTTCTCAGCCTACCGAGCGATGCTCCGGCTTCGAACCCTAGCCGAACCCAATCTCGCACCGTCTCACTTGCAACCTTGCAAGTCTTGTGGAGAACCTACACCGTTCGAGATTTGCGAGGCCTGCAAGATGCAGGGCGTAGGTTCCGCTATCCCTGAAATCAGCGTTTAAGACGAGACTTTCAGAATTGGAATCAACTCAGTCAAGACCCGATATGTAAAACCCCAGACGATCTTTCCTTCGACCACGAAGGATTCTACGCTCCTCGGTTCGTTTCTGACCGTAACCTCGCTCATCTTCATCATAGAGGGTAGCTCCGTCAAGTTCACCCAGAAGGAACTAGCAATCTCGGAGCCGATACTGACTTTAGGCTTGACGCTCAATCCGAAAACCCACGGTTGAACCCTCATTTCCATCCGCCGCATAGGATGACCCACGGAGAGGCAGCCAAGCTCCACGCCAACTTCTCCAAGCTTGATTCCAACTTCTTCCTCGACCTCCCGATGAAGAGCCGCTCGAGGCGATTCGACGAGTTTGACTCGGCCACCGGGAAGCCCAATCTGTCCCGACCACGGGTCGCCTTCTCTTTCCGCCCTTTGTACTAGGAGTGTTTGCAGTCCTTTTCCAGGCTCGTCCCAGAGAAGAATCGCGACAACCGCTTCAACACGTTCGCCGTCACCGGATCGATGAATCGACGCCAGATCGTCCTTGACCTGAAGAAGAGTCGAACTCAGGTCTGGTTTTGGCAAAGGCCTATCACGCTGTCGCTGAGCCTTTCACCATGGGCAAGAGTCCGTTATGTGTTCTTGTTCCTAGGATATCTAGACGGCGATTGGTCTTTCCTCTCGCGGTTTGGCACCGGTCTCCTCGGCAATGATCTGGTATTTTGCCTTGACGAGTTCCATGAAGGGTCCGAGATCCTTCGAGTTCTCGAAGGCGAAGCCTGCCCAGGTCCGTTTCCTAATCTCGTCCCGGAGCCGCCAGTCAATCGATTGGTTTTCTGCCAGGAGGAGTCTTGACTTGAAGTCGGTGTGGAATGTCGCGCTGATCTCAATTCCTCTGAGGTGCAGATGGAAGAGTTGGCGGCCCTCGTAAAAGAAGGCGGGCGTAGGCTCGCTACTGTTTTTTTCGTAGAGGACCTTCATCGACACGCCTTTCAGTTGTCGCATGCGGGTTCTTAATGCTTGGAAGAGAGACCAGGTTTGTGGATGAACGCGATCTGCTATCATGGAAAGATCGAGAGTTTCTTTCCGTGGCAAGTTTGGAACGCTTGCTATCCGTATTCGACTAAAAAAGGTTAGAGCGTAACTTTAGAGATGTTAAACAGGTCAATAGTGTAGTAGGAATAAATATTCAGGAAACCCAAGGCACTATACGGAGTGAACACAGGCCCACACCTACCCGTCCTGGCAACAAAGTGGACAAGCTTCTCGAATCCGAATCGGTGCAGCGATGGTTACGAAACGTCTCAGGAAAAAGCGCACGTAGCTATACCCAATACTTTACAGAATTTCTCGAATACGTGAAGCTAACACCGGACAAGCTTCTCGCTATGGCTGACACCGACAAGGGCAAACAAGACGTCCACGACCTGGCAAAGCAATTCTTCCAACATCTCGAAGGACAAGGCCTTTCCTCATGGACCTGCACTGTTGCCTACGCTGCCATTCGGAGCTTCATGAAATGGAACGACAAGAAACTCGGGCCTATGCCTGAAAAGTTCCACGGGCATACCCAGTACGAGAGCGACAGGATCCTCCAGCCTCAGGAGGTGGCGAAAATGATTGACCATGCCTCAACGACGAGGAACAAGGCGATCATCTCCTTCCTGCACCAGAGCGCCCAACGAGCGGGCATCCTAACGGCACTTAGGTACGGTGACATTCTTGACCAGGTCGAGAAAGGCATGAACCCGGTTGTCATAGACGTCAAAGGCGTGCTTCTCAATGCGAAAGGCATCAACGTCAACAAGAAGCGAGTCCGGTACAAGTTCGCCATAGGCAAGGAAACCACTGACTACATCAGGCGCATGGTGGAACAACGGAAAGAGGCGGGCGAACAGGTGAA